>OGQX01000367.1_pt1 | contig 53178 bp, 37 predicted proteins | sample 1553291 | NCBI WGS metagenome assembly OGQX01 (sample SAMEA2580030, study PRJEB22360) | human gut metagenome | biome: human gut; feature: human-associated habitat; material: faeces | place: Denmark | collected 2008/2010
GTTTTAAAAAATAATACGAAAAAGAGGATGAACCAGAATTTTGATACACCCTCTTCGTCTTTTTGTATGTATCTTCTTCTCTTTATTAAAGAGTCTACAACCAGTTACTTCGATAAGCAAAAGGTGTCTATAGGTTTTTGTCAGAGTAATCACTCCCCTCTCCTTGGGAGAGGGGCTGGGGGTGAGGCTTTAGATCCTCTCCCAGGTGCGTCGTCTGCTCTCGCTTGATGCGTTCGCGGATCATCTTGGGCTTGGTGGCATAGACGATCGTGCGGATAGAGACGTTGTAACTGAAGTATTGCCATGCCCAACTGAGCATCACCATCAGCTTGTTGCGCACACCTAAGATGGAGCGAAGGTGAACGATGAGCCATAGCACCCATGCCATGAAGCCCTGTGTGCGTACCTTGCCCAGGTCGGCGACGGCCTTGTTGCGGCCAACGGTGGCCATTGAGCCAAGGTCGTTGTAGTGGAAGGGCTTGAGGGCCGTGTCGTGGTGAGACAGTCTTTTGAGGTTTTCGGCGAGTTGGGTAGCCTGCTGGATAGCTACCTGCGCCAACTGCGGATGGCCTTTGGGATAGGCGGGATCGGCAGTCATCAGACACTGGTCACCGATGGCAAAGATGTTGTCGTAGCCACGCACACGGTTGCAGCCATCGACAAGAATGCGGAAGCCACGTCCGAGCTTGTCGCCTTCGATGCCCGTGATCGGCTGGGCACGGATACCGGAAACCCAAAGGAAGGTGCGTGTGGCGATCGATGTGCCGTCTTTGATGATGATTCGATAGTCGCGGTAGTCGGTCACCATCTTTCCAAACTGCACGTCGACGCCCATGCCTCTTAAATATTCGAGAGCCTTCTCCGATGCTTCTTGCGACATACCTGCCAAGAGACGGTCTCCGGCTTCAAGCAGATAGATGTGCATGTGCGATGCGTCCATGTCGGGATAATCGTAGGGGATGACATAGCGCTTCATCTCCGAGATGGCGCCGGCAATCTCCACACCGGTAGCACCACCGCCTACGATGACGACGTTGAGCAGTTCCTGTCGCTCTTCCTCCGTGGCGCAGGTCAGTGCACGCTCCAAGTTTGAGAGCAGTGCATTGCGCAGCCCCATGGCCTCAGACAGTGTACGCATGGGAATAGACCACTCTTCCACGTTCTTGTTGCCAAAGAAGTTCGTCGTTGCTCCGGCCGCAAAAACGAGGTAATCGTAGTCGATCTTACCGATGGAAGTCTGTAGAATCTTCTTGTCGGGGAACACTGCGCGGGCTTCAGCCATACGGAAATAGAAGTTCTTGCGCTTGCGGAATATCTGTCGGAAGGGGAAGGAGATGGAACTGGGAGCCAGTCCGGCCGAAGCCACCTGATAGATCAGTGGGGGAAACTGATGGTAGTTGTTCTTGTCGATGAGTACTACTTGCAGGTTGCTGTCCTTGAGTTGATTGGCAAGCCGCAGGCCTCCTAAGCCGCCACCAACGATGACTACTCGCTTCTGACCGTTTCTATTGATATTGACACTCATTATGATATATATGTAGTTACGATTAGAGGATTTGCGTTCTGCGCATTTTCTGCGATACAGCTCACCCTCTTTTGATTGTTGTTACAAAGGTAATGCAAAATTCTGAATTCTGCAATTCCATGTGTTTTCTTTTGTTTGTTGCCATCCCTAATTCAACTTTATTAGGAGAAATAGGTCTATCGATGTGAAGTGTTCCCTGCCTTTGCTCATAAACTAAGAAGAGAACCTATTGAATATGGTATTGATATAGGTATAAAAGGTTAGCATCGGTCACGCGAAAAGGCCCCAGGCCATCAACGGCTTGGGACCCTCTCTCTTGTATATTAACTTCAAATGGAAAAAGTAGACTATTCCTCAGCGGTAGCCTCTGCCTCATGAGCGGCAATGAGCTTCTGCTGGATGTCGTTCGGCACGAGCTCGTAGCTTGCGAACTTCGTGGTGAAGCTGGCGCGGCCACCAGTCAGTGAGCTGAGTGCCACACTATAGTTCGACAGTTCCTTCAAAGGTATCTTGGCACTGAGTTTCTGATAGCCTGCCTCAGCATCCATACCCATGATGATGGCACGACGGCCTTGCAGGTCACTCATCACATCACCCATGTAGTCGCTCGGCACATAAACCTCGAGATCATAGATCGGCTCCAGAATCTTCGGGCCGGCCTCCTTGAAAGCCATAGAGAAAGCATGACGCGCTGCCAACGTGAAGCTGAGCTCGTTGGAGTCGACTGGATGCATCTTTCCATCGTAGACCACCACACGCACGTCGCGCGCATAGCTGCCTGTCAACGGACCGTGCTCCATGCAGTCCATCACACCCTTGAGGATGGCAGGCATAAAACGCAGGTCGATGGCACCACCGACAACGGAGTTGATAAATACCAGCTTTCCGCCCCATGGCAGGTCGCGCTCTTCCTTCTGCTTAATATTCATCTTGAACTCCTGGCCGCCAAAGTTATAGCTCACGGGATCAGGCATTCCCTCTGCATAAGGCTCCACGATGAGATGCACCTCACCAAACTGTCCGGCGCCACCGCTCTGTTTCTTATGACGGTATTCAGCCTTTGCCTTCTTGGTGATCGTCTCACGATACGGGATCTTCGGCTCTTCAAAGGTCACGGGGATCTTCTCATTGTTCTCCAAGCGCCATTTCAGCGTGCGCAGGTGGAACTCACCCTGTCCATGCACGATGGTCTGCCGCAGTTCCTTGCTCTGCTCCACCACCCATGTCGGGTCTTCCTGGCGCATCTTCAGCAATGCAGCCATCATCTTCTCGGTATCTTGCGGGTTGTTGGCTTTGACGGCACGACTGTACTTCGGGTTAGGATACTTGATGAAGTCAAAACGCTCTTCGGTACCCTTACCATCAAGCGTGTTGCCGGTCTTCACATCTTTCAGCTTCACGGTACAGCCGATGTCACCGGCGTTGAGCTGATCCACGGGAATGCGGTTGGCACCAGCACAGACATAGATCTGTCCCATACGCTCCTTGGATCCACGGTCGGCATTGAAGAGATCATCGCCCGGCTTGACACTTCCACTCATCACCTTGAAGTAAGACACCTCGCCGATATGCGGCTCTATGCCGCTCTTGAAGAAGTAGAGGCTCTCGGGACCATTGCTGTCGGGCGTCACCTCTTCGCCGCGCGTGTTGCGCACCTTCGGCATCTCGCTGACAAACGGCACCACATTACCCAAGAATTCCATCAGTCGTTGTACACCCATATCTTTATGCGCATCGACACAGAACACTGGGAAGATGCTGCGCGTGACAAGTCCCTTACGAATACCCTCACGCATCTCGTCCTCGGTCAGCGTCTCAGTGTCGAAGAATTTCTCCATAAGCTGGTCGTCGTTCTCGGCCGCGGCTTCGACGAGAGCTTTGTGCAGTTCCATGGCCTTATCCATTTCCTCAGCAGGAATCTCCTCACGCTTGGGCTCACCACCGTCGGGACCCCAAGAGAGTTTCTTCATGATGAGTACATCGATCAGGCTGTGGAAGTTGGGACCCGTCTCCAATGGATACTGGATCTCCACGCACTTGCCGCCGTAGATGTCCTTCATCTGCTCGATGATATTGTCATAGTCGCACTTGTCTGAGTCGAGCTGGTTGATCAGGAAGATGACGGGCTTCTTCAGCTTTTCGGTATAACGGAAATTGTTCTGTGTGCCCACCTCCGGACCAAACTGTCCGTTAATGAGGATCACGGCCTGGTCAGTGACATTGAGCGAAGTGATGGCTCCGCCGATGAAGTCGTCACTACCCGGGCAGTCGATGATATTGAGTTTTTTATTGTTCCATTCCACATGAAACACGGTGGGGAAGACGGAGTAACCATACTCAAGCTCTACAGGGAAGTAATCGCTCACAGTGTTCTTCCCTTCCACTGTACCACGCCGCTTGATGACGCCGGCTTCATAAAGCATACTCTCGGCAAGGGTGGTCTTGCCGCTTCCCGCACTGCCCAGCAGGGCAATGTTCTTGATTTCGTCTGTCTGATATACTCTCATATCAAAAGGGTTTAAAGTTGTTAGATATATGTTTCGGTCAAGGTAAACGGGGTTGTGCCCGCTAATTCGTGGTTAAAGATAGAAAAAAAAACAATAGGTTGCAAATCAAAATACCATTTAAGGGCTGTTTTTTAAAACTTATTAGTAATTTTGCAGTCGTAAATAACCAAGAGTGTATCATGGCGGGACTATACGTTCACATTCCATTTTGTGCCTCGCGGTGCATCTACTGCGGCTTCTACTCCACGACAATGCTGGAGTTGAGGTCGCGATATGTCGATGCACTATGCCGGGAGATGAGCTTGCAAAAGACCCATCCGCCCATAGAGACGATCTATCTCGGTGGCGGCACACCCAGTCAGCTGAGCCACGACGACCTGCTGCGGCTGTTCACCTATATATATAAGGTGTACCCCGTTGCCACTGACGCGGAGGTGACGATGGAGTGCAATCCCGATGACATCTCCCCCTCGATGTTCCGTGATCTGCCTGTCAACCGCGTGAGCATGGGTGCCCAGACCTTCGACGAAAACCGTCTGCGACTGCTCCACCGCCGCCATACCGCAGAGGAGGTAAACCGCGCGTTCGACATCCTGCGCGCCGACGGCATCCGCAACATCAGCCTCGACCTGATGTTTGGCTTCCCGAATGAGACCATGGACGACTGGCAACACGACATCGAACACGCCTTGCAACTACAGCCTGAGCATATCTCTGCCTATGGACTGATGTACGAGGAGGGCACACCGCTCTACCGTATGCTGGAACAGGGTAAGGTCAGCGAGATCGATGAGGAACTGAGCATCAAGATGTACGACACGCTCATCGACCGACTCACGACGGCAGGCTATGAGCACTACGAAATCAGCAACTTTGCCAAACTGTCAGACGATGACAAGGCTCTGCACCGCACGTCGTCCTATCGCAGCCGCCACAACAGCAGCTACTGGCATGACATCCCATATATCGGACTCGGCGCGGCGGCCCACAGCTACGGCGGCCATTCCCGCCATTGGGCGGTCGCCGATCTCAAACAGTACATCACGGCCATCGAGGCCGGGCGACTGCCCTATACCGAGGAGCCCATCGACGAGAGCACTCACTACGACGACCTCATCACCACGGCCCTGCGCACACGGGAAGGCCTCGACATCGACAGGCTCTCGCCTCCCTATCGCTCCTATCTCCTCGCCCAAGCCCAGCCTTACCTCGACAAGAATATGCTGGCCATCACCGACCATCACCTCCACCTCACCCGTCAAGGCATCTTGCTGAGCAACACGATCATGAGCGACCTGATGCACGTATAGAGCCCCCTCTGAGCCTCACCCCCGACCCCTCTCCCAAGGAGAGGGGAGCAAAATGCTTCAAGGGGTCATAGGGCGTTCATCCCTTGTTTCGTCGAGTTCGCTCGGTTCGGTATGCCGCTGTTGTGCAGCGGCCCTCTCGCAGTGCCTTGTCCCCCCACTGTGTTGCCCTCTCTATTCACCATTCATCATTCAGCAATGAAACTAAAAGGCTTTGCGGCAGCTCTCTTAGCCGCCATCTTCTACGGTACCAACCCCCTGGGCACCCTGCAACTCTATGCCGACGGCATGAATCCGTCATCGGTACTTGTCTACCGCTATGCTTTCGCCACCCTGATGTTCCTCATCTGGATGGCCGCCAAGCGTGAGTCGCTGGCCATCAGTTGGGGCACAGCCATCCGCCTGGCTATCCTCGGCACGCTGATGTCGATGTCTTCCGCCACGCTCTATCTGAGTTTCCGCTATATGGATGCCGGTGTGGCGAGCACGATTCTCTTCAGCTATCCCATTATGGTGGCCGTGCTGATGGTCGTCTTTTACCACGAGCACATGACATGGAGCACCACGCTGTGCATCCTCATGGCGGTCTGCGGCATTGCCCTACTCTATCATGGCAAAGGCGGCGTGACGCTCAGCACGGTCGGCGTGACGCTCGTCATCCTCTCCTCACTGCTCTACGCCTTCTACATCATCGGTGTCAACCAAACCCACACGAAGCTCTCGCCCGTGAAGTTCACCTTCTGGATCGTCTTCTTCGGACTCATCGCCCTGCTCGTCTACACCTTCTTTACAGGAGAGCCTCTTGAGCCTCTGCGTACCCCGCTGGAATGGGCGTCGGCCCTGCAGCTTGCCCTGCTTCCCACCGTGCTAAGCCTCTACTTCATCAACATTGCCATTGAGCATATTGGCAGCACGCCGACTGCCATCATGGGAGCCGTAGAACCTGTCACCGCCGTGTGCATCGGCGTGTGCATCTTTGGCGAGAGCTTCACCTTACGCCTGGCCATCGGTATCGTCCTCATCCTCTCAGCCGTCATCCTCTTGGTGCTCTCAAGAGAGAAGAAGACTGCAAAATAGGAAAAAGAGACAAGCATATATTGCATTTATGTTACAAACAGAACAAATCTCGTCAATACGGCAAAGAGTGTGCTGACAACATTTGACCTGTGTCAAGCAATCGACTGACAACATTTGACCCACGTCAAAATGCGCCTACAAAAAGTGATTTTTTACACTTTTAAGTTGCCAGTATGGGGAAATGGTCGTAACTTTGCAGTGTCATAAGACGAAAACAATATAAAGGTTTAAGATAAACAAGGTATCAAGATACAGGATAACGTAGGTATCGGTCAGGTATTAAGATACAGGATAACAACATTGAAGAATGGGAACCGTGAGGCTCCCGACATGAGAGTTAGTTAACAGATTGTGTAACCTTTTAAAGTAAGAAAGGAAAAAAAGATGAAAAAGTTTATGGATAACATTAAGATGACTTTGAAGAAAGTTTGGGAGAATTACTTGGAGTGCATGAACGCTTACGGAGATGCCCTGATGAAGGGCGGATCCTATGGCTGCGCCTAACCAAGGATTTCCACAGTAAAAAAGAGAAAGCGCCTCAGGCCTCACACACAGACGGATGCAGGCCTGAGTGAACATAAGATGCCCCAAGGGTTCACGCAAGTGAGTCCTTGGGGCATCTTCATTTATACAAATCACCAAAATCTATGAGCAGACATTGGCAATATAGAAAAGAAAAGAACAGTGCAGCAAAAAAACACAAGATAGAATTTAGCTGATAGATTTGCTTTTCTCACTATTTTTTCGTTACTTTGCATGGTATAGAAGACATTTGGAACATATAGCATGAAGAAATACCTCAAGTGGGCGGGCATTGCCGTGGGCATTCCCGTATTGCTGATCATCATACTCTGCCTGCTCTTCTACTTCCCACCGTTTCAGAACTGGGCGGTAGGGCAGGTCACACGCTATGCATCAGACAAGATGAAGATGCAGATCAGCGTGGGACACGTGCGTCTGGCATGGCCCCTGGACCTCGCTCTCGACGAGGTGAAGGTGCTCGAACCCAACGACTCACTGCGCGGCGTGACCGACACCGTGGCACATATCCATCGCACCGTCGCCGACGTGCAGCTCTGGCCTCTGCTGAAGAAGCAGGTCATGGTCGACGAGCTCTCCTTCCGCGACATGCAGGTCAACACCACCCACTTCATCCCCAAATGCCGCATCAAGGGCAAGGTGGGTACCCTGACGCTCAAAGCCCATGGCATCGACCTCGGCAAGGAGCATGTCAACGTCAACCACTGTCTCCTCGACAACGCCAACATCGACATCGCGCTCAGCGACACCGTACCGCCCGACACCACTCCGAGCACCAACTACTGGAAGATCGCCATCAACCGGCTCAAGGCCCGCAACACCGCCTTTGCCCTGCACCTGCCCGGCGACACACTCGCCATCCACGCCCTCATGGGCAGTCTCGACGCGCGGCAAGCCTATCTCGACCTGTTCAAGAGTCTCTATACCGTCGGCCATCTCGACTGGCAGACGGGCGCGCTGGCCATGGACCAGAACTTTGTCAAGAAGACGAAGGGCCTGGACTTCAACCATCTCGCACTCTCGGAACTCAACCTCAAGGCCGACTCCTTTTATTATTGCGACTCCAAGATCAACCTCATCGTCCGTCAGGGTGCCTTTCACGAAAAGAGCGGACTGACCGTCGACAAGCTGCAAGGACCCTTCCGCATGGACAGCACACGCCTCGAACTGCCTGGGCTGAGCCTTGAGACACCGGGCTCACAGCTGCGTCTGGCCTTTGCCATGGACATGAACGCCTTTGCCGACAGCCTGCCGGGAAGCCTCCGCGCCACCGTCCACGGCCACGTGGGCATGAGCGACATCAGGCTCCTCGCCGGACCATACATGCCACGTCAGCTACTCAACAACCTGCCACGACAGCCGCTGATCGTCAACGGCAGCTTCGGCGGCAACCTTCGGCGGCTGCATCTCGACGCGATCAGCCTCGCCGTCCCCACCCTGCTGCGCCTCTCGGCCGACGGTTTCTTGAGCAACTTGACCGACCCGAAACGCATCACGGCCGACCTCAACGTCAAAGCCCACACTTTCGACCTCAAACCCGTGAAGCGAATACTTGGCAGCGCACTGCCCAAGACGGTCGCCCTGCCCAACGGCATCGGCTTCCGCGGACGCGTCAAGGTCAACGGACCGCGCTATGCCTCGACATTCATCGCCACGCAGGGCGGCGGTTCGCTCAGCGGTCAGGCGGCCATAGACACCCGTGGCGCACTGGCCTACAAAGCCAAGTTGCGCGCACGCCGCTTCCCACTCAACCACTTTCTGCCCCGTCAGGGCCTGCATCCCTTCACCGGCACGCTGGCTGCCAACGGCACGGGCACCGACCTCTTCTCGCCCCGCACCCGCGTGAAGGCCGAGATTCACAGTCAGCAGTTCGCTTACTCCGGCTATAACCTCAGCGGCATCAAGGCCACGGCAAATATCCGCGGCGGCCGCGTAGAAGCCCACGTCAACAGTGTCAACCCGCTATTCAAGGGTCTCGTCGGCATCAATGCCCAGCTCAACCGCCACGCGTTTATCGGCACGGTCGCCTGCGATCTCGCCCACGCCGACCTCTACGCCCTGCACCTCGCCGACAAGCCGATCACCCTCGGACTCTGCGGGCACGTCGACATACATTCAGACTTGAAACAGCATCACGACATCCAGGGCATACTCAGCGACATTACTCTCAGCGAGGGCAACCGCCACTATCGCCCACAGGAAGTGATACTCGACATACTCACCACGCGCGACACCACCCACGCCATCGTGGACTGCGGCGACTTCCACCTCAACATGGATGGCAGCGGCAGCTATGAACGACTCATCAAACACGGCAATGCCCTCATGGCCGAGCTGCAGCGGCAGATGACCAACAAGTATATCGACGAGGCCCGCCTGCGCCGGCTGCTCCCCGACCTGCGCATCCAGCTCTCGGCAGGCAGCGAGAATATCGTCTACCGCGTGCTGAAGCATTTCGGATACGACCTCCACAACCTGCAGATGGACATGAGTTCCTCGCCCCTGCTCGGCCTCAACGGCACGATGCAAGCCGACTCGGTGGTCTACGACAGCATGGAGGTGGACACCATGAGGCTGAGCATCAAGTCGGGACTCGACAATGTGGCCTACACCCTGCAGCTGCACAACGGCAAGAAAAACCCGAAGTATGTCTTCAACGCCCTTCTCGACGGCACGCTGCAGGGCAGCGGTACGACGCTCACCACACGTCTCTACGACGCCAAGGACAAGCTCGGACTCCGCCTCAGCCTCGAAGCCACCATGCAAGACCACGGCATACGCATCCATCTCGCGGGCGACAACCCGATACTGGCCTACAAGGAGTTCAGCGTCAACGACAGCAACTATGTCTTTCTCGACGGCAACCGGCGTGTCAGTGCCAACGTGAAGATGAAAGCTGCCGACGGCATGGGACTGCAGGTCTTCACCAACGACGAAAACACAGAAGCCCTGCAGGACATCACCGTCTCCACGCATCAGCTCAACCTCGGCGAGGCACTGTCCATCATCCCCTACATGCCGAATATTTCGGGAATCCTCAACGGTGACTTCCATCTCATCCAGACACCCGAACAGCTCTCGGTGTCCTCGGCTGTCGACGTGAAGGACATGGTCTATGAGGGTTGCGAGATGGGCGACGTAGGCTCGGAGTTCACCTATATGCCGAAGCCCGACGGCACCCACTATGTCGACGGCATCCTCACCCACGACGGCGACGAGGTGGGTACGCTGACGGGTACCTATAACGCAGCCGGGCACGGTTACCTCGACGCACAGGTCAATACCGACCACCTGCCACTGGCCTTGGCCAACGGTTTTATTCCGCAGAAAATCGTGGGATTCAAGGGCACTGCCGACGGCAACCTGACCATCAAGGGATCACTGATCAAGCCTGTCGTTAACGGCGAACTCTTCCTCGACTCGGCCAGCATGTTCTCTGAGCCCTACGGCGTGGAACTTGCCTTCGCCTCAGACCCCGTGACGTTCAAGGACAGCAAACTGCTCTTTGAGAACTTCGAGGTCTTTGCCCACAACGACCAGCCGCTCAACGTCAAGGGCTCCTTTGACTTCAGCGACCTCGACGCCATGCGACTCAACGTACAGATGCGCGGTACCAACCTGTTGCTCGTCGACTCCAAGGAGACCAGCCGCTCCGAGATCTACGGCAAGGCCTACGTCAACTTCTATGGTACGATGACAGGACTGCTCGACAATCTCAAGGTACGCGGACGCACCGACGTGCTCGGCACCACCGACCTGAAATATAATCTGAAGGACACACCGCTCTCCACCGACAACCAACTCGACGGACTCGCGCAGTTTACCAACTTCAGTGACACCATCAACGACGAAGTCAGCCGGCCGCCGCTCACGGGTCTGAACGTGGACTTGAACATCCACATCGACGACGGGGCGCACGTCGACGCCTATCTCAACGCCGACCACTCCAACTATGTCGATGTCATCGGCGGTGGCGACATGCGCATGCAATACAACATCGCCGACGGCGTCATCCTCCGCGGACGCTACACCATCGGCTCGGGCGAGATGAAATACTCGCTCCCCGTCATCCCGCTGAAGACCTTCACCATCCAGGACGGCAGCTACATCGCCTTCACCGGCGACCCGATGAACCCGACGCTCAACATCACGGCAACCGAACAGACCAAGTCGGCCGTGGGCAGCGAGGCTGGCGAGGGACGTATGGTCACGTTCAACTGCGGCGTTGTGGTCACGAAGACCTTGCAGGACATGGGACTAGAGTTCACCATCGACGCACCCGAGGACATGACGATCCACAACCAGCTGCAATCCATGTCGAAGGAGGAGCGCGGCAAGCTCGCCGTGACCATGCTCACCACAGGCATGTATCTCGCCGACGGCAACATGAGCAACTTCACCATGAACTCGGCACTGAGTGCCTTCCTCAACAGTCAGATCAACCAGATCTCCGGCAAGGCCCTGCGATCGCTCGACGTCAGCGTGGGCGTGGAGAACTCGTTCAACTCGCAGGGCGCACTCCACACCGACTACTCGTTTAAGTTTGCCAAGCGCTTCTGGAACAACCGGCTGCGCGTCTCCATCGGCGGCAAGCTGTCGACCGGTGCCGACGTGTCGCCACAGCAGGATCAGACTTTCTTCGACAATGTGACGCTGGAATACCGTCTCAGTCCCACCTCGAACAAATATCTCAACCTGTTCTACGTCCGCGACAGCTATGACTGGCTGGAGGGCAACGTGAGCAAGTTCGGCGGCGGTTTCCTGTGGAAAAGAAAGTTCAGCAGCCTCAGCGACCTGTTTGGCAAAGAGAAAAAAGACTCGCTCGACAACTGACACCATATATTATAGCCATTTCAATCCATGACATACACGCATATCACTCGACTCGCAAAAACGCTGGCACTGGCGCTGGCGACGGTACTCGTCACCGCCTGCTCGACCACCCGAAGCATTCCCGACGGTGACCAACTCTACACGGGACTGGCCAAGACCAAATATAAAACGCCCGTACAGGACAAGCACTTCACCAACACGCAAGCGGAAATAGACGCTGCCCTGGCCACGGCGCCCAACGGTGCTCTCTTCGGCAGCAGTTCGGTCAGGTCGCCCTTTCAGGTGGGACTGTGGGTCTGGAACGCCTTTGTCGGCAGCGATGACGGTTTCTCGAAATGGATGCTATCCTCCTTCGGCTCCCGTCCGGTGCTGCTCAGCTGGGTCAACCCTGCTCTGCGCGCCTCGGTGGCGCAGGAGGTGCTGCGCGCCCACGGCTACTTCCACGGCAAGGTGGGATATGACATCATCAAGCAGCACAACCCGAAAAAGGCCAAGATCAAATACACCGTAGACATGGGACCGCTGTGGACGGTGGACTCGCTCAGCTATCAGGGCTTCCCGCCTCAGGCCGACAGCCTCATCATGGCGACCACAACCGAGGCAAGAATCCGCAAGGGCGACGCCTTTGACGTGAACACCCTCGACGCCGAGCGCCGACGCGTGAGCACCCTGCTGCGCAACAACGGCTTCTTCTACTATCAGCCGTCCTATGCCTCGTGGCTCGTCGACAGCGTTTCGCAACCGGGCAAAGTGCTGTTGAAACTGCAACTCGCCGAGCAGACGCCAAGCGTGGCGGAGCGAAAATGGACCATCGGAAAGATCAACATCGACTTGCACAAAAGCTATGGCGACAGCCTCATGAACAGCGAGACGCGACGCGACATCACCATGCGATACAACGGCAAGCACTCGCCACTGCGCGTGCCCGTCATCCTCAGCGCCAACCGTCTCTTCCCCCGCCAGCTCTACAACTATTCTGAATATCAAGCCGGCATCAGCAACCTGTCCTCAACAGGACTGTTCAGCACCGTCGACGTCAACTTCTCGCCACGCGACACCACAGGGCGCGTCGACACACTCGACATGCACATGAATCTGGTCTTTGACAAGCCTTACGACATCTACTTGGAAGGCAACGTCACCGGAAAGACCAACAACCGCATCGGACCGGGCGCTGTGCTCGGTATCACGCGGCGCAACGCATTCCGCGGCGGCGAGCTCCTCGACCTGAAGATCAAGGGCAACTATGAGTGGCAGACGGCACACCACGGAGAAGGCAACGCGTCGAAGTTCAACAGCTATGAGTATGGTGCGGATGTCTCGCTGCAACTGCCGCGTATGGTCATCCCTTACGTCTCGTATTTCCGCAAGAAGCTCTTCAACCACTTCCGCCGCATCGGCTTCTTCTCCACGCCGTCGACAACGCTGAAGTTCTCGACCGACATCCTCAACCGTGCGGGATTCTTTAAGCGCCGCATCGTGTCGGGTGAGTGGACTTACAACCTCCAGACGTCACCGACGAGCAAACACCAGTACACTCCCCTATCGTTCTCCTATGAATATATGAAGCGGCGCACGGCAGCCTTCGACTCGGTGCTCACCGCCAATCCTTATCTGGCCTACACCATGCGCGACCAGTTCATCCCGAAGATGCAGTATGTCTACACCTACACGAGTCCGAAGACCTACCGCAATCCGCTGTGGTGGCAGACCACGGTCAGTGAGAGCGGCAACATCCTGTCCCTTGGCGAGATAGTGGCCGGAAACAAATGGAGCAAGAAAAATAAGGAACTGTTTAAAAACCCATATGCTCAGTTCTTCAAATTGGAAACAGAGCTGGTGAAGACATGGCAACTGACGGAGCACAGCAGTCTCGTGGCGCACGGCGACTTGGGTATGCTGTGGGCTTACGGCAACTCGGGCGAGGCGCCCTACAGCGAGCAGTTCTATGTCGGTGGTGCCAACAGCATCCGTGCCTTCACCGTGCGCAGCATAGGACCGGGAAGCTACCACAACGCTGAGTCGGCAACGAATAACTATCTCGACCAGACGGGCGACTTGAAGCTGTTGGGCAACCTGGAATACCGTCCGCGGCTGTTCGGCAACCTCTATGGTGCGATGTTTCTTGATGCAGGCAACGTGTGGTCGCTGCACAAGGACGACCGCAGCGGCGGACATTTCGAACCGAAGAACCTCCTCAAGGAGATGGCACTCGGCACGGGCGTGGGCCTGCGCTACGACATGGACTTCCTGGTCATCCGTGTGGACTGGGGCGTCGGCTTGCATGTGCCCTACAAGAGCGGCTTCTACAACGTCGGCTCGTTCCGCGACAGTCAGAGCCTCCACTTCGCCATCGGTTACCCGTTCTAATAAGGTTGCAGACAACATCTCTTCCGTCGGCCATGTGGCACCATAAGTCCATGCTTACCGGTTGATGATCTTCTCCAGTGCCGGAATGAAGATGCAGCCACGAGTCCATATCACAAGGTTGGCCCGCTCCCATTGTCGGAGAACGGCAGACAGGCGGCGACGGTCGATGTTCAGCTCTTTTTCTATTCTTGTGAGCTTGATGTGGAGAACCTTCCTGCCGGCCGGGCGTATCGAATGCACCAGGAAGAAACGGCGAAGGAACTCCTCGTCGGAGTGTGGCGCGGCACGCCAGAAGAGTGCTTGCCGCTTCTGTACCTGCGTGGAGAGCAGGTTCAGGAGGTTGAGACGGAAGATGAGCGAGTTGTCGCTGAGCTTGAGAATCTCCTGCTTGTCGAGCGTGATGAGATGGCAGGTGGTCTTCGCTTTCCATAACTGAGAAAAGCGCTGCGCCAGTCCAAAGACATATTCCGGTTGCACGAGCACGGGGCCGTTGATGTCCTCCTCCACCCAGTAGGCTTTATCATCGGAGTAGGTCGTAGCCACAGCCGTACCGTCGGTGAGCATGACGAGCATACCGCTGCGTGTCGTCGTGTCGACGATGACCTCTCCCTCGCGCATCGTGTGGAAGGAGAGTTTCGTCTTCGCCACGATAGTCTCCAGCTCTTCCCGTCCCATGCCGATGAAGAGCGGAAAGCTGACAAGCGTCTTGAAGATTTCAGCGGCCATGCGTCACGACAGTTTTATTCCGCGATGGCCTTTTTCATCGATGGCGAGTACCACACCTGGTTGTGCCCCTTGCCATCGTCGTAGATAAAGTAGACCATCAGCTCGGGATGCTTGCGGAGAATCGACTGCGCACCTTTCAGTCCTGTGACCATAAATGCGGTGGCATAGGCATCGGCTGTGGCGCAGTCACTGGCCAGCACAGTCGACGACAGGATGTTGTGCTGCACGGGATAGCCTGTCTTCGGGTCGATGGTATGAGCGTATTTCTTGCCGCCTTTATAATAGAAGTTGCGATAGTTGCCGCTTGTTGCCATGGCTTTGTCCGTGACGTTGAGCACCGTTTGCAGCTCCTGGTTGGCCTGCGTAGCGTCGTCGGTAGGCTTTGTAACTCCTATCTTCCAGGGTAGTCGTTTCTCACTGATGCCACTCGTGACGATCTCGCCGCCGATCTCCACCATGAAGTTCTCGACGCCCTTGTCGCGCAGGAGTTTCGCCACCACGTCGACGCCGTAGCCCTTGGCGATGCCCGAGCAGTCGAGCATCAGTCGCGGATCCTTCTTGACGATGCGGCCGTCGACGAGTGCCACCTTCTTATAGCCTACAAACTGCCGCAACGAGTCGACGATATGGCGCGAGGGATGCACACCCGACTTAAAGCCGAAGCCCCACGCGTTGACGAGCGGTGCCACAGTGATATCGAAGGCACCGTCGGTCTCACGCGAGATGGACTCGGCCTTGCTGAACACCTCAGTAAACATCTCGCTGAGCTTCACCGGCCGGTTGTTGTTGACCTGCGTGATCACCGACTGCTTATTGAAAGGCGAGAGTGCTGTGTCAACTTGTGCCAACGCCTTGTCAATTTCCGGCTGCAAGTCGTCTGAGGACTGATAGGTGATATGGTATTCCGTGCCGAAGACAAAACCCGTATCGTGCTGATAAGGCGTGTTGCGCTGCTGCATGATGATCAGCACCGTGCCCACGACGAGAACGGCAAGGAAGATGATTTTCAGGATATTCTTTTTCTTCATAGGTCATAGGATCAAAGTTCCACAATGATGTCGAAGGTGCCACCGATGCGTGTGGAGGCTTGCTTTCCGAAGCCCGGCACATACCAGACGTTGCCCAGCGGCCCGTCGTCGTGGGAGAGTCGGCGGTAGTAGCGTACGCTCCAGCCGAGGTGTATCGGCCCGTAGATCTTCGCGTCGATGCCCGCCAGTGCTTCCATCCATGTGTACTTGGCTTTCACGCCCTCTTCGTGCACCGGATGGTTGCCACCGTAGACTGGGTCGATGATGGCGGGATTGTCGACATCGTATTTAAAGGAAGTACCGGCAACGCGGGCACCGACATAGGTACGGTAGATGTCGTGCTTGTTCTTCATGATGTTGAAGTCCATACCAATCTTGGCGTAAGGTGCGGAGGTGTGATAGCTGATTGCCGTCGTCACCTCGCGGTGGTCAGCCTTACCAAGACCAAACTCCACGACGGGAAAATACTTATCCTTGAAGTTCACGCGCACGTCGGCTTCGTACTGTCCGTAGTCCGAAACGGCCTTCTGAACGAGTCCGATGGCATCGACTTTAACCTGTACGCCACGGAAGAAGGGTATGGAGTCATCGATCTCCTTGCGCCGCAGGGCTTCCTGCTCCTCTTTGGAGAGGTGGCGTGGCTGTTGCGGCTGCTTCTGCATCGCCTTCTTCTGACCGTAGACGGCGGGAGCGAGGAGCATCAAGAGACTAATAACGATACTCCTTAAAATATACATAGAAATGCTTCTTGGATGCATCATAGGTGATATCGCGGTTTTGGATGGTGATGGAGTCGATGGCATTGCGTGTGTAGTGTATGCCTTTGACCTCATGGAAATAGTTCATGCCACAGTCCACGGACTCAAAGTGCGGGATGTTGGTCTTGTCGATGGTCACCGTGTCCATGGTGTGGTTGGTACGGAAGTAGAGGATGTCGCGGTCACGGGCGTAGCTCACGGGCAGCGTGAAGCTGTCGGTGTTGACTTGTTGGTTGATGAGTATGGTATCGTTGCCATCGTTGCGGCTGGTCCAGATGGTGAGCGTGTCGGGCAGCGTCGTTACCTTGCCCATGAGCTTATAGTTGGCATACACCGTGTTGTTAAGAGGGCAGTCAACGGAGGAGCAAGAGGCGAGGAAGAGCAAAAGAAAGAGAGGAAGAAAGAGCAGACCCTCTCTTGCTCTCCCTAAAAGGGAGAGAAATGCCCATCGAAAAGAACCGTTGGAAGGATGGTTGTTATTTTGCATATTTGTTGATGCCAATGTTATTATTATTGTTGCCGGGTATTGCAATTCTCTCCCTCTTAGGGAGAGATAGAGAGAGTCTATAGTTAGAGGGCCTTTTAATCTATTTCCTTCTCAATCTGATAGTCATTTCTGCTTGGGTTTTGCCTGCTGATCAGATCACCGATGAAGCCGGCGAGGAAGAACTGCGAGCCGAGGATGAGTGCCGTGAGCGCCACGAAGAACGAGGCGTGCTGGCTGAGCAGATCGCCATAGACACCGTTGCAGAGGTTATAGATCTTCTCACCGAAGAGCCAGCAGAGCGAGAGGAAGCCGATGAAAAAGACGATGCTGCCGATGAAACCAAAGACATGCATCGGTTTCTTGCCAAAGTTGGTGAGAAACCACAGCGTCAGCAAATCGAGATAACCATTGAAGAAACGGTTGATGCCGAACTTCGAGTGACCGTATTTACGGGCCTGATGGTGCACGACTTTCTCTCCGATCTTGGTGAATCCGGCGTTCTTGGCCAGATATGGGATATAGCGGTGCATCTCTCCATAGACTTCGATGTTCTTCACCACGTCGCGGCGGTATGCCTTCAGTCCGCAGTTGAAGTCATGGAGATTGTGGATTCCCGAGATCTTGCGCGCCGTGGCGTTGAAGAGCTTCGTAGGAATTGTCTTCGACAGCGGGTCGTAGCGTTTCTGCTTGTAGCCCGAGACGAGGTCATAGCCTTCATCCTTGATCATGTGGTAGAGGCCCGGGATCTCGTCGGGCGAGTCCTGGAGGTCAGCGTCCATGGTGATGACCACATTGCCCAGAGCCTTCTTAAAACCGCAGTAGAGAGCCGGGCTCTTACCGTAGTTGCGCCGGAACTTGATAGCCTTGACGTTGCCGTCCTTCTTCGACAGCTCCTCGATGACGTCCCAGGAGTTGTCAGTGGAACCGTCGTTGACAAAGATGATCTCGTAAGAGAAGTTGTTGGCTTGCATGACGCGCTGGATCCAGGCGTGCAGTTCCGGCAGCGATTCTGCCTCATTGAAAAGGGGTACTACAACAGATATATCCATGATGATGTTTCTTTCTTTTTTAGGTGGTTGGTAAGTGTTTTGCTTGGTGCTATTCAGCGTGCTCGTGCTGTCCGTGGTTCTCTTGTCCGTTGGTGGGCATGTAAGCCTTTGTCCGGCACGCCAGCGCAATGGGCAGGCTGAGCAGCGCGCCTATGAAGAGGTTGTCCATCATGACGACGAAGGTCAGCTGCAAGGGCGAGAGCTGTCCCACCATGCCGATGGTCTGCTTCATCTGCTCCACAGCCTGCAAGGCAGCGGCACCTTCTTGGCGGTAGACATCCTCCATCGTCTTGATCGACGCGCCGAGCATAGCCATGAAAGCGCCATGGTCGAAGAAGCGGAGATAAACAAACTGTACGGCCGCAAAGAGCAGAGACGCATAGAAAAACGTATAGCAACTAAACGCATAGCCGCGACGGAAGGAGATATGCCCGTCCAAAGCGTCGTTGCGAAAGCGCACTAAAAACCAGCCCACAACGATCGGTGTGCTCAGCGCCAGCAGACTGCCCAACACGGAGGCAGGAGCAAGGACGATGCTCAAGAAGCTGGCAGTCCACACCAAAGCCAGCGCCGCACCATACTGGCGGGCGTAGGCTTTGAGCTGTACCAAGTCCATTACATTGATTATCATACTGCAAAATTACTCATTTTCAGCAAGAAAGATTAAGGTTTTGTCGCTTTTTAATGATTTTTCTAATCATGGGACAGAAGCGTATCTGTTCAGCGAATATATCTCACACCGGGAAATTTGCTGAACAGTCACAGGTCCATCATCTGGAGCTAAGGTAGCCTATTTTAATTGCTCCAACCGATGAAGGAGATAGGCACGCACATCTTTCCAGTGGTAGTAAGGTGCTTTGTCTGTAGAGATAGGCAATGTGGCTTCGTTTTCGTTGAGGAGCACCTTGACGAGGATGTCGGCATTGGTGAGATCCGTGGCCGTGTTGGGCTTATAGAAGATGAACTGCACGTTGCATGCCATGGGATAGATGTCGTAGTTGTTCCATCCGCGGTCATCGAGCTGTTCGAGGTCGTCGATGGTCTCGCCGTAGTGGTTGAGGTTGAGCAGGCACACCAGCGGCATGACATCCGACTCATGGGCAAAGCGCAGCGTAGCACCGGGATGCTGGAGAAGCAGACAGCTGTCGGCCGTCGTGATGATATTGTTCAGCAGGTTGGCTTGCGTGAGCAGTCCATAGCTGTGAGCCTGTCGTGAGGGACCGTAATACATATACCACATCGCATTCTTGCGCTGCCAGGAGTCATAGACCTCCTTGTCGGTGAAGATCGGCCAGAGGCTGAACTTATGTCTGAGTTCCGTGCTCTGGATGTTGGCGGCCAGGTCAAAGAGACGCTGTCCGAGCTTGTTGGCATCGATGGTGTGGGCGTAGGCCGTGTCGTTGAAGAGCAGTCCCATCAGATGGCTGTAGTTCTCATGGTTCTTGTTGAAGTCGGCGAGTGCCTGACGGGCCTCCGGCGTGTCGCGCAGCTTGTTGTATTTACCGTGCTCATCGTTCATGTAGTACATGTCGTGCTGACTGGCGTCGCTGGTGATGACCATGCGTGGGTTGAGACGGGCCAGTTCCATGAGCTCATTCTCCATGGAGAGGATGCAGCGGATGACGATGGTGGAGCGTGCGTCGACGTGCACGTTGCCGTTGAATACCTGCGGGAAGCGCATGTACATGCGGTGGGCAATGCCGCGGTGCTGCTCAGCGCCTAATGGTGTCAGCTCACCTAAGCGTCCCTGCGCCTCAGCGACCAGCATTCTTACTTTGTCGAGTACGTCGTGACCGCGTGGCGAGAGCTTGCCGAGGCTGTCGGCTTTGGCCAGGATGTTCACCGCGTCGCTGTATTGGGCCGGACTGATGAGATAGCGTGATCCGTGGCGGCCGTAGTGACTAATATAATAAGGTGTGTAGCCTTCCGGTGCCTTGGTCAGCTTCTGTTTTGGTCCGGGATAGGCGAGATAGTTGCTGGCCGCGAGATTGCGGTCGGCCTTGATTTCCTCTTTTGCTCTTTGCGCCATGGCCGGCATCGTGAGCACGAGCAGCATGGCAATGAAAATCTTTCTCATCTGCATATTATATGACTTCTTTTTAGCTCTTATCTACATTCTCCATTCATCATTCAACATTCAACACTCATCATTCGCTAACCGGGTACGGGATCTCGAACTCTTTCTGCACCTCCATGGTAGCCTTGTTGAGCTCGATCTCGTTGAGCAGGAAACTGTGTGGATAGATGATGGTGAACGTATAAGGATTGATGACGTTGAAGAGATCCTCCTTGTTCGAAACGGCGAGGATATTCATCAGCTCATCGTCTGATGGTGTCGTGTTCTGGTCTGTCTTCATCAGTTTCATGGCTCCCGTCTTCACGTCGACCTGGTAGAGTCGTGTGGCAGACTGACGGAGCGGCATCTCCACGATGTAGGCGAAGGGCAGGTTACGTTTCTTTGCCTGTTTGATGAGCAGTTTCAACATGTCTTTCTCCGGTGTGGTCGATGTAGCCTGCACCTGCATGGTGTTGAAGCCCGTGCTGATGCTTGGCTTGTCGGGATCGTTGAAGAAACGTGCACTGCCCGTGGTGGCGGGAGCGAACAGCGTAGGTACGGCACCGTTGAGTTTGGCCTTCAGCACGCCATGGTCGATGAGCGTGAACTGTGGAGCCGGTGTCGCGCCGTCGGCATCTGCCGTCGTGTGGCCATAGACCGGCTGATCCTCGTAGGTCTTCAGGTCGTTGCGGTTGACGATAGAGATCATGTTGCTGATGAAGGGCTCACCGATTTTCTGTCCGATGTCGTCGCCATCTTCTTCGTAGGAAGGCTCTGAGATCAGTCGGTTGTCGACGAGAGAGTTCATGGCGGCACCGTCGACATAGAGGGCCGGACCCTTGTAGTATTTCGGCATAGCGGGTGCCTGACAGAGCGTCATGCAGCTGTCGGCAAAGGCGCGTACCTGAGCTTCCAGCACGTCGTCGGCAGGAATCTCAGCCGTACTCTCGTAGGCGAAGGTGTAGTCATCGCTTTGCTCCACCTGGTCGGCATCGCGGAAGTAGGCTTCGGCAGTGATGATGACACGGTGATGGGGCTGCTTGATCTTCACGTTTTCAGATGTCAGGCGGTAAGAGACCATCTGCTCTCCGCTGATCTTCACCGAGGTGTGATAGAGCTTGGGATAGTGCTCAAAGACGGCAGAGAGGCGCTTGGCGGTCTGCTCCAGCCTTGGCATGTCGATGTCGAAGCCGGAGTTGTCGTCGACGATCTGCGTGGACGGCTTCATCGGTTGCAGGTTGGGGAGCTTCGACAGATCGAGCGAGGGAGGATTCTGTTTCAAGTAAGAGTTCTTCTGTGCCTGCAATACCACAGCCTGCTTGTAGGCGGCGTCGTTGAGTTGCCAGAAGGCGCGGCGGATGTCGTTGTAGTCGACTTGTTCGCCATTGTTGAGTCCGAGCACGTTCTCTTGTCCCGGCAGTTCGTTGGTACTCTTATAGTTGCCGAGAAGCAGATGGGTGGACAGATAGGTGTGCCACGGTGTCTGGTCGCTCAAGGAGATGCCACCCAATTCGCCGGTGATGTCGAAACCACGTGAGCGTGTAGCCATCATGTCGAGATAAAACGGCTTGGGCGATCCTTCGAGTTGCAGGCTGTCCATCGACCGTTTCATGTCGTCGCTCATGGCGGTGAAGATCACGTTGTCGACATCCTTGCCGATAGCATTGGTGAGCGGTTGGTACTCCTTATTATATATAGGGGCCTTGAGGATCGGCGGTACGAAGTCAGTCTTCTGCGCACGTTGGGTCTCTATCTGACTGACAAAGACGGCGGGGGCGCAGGCTGTCACGGGCACCCAACCCGACTCAGCGCCACAGCTGCCGGTGAACACGGCGGGACGGTCGCCTGCTGCCTGGATATGGGAGAACATCGAGAGCGGTGTGCCGATGAGGCTCACACCACGCACGAGCTCGTCGGGCTTGCCGTTGACAAAGACACGGTAGACCTCCACGGGCGTGACGTTGAACGAGTTGATGCTTCCGCCTTCGCCCGTCATCGTGTAGCCGCTCGTCACCGTACGGAAGAAATAGCCGTAGGGCTTGCCCTGCCGCTTGGCCTCGCGGATGAGCATGTCGCGCAGCTGGGCATCTGTATAGGACTTGGTGGTCTCCACGATCAGGTTGGACTGTCGGCTGACGGGATCGCTTTTCAGGTCAGCGCGGCCGTGTCCGTTGCTCTCGGGGAAGCCGTCGATGGGCTTGCGGCTCATGAGGAAGGAGCGCAGCACGCCGTTTACGACATTGTCGACGCGACGGGCTTTCACGCCTTCGTCGTCGTAGCGGTAGCTGCCGTTCATGTCCACGCCGGCATAGTGGCGCAGCGTAGGATCGCAATAGACGTTGAAGGTGGTGGGCAGCACTTGCTTGCCGACCATATTCTTAAAGGTCTCGCCGCCTTTCTTGAGGCGGTGGCCTTCGAGACGATGACCGAAGATCTCATGGAAGAAGACGCCGGCAGCCGGACCCGAGAGGATGGCCGGACCGGTATAGGGGTTGGCGACGGGAGCAGCCTTCAGGGCTTGTACACGTTTGAGCAGGTCTTGTGCTGCGCTAACGAGACGCTCCTCAGAGGGCAGCGAGTCGGGGTTGAAGGCAAAGAAGTCCTGCAACACAGGCAGCATCATGCCGTCGTCGGCCATGGCCTGCGCGAGGATGACAATGCGCGCCGAGCGCCGGTTCTGCACCACCTCGGTGCCGTCGGTGTTGACGAGATAGGATCGGTTGACCTCATAGATCAGTGCCGCTGTGCCGTTCTGAAGGGTAGGATCAGCCTTGAACACGGCACTGACGGCATTGAGCTTCTTGACCCATTGCTGGTCGTCGAGCTTCGTCGTGGTGGGATCAAGCGGCTCTTCGTAGTAGCGCTCGGCCGGTGCTTTGGAGAAGCAGGGGGCCTTGTCCTCGTCGGCGGCTGACGTGGCGGCCTTGCTCTTAGCGTCCTCGTATGCCTCTACGGCTCCGTCGTAGGCAGCCATCGTGGCTTGCCAGAAATTGGTGGTGATGCCGTCGGTGGCATTGTCGTCAAAGGGCAGTGTGGCTCCCTGCTGGCGTCCGCCGTCGGTATCGTCCTTGTAGTTGTCAAGTGCCATGGAACCGACGCGTACCTGTGGGATAAACGATCGCATGTGACTGTCGTTGTTGCCGTTGAGCACGCCGAAGGTACTGGTGATCGTGTGCGTGTTGTTGTCCTCCACGCGATAGCTCATGAAATAGGGCTTCACCGCCTGCTTTTGCAGCTCGGCGAAGTTGTATTTCAGCCGGTCACGAAGGAGCGTGAGCAACTTGTCTTGCTGCTGGGCGGAGGCTGTGAGGGGGTAGAGGCAGAGCAATAGCAGTGCCCACGCTAACTGTCGAAAAGCAGTTGCTTTGTCAGAGAATAGGTGTTGTTTCATGGTGACTTGATTATATTTATGGCAAACTTACATAAAATATTTGGAATATTTACTTTTTTGTGGCAATAAAATGCAGTTCTTTGTGCAAAAGAGCGATAGAAAGGTCGTGGTGGTGTTGTTTTATCCCTTGTTTGCTGCCTTTGCACACGTTGCTGTATTTAAAATTATGAGAATAGCACTACAAAGGTTTAGAATCTCCTTCTCGTTGTTGAGCAATTCCGATTACATAGATTCGTAAAAGAAATAAGAATGAGCTGTAGAGCAGATGGGGAAATACGGGGATGACGTACAGGTATGAAAAAAGGGAGTATGCTTTCTATCAAAGACCAGCCGAACAGATAAATTGTTCATACTTTTACCAATAAGTACGATTGAACAACAGATAGGAATTGATACCAGAGAAGGGGTATCGAGCAGGGTATCAAAACTATGTCGTAAGTTGACAATCCCTGTCGTATCATGTCGTAGCGTGTCCACTTGATTTCAATCCCTCGAAGCAACTGAGAGTCAGTGCTTTATCAACTAATTGACTGGAAGCCAACGAAAAAGGGAGAGCGTTGGGCTCTCCCTCTGAGTGACTCGCATGGGGTTCGAACCCATGACCCCAACATTAAAAGTGTTGTGCTCTACCAACTGAGCTAGCGAGTCAACGGCTTTGTTTACTTGTCGGGATTACTGGACTCGAACCAGCGACCTCGCGCCCCCCAGACGTGTGCGCTACCAACTGCGCCAAATCCCGTTGTTTTCAAAACCGAGTGCAAAGGTACACATTCTATTTGACATCACCAAATTTTCGGGCAACTTTTTCATTTGTTTGTTGTTTTTAATGTAAATATATAGGGCGTAACTACGTTATTTCAAGGGATATTTTGTATTTTTGCAAGACGTATAAAAAAAGAAGAACGTACTATAGATGTTGGTCAATCAAAAACATATTGTCCTGTGGCTGCTCCTAACTCTGTGCTTGGGGCTTACAGCCTGTGGGGGCGACGACGGCCTTGTGTCGGTCGACGAAAGCAAATTGGTCACCGACACTGCTGAGATAGACAGCAACTATGAATATGAGTTGCCGGTTATCTTCCATGTTCTGTATAAGGACCAGTCCGATGCGACCCAGTATATTCCTGCCGCACGTTTGAAAAACCTGCTGCAATATGTCAATGAGATCTATCAGGGAGGAATCTATGGCGAGAGCGAGAATCTCCATCTGAAATTCGTTTTGGCCGAGAAGAACGAGAAAGGAAAGAAACTTGGAACACCCGGAGTGGAATATGTGAAATACGACGGTGAATATCCCATCGACGTCAACGCCTTCATGTCAGACAACACCGGTGCCAATGTGAAATATATTTGGGACCCCAACCAATATATCAATGTGATGATGTTCAACTTCAAGTCAGCGTCTTCCAATGAGGTGACGTTGGGCATCTCTCACATGCCGCACACGGTCGACAACAGGGTAGAGGGGCTGGACAACGCCAAGACACAGTATATTGCCAAAAGTCAACTGATATCTCCGCTTTGCTCTTCTATCAACAGCACTTATGCCGCACAGGCTTCTGGTGGTGGCTATTTCCAATCTGACCGATACACAGACGACAACCACGTAGCGCATACGCTCTCCACGGCAGATGTCGTCGTCACGATGGCACATGAACTGGGACATTATCTCGGTCTCTATCATGCTTTCACGGAAGAAAAGAAAGACGGAAGCTTTCAGCCCGTTGACTCTTGCGGTGACACCGACTACTGCAAGGACACGCCATCGTATAATCGTATCGACTATAATAATTATTTGGAAACGCTGAACTTCGAGCAAAACGACCCCAGCATTACTAAGAAGATGCTGTCAAGAAACTCATGTGACGGCAAGACCTTTGAGTCGGACAACATTATGGACTATAGTCTGACGATGGGATTCCAGATTACCGCAGATCAGAAGAAGCGCATCAGAAACGTGCTTTACTATAGTCCGCTCATTCCAGGACCCAAGAAAAACAATATCAATACGCGGACGCGGGCCACTGACGGCAGCCAACCGCTGGATTTGAAATTCACGATCATAAAATAAGCAACCAATAGATTATGACATACAATATTACAGCACCGAAAACGCTCAACGCCAACATCAAGTTGCCGGCGTCGAAAAGCATCAGCAACAGGGCTCTGATCATCTACGCACTCAGCGGCGGAGAGCATGTGCCCACAAACTTATCGGACTGCGACGACACAGCTGTAGTCATCAACGCCTTGAAGTCCACCGACAAGGTCATCGACGTGAAGGCAGCGGGTACGGCCATGCGTTTTCTCTCGGCATATCTGTCTCTCACACCCGGCGAACACGTCATTACCGGATCTGAACGCATGAAGCACAGACCTATCGGCATCTTGGTGGACGCGCTTCGTGCGCTGGGCGCTGACATCGAGTATGTCGGTGAGGAGGGCTTCCCTCCCCTTCGTATCACAGGTCATCAACTGGAAGGCGGCCAGCTGGAGATTCCCGGCAACGTCAGCTCTCAGTTCATCTCAGCTCTCCTGCTCATTGGTCCTATGCTGAAAAATGGCTTGCAACTGACACTTCAAGGCGAGATCATCTCACGCCCTTACATCGATCTGACGCTGTGGGTGATGAGTAGTTTTGGTGCACAAGCCAGTTGGATGGACAACAACACGATAGAGGTGAAGCCACAACCCTACGTCAACAAGCCCTATGTCATTGAGAACGACTGGAGCGCAGCCAGCTACTGGTACGAGATGGTGGCACTCTTCGGCGACAGCATGCCGGAGGTGAGACTCAACGGACTCATGGACAGCTCACGCCAAGGCGACTCGATCATCAAATACATCTTCTCGCTCTTAGGTGTAAAAACCTCGTTCAGTACTGATCCCAAGACGGGTGAAACCTTTACCACACTGAAACATAAGATCGGCGGTGTGCAGCATTTAGACTTCGACTTCATCAACTGTCCCGACTTGGCTCAGACCGTTGTGGTGACCTGCTGCGCTTTGGGAGTTTCCTTCCACTTCACAGGTTTGGCAAGCCTGAAGATCAAGGAAACCGACCGGATAGAAGCTTTGAAGAACGAACTCCGCAAGATGGGCTTCCTCATCCGTAGCGTGAATGACAGCGAACTGATTTGGGATCACGGACGTTGCGAGCCTACTTTCGAACCTATCGACACGTATGAGGATCACCGCATGGCCATGTCGTTCGCTCCTCTTGCCATCGTGCATCCACGTCTGCGCATCAATCATCCCGAAGTCGTCAGCAAGTCTTATCCTCATTTCTGGAGCGACTTGCGCCAAGCCGGCTTCCTTATCGAAGAAGAACAATGAATATCATCGTCTATCTCCTCATCAGTCTCGCCGTGCTGGGCATCATCACAGCGGGCTCCAGTTTGCTTTCCCGTCATCGTGGACACGACGAGGAACCGGTCATCCCCGATGCCTCGGACAGTTGCGCTTCTTGTACGGGATTCAACGACAAGTGCGAGCAAGACTGCATGTTGGAAGCAGCTACAAAGCCTATCGAGTATTTCGAAGATGAAGAACTCGATGCCTTTAAAGGTCGTCCTTCCGATAAGTACACCGACGAAGAGGTAGAGCAGTTCGCTGAAGTCCTGGAGTCGTTGCGCCCGGAAGAAGTTGCGGCATGGGGACGGAGCCTCAACCTTAGGGGAATAGAGTTGCCGGATATGCTAAAGGACGAATATGTGGCAATGGTGAAATAATTCGAGAATAAAACACAAAGTGAAGTTCCAAAGCTCATATCTCTTATCCGCTGTCCTGCTGTCAGCCGTCATCTTGGTCATAGCAGGTTGCTCCAGTAGTAAGAACACCGCGGGCACTCGCTGGTGGAAGGCCTTCAACGCCCATTACAACACCTATTATAATGGTACGCTGGCCTACATCGACGGTTCTCTGGAAAAAGAGAATGGCAACAAAGACAACTTCACAGAACTGATTCCGCTCTATACCGTTGGCAACAAAAACAGCCGCGAGTTGGGTAAATCCAACTACGACAGAGCAATAGAGAAAAGCCAGAAAGCCATACAGCGCTATAGCATCAAGCGCAGACCCGTGTGGGACAAGAACCGCAAAAAGACGGAGCGTGACATAGAATGGCTACAACGTAGAGAATACAATCCCTTTCTTTGGAAAGCCTGGATGCTGATGGGACGCTCACAGTTCTACGAAGGTGACTTCGACGGAGCCGCTTCTACCTTCAGCTATATGTCGCGGCTCTATGCCACTCAACCGGCCATCTACAGCCGTGCTCAGGCTTGGCTGGCCAAGACCTACGTGGAGAGCGGGTGGATCTACGATGCTGAGGAAGTCATCCGCAATGCCCGACGTGACTCCATTCCGAGTGTTGCCCGCAAGGAATGGGACTATACGCTGGCCGACTACTATATCCATACACAGCACTATGCCGAAGCGATCCCCCATCTGAAAAAGGTCATCCGTCATGAGATGCGACGCAAACAGAGAGCACGCGAGCATTTTCTGCTTGGGCAGATCTATGCGCTGACCAACATGAATCAGGAAGCCTATAAGGCTTATCAACGGGCTATCCGCGCCAATCCGCCCTATAAACTCGAACTCAATGCTCGCGTGGCACAGACGGAGGTGATGGCTTCGCGGCAGTCGGGAAAAATGATCGGACGGCTCAAACGCATGGCGGCTTCAGATAAAAACAAGGAGTATCTCGACCAAGTGTACTATGCGATGGGTAACATATACCTCTCCCAACGCGACACGACAAAGGCGATCGCAGCTTACGAGCGGGGTGGTGCCAAGTCCACGCGCAATGGCGTCGAGAAAGGTGTGCTGATGCTGAAACTTGGAAATCTCTATTGGGACAAGGAGCGTTTTGCCGATGCTCAGCGTTGCTACACCCAGGCGATAGGCATGTTGGACAAGGATCGGAAGGACTACGCACAGCTTACCGAGCGCTCCAAAGTCCTTGACGCACTCGTACCCTATACCGAAGCTGTGCATCTCCAAGACTCTCTGCAATCGCTGGCAAGAATGGATGACGCGCACCGCAACGCCGCTATCGACCGCGTCATCGAGGCTTTGAAAAAAAAGGAAAAGGAAGAGAAACGTGCGCAGGAAGCGCAGGAGGCCTCCAACCGACTGTCGGAAGGCAATGACATGGAGCGCACACAGCAGAGATCATCGCAGCGTCAGACCAACACGACGGGCTTCCAGCAAAATGGCGCCTGGTATTTCTATAACCCTATGGCCGTGCAGCAAGGTAAGGAACAGTTCCAACGGCTGTGGGGAAAACGCAAGAATGTCGACAACTGGCAGCGTGCCAACAAGACGGTGGTGGCCGATGGTCAGGCCAACATGGACCTTGCGTCCACCGACTCCTTATATAATAAGGACACCGGAAAGGATGCCTCGGCTGACTCTACGGCAGAAGATTCCAAGACGGTCAAGCCCTCTGAGGATCCTCACACGAGAGAATACTACATGGCACAAATACCTTTCACAGCCGAGCAGCTCAAGGCCAGCAACAGCATTCTTTGCGACGGATTGTTCAACAGTGGCATCATCTTCAAGGACCAGTTGGGCAATATGGAACTCAGTCGCAAAGCCTTGGAGCGCCTGAACCGCAACTATCCAGACTACGAGAAGGCCGATGAGGTGCTCTATCACCTCTTCTTGCTCTACTCACGCATGGGCGACACGACCCAGGCTCAGCAACAGGTGGCGACGCTGAAAGCCAAATTCCCCAAGAGCCATTGGACAACGCTGCTCTCTGACCCCAACTATCTGTCCAACGCACGCTATGGCGAGCAGATCGAGGACTCGCTCTACGGTGCCACCTACGACGCTTTCAAGGCTGAGCGCTATACCGAGGTAGCGGCCAACAACCGTGTTTCGGCCCAGCGGTTCCCCCAGGGACAAAACCGCGATAAGTTCATCTTCATCGGTGGACTGAGCCGCCTCAATGAGGGCGACAGCCAAGGATGTCTCGCAGCGATGGACTCTCTGGTGGCTCGTTTCTCCGAGAGTAAGCTGACCGAACTGGCCGGAATGATCATCAACGGAGTGAAGGCCGGCCGGCAACTCCACGGCGGACATTTCGACATCGGCAATTTCTGGCAGCGGCGTACCGAGGTGCTGACCGAGGCAGACAAGAAGAAAGAGATGAAGCTCAGCAATGAGCGCAACACACCTTTCTGCTTCCTGCTTGTCTACGCTCCCGATTCTGTCAGGGAGAACCAGCTGCTGTTCCAGGTGGCCCGCTATAACTTCACAAGCTATCTTGTCCGTGATTTCGATATCGCCATTGACGATTTGGACGGCATCCACCGCATGAGGATATCCGGTTTCAATAATTACGATGAAGCACGGCAGTACGCCAATCAGGTGCTGCAACAGCCTTCTATCCAAAAACTCACGGGTAAGGCCCGCGCATTCATCGTTTCCGAGACCAACCTTTCGCTGTTGGGAGCGCAGTTTAGTTACGACGACTATTCCAAGTTCTACAACACCCATTTCGCGCCATTGAAGATTTCCACCGCCAGACTGCTGATCGATCCCGCAGAAGTCGTCACGCAACCTACAAAGGAAAGGGTGCCGATGACGGAGAAAGAAGTCGACGACTATCTCAACGGCATCACGGTGGAACCGGAAGAGACACAGGGAGCGCCCTCTACCTTCATTCCTGTTGACAATGGCAATGACCAGGACTACGGCAAGGGTCAGTCGACAGAGGTGGTGACGGAACCGGAGAAGGAACAGACGCAGAGCGGCACCATCATCACAGTAAACGATGATGACGCGAAGACGGCCCAACCTACGACAAAGTCTGAAAAGACTGTGAGCAAGACAGCAACGCCTGTTATCAAGTCCAAACAGCAGGAAACGCGGAAGCAACAACCTCTCCCGAAGCCAAAGGATATGGAGAGCAAGAAGGTGGAAACTGCTGGGAAGACGGGTAACAAAGCCGTGGAGAAGGGCCAGACCGAGAAGCCGAGGCTCTATCCCGACCTGACAAATGGCGCAGAAATCATCTTTGACGACGCTCAGGCAACAACGAAGCCGGCAACAACAGTAGGCACCCCGGTAAATAAGAAACAACAAGGAAGTAAACAGCAGACAACCTCTAAACAGGGCACAACCAGTAAAGTTGGCAACAACAAACAGACCGACAAGGCGAAAGCCAAGCCCAAGGAGCAGCCCAAGAAAGAGAAGTCTTTCGACTTAGAGGACGAATATTACGATTTAGACGGATTTTAAAGATGAACAACGGAGACATATTATGGGTAGATGACGAGATGGATTTGCTCAAGGCTTATCTCATCTTTCTGGAGAAGAAAGGCTATCAGGTAGCCACTGCCAGCAATGGTGCCGATGCCATAGAACTCTGTAAGACACAGACGTTTGACCTGATCATGCTCGACGAGATGATGCCGGGACTCACGGGACTGGAGACGTTGCAACGCATCAAAGAGATACAGCCTCAGACGCCCGTGGTGATGGTCACCAAGAGCGAGGAGGAAGATATCATGGATCAGGCGATAGGCTCCAAGATCGCGGACTATCTTATCAAGCCCGTCAACCCCAGTCAGATACTCTTGACGCTCAAGAAGAACATCCATCGGCGGGAGATTGTCAATGAGGTCACACAGAGTTCTTACCAGCAGGAATATCAGCAACTGTCCATGCAGATCGACGACTGCCGCACGTGGACAGACTGGATGGAGGTCTACCGCCGCCTGTCATATTGGGACATGGAACTCGGCAGTACCGACAGCACCTTCGCCGAAATGCTGAGCATGCAGAAGGAGGAAGCCAACAACGGCTTTGCCAAATACATCAAGCAAAACTACCTCGACTGGGTGGATCCACGCCGTTTCCTTCAACAGAAGGCCGGCGAGGACCGCCCGCAGATGAGCCCCGACATCTTCAAGAAATGTGTCTTTTCTGCCATCAACGAGGGCGAGAAGGTCTTCCTTGTCGTCATTGACAACTTCCGATGGGACCAGTGGCGCACGCTGGCTACGGAGATTGGCGACCTCTTCGACATTCAGGAGGACATGTACATGAGCATTCTGCCGACAGCCACGCAGTATGCCCGAAATGCCATCTTCAGTGGATTGATGCCTGTGAAGATCCAACAGATGTTCCCGGAGCTGTGGGTTGACGAGGATGAAGAGGAAGGCAAAAACCTCAACGAGGCACCGCTCATCGCCACACAGATCGAGCGCTACCGCCGTCACGACCGCTTCTCCTACCACAAAATCAATGACTCGGCAGCTGCCGACCGCTTCCTGCAACAATACAACAGCCTGAAGGATAACGACCTCAACGTGGTGGTGATCAACTTCATCGACATGCTCTCTCATGCCAGAACGGAATCTAAGATGGTGCGCGAGCTCGCCAGCGACGAGGCAGCCTACCGCAGCATCACGCAGAGCTGGTTCCGCCACTCTGTCATCGGCGAGCTTTTCCGGCTGTTGTCTCAGAGCGATTACCGTGTTATCCTGACCACGGATCACGGTTCCATCCGTTGCGAGAAGCCCATCCAGATCGTCGGTGACCGCAACACCAACACCAATCTGAGGTATAAACTGGGAAAGAACCTCAACTACAACTCCAAAGAGGTCTTCACCATCAAAGCCCCCAAGGATGCCCAACTGCCCGCGCCCAACGTGAGCACGACCTACGCCTTCGCCACAGGAAACACGTTCTTTGCCTATCCCAACAACTACAACTACTACGTGCAATACTATCGCGACACGTTCCAGCATGGCGGCATCTCGATGGAAGAAATGCTCGTGCCGTTGATCACGATGAAGGCAAGAAAGAAATAAAAGCATGATAGAAGCAACGGAACTTAAGCGTCAGGCTCTCGACTTAGGCTTTTCTGCCTGTGGCATCGCACGGGCAGAACACGTAGACGCCAAGACCGAGCAAGGGCTGAGAAAGTGGCTCAGCGACGGCATGAATGCCGGGATGGACTATATGGACAACTATCTCGACATGCGTCTCGACCCACGGCTGATCATGCCCGGACTAAAGACAATCATCTCCGTAGCACTGAACTATGCGCCCGCACAGACGATGCCAAAGGACCAGCCTCAGATGGCGAGCTATGCACTCGGGCAGGATTATCACACCGTCATGCGCGACAAGCTGCTGCTACTGGTTGCCCGGATCATGCCGGAAGAGGTTCGCTTCAATGGCAAGAAGCCGATACCGTCGCCACATTATCGCGTCTTCGTCGACAGCGGACCCGTCCTTGAGCGTTACTGGGCCGTGAAGGCGGGACTCGGATGGATGGGAAAGAACCATCAGCTCATCATCCCACATGGCGGAAGCATGTTTTTTCTTGGTGAGCTCTTCCTCGACATAGAGCTTCCTCCCGACGATCCGATGCCTAACCGCTGCGGCATTTGTCGTCGCTGCATCGATGCCTGTCCGACGCACGCCCTGCTTGAGTCGGGTGAGTTCAACGCTGACCGCTGTCTCTCTTACCAGACGATTGAGAACAAAGGTGAGCTCAGCGAGGAAGCACAGTCGGCGATGGGCAATTGCTTCTACGGTTGCGACCGCTGTCAGCAAGCGTGTCCCTGGAACAGATTTGCAAAGCCAAACACCACGCCGGAACTGCAGCCCAAAGAAGAACTGCTTGAGATGACACTCGACAAGTGGCGTCAGCTCTCTGTCGAGGACTATCGCCGCCTCTTCAAAGGCTCTGCCGTGAAGCGTGCGAAATACGAGGGGCTGATGAGGAACATCCGTCACCTGAAACAAGAATAAACCCAGTTCCGAGCTCATTCTGACCTAAATATCATACTTAATAACAAAGACCAATATGCAAGTAATCATTGAAAACGACTATGAGACGCTCTCTCAGTGGGCTGCGGACCATGTGATCCGTCGCATCAACGCATCGCATTCTACAGCTGACCATCCCTTTGTCTTAGGCTTGCCAACAGGTTCCACGCCTGAGGGCATGTATGCTCTTTTGGTCAAGGCCTGCCGCGAGGGAAAGGTGTCTTTCCGAAATGTAGTTACCTTCAACATGGATGAATACGTCGGTTTGGCTGAAGATCATCCTCAAAGCTACCACTCTTTTATGTTCACCCACCTTTTCAACCATATCGATTGCCCGCAAAAGAATATCCATATTCTCAACGGCAATGCCACGGACCTGCAAGCCGAATGCGAAGCCTACGAGCGTGCCATCAGGCAAGCTGGCGGCATTGACCTGTTCATCGGCGGACTCGGCGTTGACGGGCACATCGCTTTCAACGAGCCGGGATCGAGCCTGCGTTCACGTACAAGGGTGATGACACTCAACGATGACACCCGAATCGCCAACTCACGCTTCTTCGGCGGTGATGCCAGTCTGACGCCATGTGAGGCACTCACCGTAGGCGTAGCCACCGTGACCGATGCCCGTGAGGTGATGATTCTGTGCAACGGACACCACAAGGCGCGCGCGCTTCAGGCCGTTGTCGAGGGACCTGTCACACAGATGTGCCCGGCCAGCGCCCTGCAACTCCATACCAACACAGTCGTCGTCTGCGATGAGCAAGCCACAGACGAACTGAAAGTCTCCACCTATCGTTATTACCGTTCACTTCAAAAATGATTCATTTCAACCTTACTTCCCATATCGTTCTGAACAAAGTGGCCGAGAATCTCTATCAGCCCAAGACGGCCGTTGAGCGTTCGGAACTGACTCGCTTCGAGAAAATCCACACAGATATCTTTCCCAAAACAGAAGATGCCGTGGACAATATCGCCGACGCCATCGAAAGAGAAATCAAAGCCAAGGCACAGGAAAACAAGCCTTGCTTATTGGCACTCGGCACCGGACAGAGTCTGACACCCATCTATGAGGAACTCGTGCGCCGTCACCAATGCGAAGAATTGAGTTTTCGCAATGTCATCGTCTTCAATGTCTATGATTACTTTCCACAGAAGGCCGGCTCTGCCATTACCAGTCTGCGGCAGTTGCGTGACCGCTTGCTCGACCATGTTGACATCTGTCCGGAGAATATCTTCTCGCCGATGGCAGTGTCGCGCAAGAGAATATTCAGGATCAGTGCGCACAATATGAGCAACAAATCCAGCGCTATGGCGGTTTAGACATTGCTCTTCTCGGCATCGGGCGCAGCGGCAACATCGCGGCCAACGAGCCCGGATCAGTCATCACCTCAAGGTCACGGCTGATTCTGATCGACAGTGTGTCGCGTGAAGAGATGACGATGAGTTTCGGTGGACAAGAGCCCGTACCGCCTTGCAGTATCACGATGGGCATCAGCACGATACTCTCTGCCCGCCATATCTTCCTCACGGCATGGGGCGACGACAAGGCCGACATCATCCAAAAAACGGTAGAAGGTCCTATCACGGAGGACATCCCCGCATCGTTTCTTCAGACTCACAACGACGCGCATGTGGTCATCGACCTCGCTGCCGCCGCCAAGCTGACCCGCATCGTCCACCCTTGGCTGGTCTCCAACTGCAAATGGGATGACAAGCTCACCTGCGCCGCTGTGGTGTGGCTTTGCGAGAAAACGCAGAAACCGATACTGAAACTGACCAACAAGGACTATAACAGCAACGGTCTCTCCGAGCTTTTGGCTCTCTACGGTTCGGCTTATAACTGCAACATCAGGATCTTCAATCACTTGCAACATACGATTACCGGATGGCCAGGCGGCAAGCCCAATGACGACGACACCTATCGTCCGGAGCGTGCAAAACCCTATCCCAAGCGGGTCATCGTCTTTTCGCCTCACCCCGACGACGACGTCATCTCGATGGGCGGAACCCTGCACCGTCTTGTAGAGCAGGGCCATGATGTCCACATCGCTTACGAGACGAGCGGTGACATTGCCGTCAACGACGAGGAGGTGACACGTTTCATGCACTTTCTCAACGGTTTCAACCAACTGTTTATGAACGCTGATGATCAGGTAATCGTCAGCATGTATCACGACATCAAACAGTTTCTTGCCAACAAGAAAGAAGGAGACATAGATACGCAGGACGTAAGAACGATCAAAGGATTGATCCGTCGTGGCGAGGCCCGTACGGCAAGTACATATAATGGAGTGCGCTCCGATCATGTCCACTTCCTCGACCTTCCTTTCTACGAAAGTGGCAGAGTGGAGAAATATCCGATGACAGAGCGTGACGTCAACATTGTGCGCCGCTTGCTTCAGGACATCAAGCCTCACCAGATCTTTGTGGCTGGTGACCTTGCCGATCCGCATGGCACACACCGTAAATGCACCGATGCCGTACTCGCTGCCATTGACCTTGAACAGCAGGCAGGAGCGGAGTGGCTTCGTGATTGCCGCGTATGGATGTACCGTGGCGCATGGGCTGAATGGGACGTAAAGGATATAGAGATGTGTGTGCCCATGTCGCCTGAACAGCTGCGACATAAGCGCAACGCCATTCTCAAGCATGCTTCTCAGGCCGACTTCGCGCCTTTCTTGGGTAATGACGAGCGACTGTTCTGGCAGCGCGCGGAAGACCGCAACCGTGCCACGGCAAAGAAGTACGACGATCTCGGCCTTGCCTGCTATGAGGCGATGGAAGCCTTTGTGGAGTACAAAAGGGACTGACACGAGACATTTGGCTGAATGGTCTGGCCTTTTGGCTGAAAGATTAAAGCAACAAAGAAGGTTTTTTCATAACTTTGCTACTCGAAAAGGACATCGGATTACAGTTTGTAGGAATGATGTCATAAGAGAGTGAGTTCATACGATAAACAATGCCATTTGTGACAGAATAGTCTTTTCATTCATATAGTACTCGCGGTGCAAGTTTCGTGGGGACACGAGGCTTGCACCATTTTATGAAACGGGTATCATGGCGCAAGACTATATATGGTGCAAGCGGGTAGTACATCAATCGTTCTTGGGCTCACAATGTAGCATAATAAGTTAGATAATTAATCGTTAATAATAGCAATGAGAAGAAAATACTGGCTATCTCCTGAGAATGCCATCTACGTGCTGATGTGGCTGCTGTTTTTCCTATTGCCTATCATCATATTCTATTTGCGTTCCTTCACAGTGACGCAAGCAGAGTTTCATTGGGAAGAAGTCTTCCATATCTGGCGATGGTTCTTGATCTTCTGCCTGTGCTTTATTATCCATAACTTCTTGCTGGCTCCGTTACTGATCAAGAAGATGCGTGTCGCATACTTCTGTTCGGTGCTTGCTTTGCTGGCAATTTTCTCCGTCGTGTCAAACTATCTTCATGGTCCCGATCCACACAGGAATCGTCCGCCGCTTTGGCTGATAGAAAGAGAAAACAGGTTGGCACAAAAGAATCACATACAGCCCCCGTTTCCCATGCGTCACTTCGATGATCACCATTTAGGACCATTGGGACCGGAGTCTGTAGTCAACCTGCTCCTGCTAATAGGTATACTTGGACTAAATCTCGGCGTGAAGTTCTATTTCAAATCAGAGCAAGACCGCAACCATCTCCAGCAACTTGAGAAGGAGAGGATGTTTTTGCAACTGCAATATCTGAAGTTTCAAATCAATCCGCACTTCTTCATGAACACCCTCAACAACATTCAGGTGCTCATCGACATGGACGCTGAGAAAGCCAAGGAATGCCTGAGGGAATTGTCTGTGATGATGCGTTTTGTACTCTATGAAGGCGATAAGGACCGGGTCTCTCTACATAACGACATCCTTTTCCTGCGCAATTATGTGAAGCTGATGCGACTGAGATACAATGACCGGTTGACCGTGACGATCGACATTCCCGACAATCTTCCCGACGTGAGCATACCGCCACTGATCTTCCCCACCTTCGTAGAGAATGCCTTCAAACACGGCGTCAGCTATAAACAGGACAGCTTCATCAACATCGCGATGGACGCCGACGACGGTGAGCTGCTCTTTTCCTGCATTAACAGCAAGAAGCCCGTGACGGAGGCGAGCAAGGTGCCTTCCGTCGGTGGGGTAGGGCTCACCAACGTGCGGCGAAGACTGGACTTGATCTACGATGATCGCTATACACTTGATATCAAGGACAAGACAGACGTTTACGACGTCCTTCTCCGACTCCCCATACAAAAGACAGAAAATCATGATTAGATGTTTGGCAATTGACGATGAGCCGCTCGCTCTGCAACAACTGGTTAATTTCATTGATAAGATTCCTTATCTTCAACTTGTCAAGGCATGCCCCAGTGCCATGGAAGCTAAGGAGGTGTTGTCGAAAGACATGGTAGATGCTGTGTTTTGCGACATCAACATGCCCGACCTCAACGGCATGGACTTCATCAAAAGCCTGTCGTTTCCGCCGCTCGTCGTGTTTACGACAGCCTACTCAGAATACGCGGTGGAAGGCTTCAAGGTCGATGCTGTGGATTACCTCCTAAAGCCTTTCGGACTCGACGACTTCCGTCGGGCATCAGAGAAGTTGCGCAGGCGACTGGGAGAAAAGGAGCAGGCTTCAACACCGGTTACATTGCAGCAACCCTCAGCAAACCGTCAGGAACAGTGCAGCACGACGGAGCCGACTGCCTCTTCTCTTCCGAAGATTGGCAGCAGCACCGACTCTCTTTTCGTCAAGGTGGAGGGACGTATGGTCAAGATTCGGTTGAGCGACATCATCTACATAGAAGGAATGAGCGAATACCTGAAGATTCATCTCGACGGAAAGGATGACCGTGGACTGCCACGCCGTCCTGTTGTCTCGCTCTATTCACTGAAACGGCTGGAAGAGCGTCTTCCCGACTATTTCATGCGAATCCACCGCTCCTACATCATCAACCTCCGTCGTATCCAGGAAGTCAGCAAGACGCGTGTGATGCTCGACAACGACATGCTGCTGCCCATCGGTGATCTGTACAAAGAAAAGCTCAACGACTACCTGTGCAGAAACTATATTGGCAAATCATAGGGTCGAACAAAAGAAATGAAAGTACTATAACAATTGCAGATCCCTACCCTTTCATGTGAATGGGTAGGGAAATTCTGTGTATTGGCAGACATGCACATTTCGTGCAATGCATAAAATGCTTATAGTATTCTTGAGGAACGGCATCAACCAAATGCTTACTCCTTCAACGCATTCCAACCTTGCGCCGTGATGTCAAACTCCTTATTGTCGCGAGAGATCAGGCGAGTACCCAACTCCTCTTTCGTGATATATCCGATCTGCTTGATGCCCTTGCTCTCCAAAGCGTCGAGCTTGTCGTGATCACCAATCGGACAGGTGAAGAGAAGCTCATAGTCGTCGCCGCCGTTCATCGCACACGTTGTGACATTCATGTTCAGCTCTTCCGCCATCACCGCCGTCTGATAGTCGATCGGAATATTCTTCTCATAAACGCGACACCCACAGTGACTCTGCTTGCAGATATGCAAGAGCTCGGAAGAGAGTCCGTCAGAGATGTCCATCATTGCCGTGGGATGGATATTGTTCTCCCGCAACAGGTTGATGACATCGCCACGCGCCTCCGGCTTGAGCTGCCGTTGAAGCAGATATTCCTTACCGGCGAAGTCCGGTTGGAAGTCATTGAGCTTGCGTGCCTCCTGCTGCAGATGCTCTACCAGCTTCGTGTTCCCGGCCTTGTGCGCCTCCTGCAACTTCTTGTTCATGGCGTCGACTTGCTGATAGAACACACTCTTCTCGCGCTCGAGCAACTGCAAGCCCATGTAAGCAGCACCGAGATCGCCTGTGACACAAATCAAGTCCGTCTCATTGGCACCATTGCGGTAGACGATGTCCTCTTTCTTTGCCTCACCGATACACGTGATGCTGATGGCCAGTCCGGTATAGGATGCCGTCGTGTCTCCACCTACGACATCCACGCTCCACTTCTCGCAAGCCTTGCGCAGGCCATCGTAGAAAGCCTCGATGTCCTCCACTTTCAACCGTTTGCCGATAGCCAAAGACACTGTCATCTGCCGTGGCGTACCGTTCATGGCAAAGATATCAGATATGTTGACCATCGCAGCCTTGTAGCCCAACTCCTGCATCGTGATATAGGTAAGGTCGAAGTGGATGCCTTCCATGAGCATATCCGTGGTGACCAACACTTCCGACTCAGGATAATGAAGCACCGCGCAGTCGTCGCCCACACCGTAGCGTGTCGACTCGTTGATTGGCTTGATGTCTTTAGTGAGATGATCGATCAGACCAAACTCACCCAACTTTGCAATTTCCATATATTCTCCTACGAGTATCTGTATACTATGTTACTATGTCTAATTTTAAGTCCGTATACTATGTTACTATGTCTAATTTTAAGTCCGTATACTATGTTACTATGTCTAATTCAAAATCAGTATACTATGTTACTCTGTCTTTTCTACTTGTTACTCTGTCTAATGATCATTTCGCGCATGATCTCCGTCATCTTGGGTTCCGCGCTGTTGGCAGCCTTCTGCACTTCCTCATGGCTGACCTCCACCGGTGGCTCAAAGCCGCCCAAGTCGGTGATGATGCTCATGCCAAAGACCTTGATGCCGCAATGACGCGCCACTATCACCTCAGGAACAGTAGACATGCCTACCGCGTCACCACCCAAGAGATGATACATCCGATACTCGGAAGGCGTCTCGAAGGTAGGACCCTGTACGCCCACATAGACACCATGCTGCAGGGCGATGCCCTTCTCCTTGGCGATGCTGTCGGCGAGAGCGATCAGCTCATGGTCGTAAGCCTCGTGCATATCGGGGAAGCGCGGACCTGTCGGGAAGTTCTTACCACGCAGAGGATGTTCGGGGAAGAGGTTGATATGGTCGGTGATGACCATCATGTCGCCGATATGGAACTTCGGGTTCATGCCGCCGGAGGCGTTGCTGACGAAAAGCGTCTTGATACCCAACTCATACATCACCCGCTCGGGGAAGGTAACCTCCTTCATCGAGTAGCCCTCATAGAAATGGAAACGGCCGTCCATGGCAATGATGTCCACGCCACCGAGCTGTCCGAAGATGAGCTTGCCGGCATGTCCCTCCACGGTAGACACGGGGAAGTTGGGAATATCCTTGTAAGGGATTTCCAGTGTCTTAGTTATCTCGGAAGCTAATTGTCCGAGGCCTGTTCCCAGAATGATGGCGGTCTGCGGGCTTGCTGTCATCCTTGCCTTTAGCCAGGATGCTGTTTCTTGAATTTTTTCGTACATAGCTAATGATTTTATGGTTGAACGTCTCAGCCTCGTCGAGCATAAACCTGATGCGGATGGGCAGGCGGTAGAGATGCCGCCGCACATCGTCGTCAAGTCCTTCGAGGTTCACAAGACGTGTACTGTCTTTGTCTGTAGTGATGACCACACGCGGTTCGGGCAACGATTGAAAAGCCTCGTTGATGCGCTGCGCGTCCTTTGCCTTGAAGAAATGGTGGTCAGCAAAGGTCAGCGGTGTGATCGACCGGCACTGCCTCTTCAGGTCGGCCTCCATCTGCAAAGGCGAGGCGATGCCCGTGAGCAACAACACATTCTTGCCACATAGTGGAGAATCTGCCTCAGCGAGCGACTCTGCTTCGTTAGGGAAGACAGCGACGGGAGCGTCGTAGTCGATGCAGGTGAAATAGAGTTCCTGATAGGGATAGAGGTTCATGGCCTTGGTGAGCACACGAAACTCCATCGGCTTCAAGTCTTTCGGACATTTGGTGATGATCACGATGTCGGCACGGCTCTTACCGTTGAGGCTCTCGCGCAGACGACCTGCCGGCAAGAGCTTGTCGTAGATGATCAATCGGTGATAGTCGACCAACAGAATGTTGATGCCGGGCTTGATATAGCGGTGCTGGTAGGCGTCATCGAGAAGGATGACGTCGACATCGTGAGTCTCCTTGTCATGCGTCAGCCTGTCTACGCCCTGACAGCGGTTCTTGTCTACAGCGACGTAGACATCGGGGAATTTCTGCTTCATCTGATAAGGCTCGTCACCGATCTCGCGTGCTGTCGTCTCGTCGTCAGCGAGTACATAACCTTTGCTCTTGCGCTTATAGCCACGCGAGAGCACGCCGACCTTCACCACATCTTTCAGCAGTCGGATGAGATATTCCACATGTGGTGTCTTGCCGGATCCGCCCACCGTGATATTGCCCACAGCGATGATCGGTATCGCAAAGGACCGCTTTTTAAGCACGCCGAGGTCAAAGAGCCAGTTGCGGAAGCCCACACCTAAGCCATAGAGCCAGCTCAGCGGCAAGAGCCATTCATTGATTTTGATGTAATCCCCTTCTGTTCGCATGATTATTATTTGATTATCAACTCATAAGGCAGCCGTGCCTGCAAGCGGCTCATCGAAGTTGCCCTGCGCATCATCATGTAGGCACCATAGTCATCGCCCAACACGGCACGCAGCTGACCGTCGAGATAAGAGCCCGTGGAACTGCTGAACAGATCCATCATCTGATCAAACATATCCTCAGCTCCTGGATAAGAAGCGGTATGCCAGTCCGAGAGCGAAGCCAGCTTGGCAGCTTTCGCTACTGCCACATCCAGTCCGCCTAACGCATCGACAAGTTTCAGTTTCTTTGCATCCATACCTAAGTAGACATGTCCTTGGGCCAACTCCTCCACACGGTCCTTCGTCATGGCACGGCCTTCAGCCACACGGGACTTGAAGAGACGGTAGCCACGATTGACAGAGGCTTGCATGAGTGACTCTTGCTCCACCGTCATGGGTGCCATGTCGTCGCCCATAGTACTGTTGCGGTTGGTCTGAACATAATCGGCGTTGATGCCCAACTTGCCCGTCATCAACTTAGAGCGGTCGATGCTCGCGCCATAAATGCCGATGCTGCCCGTCAGTGTGGTGGGCTCAGCGACAATATAGTCGGCAGGCGCACTGATGTAGTAACCGCCCGAAGCGGCATAGCCGCCCATCGACACGACGACCGGCTTGCGCTTGCGCAGTTCCTTGATGGCATGCCAAATCTGTTCGGAAGCATAAGCCGATCCGCCGGGAGAGTTCACGCGGATGACGACAGCCTTCACATCGTCATCGTCGGCTAAGCCATTGAGATCATCGGCCATGTCCTTACCAACAATCATGCTGCCACTGTTGAACATCGACTGCGGCGAAGCCTCGTCAACAATTTCTCCCTCGGCATAGTACACGGCGATCTCGTCGCCTTTACTTTCTTTGACCGTGGAAGCCAGGTCACTGGCTGACACCTGTGGGATCATGTCATCGTTGTCCAGTCCCAAGCGCTTCTTGATATTGGCCTTCATTTGGTCTGCATAGAGCAATCCGTCGACGAGATGATATTTCTGAAAGTTCTTCGCATCCTCTACGCCGATGTACCGGTCAGCGTATGCGTTGAGTGTGTCTGCGCTGATCTTGCGGTTCTTGCTCACCGTAGCTACGATCTTATCCCATGTACCTTGAATGAACCGTGTGGTCTGGGCACGGGCTTCGTCACTCATGTGGTCGTTGATCAACGGCTCAGTGGCACTCTTATACTTACCGCACTTGAAGACATTGAATTTGATTCCAATCTTATCCAGCAAGGGTTTGAAATACATCATCTTTCCGCCGAGGCCGTGCCAATCAACAACACCCTGAGGATTGAGATAGATCTTATCGGCAGCACTGGCAAGATAATAGGTAAAGGCATTATAGCTGTCAGCGTATGCCACCAGCCACTTTCCCGAGATCTTGTAATCCTGCAAGGCATCGTAGATCTCTTCTACCTGAGCCGGATCAGCACCGAAGCTGCCGCCCTCAAGATAGATGCCGGCTACCTTGTCGTTGGTCTTTGCCTGCTTGATCGCCGTGAGTATATCTTCCAAAGTCTGACTGGTGTTGCCTTGCAGTTCGTCGCTCAGCGAAGTGGTACCATGATCTGACAAGCTTCCATCAAGTTTCAACACGAGAACACTGTTCTTCTGCACGCTCGGAGTAGCCTCTGATGCCGCCATCATCCCCGACAGCGTCATCATAGCGATCAAGAACGCTACGATGGTGAAAACGAAAAGGCCGACAACAGTCGCACCGGTCATCTTAAAGAATTCTTTCATACACTTGATATTGTTGGATGATTAGAAACAATAAAGTTAATGGTTTCAACGTTTTTGCAAACTTACGAAAAAAAAATCACATAAGCAAACTTTTGCTTTATGAATACGCTACGTTGGACTTGACTGCAACACGATGATAACAGATATGAAGAGCACAGAAATGGCTTCCGCACTCTATCATCTATCTCTCGGATCAGTCAAGCCGACCGTTATTGCTTGTTTTGTTTCTGTCGTGCATGAATGATTCTGACCGTACCACAAAGTGCATCATAGCGTACCTGCAGAGAGTCGCGCTTGACCCGCAGCTGGTTGCGGCGAAGCAGACTGCGCTCGCTGTTCATCTGCTGAATAGTGGCTTGCAGGGCAGAGTCGGTGCGTCCGATGTCCTGTTGCGTCATCTTCAGACTGGCATCTTGCCAGATGACCAATGCCCGCTGACGGCTCTTGATGGCCCGAGGATGCTGGGCGCGCAGCTGGGTGATGGCGTTGAGCGCAGCCTGATACTGTCCATCGTGATAGAGCGTCTCTATCTTTTTCATCAGTGGCGCCGCCTTCTCGTCCTCGGTTGGCTGACAAGCGAAACAACTCGCCAAGACTATAATTGCTAAGATATATTTCTTCATAACGATAAGAATTTCCTATATATAATAATGTGTCATGGTTCTACATAGCGTTCCACAAACTGCCTCACCACACGACGATAGGCTTGCGGATGATCATGGAGGCTGCGGGCATGGGCGGATTCCTTTGCGAGCCACTTCTCCTTAGGCTGTGGCTTGGCCTTGTAGAGCGGCTCCACCATCCACGTCGGTACGAAATCATCCTTTGTGCCGTGGATAAACAGCATCGGCTTATGGCAGTGTGCCACCATCCTCAACGGCGAGGCCTCGCCAAACGACCAGCCATAGCGCAGTCGGCAGAGGGCGGAAGCGGTATAGAGGATCGGGAAAGGCGGCAAGCCGAACTGATCGCGCATCTCACTGCCGAACTCGTCCCACACACTGGTGTAACCGCAATCTTCTACAAACGCTTTCACGTATGCAGGTGTCTGCTCGCCGGAGACGCACATCGTCGTCGCCGCACCCATGGAGATGCCATGCACAACCATGCGCGACTGTCGGTCGCTCAGACCAAAGCATTTGTTGGCAATGCTTATCCACTGGAGCACATCCAGGCGGTCGAGCCAGCCCATCTGCTGGTGATCGCCTGTGCTGCGACCGTTGCCGTAGAGCTCCGGCAGGAGGACATTGTAGTTCATCTCTTGATAGACCTTGGCCCAAGGCAGCATATAGATCGCGCAATCGGTATAGCCATGGACAACCACGGCTATCTTGCTGCTCCGACGTGGCGCAAAGAGATAGACACCATGCAAACTGTCGCCACGAGCATTGACGATGACGGTATCGTGGAGGCAGTGGTTAGCCCGCAAGCTGTCGGTCCACGGACGCAACGACGGATAGCTGTGCTGTATACGCTTCCAGATATAGGCCTCGTGCCGTCCCTTGTTGAAAGACGGGCGCAGCGCATAGTCGAGCATATACCAGCTCGCGCCTCCCAACACGACCGTCAGCAAGACAAGAATGCCAAGGACGATCCAAAGTACGAGACGTCCTTTTCGACGATTCTGCATAAGTAAACGTTGATATATAACTGTTGACAGAAAGGACATTGACAGAGAAAACGTTGATATAAAAAGAGGCTACAACTCGTCATTGCAGCCTCTCTGTTGTTATTTCAAGAGACGGCGGAATCATTGTCGTCGTCTGTTTCTCTCATTCTTTTTTTCAGGATTTAGTTGTCCAACCCTTTAGTCGTCCTGATAATATACGCGCTTGACACGGTTGCTGATACCGGTGAGCACCTCGTAAGGGATGGTATCAAGGGCATCGCTGAGCACCGTCACGGGCAGATGGTCGCCAAAGATCTCCACAGAGTCGCCTTCCTTGCAGTCGATACCCGTGACATCGATCATCGCCACGTCCATGCAGATATTGCCGACATACTCTGCCTTTTTGCCGTTGACAAGGCAGTAGCAGTGTCGGTTGCCGAGATGGCGGTTCAGTCCGTCGGCATAGCCGATAGGTATGGCGGCGATGACGCTGTCATGATCGATCTTACCCTTGCGGCTGTAGCCCACAGTGTCACCGGCTGGCACGTGGCGCAGTTGCAGGATCGTCGTCTTCAGCGTCGACACGTTGTTGATGATCTGATTGTTGCGGCTGTTGATGCCATAGAGTCCGAGACCCAGACGGCACATGTCCAACTGACGCTCGGGGAAGTGCTCGATGCCGGCAGAGTTGTCGATATGGCGGAGAATCTTATGGTCAAAGGCGGCCTGCAGTTTCTTGCTGCCCTCGTCGAAGAGCTGGAACTGATGGGCAGAGAAGTCGTCGAACGAGTTATCGTCGGAACCGACAAAGTGCGAGAAGACAGAGCGCGGGATGATGGCATTCTGATGTTTCAGTCTGTCGATGAGCTCATCCATGTCTTTCTCCGGGTCGAAGCCGAGGCGGTGCATACCTGTGTCGAGCTTGATATGTACGGGATAGCCTGTGATACCCTCTTTCTCTGCGGCTTTCACCAACGCGTCGAGCAGGCGGAACGAGTAGACTTCCGGCTCCAGGTCATAGTCAAACATGGTCTTAAAGGCACTCATCTCGGGGTTCATGATCATGATGTTGCTGGTGATACCATTGCCACGGAGCATGGCACCCTCGTCAGCGACTGCCACGGCGAGATAGTCGACACGATGGTCTTGCAGCGTCTTGGCCACCTCCACACTACCGGCACCGTAGGCGTCTGCCTTGATCATGCACACGAGTTTGGTCTCGGGCTTCATAAACGAGCGGTAGTAGTTGAGGTTCTTCACCACAGCGCCAAGGTTCACTTCCAGCACGGTCTCATGCACTTTCTGTACAAGCAACTCCGTGATCTGGTCGAAGCCGAAGCTACGCGCGCCCTTGAGCAGGATGACCTCATCGCGCAGACTCTTGAAGACCTCGCTATGAATAAAGGCGCCGACACTCTCGAAGAAGAACTTCTCCGCGATCTGTATTTCGTCGGCATACTCACTGATGACCTTACCGATACCGATGAACTTCACCACGCCGCGCTTGCGGGCCAGGTCGCTGACCTCGTGATAGAGTTCAGCTGGCTCCTCACCGCTCTGGAAGATGTCGCTGAGGATGAGCGTACGACGGCGGCCTTTATGGTCGGGACGGCGGTTCATGAAGTCAAGCGCGATGTCGAGCGAGTTGATATCCGAGTTGTACGAGTCGTTGATCAGTGTACAGCCGTGGCGGCCTTCCTTCACCTCCAGACGCATGGCAATCGGCTCCAACTGCTCCATGCGCTCGGCAAGCTGCTCGCCAGAAACACCGACATGCAGGGCTACAGCAGCACAGATAATGGAGTTGGTGATCGACGCGTCGTCGATAAACGGAATGGTATAGCGGTTTTCCTTACCACCCTTATATATATAATGAATCGTGGAAGAAGCGTCTTCCTTCTCGATCTTCTTGACATACATCGGTGCCTTGCTGTCCTTCAACGACCAGCACAAGCGCTCGCCCTGGTAGTTGAACTCGCCTGCCACCTTATTAATAATAGCATCATCCTCGTTGTACACGACGGTCTGTGCATCGTGGAAAAGGATGAGTTTCTCACGGCACTTCTCCTCCATCGACGAGAAGTTCTCCTGATGAGCATCACCAAGATTCGTCAGCACGGCAATCGTCGGCTGGATGATGTCACGCAGCGCCAGCATCTCACCGGGCTGACTGATACCCGCCTCGAAGATACCCACCTGGGTGTTGTCGTCCATGAGCCACACCGAGAGAGGCACACCGATCTGAGAGTTATAGCTACGCGGACTGCGAGTCACATAGAGTTGGGGTGAGAGCAACTGATACAGCCACTCCTTGACCATGGTCTTGCCGTTGCTGCCCGTGATACCGATGATAGGGATGTTGAACTCGTCGCGGTGGCGCTCAGCGAGTCGCTGCAAGGCTTCGAGCGTGTTGACGACTTTCAGAAAGTTGGCATCGGGATAGTCGACAGCATAACCGGCAGGTACGTCGGTGACCACAAAGTTGCGGACACCACGGCGGTAGAGCTCTGGGATGTAGTTATGTCCATCGTTACGTGTTGACTTAAGGGCGAAGAACAAGGTCTCCTCGGGAAAACAAAGCGAACGGCTGTCTGTCAGGAGAAAGCCGACGTTGGCATCCGCACTACCATAGCGGCGTGCGCCGATGAGTGTAGTTACTTTTTCAATAGTATAAGTCATTGCAATTGCTTTTATCTACTGCAAAGATAGTGCAAACGAGTGGAATGACAAAATAAAATGGAATGAAATGGAATTTTATTTTTCATTTCCGAGTGCAGCCTGTCTTATTAAAAGATAGTGCAAGATCTTCTCCGCCTCTACTCACAATGACATCAGAGCGGTCCCTACGACCGCTCTAATATCACGAAAGAGGCATCACCCACAATGGAAGTATCTGCCAACAAGTTTGGCGATTTCTTCAGGATGCAGGGCTACGTCGTGACGGAGGGTGCGGTCGTTGAAACTTCTGAGCTGCGCGATGACGCCGTCAATCATAGCCTTGGAGAAGATGCCGTATTGCTCAAAGACCGCACGCTGCTGTTCCAGACAGTCGGCGGAAGCCGCACAGCTGTCGGGCAAAGACTTCAATTCTGCGAGTTTCTGCTCATTGGCCTTGTCGTGGATATTCACAGCCACATAGGTGCGGTCCGCCATAGCCAAGGCATCGGGCATCTCCAGTCCATGAAGCAGTCCTACGCAGATGCCTGCGAGCATCTGGTAAGGATCAGCAGAGCCATCGGCAGACCGGATCTCAAAGGTCTGCTTGCCGCTTGTGTCATAGTTGCGTTCGGGCTCCTCGGGATTGGCTTTATGACACATATCCACACCGGAAGTCCAGCCGAGTGGCACACGTACGAGCACCGAGCGGTTGCGGTCGCCCCAGCATACATTCGTCGGTGCCTCCTGATGCGGAACGAGACGGAAATACGACGTAGGATTCTTGTTGCCAAAGGCAGTCAGCGCCGGAGCCACGTCGAGCAGGCCAGCGATCGCCTTGCGTGCCGTGTCGCTCAGCTTCCCGTTCTCCACGAGCACGTTCTTATCCTCCTTCCACAACTGTATATGGAAGTGAAGTCCGCTGCCAGCCTCTCCTGTCGTGATCTTCGGCGCAAAGGTCACGTCATAACCCTCGCGGTAGCCTACATTGCGGATGATCCACTTGGCAATCAGCAACTCATCGGCAGCCTGCTCAGCAGGAACTGGCAGAAACTCGATCTCGTTCTGCTCATAGGTAAGTCCGTTCTTCGTGAAGTTACCCACCTCACTGTGTCCGTACTTGATAATACCGCCGGACTGTGCGACAAGCATCATGCAACGCGTGCGGAAGTTACCGCCCTTGGCATAAGGGGCACTCTCGTGGTAGCCGTGTTGCTCTTGTGCGGGAAAAGAGTCTACCGAAGGCTTGATGACGTAGTATTCCAGTTCACCCATCGCCCAGAAGTCCAGTCCCTGGCGGTCACGCAACGTGGTGATGGCCTTGCGCAGCGTATACTCCGGTGCACTCTCCAGCGGATTACCGTCCTTGTCGAAGAACGAGCAGAGCATGCAAAGTGTAGGAATCTCGGCAAAAGGATCGATGAAAGCGGTAGAGAAACGCGGCATCACATACAAGTCACTGCTCGAAGCCTGGATAAAGTCGAACAGCGAAGAGCCGTCGACACGCTCACCGCAGCTAAGGATCGTGCGCAGATATGCCTCATTGGTAATCACGAAGTTTAGCGTCTTCAGCTTACCATCACCACCGGGGTACATGAAGTTCACCATCTGAATAGACTTGAACTTGATGAGTTTGATGATGTCTTCCATCGTAAAATCCTTCGGTGCCTTTTGCAGATAAGCCACCACAGGATTCATATTCATTAAGACACGTGTGTTATTCTCCATAGTCGATTTTTAATTATTGGTTATCGCTGGCAAAGATAAGGTAAAGGAATGAAATCGCAAAAGAAAAGGCAAAATATCTTCTTCCTATTTTCACAAACGAGCACATCTGTGCCACGTTTTTTCTTTTAACGCGCCATCTTAATAAACGAATATAAAGAAAATAGTTCAGCAAATAAGGTTGAAGACTTACTACTTGCTATTTTTATCAAGAATTTGAGAATTAGAGAATATCCTGCCCATCATTGTGGAGTATGAAGGAATAAGAATTTAGTCACGGCAATATTCCACTGAACAATTTCAAAAGGAAACACATTTCCAAAATGCCTTTGAAACGTCGCTTTCAAATCGACTCTTGAAACATTTCACTCCCCTCTCCTTTGGAGAGGGGTTAGGGGGTGAGGCTTGAGACCTGATTAGGAGTTAGTGGGTGAGGCTATACAAATACTTCTTAATCTCAAACGCCCACATCTTATAGCCAAAGGGTGTGAGCAGGAAACCGTCTTGCGTCAGTTCGCGTCGCATCTCATTGGTACCACGACGGACAAAGTTACGGAAGAGATTGATGTATGCGATATGTTTTTTTTCGCAATAATGACGGAGGCGCACATTGAGTTGCGCCATCATCTGCATCTTGCCTTTGAGCAGTTCCTGGTTATTTTCCCATATCGGCAAGTTGCTCTCGACAAACAGCTTCGTGCGGGGAGACGTGCGACGTATATGAGCGATCAAAGCCAAACTGGCATTAAAAGCCTCGTCGACCGTCTTTCCCTCGATGATGTCCTGTCCGCCCGTCATCAGAAAGATAGCTTTCGGGCGTCCTTTCAAGACAGAGCCAATGCGACGATACATCCCTTCCGCATCATCTCCCGCAATGCCACGATTGCGCACATGACGCCAGGACAACAGCACACTCCAGTCACCGGCATACTCGGTCAAAGCGTTGCCAAGCATCACGATGTCTGTGCTGTCGACGTCACGCATGGCAGCAAACTGTGCTACACGCTCCTGATAATGCTCCGACTGCGCACAAGCGGGAAGCATCAGAAAAAGGGAGAGAATGAAAAAGATGTATCGTCTCATTATTATATATAAGGTGTGTTAACCTTTCATGACCTTTAGGACACGCTCCAGATAGCGCTGCGTTCGCTTCACACTATAGTGGATACCGCCATTCCACGAGCGTATCGCCTGTTCAATATTACGTAGCGGATTGTACTTCGACTGTATCAGAAGAAACATTTCCTTCGATTTCTTAACACTCAGACGGTCAGAGAGTTTATACCGTTTCTTACTTCTCCTGCTTCTGAGGATGTTGTTGCACTCAGCCACAAGCAGCGGTGTGATCTGCATAGCTCCCACCGAGCTACCACTCTTAGCCTTGCTGTTACCACCACTCTCCACTTGAATGATTGCGTTCATCACATTTTCCCAATAATCGCTCTGTGAAGAGTCTACTGCGTCGGAATCCAGATTGTTACCCGCAAAAGCGCTGAAAGTTCCGACAAAAAGCATCGTCAAAATCAATAAAACGTTTCTCTTTATACCTTGCATAACTAACTATTTATGGAGTCCGGATCTATAAAAGACAAATCCCGGATAGGTTAAAAACAAGCGCTATCCAACTCCGTTCAACATAAGAGGAAAGCCTCCAATTAATTCTGTAGAAACTGGTTATCCTCACATTAACTTTACAAAGTTAAGACAAAAAAGTGAGATAACCAAATGAATTATAACAAATTAAGAAAAGACAACAACGGCCGCACTTCTCCCGAAGTGCGGCCGCTTACTTTTCTTATTGGAACAAATGCAAGTCCCGGAATCCCTTCCATCTTGCATTAACAAACCTGTATAGTAAAAATGGAGCTACTATACTTAAATAATGAATGATATTATATGAATCTATTGAATAAATGTTTGCTTAATTATTGTGGATGTATTGTTGTGAGGGCGTGTTTGGTGAAAACATGTCATCGAAGGGACAGGCTTCGACTGTTATCTTGTTGTTGATTTCATCCAACGGCGTATATATGGGATTGCCCTGCGCGTCGTACACCGGACTGCTACCAATGCCGCCTACCGTTGCACTGATGTGATAGTGCATTCCGGCTTTGATGCTGCCTAAAGGAAGAGGAAAACACGTCGGCATCAGCATCTGTCCAACTCCATAGGGCGCAAACTGTCCCTTGACGACAAGCATGAGTGGATGGTTGCTGTCACTGTCGAATGACGGTGAGAAAAGCGGAAGATTCTTGAGGAAATGGTGTCCACTGACGGCTGTGATTCCATTGGTGCAGAGGCAACTGTGTCCTCGAAAGCCCGGCATCCCATAGTGCGACATATCGCCGTGGCAGCAATCCGCACAGACCTCACCGGGCGAGAGAGCCTCCGGTACGTTGGTGAGCAGGAGGCTTTCCGGGATAAAGAGATCCCTGCCACGCTCGCCGTTGAATGACTGTAGGTCGATTTCGAAATGGTCTACCGTGATTTTAGCCAGAAGGGGGGATACGCTCACTTCGGCAGTGTACAGCAGTCCGGCGCTGTTGGCTGGTGTCAGTGTTTGGGATTCACCGAACATTGGTAAGCGTGCGTCACTCCCAAGACTGGGGGACATGCAGTTGCTCAGTGCTTCGTCGATTGTCATCTGCCGGTTGCGGAAGGCTTGTTCGTCGGTAATGCAGCCCTCATAGAAGTCTGCCGGCGCATTGCACATTACCAGTACGTGGTCGGATGCGCTCAGTTGGGAGGACATGGGAAGCCGGACCGTGTCCTGTCTGACAGCAGCAGCTTCCAGTGTCTTTACATTCTTCGTTTTGCCATCGTGACCAAAGACACCGATTGTCACGCGATCCACGGGAATCTGAGCACTTAAATGGATGTGCACGTCCAAAGAACTAATTGACTTTTCTCTTATCATCGCAGCTTTTATTGAAACTGTAGGGGAATAATTCATAATGCTGATATGTTTGTGTTATACTGATGTTTATATGTCTTTTGTGTTTGTGGAAGCCCATCCCAACTGCATTTCTTATTGCATTTGACTTTGTGGACAGAGTCAATCTCTGCCCATGTTCTATCGCAATAATTCAACAATTGAAAATGAGTTTGTAATCCAGAGTTTGTGTTGTTGTCTTGTGTTCGTTGTGTTGTTACTTTATATTCGTTGTGTTGTTGTGTTATGTATATCGTTGTGTTATGTATATCGTTGTGTTGCTATGTTGCTGCGTTGCCGGCTTTTTTCTTGTTTGTTATCCTGAATGAAATCTAATCGATCCTTAACCTGTCAGCCAACTACGCTAAAGGAGGGCCACAAGCATAAACTCGTGGCACCTTTCCATTTTTTATATTTAAATTGCAGAAAAGATCATGTTACTGCAGCTAATACCATACTGAAAATCATGTAAGAACTATAATATCTTCATTTTGTGGGTGCAAAGGTACTGACTATTTTCATCATACACAAATTTGATGAGGCAAAAATTATAAGGTTCTTCCGAAAAATGGAGTGATAGATAGAAGATTGTAGCAAAAAAGAAGAA
>OGQX01000368.1_pt1 | contig 53015 bp, 63 predicted proteins | sample 1553291 | NCBI WGS metagenome assembly OGQX01 (sample SAMEA2580030, study PRJEB22360) | human gut metagenome | biome: human gut; feature: human-associated habitat; material: faeces | place: Denmark | collected 2008/2010
CCCCCTGTGAACTCGCTGTATAAAAAGCGAGTGTTCTTACAGCCTTTCAAATGCTATAAGAACACTCGCCATGTCTAAAGGAACAACATTTCATACAGTACGGCGGAAATAAAAAGCGGGAAAACACAACATGAGGTGTTCATTCCCGCTCTTTTTCTGCCTGCGTATCTATATCTTGTATTTCTCTGCCTTTGAAATGCACACCCCTAATCTATGAGGTAGTGCCGCAGCAAATCCTCCCGGCCATCTTCTTTCAGCCGTTCCACAGAATAGCGCAGCCATTCCTCCGGGGTAGGTACATCCCCGGCGCATGGTATCCGTTCCCATTGCGCCCGGCGCTTCGGGTCAGGGTCATGCAGACCCTCCCATATCCGCTTTGAGATTTTCTCTTTGACCTTTTCCGCGGTCGTATGATCCCGCTCCGCCAGCATGGCGAAGAAATCTTTTTCATTTTCTTGCAATGTAAAGCCTCCTGTCTGTATGAATAGTATCTCCATGTTCGGCCCATGATATAAACTACTCTATGCCCCACTTAGGAAATACGGTAGCCACCGATTGTGACTATTATACCACCCATTTGGGAATTAGAATAGATACAGATGGGCAGGTGATGGAATGGACGCACAGAAGCGGATCAAGCAGCTCATGGAGGAGCGCGGCTGGACGGATTACAGGCTGGCAAAAGAGGCAAACCTATCTCACTCCACAATAACCAACCTTTTCAAAAGGAATAATGCGCCGACGCTTCCCACGCTGGAAGTGATTTGTCGTGCGTTTGGGATAACCTTAGCACAGTTTTTCGCGGAAGGCGGAGAAGCTGTGGAAATAACGGATGAACAGCGCGAGCTTTTTGCAAAATGGAGTACGCTCACCGAGAAGCAAAAAGCCCTGCTGCTTGAATTTATAAGCACCTTGCAGTAGAGGGCAAAGAAAAAGACCGCAGGCCGGAACCTGCGGTTTTCTCTTTGCCTTATTTCATTATACAGCCCAGCGCAATTCTGGCCCGTCGGTATTCCGAGAGCGGGTTGCCCTTTATGCTCTCAATGGAAACCCCTTGCTTTTTGAGCTTTCCTTCTAATCGCAGCGCCTGTCCGCAATCCCGGCAAAGGCGGGAAATATCGCTGACTAAAACTGCGTCTATCATGTGGCGGTGGGCCAGCCCGGCCATTCCCCGGATGCCGGGGCGGTTCAGGGAAAGGCCGCTGCCGATCTCGGCGATTTCCGCCACAACATCATAGCCGCGCTCTTTGGCATATACGCGCAGCCGTTCCTTCTGCACCTCTAACAAGGTATCCTCTTGATCCGCGCGGGCGAGGCGGCAATAGACCGCCACCCGCATTGTTTTCCTTGCTTCCTCCTTCATTATGCTGCCCTCCATAATTCTGCCGTGATTTCCACCTGCCGCCCGTCGCGGAAGGTGAACACCAGCCTTTTATCTTCGTAAACCGTCACATAGTCCACCGTGGAATACCAAAGCTCCTCGTCAAAGGATTGCACCAGTTCCTGATGGCTGTTCATGTTTTCCATGAACAGCCGGATTCTTGTCTTTTTGGCATTGCGTTCCTGCCGAAGCTCTGCGATCTCCGCCAGCCGTTTCCGGGCGGCTTCAAACCGCTCGGAGTAAGCATCATACCGGCGGTTGTATTCTTCCTGATCCATGGCGGTCTGTGCATTTTCAGAAATGATTTTCTGAATAAGCCCCAGTACAACCTCGCTTTCGTTTTCCAAGGTTTCCTGTTCTGCATCCAAGTCTGCCGTATCGGTCAGCGCCGCGATCACTTCTTCGTATGCCTCTATAATCTCGTCCCGGTTCCCCAGCACGATATTGAAGGCGGCCAGAAATGCGGCTTTGATTTCACTCTCTGTAAGATGGGGTGTGGAGCAATACTGTCCCCGGTATTTTTCGTTACACTGCCATACAAGGCTCCGGTTTTCCGTATTGGAGTGCCAGACCTTGCTGCCATAAATGCCGCCACACTCGCCGCAGATAATGCGCCCGGAAAATGGATGCAGGCAGCTCGTAAAGCGCCCATCCGTCTTGCGGGTTTTCAGCTCGTATTGTACGAGGTCGAAAAGCTCCGGTTCGATAATGGCCGGATGGCTGTTCGTCACATAATACTGCGGCACCTCGCCCTCGTTGACCTTTTGCTTTTTGGTGAGGAAATCCACCGTGAATTTCTTCTGCAGGAGCGCGTCGCCCTTGTACTTTTCGTTGGTGAGGATGCTCTCCACCACCTTGGCCCGCCACACCTTTTTGCCGCCCGGCGTGGGAATACCCTCGTCGGTGAGGTAGGTGGCAATGGCCGAGGGGGATTTACCATAGAGGAACAGGCGGTAAATCAGCCGGATAATCACCGCCTCAGACTCCACAATGACCGGCAGCCCGTCCGGGCCTTTTTCATAGCCGAGGAAGCGCCGGTAAGGAAGGCTTACCTTTCCGTCTGCAAAACGCTTGCGCTGGCCCCATGTGACGTTCTCAGAAATGGAGCGGCTTTCTTCCTGCGCCAGCGAGGACATGATGGTAATAAGCAGCTCGCCTTTTCCGTCCAAGGTGCGGATGTTCTCTTTTTCAAAGAAAACTTCAATGCCCTTTTCTTTGAGCTTGCGCACTGTGGTTAAGGTATCCACCGTATTGCGGGCAAACCGGCTGATAGATTTCGTGATAATCAGGTCAATTTTACCCGCCAGCGCATCGGCCACCATGTGGTTGAAGCCGTCGCGCTTTTTGGTGTTGGTGGCAGAAATGCCCTCGTCGGTATAAACCTCTACAAACTGCCACTCGTCCTTAGATTGAATGTACCGGGTATAATAGTCCACCTGCGCCTCATAGCTGGTAAGCTGCTCCTCATTGTTGGTGGATACACGGGCATAGGCTGCCACCCGCAGCTTGCGGGCCTCGCTGCTCAGTACATTGATGGGAAGCCGGTCTTTCTTTGCAGGGATAACCGTTACCCGCGCCGCTGTTACTGCTGGCATTTGGCAAGCCTCCTTTCTGCGGCCTGCCGGAGCGCCAATTCACGCGCCCGCTGGCGGTTCTCCGGGTTCCAGCTATGGCGGCGGGAAGGGTTATCCCAAGTCTTTGTTACGGTATGCCCGTCATAGAAAACAAAGACCAGCACGCCGTTCTCCGGCACCTGAATTTCTTCCACCTTGGCCGCAAAGGCCGCCTCGTCAAATTCCGGCAGGCCCATGGCCTCGGCGCTCACCCGTTTCAAAATTTCCTCCGGGATCTGCTTGGCATCGCAGTGCGCCTTGCCTTTCTGGTTGAAGGTGCGGCATAGCCAGCCCCGCTTTTCATAGGGGGTGTTGCCATTGAGAACCTTCCGAGTAAAAGATTTTCCGCATTTGCCGCAATGTATCTTCCCGCTGAATGGAAAGCGGTTCCGCTCATAACTCCCGGAGCGCGGTTTATAGGCGGCAGCCCGGCGGGCGCGTTCCGCCAGAACCTTCTCATAGGTTTTCCGGTCAAGAATCCCTTCATGGCTGCCCTCTACAAAATACTGCGGCTTTTCGCCGTTGTTTTTGCGAACCTCTTTTGTGATGGGGTCTACCACAAAAGTCTTTTGCAGCAGCATATCCCCAACAATTTTCTCGTTACAAATCAGGTCAACAATGGAGTTCCCTCCCATGTTGGCACCATGCCTGCCTTTGATATTCACGGCGGCAAAAGCATCTTCCAGTTTACACCGCCCGTAACCTTCCAGATAGAGGTCGGCGGCCAGCCGTATGATCTCGGCCTCCTCCGGTACGACTTCCAACCGCCCGTTGACCTGCCTGTAACCATACATGGTGATACTCCAAGGCAAGCCCTGCTCATAGTTGGATTTGATACGCCACTTCTGGTTTTCAGATACCGAGTGGGCCTCCTCCTCTGCATAAGCAGCGAGGAGGGTAAGCAGAAGCTCGCCATCCTCGCCCATGGTGTGGATATTCTGTTCTTCAAAGAAAACGTCCACCCCCATGAGCCGAAGCTCCCGGATGGTGCGAAGCGTTGTCACAGTATTGCGGGCAAAACGGGAAACCGACTTTGTAATTATCATGTCGATTTTTCCGGCCCTGCAATCGGCCAGAAGCCGCTGAAATTCTCCACGGCTGTCTTTCGTGCCGGTCAGCGCCTCGTCGGCATACACACCTGCGTACTGCCAGCCGGGCGTTTTCTGGATCATGCCGCTGTACTGGCTGATCTGCGCGGAGAGGGAATGAAGCGGAGCTTCTCTGCCGCTGGATACCCGCGCATAGGCCGCCACGCGCTTTAGCTTTGGCGCTTTTTTCCGCGCGGGCGGGGTAACTTTTTGAATAATGCGTTCCATAAATACGCCCTCCTTTCAGGACACTGATGTTATAGGAAGCCACCCTGAAAAGAAAGGCTTTTCAGCAGAAAATACCGCCCAAAACAGGCCGGAATTTTGCCGCCAGTCTGGCCTCAATGCGCAGAAAATCCGCCTCGTTTATGATGCCTTTTTGCAGCATTTCACGAGCCACCGCGAGGGCCGCCTGATACTTTTTCTCCCGGTCAAACTGTTCCTTCGTCATGGGTGCCCCCTTTCTGGAACCGCGCCGCTATATAGCAGGCGTGAGAACAATACTTCCGTTTCCGGTTCCCATAGCTCTGAAATTCCTGCCCGCAATGGGCGCAGGTAGCCGGATAGAAGGCGGCTTTATGGATAAGCTCCGGGTGCATCTTCCACCATGCGCGACGGCAAGCCTCGGAGCAAAATTTTCTCTGTTTTCTCTTGGGGTATTGAGGAAGCGGCCTGCCGCAGTTCCGGCATACCACCACCGGCTCTTTGGAAGCCACTCCGGTGAGGTTGTTGCGGCGGCAAAAGCTCTTGACCGTATTCTCGGAAATACCTAACCGGGTGGCAATCGCTCCATAACCGAGCCCTTCGCAACGCAGATAGCGCACCTGCTCTTTTTGTGCGTCTGTCATGGGATCGCCTCCTTCTGAAAGAAAAGAGCGGCCCCGGAGGGCCGCCCACCATGCTTACCTGTTGGGAAGTTTCAAGACCTGCCCCGCATAAATCACGTCGGAGGTTAGGCCGTTCAGTTTCTTGATCTCATTGTACCGGGTGCCGTTTCCGAGGCGCTTTTCTGCAATGGCCCACAAACTGTCGCCTTTCTGCACCGTGTAAGTAGAAGCGGCTGCGCTGCCCGCATATACAACCTTTCCAGCCTCGTCAAAAACAGAGTAACCGGGATTTTCGTCGGCACAGCGTTTTGCATTGTCCAGCACATTGAAAGCACCCTTTTGAGAAGCGGCATCCGCCCAGCTCTTGCGCACCCGATAGGGGGTGCCGCTGCCGGTGCTGCCAGAGGCAGAGGGATAAACCTTCTTCCCAGCTTCGTCAAAGACCGCATAGCCGGGATTCTTGTCCGCCAGCTCTTTGGCATTATCCAAAACCGCAAAGGCTCCGAGCTGGGAGGAAGCATCGCTCCAAGACTTTCTCACCCGGTAGAGGGTGCCGCTGCCCGCAGAACCTCCGGTATTGCCGGAAGAAGAACCGGCCAGCTTGGCCTTCACCGCTGCGCGGAATGTGTCCATGTTCTTCCCATGCTTCGGGAACCAGTGCATGACATCCCCGTGATTGGAGGCAATGCCCTGCGCATGGCCCTCGCTGTGGCAGATGATATTTTTCTCGGTCAGGCCGTACTGCTTGCAGAGGTAAACGCAAAGCTCCACCGCCTCATTGTAGACCTTGTTGAAATAGGCGGAGTCTGTCAGACCATCCTCGCAAATTTCAAAAGAGATGTGGGTATTATTGCCGGAGCCCTTGGAACCGGAGCCGCAATGCCAGCCCCGGTGATCCCAAGGAAGCGTCTGGTAAGTGGCAATCGTCCCATCCGCCAGCTTGCCGATAAAAGCGTGAACGCAGACCTCCCGATCCATGGGCTGGTTCCAGTGATTGTTATACTGGTTCTTTCCCAGCAGCCCATCATCCGGGCCGACATAGCGTTTCAGCCACGGGTTGTTGGCCCCTGTGCTATGCACCATAATGCCCTTGGGGGTAATCTTGCGGCCTGCCTTGTAGCAGGCGTTATTCGTGAAAATCAGTGTATACAAATTCATAGCGAAACCTCCTGTTTCTTCTTCAAAGCCAACGACGCTGCCGGTGCCGTATTCATGCACCAAAGCAGCGCCGCTGTAATAAAAGGCCAGTATCTCGTTGTAAGGGACACCCTGTTTTGCGGCCCACATACAGCCCACTTGGGAAAGTCCCACACCATGGCTGGGATTGGTGGATTTCTCTGTGCGGGCCGCCGTGTCCCACGGATCAGGCTTGTTCACATAGTAGGGATAGTCCCGGCTCCAAACCTCTCCGCTGCGTTTGCAGGTGCCGCCGTTTGAGGCCGAATAAAAGCAGTCAATGACTTCGCCGCCATAGGTAAGCACCTGCCCGGCGGTTTCCACCACGGCCTGCCTGCTGCGGGGGCTGGACTCTGCCAGAGGGGCGCGGTATGCCTGAAAGTTGGTAGTGTCGTCCACCACCGTCCCCGCCATGGCCCGCTTGACCGCAAAGGTGCGGGCGGCCACCGCCTGCGCTTTGAGTGCCTCCATGTGGGAGCTTTCATAAATCTCGGAAGGCACCACCCCGCAGAGGTATTCCTCCAAATCCAGCTCCACAGGACCCGCGCCAAGGAGGGCGGTATTCTCGGCGCGGGTCAGTTTTACGGAGATCTTCATTCCTTGTCCTCCGTATCCTTGTCGTCCTCGGTGCGGTTATGGAGCTGCGCCAGTACCTCTTTGAGCTTCTCCGGGATGGGCAGGCCGATGTGGCCCGCATTTTCCAGCAGGCTCACGCCTTCGTTGGAAATGTAGAAGAAAATCACCGCAGTACGCAGCGCATCACCGCTTCCGATAAGCTGGGTGTCGATCACATGGCCGATGCCGACCATGACGAAAATCAGCACCTTGCGGAAAATCCCCTTAAAGCCCACATTGCTGGAAAGGGTCTTGTCGATGATGGCGCACATCACTCCGGTAAGGTAGTCGATCACCACAAAGGCAATAAGCGCATAAAAGAAACCATCCATCTCTCCGAAGAACCAGCCCAGCCCGCCGCCGATAGCGGCAAGCGCCACCTGAATCCAATTCCATACAGTCTTCATAATTGACCTCCTTTTTTTGAAATAGAAAAGGCACTCCGCAGAGCGCCTTTTCTCAGTTGAGCCACGCCGGTTTCTCCGGAATGGCCAGTGTATTTGTACCATCGAGCCACGATTGATACCATGTTTTCAGTTCCGCAAGCTGGGCGGCGGAGAGGGTATCATACCAGAGCTGCCCCCGGTTGATAATAGGAAAACACTCAACCTCCCGGCGCTTGCGATATTCCGCCTTTGCCGCTTCGGATTGCTCCAAGGCGGCCTGCTCCCCGTCAAAGGAAAGGGTTCCATCCCGCACCCGGTAGGCAGTGAAATGCACTTCAAAATGTGCGAGATTGGAAGGAGCGGAAACCTCCACGGCATCCAGCAATTCGCCTTCCAGCGCGTAGCTCTCAATATATCCCTGTTCATTCAGTAATACTTTCATAGGCCCTCCCTTAATTGATCCCGAATACCCGGTTGATCTGCCCGGCTCCGTTCCCCATAGCAAGCGTCACTGTGGAACCGGAATAGGACAAATTGAAGGCTTTGTAGTTGGACTCATCCGCAATCTGGAAAGAAACAGCGGAGGTTTCGTCTTTGTTCAGCGAGAAAATTTTCTCGTCGTTGTAGTAGCCGGAAAATTCCGTATTATTGATAACCGTCCGCTGGGCCGAGTCCGCATTAGAAACCTCGATGCCGCGCCGGTCAATTTTTACCTCAGAGGTATATATCTCGTTGGGCGCAGGCGTCCATTTATGGAGAGAGGTTCCCTCCGTCAGCATAATGTCGGAAACAAACAAGCTGGCATCGCGGGAATAAATTCTGATGGTGATAACGCTGTCCTGCACATCCGGCAGAACGGCGGTATATTCCGTCCACTCAAAGGCTTCGGAAGTATTGAATAAGTCGATCTCCGTATCCCCATTGATGATGGCCCGGACATAGGCATTATAAGTGGAGGTTTTCTTCGCCTTCACCGTCAGCCGGTAGGATTGCCCCGGCACAATGCTATCCACTACCTGTGTCAGCGTACTGTATGCGTTCAGTTGAAAGCAGGAGTTGGAAACAGTGCTGTTCTTGGTTTCAGCGCCTTGCTGGGCGGTAATCGTTCCGGCATACGTCCAGTCATCCGAAAGGCCGTTTAAGCCGGCTGAATTGCGAACGAAGTTGATGCCGCCGCTGTACTGCTCCTGCATGGTGAGAGATAGCCCATCCACGGATTGTTGAAGCTGGGACATTTGGCTTTCCATCGCCTGTACCCGCCCCTGCTCCTCGGAAAGCTCGCCACCCACCGTTTCCACGGACTCGGTGAGGCTTGCCACATAGCTATTCAGCCCATCAATGGATTGCTGAAACTGGCTCACCCGTCCATTGACTTCTTCCAGAGAGCTTGTAGTGGCATAGGCGCTGAACATGACTTCGCCGGATTCCAGATCCCAATAGGACGAGCCATCTTGGGATTGGATCACCCCGGCTTTAATGATGTTCGCAATCAGGGAGCCGGAGGTGATGAAGTCCGCCACGATCTGCCCATCGGCAGTGATAGCGGTTTCATAGGGGCCGTTGTAGCCATTGCTGGAAAAGCCAAGCCCCTGCACATTCCAGCGCCATACATTGACCGCGTCCTCAATGGAGGGCTGGTCTAAAATCAGCAGCTCGTAAGGCTGCCCGTTTTCGCTGTCTGTATGCAGCACCACATAGCCACCAGCTTGGCCGGTGATGCGGTTTGTGGCATTGTTGATCGCCGAAGAAATCAGCCTCGGAAAGTGGCCCACGGTTTCCTGCACCTGTTCCACCGAAGATTGGATTTCAGAGAACGAGGTAATCATGCTGGATTTTTCGCTGCCGAGCGTAATGCTGGTGTATCTCTCCGCCAGCGTATCGTAGACCGTCTGGATCACCTTGGCGGTAGCGGATACCCCCAGCACCGTATGGCGCACTGTAACGGTATCGCACAGGGATACCCGCTCCAAGAGGGCAGAATATTCCGGCTGCTTCCACAAGGGTTGAAAACTTATCTTTAACGTCGGCACAGTCGTACCCAGCGGATTTTCCTCCAAATAGGCTTCCGCCACATCCCGCAGCATATCTGCGGTGATCTCCACACCGCTCTCGAAGCGGTCTGTGAAATCCATAATCAGCACTTTGGAGCGGGTCATTTCTTCGTTGGTAATCGGGAGGGTTTCCTCCGGCAGCGTTACCACCGTTTCTTCGTCCTCTACCGTGTAAACAGCATACGGCAGCAGGTCGGTATAAACGGAGGAATTATCCTCGTCCTGTTCCAGCTCGGTCAGGTTCTTGCCGTATTCAATCACGACCCCGGTATTCTGGCCCCGGTGCGTATGAAATTTTACCGTGAAATTATCCCACTCATATTCTCCATGCCATTTAGAAAGCATAGAGCCAGCCGAACCGCCAAGACAGGAACGGACGCTTTGCGGCTGTACCACAGAAAACTCTTTTGCCTCGCTGTAATCCGTCCACCCTGTAAATCGGCTGTCCCCAGCAAGGATCTGGTTCAGGAGCAGCGCCGGGGAACGGCTTTCCGTTGAAAAAGGCATCACCGGCACGTTGGCAAGGTCATAGCTGATATGCTGTGCATAGACCGACACCACGCCGTTCATGGGCTTTGTGATCCGGTAAATACGAAACGCCTGCTCCTCGGAGGTATCGTTGGGCTTTGCTTTGATGATCCGCTCTTTGGCAATTTGTCCGTAATGCTGCCCATCCACCGGGTAGCGGAGCAGGCACTCGAACAGGCCGTTGCGCTCCTCCGTAACTTCACAGGAGATGGTATCGGTCAGGGTTCCAATCCCAAAGGTGGAAAAGCTGGCAGTATTGGAAGCATATAAAACCGGGATCATAACGTACACCACCTTGGGGTAACAGCGAGAGCAGTAATGCCGCCGGAAAAGGACAATGTATTGTCGCCGGGGTATAGCAGCGGAAAACCGCTCCCCGTTACGGTATCGTTTTTGAGCAGGGTGTCTTTATAGAAGTTCATCTGCTCAGAGTCGGCCTCCACATAGCCATCTATATCTGAAAAAGTCCATGTGCGGTTTGAACCGGCTGATTGTATGGTGAGGGTGCCTTCGCCGCTGCCCGTTATGCGGAGATACGGGCGGCTGGTAAATGGAAAGGGATTATTGAGTACCTCCCCGGAGGTCGCCACAGAAACGCTCTCGTTTCCAGCCTCACTATACCGGAAGGGCTTGCAGGAAAAATTCACAGTGAAGCTCCCGATCCGGTTGAGTTGCTCCTCAATATCCAATCCTTCCTTGATTACGCCATACCGGACAAAGCCGGTATCATAGGAGTCCGTGATGGGGTGATACCGATCCGGCTCTGCGAAAAGCCAGCCACGGATGGCCCGGAGGGTATCTGCAAGACTCTGGATCGTCCGATGGGCCACAAAGGCCGTATAGGACACCGATGCGTTGGCAAAGCGGTTATTTGGAATAATGAGGTCGCCGTTTCTGCCGGGGATTGCTTGAAAAGTCGCGTCAAAAGCAGGGGCGGAAAAGACATTTTTGCTCTCGATATGCAGCCCAAAGTCTGCGGAGCTTTGCCCGTTATAAGTAAAAAAGTTCATGCAAATACCACCCCTTTCCGCATGGCAAACTGGCTCGCGGTTTCCATGACCTCGTTGGTGAGCTGGCGAATATCCTCCACGCCATAGTTGTTAAAGTTCGTAATATTCAGCACAATGGCAAAGCCGCTGGTTCCCGTTGCGCCAGCCATGGCCGAGGCCGCCGCTTTGCCGAAGTTGCTGCCCACGGAGAAATCCGTCGGCAAGGCAGTCTGCATCCCTTCTGCCAGTTCGTTCATCACGCCATCAATATTCTTGCTCATGGCTTTTGCAGCATTGACAGCCTGCCCGCCATTGTCTTCAATGGAACCGGCAAGGCCCTTGACGAGCATTTCACCAACCCATGCCATCTCTTTGGAAGGCGAATTGATGCCGAAGAAGCTGCAAATACCGTCCCAAATCCCGGAAATCCAGCCAGACACCTTATCCCAAATCCAGCCTGCAAGGCTCTGGATACCAGACCAAAGGCCCTGCACAATGTTCTTGCCGACATTGACGATCTGGCCCATGGAGGAGGTAAAGGCATTGACGATTCCCGCAATAATCTGCGGAACCGCTTTGACAATCTCCACGATGATCGTGGGCAGGTTTTGGATCAGCGACACAAATAGCTGAACGCCTGCCTGAATGATTTGCGGGATGCTGTTGATAATGGCATTAACCAGCGAGGAGATGATCTGCGGGATCGCCTGCAAAATGGTGGTAATGATGGTCGGCAGGTTTTGGATAAGAGAAACCAGCAGCCGTACACCAGCGTCGATAATCTGCGGGATGGAGTTAAGCACCGCCGTGACAATGCCATCTATAATCTGCGGGATTGCCGCCACAATAGCCGAGATGATTTCCGGCAGGGCCTCTACCAAAGAGGTCAAAAGCTGGATGCCCGCCTCAATGATCTGCGGGATAGAGTCCAGCAGGAATGTGACGATGGCCGTAATGATCTCCGGCAGGGCTGCAATCAAAACAGGGATTGCGTCCAGAAGCCCCTGCGCAAGCCCGGTAATGAGCTGTAAGGCTGCGTCCAACAAAAGCGGCAGATTTTCAATCAGCGTTTGCGCAATCAGCATGACCGCCTGAACAATGGATGGGATCAATGTAGGCGCAGCCTGCGCCAAGCCCGTCGCCAATGTGGCGATCACCTGAACCGCTGCCTCCATGATTTGAGGCAGGCTCATTAAAATTCCCTGTACCAAGGTCAGCACTAATTGCAGCGCCCCCTCAGTCAGTAGAGGCAGGGCCGCCACCAGCCCATTGAGCAAGGTGAGGATGATATTTGTCGCGGATTCGATCAGCAGGGGCAGGTTCGTCATAATGGCCGAGCCGATGCTCGTCACAATGTTCATGCCCAGTTCGAGGAATACCGGCATCTTTTCCAGAATGATATTCAGGACACCCTCAATAGCGGAGCCAATAGCAAGGCCGATCTGTTCAAAGTTCCCGTTGGCTGCGTTGATCTCGTTCCCCAGCGTAGAGAATATATCGGTGATCCCTGCCGACATCTCACTGGCCAAAGGCAGGAAAACGCCCTGAATAGAGCGTTTTGTCCCTTCAATGGCAGAGTCCAGATTGTCATACTTGATCTGGTTGATTTGAGAGAGGGCATCATAGGTGCGGCCCGCGCCATCTTCCATGCTGGCCAGTACCGGCAGGACGTTGGCCTGCAAATCCTCAAATTGCGTGCCGAACAGGTTGACCGCCGCCGTATTCTTGGCGATGGGGTCGTCCATATCGTCCAGTGCGTTGACGACCTCGAAAAATGCCTGCCGGGCGGTATCGCCGCCAGCGGCAAAGCGGGCCGCCATTGCGTCCGCATCCATCCCCAGCGCCTGAAAGGCTTGGGTGGTGGTGTCACTGCCATCCTTGACGCGCAGGTTAAATTCCTTGACCGCATCACCCACCTTATCGATTGAAAAAACACCGGCCTCCGCACCGCTGATAAGGCCGCTCACAAATTCGTCGGCAGAGAGGCCAAGGGCAGCGTATTGCGCCGAGTATTCGTTCAGGGTGTCGAGCAGGTCGCCGTTCTGATCCGCGCCGTTTTGTGCGCCCATCGCGATGATGTTATAGGCTTCTTCGGCAGTTACACCGAAGTTTTTCATCAGGGCGCTGGCTGCGCGGGCGGACTCCTGCAAGTCATAGCCAAAGGTGTCCCGAAGGGCAAAGCCGGATTCAGTGGCCTTTTGCAGATCATCATCCATAAGGCCGGTGGTTCGCCGGACAACGGAAAGCCCTTCCGCCACATCCTCCAAGCTGTCGCCGAAGTTGTTTGTATAGACCTTCCGGGCGGTTTCGCCGAGGGCCTCCAACTCTGCGCCGGTAGCACCGGTGGAGGCTGAAATCTGGTTGACCGCCTGATTGTACTCGTCGCCGAGCTGTACGAGGCCCACACCTGCGGAAATGGCAGCGGCTCCAATCGCCACCACAGCGGCAGCGACAACCGCGCCGATGGTCTTAGCAATACTGCCCAGCTTTTCAAATCTGCCGCCTGCATCGTCAGCCTTATCCGCGCTCTCTACAAGGGAGTCCCCAAAATCGTCGGCTTGGTCGCCTGCATCGTCCATGGCGTTTCCGGCTTCCTCTAAGGCCCGGTTATTATCCGCCAGCTCCCGCTCCATCTCATTGAGGGTGGCCTGCGCATTATTGAGCTGGGTTTGCCATTGCTTTGTGCGCCGGTCATTTTCCCCGAAGGAGTTTGTGGCGTTTTCCAGCGCCTGCTGCAAGGTGCTGATTTTCTGGCGCTGGGTATCAATTTCTTGATTGAGGACGCGGTTCCGGGCGGAAAGGGCCTCCACGGATTTATCCTGCTTGTCAAACTGAGAGGCCACGAGGTTCATTTCTGAGCCCAGCACCTTAAAGGTCTGGTTGATTTCCGCCAGTGCCTTCTTAAATTCCTTTTCGCCTTCGACACCGATTTTCAAGCCAAAATTGTCCGCCACGGATACCACCTCCTTCCTCCGGCGAGGGCAGTCTTAAATTCCAGCCGGGATAATATCGTCAATGAACAGTTCCCGCTTGGGCTTGCTGATCCCGGTAAACTGCTTGTGGCACTCCCACAAATCCAGCAAATACCCGAAGGGCATCAGCCACGCTTCCTCCTCGGTGCGCCGCAGGGGAACCGTTGCATAATAAATCAGTCGGGTAAACAACTCCTCGTCGCTTACCCGACCGGCACGTTTTTTGGATCAGCCTCACTCTCGATGTTCCGCTTCGTACCCCGGAACATGGCCTCCATGATTGCGTCCTTGTAGGTCGCCAGCTCTAAGGGCGAAGTCAGAAGCTCGACCTCCTCCTCAGTGAGCAAGGGCTTCGGCTCGTCCTTATGGCGCAGGTTATAAATCAAAATGCTCTGATTTGCCATGAGGGCAATCAGCCAGATGATTTCATCCAGCGCCATCTCAAAATTTTCCGATTTCATCAGCTTGGTGCCGAGGTTTTCCAGCCCGCCGTATCGCTTGGCGATCTCCTTGGTGGCTTTGGTCGTCAGCAGCAGCTCGTAGGTTTCCCCGCCGATCTGAATAGCGGCGGAGCGTTCATTCTGATCCATTATGCAACATCCTCCGTATAATCAGGCTCGTAAACCTCGGTGTACCAGCCGCTGATAACAGAAGCCTCCACCGCAGTATCATCCTCGTTGACCTCGGCCTTCCAAGGATGCTCGTTCTTACCGTCCAGCTTATTGCGGCGCGTCACCGTTCCCTCAATGGTCGGGGTGGAAAATTCGATGCTGTCGCCCTTGGTCGTCAGGTTGGTGGAAGGCACCGCAAACTTCACCCGGTAAAGCCAGAAATAGCGGTAAGTACCGTTTGCCTTGCGGGCGCGAAAGCCCACCGCCACCGGTGCGCCATCATTTTCGCTGGCAGAAATCAAAACGCCGTTTGCGTCAATCTTGGCCCCGGTAAGGGCCTCGGCAGCGGCCACGCCAATATCGTCCACCCCGAGGGAAAGGGTGCCGCTCTTAAATTCCTTTACAATCTCCGCCGCGCCATCGTCGGCATACAGCGTGGCTTCATTCAACTCGATGGAAAGCTCCGCTGTCATTGCCTTGGCCAGCATGACAGGGGTGCCGTATTCTTCGTCGCCGTTTTCATCCTCGGTGATCGGGGCGTAAAACAGCTTGTCAAGGCCAATCGTCGCCATGTATTCAATCCTCCATTCCGTAATGTTTCGCCACATCTATGGCGTAATGGTGAAAGCCGGTGTCGTCCTCGTGGCCGATATACCGGCGATCCGTGATAACAAAATCCGCACCCAGCAGGGCGCGGATCATCGCATTTTTCTGTTTGGTGTAGCTCCCCTTGTTGAAATAGGACAGCCGGGCCTCCTGTATGTCATAGAGCGGGGCGTTATCCCCATGGAGGCCAAAGCTGTCCCCGAGAGGTGTAATCACCAGATATTCGTCCGGCGGGGTATCGCTGAAAACGCCGGTTTCTATGGGAATCCCCAAAGGCAGCAGGCAGGTGTTCAAATCTTCCAACAGGCTCAAATTTTCTCCACCTCCTGCTCAAACGTCCGCTTCATCGCCTCAATACAAGGGGCGCGGGAAGCGGTGCGGGCGGGCTTTAAGAAAGGCTTTGCAGGCTGGCCGCTCTTGCCATATTCCAGCACGTTGGCGATCATGGCGTTGCTGCGGCCATCCGAGCGCGGTTCGGCAAAACCCACCTTCACGTTGTAATTGCCCTCCCGGTCAATCTTGGCCGGGGAAACGCCGAGGGCCGATACCAGCTCTCCGGTAGAGCGGGACTCCTCTTTGGTATCGCGGCCAATGACCGCCTGCAAGTTAGAGCGCACCTTTTCCAGAACGACCTCGCCGCCTGCTTCCAGCACTTTTGGAAGGATCTCGTCGGTTTTATCCCCCAGCCGGGAGAGCTTTAAGAGGAAATCCTCCGGCATTTTAATCTGTACCTTAGCCATTTGCCGCCACCACCTTTTTCGCTAAAATCTCCACATACATCCCGCGCCCCTTTACATCCTCCACACTGGTAATGTCATACCGGCAGCCTTCGCAGAGCAGGAACAGCTTGGTAGAAACCTCCACTCCGGGGATGGCCCGGAAGCGGAACAGGTCGGTGGCCTCCGAAAAGGCCGCTCGGTTGGCCCACCGCTCGCTGCCATGGCGGGCTTCGTGATAGGCACGAACCTCCGCCAGCACTTTATCCTGCTGCGTGGCAAAGCCTTCTGCATCCTTTACCGCTTCGGTGGAAAGGAGCTGCACTGGGGTGCGCATTTTCCCGTAAGACATAGGCTACACCTGCCAATCCCGGTCAAGCCGCAGCAGCAGGTTCACCGTATTCCAAACCTGCTGCCCGGCCTGCACATTATCTGCGAAGAAGCCGCCTGTAGAACCATCCCGGCTTTCGTAAAAATGGGAGGACAGCATGATAACAGCCTGTTCCGTGATGGGCGGCATGGGATTGTCCGCATAATGCCCGGAGGGGATATGCTGGTAACTTTCCGCATAGGAAACGGCTGCCCGGATGTATCCCCGGAGCAGCTCGTCGTCCTCGTCATGGGAAAGAATCAGGTTATCTTTGACTTTTTGGAGCAATTCGTCCATGCCGCCACCTCCTTATCAATCGGCAGTCATAAGGCCCGCCGCCTTCAACTTGGCGAGCAGGCCGTTAAAATCCGTAACAAGGGCCGCCACCTCTGTTGCCACACTATCAGCCTGATTGGCCGCCTTGGGAATGGTGGGAACAGAGGGATAAGTGGGGACATACAGGTTGCCCGCGCTATCCACCTTGACGGGTACAGTATCCCCGGAGCCTTTTGCCGCCGCTTTGACACCGCCAAGCACAGAAGCCGATGCCACCGGCAGGCTGTATGCCTCCCCTTCGGGCAGGCCGGTGACGGTAGCACCCTCTTTGATTTCGAGGGTGCCGCCGATCACCCATTTATCGCCGCCCTGTTCTGCATAGTTCTTTCCGTTGTAGCTCATCCGTCAGCCCTCCTTACGCAGCCTTCTGCTGCAATACCTTCACGGCTTCGGGAAGGATCAGCTTACCATCCACGCGCTGAGAGGCAAGGAAGCCCACCTGCCCGGTAGTAGCGTACAGCTCGCCGAGGCGGCGGAAGGAACGTCCCTGCCGGTCAGCCACCCAATAATAGGACAGGTCACCGAACAGGATAGATTTTGCACTGGCCGCCATAGCGGGCATAAAGGCCGAGGTATAAACCGGGCGGCCCAGCAGCATATCCGGGGTTCCGGCAGTCAGGGAGGGCTGCCAGAGGTACTGGCCGTTCCCGTCTTTGAGCTTCCTAAGGGCCTTCACGGAAGAATCGTTCATCAGGAAAACAGCGTTCTTGCGGTAAGGCGCTTTCAGAGAGTAAAACAGGTCGAACACCTCGTCCGCCGTAAATGCGGTGGCGGAGGCAGCAGTTACGCCGATTTCCGCGCCGCCCGTTGCAGCCAGAACGCCCAGCGGCTTGCCGGTGCCATCGCCGGTAAAGAAGGCTTCCTCCTCCTTGTTACCGATGCGGCGAGCAAACTCACGAGAAATGTAGGCTTCCAAATCGAAAACACTGTCGTTCAGCAGCTCCTCGGACACCTTCACCAGCGTTGCCAGCTTGTAGGCCCCAATGGAAACCTGCGAGAAAGCGTCGTCGCTCTCCGGGATCGTCCCTTCCTCGTCCACCCACGAAGCCGTACCCTTAGAAGCCACCACCGGAATTTTGCGATCACCGGAGCTGGTCTGGATCACATGGGCCAGTGTGCGGAAAATGTTCTGCTCCTCCAATGCCTCCACCAGAGTGCGCTCAAATTCATCCGGCACCAGATAGCCGCCCTCAGAGTCCGTACCAATCTGCAGGGCGTTCATAATCTCGTGGGAAGGCATCTTGCTGCGCATGGCGTTCCAGAAAGAGCGGCGGTATTCCGCAGAGGCGCGGCCAGTCTTTTCCTCACCAGCAGGGGCCGCAGGCTTGCCCGTCAGCGGGGTGTCCGCATCCAGAGCGGCCTGCCGTTCCAGACGGTCAATCTCCTTGCCGAGATTTACCACATCAGCCTCCATCTTTTCATAGGTCGCCACATCCTCGGCGGCCAGCAGGCCATCGGCACCACGCTTGGCATCCAGAAAAGCCTTCGCCGTTTCCCACGCCTTTGCGCGCTTCTCGCGCAGTTCCAAAATCATGCTCATAGTAAAGTCCTCCTTAAAATTTCAACAAATTAAGCCGCTGATACAGCGGCTCCGCCCGGTTGTTCTTTTTCGGTTTTGTAGTCTGGAACTCGGCAGGTTGTTTCTGTTCGGTTTTCGTATGGGGCAGCTTGTTCAGCGTACTCAGGGCTCCCGCAGAGCCGAACGGCTCTGTGGGAAAAGGAGCTGCAATGGAGCCTGTGAGCTTTTGCTGCTTGCAGCAAAACGAACAAAGCGCAGTTTGCAGCGACGCTGTCACCGCTCGCCGCGAGAACGCATAGCTTTCCGGTTCGGGAACGGGATCTTCTTTCGCGGTGAACAGGAGGTCGTCTGCAAAGCCAAGTTCCACGGCTTTGTGGGCGGACAGCCATGTTTCCGCATCCATGAGGTGTGAGAGCCGCGCCCTCGACAGCCCCGTTTTGATTTCGTAGGCATTGATGATCGACTCCTTTACTTCGTCCAGCATGGCGATGGCCTTCTGCATTTCCTCGGTGTCGCCAATCGCCACCGTCAGGGGGTTATGCACCATCATCAGGGCGGTGGGAGCCATGAGAACCGTGGTTCCGGCCATGGCAATGACACTGGCGGCACTGGCGGCGATCCCGTCGATCTTCACAGTTACAGCGCCCTTGTAGTCCATGAGCATACTGTAAATCTGAGAAGCGGCCACGCAATCACCGCCCGGCGAATTGATCCAGACGGTAATATCGCCCTCACCGGCCAGAAGCTCCGATTTGAAAGCCGCGGGGGTAATATCATCGTCAAACCAGCTCTCCTCGGCAATGGTGCCGTTAAGGTAAAGGGTGCGGCTCTCGTCTGAGTTCCGCACCCAATTCCAGAATTTATTCACTTGTCTGTTCCTCCGTTTCTGTTGGATTTGTTGCGGCGGTTCCAGCAAAGGCCCCGGCATCACTGAGCTTCGTCATGGAGCCATTTACCAGATACAGGTCGCCGCCTTCCTCGGCGGGGATACGGTCGAGGTTTTCCAGCTCTCTTATATCGTTGGCGCTCATCCAGCCATTCTGGCGGGCCACCGCATAACCGTTCATGCGGCTGGCGTAATCGCCCCGCAGCAGGCCCTCCACATTGAAGCGGATAAAATACTCCCGCTTCTCGCTGTCGGAAAACAGGCGGCGGGCCATACTCTGTTCCCAACGCATAAGCCACGGTTCGAGGGTATATTTAACAAATTCCAAGCTCTGCTGCTCGATGTTGGAAAAGCTGGATTTCTCCAAATCCCCGACCATGTGGGGAGGCACCCGGAAAATGCGGGCAATCTCGTTGATCTGGAATTTCCTCGTTTCCAGAAATTGCGCCTGCTCCGGGGAAATGCCGATGGGCTGATATTTCAGGCCCTCCTCCAAAACCGCGATTTGATGGGAATTTGCACTGCCGCGAAAGAGCTTGTTCCAGCTTTCCCGCACTTTATCCGGGTTTTTCAGAACGCCGGGATGTTCCAGCACACCGCCGGGGGCTGCATCGTTGGCGAAAAACTTCGCGCCGTATTCCTCGCAGGCAATCGCCATCCCCACCGCGTTCTTTGCCATGGCGATGGGTGAATAGCCCACGATCCCGTCATAGCCGAGGCCGGGGATATGAAGCACCTGCTCCGGTGGCAGATAAACCTGCCCGTTTTCATCATCCACCGGGGAATCGTCCGAGCCACGGGTATAGAGGTAATAAATCTGTCCCTTGCTGTCCCGGTCAACGGTCATCTTGGTGGGCATCAGCGGATAGAGGCCGATCACCTCGCCCTTGCCATTGCGGATGATTTGCGCGTAAGCGTTGCCGTATAGGAGCAGGTGGCCCATCAGGGTTTCCCGGAAATTGAACGAGGTCATTTCCGGGTTCGGCTCGTCGTGCAGTAGCCGGTAGAGAGGATGGTCGAGGGCCTTTACCTTGCTCCCGTTTTCACCGTAGCGGTACACATGGAGCGGAAGGCCCGCCACCGCCTCGGAGAGAATACGGACGCAGGAATACACGGCAGTCATTTGCAGCGCGGTGCGCTCATTCACCGGCTTGCCGCTGGTGGAGCCGCCAAAGAAAAAGGAAAAGCGGCTGCCGCCCAAGGTATCCTGCGCCCGGCGCAGTTCCTCCGGCTTATCCCGTGAATGGAAAAAACGGCTGAAAACACTCATAGCAACAAAAGCCCCCTTTCATCGTAGATAGAAGCGCCGGTGTCTCCGCAGCCTCGAATGGCCCGGTCAAGCGCCATGATAGTCGCCACCGCACCGTCAATCTTTTCTGTGGATTTTTCCTTATCCGGTTTCACATTGCCCGCCGGATCGGTACGGACATGGATGTTGTCCATCATCCACCGCAGAACCGGGTGGCCGCCATGGGCGAGCTGCTCATCCAAAGTCAGGCGCATCAGCTCCTTGGTGGGCGGGGACATATCTTTGAAGCCCTGCCCGAAGGGAACCACCGTAAAGCCGAGGCCCTCCAAGTTCTGCACCATCTGCGTTGCACCCCAGCGGTCAAAGGCAATTTCCCGGATGTTGTACTTTGCGCCCAGCTCGTCAATGAAGGACTCAATGAAGCCATAGTGGACGACATTTCCCTCGGTGGTTTTCAGATACCCTTGCTTTTCCCACACGTCATAGGGAACGTGATCCCGGCGCACCCGCAGGTCGAGATTGTCCTCCGGTATCCAGAAGAAAGGCAGGATCACATATTTGTCGCCCTCATATTCCGGAGGGAATACCAGCACGAAAGCGGTAATATCCGTGGTGGAGGAAAGGTCAAGGCCGCCATAGCACACCCGGCCTTGAAGGGCCTCCAGGTCTACCGCAAAGGCGCATTTATCCCACTTTTCCATGGGCATCCAGCGGACAGCCTGCTTTACCCACTGGCAGAGCCGGAGCTGCCGGAACAGGTTCTCCTCGGCAGGGTTCTGCCGGGCGCTTTCGCAGGCCGCTTCCAGCTTTTCTATATCCACCGTAATTCCAAGGGAGGGGTTGGCCTTTTTCCAGACCTTCGGGGAAGTCCAATCGTCGGCCTCATCCGCGCCATAGATCACCGGATAGAAGGTGGGGTCGATTTTCCGGCCATCCAGAATATCCCGCGCCTTCTGGTGAACCTCATAGCAGATGCTGTTCACGTCATTGCCCGCTGTGGTAATGAGAAAATAGAGGGGCTGCTTTCTGGCATCGCCGGAGCCGTGGGTCATGACATCATAGAGCTGCCGGTTTGGCTGGGCGTGCAGCTCGTCAAATACCACCGCGTGGACGTTGAGGCCATGCTTGGTGTATGCCTCTGCGGAAAGTACCTGATAGAAGCTCCCCAGCGGCTTATAGATCAGGCGCTTCTGCGACAGCACCGGCTTGATACGGGATTTGAGTGCTGGGCATTGTTCCACCATGCCGCAGGCCACGTCGAATACAATGGAAGCCTGCTGCCGGTCGGAGGCGCAGCCATAGACCTCGCCACCGTATTCCATGTCGCCGCAGGTAAGCAACAGGGCCACCGCAGCGGCCAGCTCGGATTTTCCCTGTTTCTTGGCAATCTCGATGTATGCGGTATTAAACTGGCGGTAGCCGTTGGGCTTCACAATGCCGAACAAGTCCCGGATAATCTGCTCCTGCCAGTCAATAAGTTCAAAGTTCTGCCCGTACCACTCGCCCTTGGTATGCTTCAGGCAGCCGATAAAGGAAACGGCCAGATCGGCCAGCTCCCGGTTACAGGCCGAGCCTTCCGCCATGAAGCGGGTGGGCTTGTATTTCTTTAACTTGCGAATATCCGCCGCCTCCTTTCTCACGGCAACAAAAAAGGAACCTCCCCCGGTATGATGAAAGTCCCTTAAAGATAATTTTTAAGTTTCAAGTGCCGGTTTTATTTTCCGACTTCATACAGAACCGCTCTGGCGTAGGTGATGCGGATAATCTCCTGCGGGTAGTATTCCGCGTGCCTGCCGAACCGTTGCTCGAATTTCCGGCGATCTGCCGCCACGATATTCCAAGTACTGTAATAGTCCTTACAATCGCGGCGCAGCTCCTGCGCCTCCGTCTTGAAGGAAAACTCCTCGCCATCTTTGCAGATGGTGACGTTCACCGTCTTGGCAGAGGTGGTATTCATGGCGGCCATGATTTTCTTGACGATATGTACCGGGTTGTCCCTATCGTCAACAAGCGCCTGATATTCCGCCAGCTCCACGTCATTGCAGAGGAAATCAAAGAGCATTTCTTCCTGATTGCCCTCCATGTAATCTGTGGCTTCTTTGGCGGCATATCCCTGCGGGTCTAATATATAGGAAAGCAAAGAGTCCTCCGTCCAGTTTTCCGCTTCATAGAAGCACTGGAACGAGGGCGGCTCAAATTCCGCAGCGTCCAGAAAACGCTCGCGAGCCTTACTCTTTGCATAATAGTCCTGTTCATTTTTCAGTTTTCGAAGCAGCTCCGGGTCGGATAGCTCCGTGATTTGAAGGTTGCGCCTATCATTGGCAACAGCGGCCTCTACCAATCGCCGGACAGCCTGTTGCAAATTTTCCCGCAACTGGCCTGCGCCGCGCTCCTGTGTATCCTCACCGGCCAAGCCCTGCACATCGTATTGTGCGTCATACAGCTCGCCATCCCTCCGGCAAAAGATACCGGCATATTTGAATGTGCCGCCACGGGCCAGTTCCTTGCCAGAGTATTGCCGCTGACAGTAGAGATAGTCAAAATCCTCGTTCTTTTGCACCCTGACAAAGTAGTAGGTCGTGCCTGCGTTTTCAATCATGCAGGTGTGGCTGCCAGCGTGGCCGAGCCAGCTTAGAAATTCCTTGTTCATGCGACACCTCCTTAGTATTCGTTGGGGAAAATCACCGTTGTGGCGCTTCTATCCGCCTCAGTGATGATCCAGATTTTCAGGTTTGGCTGCGCTTTGTACTCATACGCAGCAAAGATGCGGAGGTCGCCTTGCTGTACTGCCAGATCGTTGGCCCGCTTATCGGCGGCGGATAGGTCGCCCCAATCGCCCTGCCGGTAACGGTCAAGAGAGCGCCAGATAAAATTTTCAAAGTCGCGGTTTTCTGCGGCCTTGCTGGCTACAAGCCGAGAGGCGCACAGATTTCCAAGTGAAAAATTACTCATAGCCACCCCTCCTTACAGCTCGTACCCGGCGCACCGGAGGATTTCCCGGATGGCGTTGATTGCCCGCTTGGGGCTGGAATAGTCGCGGGTGCCAAGTGCGCGCCCGTCCTCGAAAAGCTGGATGATCGGCACCCCATAGCTGATGTGCGCCATGATTTTATAGGTGCTTTCCATGGGGCCATAGAAGGCCACCTCGTCCGTCCGGTGCCAAGTGCGCTGGTAGATAAAGCTCCCGTCGTAGGTAGTCGCTCCGAGGTACTGGAAGCCATGCTCCCTCATAAGTTCCTCAAAGGCCGCCTGCTTCATTGCGATTGTCTGTTTCATGGTGAAACCTCCCTTGTTTGATGTGGTCAGAGATTACTCTGGAACACCTCAAAAGACAAGGCTCACCAGCGAAAAAAGCCCGTTTCCGGGCCTTTTTCTTTTGGAATATCAGCCGCTCATTTTGGCCGAGGGATACTTCGCCAGCAGCGTTTCCCACGGATCGGCAGCACCGGAGGCGGCCACCTCCATCACCGCAAGGAACGGGAAGCAATAGAGCGCCATCCCGGCCCCGGTGTCCTCGTTGACCCACACCTGATTTTCAGGGACATTTACCACGATGAAGCAGGAATAGCCGGTGTCCTGATTGTCGGCGATGTTCCGCCATTCCGCCTCGGAAATCTGTGCGGCCTGCGGTATCCGCTTGTGCAGCGGCAGAGGCGCGTGGCCCGCTTCACCCCGGTTTTCATCGAGAAAGCGGACAAAATCCGCGAAGCCATGTACCAAAGGGCTGGTAAAATAGCGGGAAGTCCCGCCACCTTGTATCTCAAAAGCGCATCCTTTATTCTTCATTTTCTGGCACCTCCACAAAATAAAAATGCTCCAAATCCTCGGAGGTGAAGCCGTGGCATAAAAGAAACGCCTCCGCCTCGGGCTGATTTTGAAAAATCCGGGTTTTGCCGGTATCATCCAGCAGGTATTCCAGCGCCTCGTTAAGCGTGATCCCGTCCACCGGACGGGCCACCATGACAGGCGGCAGATAAAGCGCGTCCTGTTCCTCCACCTCGAAGGAATAGAAATCCTCGTCGCAATGAAAGCACTGATAGCAGTACTCCGGGTTGTCGGAGTCGTACACAGGCCTGCCGCAGCGGCGGCAAATCATATCTGTGTTTTCATACCAGCGCCCTTCATGGAAGATCCCACTCATTCAAAATCACCGCCTTCCAAGATGCGGATTTTGTCCGCACCATAGGCCACGCCCAGCCCGGAACCACAATCCCATTTTACATGAACCGTGGCTATGTCGTCCACAAATTCCACCGTTCCCCGGTCGCCGGGCTTTAACCGGCTGTATGGGTCGTCCATGAAAACCAGCTCCACTCGCGTTCCCTTGGGGTAGCGGGCGCGGACAGCCTCCACGATTTCTTTTCTTGGGAACCTCATTGCATCCGCCTCCTTTCCCGGTAAACATTCTCGGACAGGAAGGAGCCAAGAAAGGTTTCTGCGCTGTCGAGGCCTTCCCATGCTTTCTCGGCAAACAGAGTCTTGGATACCCGGCCCCAAAAGATAGCTCGCCGGATCGCACCGGCCTGCCGGGCCGCTTTCTGGATAAACCAGCGGAATTGTGCCACGGGAACGGCCCCTGCCTCAAAGGGCGGCATGGATACGTCCTGCTGCCCGCATACCCGGCAAAGGACGATGCCCAGCCATTCCGTCACATATTCCGCGTCGGCAATATCGCTGCCTTTTACCCGCAAGCAGTCAACCGGCACTCTTTGCAGCCTTCGCGCCATTCGGCGCACATTGCGCAGGCTTCGGAGCGCAGTTTGTAAATCGTCCTTACTTCCCATAGGCCGCCTCCTGCATAAGCCGGCGAGTACGCAGCGGGCTTATTGAGCCGCAGTACAGACCGTCAGCCGTATCAAATACCCGGCCCCAGCCATCGGCTCCGACCTCAACCTTTGCCCGGAAGGCTTCTCCGCCGTTCCATTTCAGAACCGTTTCAAAAGTTTTCTTTGCCATGGTGTCAAACCTCCTTAAATTTGGTGTGACACAGATTACTCTGGACGGTGGTGAAAGACAAGGCTCACGGACGAAAAAAGCCCGCTTCCGGGCCTTTTCGGTTATATCTTTTTCATGCGCAGTCCCAGCCGGGTGGAGTAGGGAAAAACTTCTGCTTGATAGCTTCCTGCGATTTCCCAGCCATGGGCCATGAGATAGTGGAGATACTCCATTAAGGCAGTGGATGTATCGCACAGCAGAAATTCATGGATTCCGGCGGCCTCTATCGTTCCCATAAAGTCGTCGATGTCCTGCATAAAGGGCATATCGTCCACCAGCAGCTCATTCACTTTCAGGTCGTTTGTATTGAGGTAGGCATTTATTATTACTGGCAATCAATTCTTGAATAACATGCGGCTTCCAAACGCGTCCTAACTGAGCATCACCTTTTGTTTCATTATCAGCTCCAATTCTTCCTGAATAGACTCCGACGAATTTAGATAACTTTTTGTCATTAAATAGTATATCTACATAGTACGAAGTCAAAGAATATGGATTTATAGTAATTGCCTTTTCTGCTTCCACGGCTAAATCCTCCTTATAGTTTTTTATATTGTACCACAGAAGCATAATGACTTCAAAATCTCTTTGAAAGAGGACACTAAAAGACATAGAAAGACACTATGGAAATCTGGTAATATTACAATAGCAACAAAGGAAAAATACAGCGGCCTTCGCAGAAAAATCTGCGGAGGCTTTCTTTTTGCCCGGAAGGAGGCGGCAGCCTGTATGCCCTACAAACCCAAGCGCCCCTGTTCCTATCCCGGCTGCCCGCGCTTGACCTCCGGGCGCTATTGCGAGGAACACCAGAAAATCATCGCGGCGCATTACAACAAACACCAGCGCGATCCGGCCAGTAAGCGCCGGTATGGCCGCGCATGGAAGCGGATTCGTGACCGCTATATCGCAGCCCACCCATTGTGCGAGCAATGCAAGCGGGCCGGTAAAATCACCCCTGCCGAGGAAGTCCACCATATCCTGCCGCTGTCCAAGGGCGGCACCCATGTGGAAAGTAACCTCATGGCCCTATGCAAGCGGTGCCATTCTGAGATTACCGCCCGCGAGGGTGGCCGGTGGGGCTAAAATTCTTTTGAGAAATAAGGCAAATAGAGCTTGCAATCACCCGTTAGTCTGGTAATCTGTCAGCACATCAAAGAAAGGCGGTATTACCATGAGAAACGAGAACAGCCTCAAGGCCCGCGTACAGCGCGACGCAGAATTTTTCAAACACCTGCTTGCGGATGTACCCTCAAGGCAGGTGCTGGCCATGGCCCAGCAGAAATACCCCGAAGCCTCCATGTATGAGGAGCGCACCGGGCGCATCTATTTTGCAGCCAATACGGATGGCTGGTTCCGCTGGGTGGAGCTGGTCGGCGGGCAGGTCATGTTCCGCACCGTATATATCCCCAGCAAGGAGGATGACGAGTAATGAAGATCACCATTAAGAAGCTCGGCCAGTATCCTTGGCGGGAAGGTACGATTGAAGGCCACCATTTTCAGGCGGCGGTCTACGACGAGCCATCGGTGTATGGTATCAACGAGGGCCGTATCAGCAAGCTCATGGTATGGGACGAAGCCAAGCGGCAGGGCCGCCGAGGCTATTCCCGCACCACCCTTATGAACTATGACCGGGGCTGGGATATTGAGCCGGAGGCCCGGCACAAAGCATTGATAGACGAGCTGGTTTCTTATCTGGAAAACCTGCCGCCATACGAAAATTAAAGAACTGCGGCCATCGCCCATGCGGGCGGTGGTTTTTTGTTGCCCCTCCGGGGGTAAGAAAATCTCTACGTCCGGCGCGGCGGGCAGCGGGCGTGGGCTATCGCGCGAAAAATCGCGCTTTCAAGTGGGGTATATACCCCGCAATTTCAAAGAGAGGAGGTGGCGGCCATGGCAAACGGCCACGGTGGCGCTCGTATCGGCGCTGGACAGAAGAAAAAGGCGCTGTCGGATAAGCTGGTCGAGGGCAATCCGGGGAAACGGAAATTGACGGTCATGGAGTTTACAGATACCGCCGACCTCCAAGGGGAAACGATGCCGCCGCCCCGCGACTATCTGGCGGCGCGGCAGAAAAACGGAAAAGAGCTGCTGGCGGTTGAGGTCTATGAGCGCACATGGACGTGGCTCCACGAGCGGGGCTGCGCCCATTTGATACCCGCTCAGATTTTGGAGCAGTACGCCATGGCAATCTCCCGCTGGATACAGTGCGAGGAATGTATCACCGAGTATGGCTTTCTGGCAAAGCACCCCACCACGGGGAACGCCATTCCCTCGCCTTATGTTTCCATGAGCCAAAGCTTTTCCAAACAGGCCAACAACCTGTGGTTCCAAATCTATCAGGTCGTCCGGGAGAACTGCTCCACCGAGTACAAAGGGGCCACCCCGCACGATGATATGATGGAGCGCCTGCTTTCTGCCCGGCGCGGCGGTTAAAACATAATTTTATTCAGGAGGTCGTTTATGAATATCATACAGCTCCCCTTGGGGGAGGTTCACCCATACAAGAACAATCCGCGAAAGAATGACGGGGCCGTGGATGCGGTGGCGGAAAGCATCAAGCAGTACGGCTTTCTCGTCCCTCTGGTGATTTCCGCCGACCATGAAATCATCACCGGCCACACCCGCTTCAAGGCGGCGAAAAAGCTGGGCCTTGCTTCCGTTCCCTGCGTCATAGCCGACGAGCTGACGGAGGAACAGATCAAAGCCTTCCGGCTGGTGGATAACAAGGTCGGCGAGCTGGCCGAGTGGGACGTTGACCTGCTGCCGCTGGAATTGGCGGATATTGCGCAGGATTTGAGTCCCTTCGGTTTTGAAACCATCTCGGAGGACGAATTTGGAGAGGAATTTACGCTGGACTCCGGCGAGAAAAAGCCCTATCAGCAAATCAGCCTGACCCTGCACGACAAGCAGGCCGAGCTGATTCTTGCCTGCATTGATTACGTCCACACCCATGGCGAGGTGAAAGAAACCTTCGGCAACGAAAACCACAAGGGCAACGGAGTCTATGAGGTGGTGCGTCAATGGGCAGAGCAAAAGAAATTAGTCTGAAAGTCATTCCCGGCAAGGTGGCAAATCCCTTTGTGCGCCGCCACCATTACAGCGGCACTGTGGTAAACAATAGCTGCCTGCACTTCGGGGTATTTCTGGACGGGCGGCTCCATGGGGTCATGTCTTACGGGCCGAGCCTCAACAAATCCAAAATCCTGCCGCTGGTGGCAGGCACCGGCTGGAACGAATATCTGGAATTGAACCGGATGGCCTTTGACAGCGTTCTCCCACGCAATTCCGAGAGCCGGGCCATTGCCCTGAGCATCCGGCTATTGAAAAAGTACGCGCCCCATGTGAAGTGGATCGTGAGTTTTGCCGATGCCTGCTCCTGCGGGGACGGGGCCATCTACCGGGCCAGCAATTTTGTCCTCACCGGCATTAAGGAAAACGAGGCTATCTGCCTTTTGCCGGACGGGAGCAAAATCCACAAGCTGACGTTGGAATCCCGGCCCAAGGCTCCCCGCCCGGAGCTGGGCGGGCGCTCCTTCTTCGATGTGACGGACGGAGGCTTTGCGTGGAAGAAATACATGGAGGCGGCGGGCGGTGTCCTGCTGCCGGGCTACCAGCTCCGGTATATTTACTTCATCGACAAATCCATGCGCCGCCATTTGACAGTGCCAGAAATCCCTTACTCCCGGATCGACGAGCTGGGGGCTGGGATGTATAAGGGCGAAAAAATCACGTTGGCCGAGCGCCATGTGGGAAAGGAGGCGGACAATGGGCCGGGCAAAAGAAATTGTGATGCGGGTGATCCCCACCAAGGTGGCGACCCCGTTTATGAAGGCGCATCATTACAGCGGCAAGGTCGTGAATAACAGCACGCTCCACTTTGGCGTATTTCTGGATGGGAATCTTCACGGGGTTATGAGCTATGGCCCCAGCCTCGATAAGTCAAAAATCATCGGTCTGGTGAAGGATACCGGCTGGAATGAATTTCTGGAACTGAACCGGATGGCCTTTGACAGCTACCTTCCCCGCAATTCTGAGAGCCGGGCCATTTCCATGAGCCTGCGGCTCATTAAGAAATATGCTCCGCAGATTAAGTGGGTTATCAGCTTCGCCGATGCCTGCTCCTGCGGCGACGGTACAATCTACCGGGCCAGCAATTTTGTCCTGACCGGTATCAAGGAAAATCTGAACCTTGCAGAGCTGCCCGATGGCACCCGCGTCCATAAAATGACGCTGGCGAGCAATCCCACTTCTCCCCGCAAGGAGCTGGGGGGACTTACCTTCTTCGATGTGACGGGCGGCACCTATAATTTCAAGAAGTATCTGGACTATGTGGGGGCCACTCCAATCCCCGGCTTTCAGCTCCGGTACATTTACTTCATCGACAAATCGAAACGCAAGGACTTGACGGTGCCGGAGATCCCATTCTCCAAAATCGACGAGCTGGGCGCTGGAATGTATAAGGGTGAAAAAATCACCTTTGCCGAGCGGCACAGCAAGGTTACGCCGGAGGAATGACCTCCGGCCATTATGCGCGGGTAGGCTAACGGCAGACCGCCCACCAACCGGTGGGAAGCGGCGGTTCAACTCCGTCCTCCGCGCTCCAAAAATAACGCCCTTGCTTTTTGGCGGTGTCCAGAGTAATCTGTCGTCACATTCTGAAAGCGAGGGATTTTGATATGAGCGAAAGCTATTTGAAGATTGGCAGCTATACACCGGAAACCGAGGATCAGGAAGCCGTCATTGACCGGGGATATTACCGGCAGGGCTGGATTTTCAAGGACGAAGAAGCCTTCCGCCTCCACCCGGAGCGGGTATGCTATGTGCCGGAGCTTTCTGACGAGGGATATACCCGGCAGGATTTTCTGGCTATGTGTAACGGGCAGGAGAAATTTGCCGCCGAGTGTTTCGATGCGGTGGACTGGCAGGCCCCGGAAACATGGATTGACGAGCAGTACCGCTATAACGAGTGGGGCTGGTGCGAGCATTGCCAGCAGATTTATGCCATGGATGGCGAGTCCCGTCCCTGCCCTAAGTGCGGCGCGGCCCCATCGGAAGATGAAGGAGAACAGAATGAATATCCAGAAAGTGAGTGCTGACCGGCTGAACCCGGCAACATACAACCCGCGCCGGGATTTGAAGCCCGGCGACAAGGACTATGAAAAACTGAAACGCTCCATTGAGGAGTTTGGATTTGTAGAGCCGGTGGTCTGGAACAGACGCACCGGCTTTGTTGTGGGCGGCCACCAGCGGCTGAAAGTGCTGCTGGATATGGGCGAAACAGAGATTGACTGCGTTGTGGTAGATTTGGAGCCGGAAAAAGAAAAGGCTCTGAACCTCGCCCTCAACCGTATTCAGGGCGATTGGGACGAAGCGAAGCTGGCCGAGGTTATCGCCGAGCTGGATGCCTCCGCTTTTGACGTTTCCTTTACCGGCTTCGATGCCGAGGAAATCGACGCTTTGATGAACAAGTTTTACTCCGCCGAGGCCGTACAGGATGATTTCAACCAAAAGGAAGCGGCGGCAGACATTACGGCGGCTGGTGGGGCCACGACTCAGCCCGGCGACCTTTGGGAGCTTGGGAACCACCGCCTTCTCTGCGGCGATCCCGTTTCTGCCGAGGATATGGCGCTGCTCTGCGGGAAAGAGCGGGCCGCCTGTGCCTTTACGGCTCCACCCCTCATTGCACTGGCCGACTACCGGAAGGATGGGCTGGCCCCATGGCTGGAACGGCTGGGCGCAGCGGCGGCGAACCTCTGCCGCCATGCGGAGATTGTCTGCTGGAAAATGGACGACCTGTTCACTACCGGCACCCAGTACATGGAGCCGGTGGGGCTTTACAGCATAAGGCTCTTTGAGGACTGCAATTTCCGCCCGCTCTGGATTCGCGTCTGGAAACGGCAGGGCTCGCTGGCCCGCGCAGGCTCCGCCCATCAGAATAGCAACAAGCCGCAGAAACAGTTTGAATATCTGGCGGCCTTTGCCGGGGACGATGCCGAGGAAATAAACCAGCAGGAATATGGCTGGGTGTCCGCCTTCGCCGCCCACAGCTACCGCTTTGTGAAACGCCTTACCAAAGAGGAGCGCCGTAAGTGGGGCTATGCGGGTGTATGGGAGATTTCTGTGCCAGAGCAGGCCGGTGGCCCACAGCCGGTTCCCGTGGAGCTGCCTTGGCGGTGTATCAAGATGCACTCCGATCCGGGCGGCATGATCCTTGACCCGTTTTGCGGTGGCGGCACAACGCTGATTGCTGCCGAACAAAGCGGGCGGCGCTGTTTTGCCATGGACAGCGATCCCCTGAACTGCGATTTGACCGTCCTGCGCTGGGAGCAATTTACCGGCGAAAAGGCCCGGCGCATGAAAAAATAAGTCTGAGAATTTTGGCTTTTGAGCTTGTCTTTTGAGGTGTTCCAGAGTAATCTCCACTCACATCAAACGAAGGAGGTCATTTCACATGACTATGTTAGAGCGAGTAGGAAGTTACAGCAACGAGTATTTTAATTCCCTGATCCGGGAGTACACCGATAAGAGCAAGGCACCGGAAAGCCACGGTATGAACCGCGCCATCCATAATAAAGTGGGCTCATGTCAGTATGAAGTGCCCCCAAAAAGTTAGACAATATTTTAGCAAAAAGATAGTTCAAGCAACCGGAAGGGCTTGTTGTCTGTGAATGGCAGGCGGCAAGCCCTTTAACTTTGCCTTGATTCTGCGATTATTGTAGTAATCGAGATAGTCCACCAGTTCCTGCTTGAAGTGATCCAAAGATTTGAACTCTTGCAGATAAAACAACTCACTTTTGAGTAAACCAAAGAAATTCTCCATGACAGCATTGTCCAGACAGTTCCCTTTGCGGCTCATACTCTGCCGGATGCCCTTTTTCCGGAGCATGCGTTGGTATTGCTTGTGCTGATACTGCCAGCCCTGATCAGAATGGAGAATCAATCCTGTTCCATCCGGTATAGTTTCAAATGCCTTCTCCAGCATGGAAGTTACCATGCCCAATACCGGCCGGTCGGAAATGGTATAGCTGACCAGATAACCGTTGTGCAAATCCAAAACAGGAGAGAGATACAGCTTCTGTCCAAACAAACTGAACTCGGTTACGTCGGTCACCCATTTCTGGTTTGGCTTTTCCGCATGAAAGTTTCGGTTCAGCAGATTAGGAGCAATCTTTCCCACTTCTCCTTTGTAAGAGCGATATTTCTTGACTCTGACACAGCAGACCAGTCCCAGCTCCTTCATAAGCCGCTGTACCGTCTTGTGGTTCAGATGTATCCCGCTATTGTGTAATGCTGCGATAATACGCCGGTATCCATACCGCCCTTTGGTATCGTTCCTCCAAATCTAAGCAGCAAAGGGATTCCTCCCGCTGCGGTAATCGTCAACAAGGGTTCTCGCAAGGTCGGCCTTGCTTTCCAGTGCCGCCAGCACCTTTTCATCCACAGTGCCACGGGCCACCAGATATAAATAGGTGCAGGGTATCCGCTGGCCCATCCGGTGTATCCGGGCCTTGGTCTGTTCAAAGTTCGACATGGAATAGTCGAGGGAGTAAAAGACCATGGTGGAAGCGGCGGTCAGGGTAATGCCAAGCCCCGCCGTGGCAATCTGGCCCACAAAGGCCATGACCTCCGGCTCGTTTTGGAACCGCGCCACCTGCTCGTCCCGGTTCTTTACCTCGCCGGTGATGCAGGAATACCCAAGGCCCCGCTTTTCCAGCAATTTGCAGATGGCTTTGATTTCCGGGATAAAGCGGGCAATGATAACCAGCTTTTTCCCCTCGGCCACAGCCCCATCCAGAATGTCCTCCAAGGCGGAGAGCTTGGCCGCGCTTACCTGCTCCACGGCAGCGGTTTCGTCATTTCCGAGAAAGCCGCCGGTGAGCTGGGACAGCCGCAGTAGCCGGGTGAGGATGTTGGTGGCTGTAACCTCGCCACCGGCCAGTTCCGCATAGCTTTCTTTGACAAGGCCCCGGTATATCCGCAGGGCGGCAGGTTCCAGCTCTATCTGACGGATCACATCGGTGGTTTCTGGCAAATCCAGACATTCCGCCTTCGTCGCCCGGTAGGAAATGCTGTGGAGCTTTTCCGTCAGCTCGCCCTCCATGGATTTTTTCAAAACCGGGGTATGATTGCCATAGCCCACCATGTCGAAGTAGCGGTTGCGGAAGGCATAAAAGCTGTTCCCGTAAATGGCCGGGTTCAGAAATTTATACTGGCTGAACACATCAATGGCCTTGTTGGTGATAACCGTACCGGTGAGCAGGAGCCGGTAGCTGGCCTTTGCGCCCATCCGGTGCATGGCCTTACTGGCGGCGATATTGTGGGTTTTGATCTTGTGGCCCTCGTCCGCGATAATCAGGTCGGGGTGCCATGCGGTCAAAGCCTTTTCCAGCCGCCATGCGGACTCATAGTTTACGACCACCACCTGCAGGGCGGTTCCGTTCATGTGCCGCAGGGTATCCAGCTTCTTGGCGCTGCTGCCGGAGAGAACCGCCAGCGCATACGGGAAGGCGGCAAATTTCTGAAATTCCTCCTCCCATACGCCAAGGATGGAAAGCGGGGCCACGACCAGCACCCGGCGAATCCGGCCCGCCTGTGAAAGTGCGCCGGTAATGGCGATGGTAGTCAGTGTTTTCCCTGTACCGGGTCAACCCATTTCCATGAGGAGCGCAGCCCCTTTACTGGAAATGTTCATCGATACCACCACCTTTCTTCTTGCCAAAGCCATGCACGCGGCAATGTTCCGATTGGGAAGAAAGTACTTCGAGATTGACCGGATCGTTGTTGAGGATGTTTCCATCTTTGTGATGGACGATTTCTCCGGGACGAAGCGGCCTTCCAATCATGGCTTCTGCAACGGCTCTATGCTCGTGCCTGCCGTAAAATTTTCGGTAGGTTTTCCCCTTGCCAGTACCAGAGAGCTTTGCATGGTGCTTTTTTCTGGATGACAGAAGGCCGCCCGGTTTATTTGCCGGATTTTCTGTGCGGTTATATTCCGCCAGCCGTTTTCGGTTCCATTGCTGAAAGTGAGCGAAACAGCAAAAATTAGATAGTCTATTGGTTCATCGGAAAAATGCTTCTCCCGGTTTGCCTTCGCCCGTTTGAGATTTCTGCTGAAATTCCGAGCCACCGTCTTGGTGAAGGAATCCACCATGGCGACAATCCGTTTTTCATCGTCAGAGGGAGACATCATGCCGCATCCCTCCTTTTTGCAGATTTGAGCTGGTTCTTTTTCGCCTCCTCACATAACCAGAACACATCTCAGGGGTGAAAACCGGAAAGATTTTGAAAAATATTTTGAGAAAAATTTTTGAATGGGTGAGTCTATCTAAATGCTGGTTAGGAGCTGCACATATATTTTTCCTCCTTAAACAAAATGGGCCAATCCGCACAAGGCAGACTGGCCCATTTTGGCAGGTAATTGGCCCGCCTTGCCGTAAGTAAAAGTTCTTTTGTCTTTATTCCCACTTGAAGAATTTCACCACAATATCAAAAAAAGCAACAAGTAAATGGCGTGAATAGAATTCTGTACTGTTAACAACAGGAGAGGCCCTGTTGGAGTTATGTCTTGTCCTTTGCACAAAAGATGTTAATTGCTTCGCTAAAGAAAGATGCCAGATTTCCACTGCCGAATCCATTTATATAATTGGAAAAGCGATCGTCACTGATATAGAGTTGCCCCAAGTAGAGCAAAATTTGATTATCACATTTATAAAAGGATTCAGAGATATACTGCTGCCACTCTTTTACGATTTGTTGTACTTCTTGACAGGCGGGAGATTGATTTTGAAATCGAGCTAATTTCTCAAAGGTATCCTTAGACACAGAAAGAAATCTCTCTAATTGATTTCGTTGACCTTCTTTTGGCTGCGACAAAAATGCTGCTTCATATTCTTTGAAACTATGGGTATCACCCCAACGTTCCAAAACTTCTGACCTATATTTCTCTTTCAGTTCAAGCACTTTTGTATCTGAAAAAGGGGCAAAAGACGAGACAGGATTTCCTTCTATTTCTGTTTTTATCAGGGAGATCAGAGCATCAATACGTTCCTTTTGCGCCTGTAAAATATCAAGGTGTCTTTTCAACGCTTCCGTTCGATCATAATTAGGAGAAGCGAGCAAGCTCTTGATTTCCTTCAATGCAAATCCCACTTCACGAAAAAATAGAATTTCCTGCAACCGGCTTAAATCATCATCAGTATACAAACGATATTTACTGTCTGTAACCATAGTAGGCTTCAAAAGTCCTATTTCATCGTAGTAATGCAATGTCCGTATTGTGATACCTGTTAGGTCAGCAACTTCATGTACTGTCATCCTCCTATCACTCATTCCAAAAATCCTCCACAGTTTCTAAAATTTCACTTGCAGGCAGCAGCGTAGCTTCAATAATGCTTTTTCCTGTCTTTTTTAAGTAGTGTTTAACCAAATGATACCCGCAAGCGTAGCCTGCACAGTAGGGCAACCCAACGCAAGGGTAATTTTGCATCGCGGCCATCTCGTCGCCATAGAGGTAGGCGTTTAGATTCTCAAGCCCTTGAACGTTTAGTCCATCGTGAATAATAGGTTTGATGTACTCATTCAGGGTTTGCATATCCGTTTTGGTCACCCACGGGCCTGCCTTGTCCTCGCCATACAAATGAGTTGCAAAGTTTTCAGCAAGCCCCTCGCTGACCATCATCTCCCCAAGGGTGATACTATTCCGCCACTTAATAAACTGAAAGCGCACATTATGGTTTACTTCGTGGGCCAGTGCAACAGGAAGGCGAGTCAGTGTAAATTCATTGGGGATCAGCCACGCCATGATATACCCCGGAATACCGCCATCGCCGCAATATCCTTCATTCAGGGAAATATAGGGGCTTTCAGCATTTGCCAATAAAACCGTAAATAGATATTCGCTGACGGGTAATTCAATCCCATTGTTCAAAAAACATTCCAAGGATTTCCGAATGGATTGCTCACAAGAATCCCAGAGCCAATCAGAAGAAAGGCTCTCAATATTTGCTTTTTGTGACTGATCCACCTTTGTGGGGGAGATAAGACCCAGCATATCACTTGCCATGATAATGTCATAGCCGTTGGGTGTAGCTGCCTTCATGGGAATTTGATAGCAGTCCCACTTGCCCTTAAAAGGCATCATCAGCTCATACCGGTAAATGTCGTTTTTCTTTTCTACGGGGGCCTCCATTATTTTTTTGTAGACGGCATCCGAACGTACATAGCTTAATTTCATATAGTCACATTCCTTTCTGGTTTTTTACAGCATACACTATGACGTAACGTGAGAGTCAAGAGGAATGTTAGGGACTGTACCATATTTTTCTGAAAGTGGCAAGCCTTTTGTAATGGGCCAATCCGCACAAGGCAGCTTGGCCCATTTGGCAGGTGACTGGCCCGCCTTGCTGTAAGGAAAAGTTCTTTTGTATTACTACTACTTTATTCCCACTTGAAGAATTTCACCGCAATTCCTCCGCAGATAATAATCAGAGCCACCATGACAACCAGAGGGAGCCAAGCAACTTCTATCGGTAAGCCCAGAGAAGCCGCTTTCAGCAATTTGATCCCCTGTGTCAGCGGTAGAATATCTGCAATCCTCTGCAATGCTGTCGGCATCACCTCGTATGGGAGAGTGGCCCCGGAGAAAATCAACATGGGAAAATACAAAACGCTGGCAACAATACTCGCGGCCTTCATGTTCGGAGCGACTCCGCCCACCATCATTCCAATGCTGAATGTGGAAAGCATCACCAGAAGATAAGAGGCCAGAAAGATTCCCACGGAACCGGGCAACCGAACGCCGAAGAACAGACTTCCTACCAGATAGACCAATATCAAAGAAAGCAGCGAGTAAATGGCGTAAATAGAAAACTGTACTGTTAGCAGCAGGATGGGGCTGGTTGGTGTTACCTTATAGCGTTTCAGTATTTTCTTCTGCCGATAGTCAGAAATCACCAACGGGAGGCCCATAACGCCACCGGCGCAGATTGCAATCGTGGAAATTGCTCCAAAGGACTGCTCCAAAAAGGAATAGCTTGCTCCCTCGAAAGCGGGCTGATTTCCATAAATGATGCCGAGCAGTACCACCATCACGACCGGCAGGCAAAGTGCGAAGATCACCATGTCCATACCTCGAAAAGACAGCTTGATTTCTGTTTTCAGCATTGTGACATATTTATTCATCGTCCGTTTCCTCCTCTCCGGTAAACCACAAATAGGCTTCTTCCAAATTATCATATGGGCTTTGGTGAATTGCCTCCTGAACGGTTCCTGTGAAAATGAAATTTCCGTCCTTCAAAATGGCGATTGTATCGCACAGGACTTCCACCTCGTCCATAAAATGTGAGGAAAGAAAGATGGTCAGACCCTTTTGTTTCAGTGCGTCCAGACTTTTCCAAACACTCCTGCGTGCTTTCGTATCAAGGCCCGTTGTAAGCTCGTCCAGAAAGACGACCTTCGGATCAGGCAGGAGTGCTAAAACGATGAATAGCCTCTGTTTTTGCCCACCCGACAGTTCATTTACGAAAGCACCCCGTTTTTCCCACAGACCAAACTGCCTCAAAAGCTCCTCGTAATTTGCAGCTTTCCGGTAAAGGCAGGCGGTTTCTTCGCACAGCTCCCAAACCTTAATTTTGTCCGAGTAGCTGGCTTCCTGAAATTGCACGCCAACCTGCTCAAAGAGTTGTTTTCTGTCTTTTCGAGGATCCAATCCTAAAATAGAAACAGATCCTGCATCTGCCTTCCGAGTGCCTAAGATACACTCTATCGTGGTAGTTTTGCCCGCGCCATTCGCTCCGAGCAGGCCGAACACCTGACCTGTTCCAATCGAAAGCTCAATGTTACTGATTACTTTGTTTCCGGCGTAAGATTTACTCAAACCGGATACTTTGATGGTTTCATCCATGCCTTTATACCTCCTATTTTGATGTATAAAGGTTAGCATGGTTCGGTGGTATGGTGGGTCAATGTAGGCTTTTATTTTGTCATTTTCTGCATTTTTTCAATTTGTCCGGCCACATAGACCGCATTTTTCCGGGCCTCGGCCAGAGAGGTAAGCAGCTTGTCGCACGCCTTAATAATATCGTCATCCTCATTCGGCGTATCAATGACTGTACGGATATTTGCGGCGGGATCGTCGTTGATCGCCCGCAGCATCCGTAAAATGGCTGCCAGCGAGTAATTCGCGCAGCGAAGGGAACGGATGATCTTCAAGCGTTGTATATCCTTCTCCGAATAGACACGATAACCGTTCTCTCTGCGCTTGATTGTGAACAGGCCATTCAATTCCCAGTTCCGCAGCGTGTCTATGGTAACACCGAGAAAATCCGCAGCTTCTTTTCGTGTGGAGTAAATACCTGTATGTTCTTTTCCATCCAATCCAGCAAGTATTTTCCGGGTAATCTGAATTGCTTCCTCAGCATTTTTTCGTTCCTGATCCACTTGCTGGATATAGCGGCGGGTCAATGCGGCAGCTTCTTCATAATTTCCGGCAGCAGAAACCTTTATGATATTCACCGCCTGCTTTCTGAGTCCATTTTGAAGTACCTCCACCCGAAGGGCCGCACGCGCCAGCTTAAATTGCTCTATATGAAGATCGGTAAACACTCTGTATCCATTTGGTAAGCGTTCCGGCTTAGGGATAAGACCGCATTTTTCATAGAGTCGGACGGTATTCACATGGATGCCAATCCGTCTGGCGATGTCGATGGTTTTGTACTGCTTCATCCTATACACCTCCCATTCTGTTATACCACACTTTATAAGTCTGGTGTTAAAGTGTAGGGTTGACAGTGTAGCGGATTTTGAAGGAAAAAGCAAGCCTTTTGTAATGGGCCAATCCAAGCAAGGCAGATTAGCTCATTTTGGCAGGTAGAAGGCCCGCCTTGCTTTAAACATTAGATATATTTATGTTTTCTGTTTGCCAACTTGAATTTGTGCTAAATAAGTTATGCCTGCAATTATAAGTCCTTTTGACTGTTCATATATCTTGCAGCCATCTTCGACATCAGTTTTCCCATTTTAATCGGGCATAAATAACAGAGAAGAGTCTGAAGTTTTTGACCAAAACTATGACATATAATAAATCTCTTAGAAAAAATATGTTTCGCAATGCCATATCCGACTTTTTGAGGATCAGCCATGAATTCATTCGGTACTGGAAGAGGAGAAGCCGATTTTGTTCGGGTTAATGGTGGGTGGATAATATGAAAAGATATTCCGTCAGAAGCATATTCAATATTTAGACATTTCGCCAACGATTCTAAAGCACCTTTGGTAGAAGCGTAAGGCGATATTCCGATAAAGCCGGTCACTCCTACTCCGGAGCTTGTAAAAATAATTTTGCCCCTTTTTTGCTCCTGCATATATGGCAGAACACGTTTAGCCAAACGCAGTCCGCCATAATAATTCACATTGAAAACTCTTTCATACATATTAAGTTCTGTATCGTTCTCATTAGCAAAGGTACAAAGGCAGGCATTATGGATTGCAATATCTATGGAGGAAAAGACTGCAACGATTTCTTTTACAGCGGTATCTATCTGTATATCATCACACACATCTGCTTTACAGCACAAAAGCTGCTTTGGAAACACTTGGGCTAAGTCTTTCAAATGATCTGTTTCTATATCCAATACGGCAACCCTGTTTCCATCTTTGAGCGCCTGCTCTGTAAAGTAGTAGCCGATTCCTTGATTTGCACCTGTAATGATAATATTTGCCATTATGCCACCCCTATCTCGTTGAAAAATCTTTGAATATACTGATAAGCACTTGTGCGAAAAGCACTTTTACGCTCTTCGGTCAGTGTTCCGCTAAACAGCCACCTTTGAGCAAAGAATTGGATTGGCGCATAATACTTCACCGCCAAATAGTCGCTGTCTTTACCCTGGATAACACCCATCTGAATTAGAACAGAAAACACCTTGCTTTGAAAAGAAAGCGGTTCAGTAAACATCCAACGGTCATATACTTTCTGAACGGCGCTGTTTCTGAATTGCTCTATTAAGATCAAACGTATTACCTTGTTACAGAAGTTATCCATTAAATATCTATTAAAAAAGGTATCACACACAGTTTGATAGAAGTTTTCCGTTGCAGAAAAAGTTTGCTCTGCAAGTGCTGCATCTAATTGAGACATCATATCTCTTGCTTTTTCCTCAAACAAGCAAAGCAGTTCGTCAAAAATAGCCTGCTTATTTTTAAAGTAATAGTAGATAGAGCTTTCTTTGATTTGCACCTGTCCGCAAATGTCTCTGATTGATACCGCCGAAAAACCACTTCGAGAAAACAAGTCTAAAGAAACATCTAATATGCGTTGCTTTGTGTCGTTCATCTAATCTCCTCCCTTATCTAACAGTTGTTAGGTAAATTATACCTAACAACTGTTAGAATGTCAAGAGCGGCGGAAAGGAAATAATCAAAATATAGTTTGAAGAGAAAGCAAAAAAGCCTTGATTTTCCACCCGTGGTGTGTAAGCTGTGACTCACACAAGGCACAAGCCCAAGAAAAACGAAAGGTGGAAATGATAATGAAAACAGGGAAAATCACAGCGAAACTGAGGGACGCGGTTCCGGTTTGCCTTATGGTAAACGGCGAGGAGGTCAAGCGGTACAAGAACATCGAGCTACCGGACGAGCTGAAAGAAGTGGAAATGACTGACTTCCACTTCAACGTACACATGGACGGGAAGATCACCTTTGAAATCCACTATGAGGAAGGCGCACTGCCGGAGGTATTCCCGGAGGCCCGCACCAGAGTAAGCCGGGCGGCGAAGGCCGCAGCCAAAGCCGCCGCACAGGAAAGTACAGAGGTTATGGCCGTGGAGACTGCCGAGCCAGAAATAGAGGCCGCGCTGGAAGAAAGCCCGCAGGAGATTGAAACCCCGGTAAAAAATCCCGGTGAGCCTGCCACAGAGGAAAGCGAGCCAGAAAGCATCGAGGTTGCTTACAATGTGACCGGTGTACGCCGCAAGCAGCTTGTGGTAGCGGTAAGTGAATTTACGAACATCGAGCCGGAATACAAGGCGGCTCCCAGTTTCGCCTATGAAATCGGTGACTACATGGTAGATAAGGAAGGAACTCTGACCGGCCCGGAAAATCCGGCTCTGATCGAAAGCCTGAAAGAACAAGGCTTCATTGCCGCAGAGTAAAACGAGAAGGCTCCGCTTCGGCGGAGCTTTTTTCGTCCCCAATCAAGAAAAAAGATATGTTTTAAGACCTTTAGAGCTTGCTTTTTGGCCGGTGGTGTGTAAGCTGTCACTCACAGAAAACAAAACATATCTTTGAGGAGGCCACATCATGGCAAACTATAGCATCGAGATCGAGCGCAATAATGTAACCCTCGCACAATTCCTCCGCTATGTTCGGCAGCAGTGCGAAAGAAAGGGCATCGACTTTAGTATTGAGCGAGAAAGTTTTGAGAAACCCTTATCGGAGAGCAGTTACGGATATACGGTAATCAATGGCGAAAAGAAATGCCACTCTGTGGAATATAGAACCAATACTCACCTCCGCCGTAAACTGGCAAGCTACGAAACACAGAAAGGATTCGTCCATTACTACTATACCGACGAGCTGGAAGAATATCAGAAAACAGAGCTTTGCCACTATGATTGGACGGAGCCCGGAGCCAACGCACCATGCCGGGCGGAAACTTGTAAGACCTTTCCTTATGACTACCATATCTATATCCTCAACTTTGACGGTTCCATGTATAACGAGATTTGCGAGTTTACCTTTGACGACGAAAAGACCGGCCACGGCTATTACTATCAAGCCAATCGAGATGCTGAATAATAGTTCGGCCCCGCTTCGGAGGGGCCTTTCCTGTCCTCAGTGAAAAAAGATATGTTTTAAGACCTTTAGAGCTTGCTTTTTGACCGGTGGTGTGTAAGCTGTCACTCACAGAAATAAAACATATCTTTAAGGAGGACGCAACCATGCTGCAAATATCTGAAATCGTAAGAAAAACCGAGGAAATGTTCGACCTGTTCAACGAGCATTTTTACGAGGGCGGGCTGAACCGCCCGGCCATCACTGTATCACCGGACGGAGGGCGCGGGGCGTATGGCTGGTGCAGTATCAACGAGATATGGAACGCCAGCGGCGAGAAGTATCGGGAAATCAATCTCTGCGCCGAGTACCTTGACCGACCCATCTTCGAGCTGGCAGCCACGCTCCTGCATGAGATGGCGCATCTCTACAATCTGGTTCATGGTATCCAAGACGTAAGCAACAACGGCTATTACCACAACCAGAAATTCAAGGCCACCGCTGAGGCCCACGGCCTGCATATCGAGAAGCACGCCAAGTATGGCTGGACGGTAACAACGCTGGCCCCGGAGGCTGAGGCGTGGATCAGAAAAACTTTGGGCGAGGACAAGATCAACGCCAGCCGCTTGCCGGTGGAAGGCACCACCAAGGGCGGAAGTAAGAAATCCATTAACCGCAGCATTAAATATGTTTGCCCCTGCTGCGGCACCATTATCCGGGCAACACGGGAGGTCAATGTAATCTGCGGAGATTGCGGAGAGGTTTTCGAGCGGGAATAAGAAAAAGCGGGAGCCGCAAGGTTCCCGCTAAATTGTTCTCATTGAAAGAGGTGACGCTGTCCGGGAGTGGATACTTTTTAGCGTTTCCTCGGTTCTGGCATATACGGGCCGGGCAAGGGTGTGCAAAAATGAGCCGCTATGGGACTATGTGATCGCCGCGATAGGAAGCGGGCTGATGGCGGCCTATTCCGCCAAGTCCCCGGAAAACAGAAAAAGCCCGGAAAGCCCATAATATCAGGCTTTCCGGGCATAGATACAAAAACAGCCCTCCGATTTGGAAGGCTGTTTTTGTATTAAAGATTGTTCCTTAATATGGTCGGAGTGGCGGGATTCGAACCCGCGGCCTCTTGGACCCGAACCAAGCGCGATACCAAGCTTCGCCACACCCCGTTAACTCTGGTATTATAATGAATTATTTCCCCATTGTCAAGTGCCAACCGCCGCTTTTTCCGCCTGTCCGTATTTTTGTCGCGCTGCGCTCATACACTTCCCCGAGGTGGTTTACATGAGTTACCGGGTGGAATATGCTTCTTCCGGAATCAAAAGAAAGCAAATCCGGCAGAGAAACGGCAGAGCCTTGCTGCTGACGGCGGTCTGCTTTCTGATTTTCCTGCTGATCGTCGGCGGATTCTGGCCGAAAGGGGCGCAGGCGCTTCGGGAGATACTTCTCCCCGGCGACAGCGCGGTGACGGCGGCCGCGTGGGCAGAATTGACCCATGAGCTGCACGCCGGAGCGCCGGTGGGCAGCGCGGTGGAAAACTTCTGCCGGGAAGTTTTTGCGAATGCGGGACTTTGTCCGGGTTGACGTTTCCGCCTGCCTGATGGGCGCGTTTCTGCTGCTGACACTGCCTCTGAACTGGCTCCTGTCCGCGCTGGCAGCGGCGGCGTTTCATGAGCTGTGCCACGGGGCGGCTATTCTGCTCCTTGGCGGGCGGGTCTGGGGCGTTCGCATCAGCGCGGGCGGGGCGGTGATGGAGACGGAACCATTAAGCAGCGGCAAAGAGCTGGTCTGCGCTCTGGCAGGCCCCGCAGGAAGCCTGCTGCTGGTGCTTATGTTTCGGGTGTTCCCACGGGTGGCGGTCTGCGCACTGGTGCAGGCGGCTTTCAATCTGCTGCCGGTGTTCCCACTGGACGGCGGGCGGGCGCTGCGCTGCGCTCTGGCGCGTTTTTGCCCGAAGCGGGCGAATCGCATTGCTGTTTGGACAGAATGGGGAACACTGGGGGCATTGTGTGCTCTCGCACTGACGGCCACATTTTACTGGAAGCTGGGAATGCTGCCCCTGACGGCGGCAGCTTTGCTGACAGCCAAAGCATTCCTGCGAAAAAGGCCTTGCAAACTGACACGGTTCGGGGTACAATAGGCGGAGAACATTTTAATGAGGTATCACTATGACCGAACTGATGCAGCGCATTCTCCCCACCGTGCAGAAACCGGCACGCTACACCGGCGGAGAATGGGGCGAGATCAAAAAGAATTTGAAGGACGTCCGGGTACGCGTGGCCTTCTGCTTCCCGGACACCTACGAGATCGGCATGTCCAATTTAGGAATGCGCATTCTCTACGGCGTTATGAACCAAATGGATGGTGTCTGGTGCGAGCGTGTGTTTGCCCCATGGGGAGACATGGAGCAGGCCATGCGGGATAATTCCCTGCCCCTGTGGGCGCTGGAAAGCCAGACTCCCGTCCGGGAGTTCGACATGATTGCCTTTACCATCGGCTATGAAATGGCGTACTCCAACATCTTAAATATGCTGAATCTGGCAGGCGTCCCCCTTCGCTCCAAAGACCGGCAGGGACTGAAAAACATCGTGTTCGCCGGAGGCGTCTGTGCCTTCAACCCGGAGCCGCTGGCGGACTTTATCGACTTTTTTTCCTTGGGTGAGGGTGAGGACATCACCGTGGAGATTTTGCAGCTCTACGACCGGGCAAAGGCCGAGGGGTGGAGCAAGGATGCTTTTCTACATGAAGTTGCGAAAATCCCCGGCGTGTACGTCCCCAGCTTCTACCGCCACGAATACAACGCCGACGGCACCCTCTCCGCCATCGTGCCGTTGGAGGGCGTACCTCAAACGGTGACAAAGCGCATCATCGAAGACCTGGACAACGCCTATTTCCCCACCAAAATGATCGTTCCCTCCACGGAGATTGTTCACGACCGGGCGAATCTGGAGGTGTTCCGGGGCTGCATCCGGGGCTGCCGGTTCTGTCAGGCGGGCTTCTCCTGCCGCCCGGTACGGAAGAAAAGCCCGGAAGTGCTGTACCGTCAGGCGGTGGAGACCCTTCGCGCTTCCGGAAACAACGAGATCACCATTTCCAGTCTGTCCACATCCGATTACCGGGGGCTGAAAGAGCTGACGGACAAGCTGATCCCCTACTGCACGGAGAATAAGGTCAGCCTCTCCGTTCCCTCCCTCCGGGCGGACAATTTCTCCCGTGACCTGATGGAACGGCTTCAGGCGGGCGGCCGGAAAAGCAGCCTGACCTTCGCCCCGGAGGCGGGAACCCAGCGCCTGCGTGACGTCATCAACAAGAATCTGACCGAGGACGAAATTCTGACGACCTGCGCCAACGCCTTTTCCGGCGGCTGGAACAATGTCAAGCTCTATTTCATGCTGGGTCTGCCCACGGAAACGGACGAGGACGTGCTCGGCATCGCGGAGCTGGTGTACAAGGTGATTCTGACCTGGAAGGAACAGGCCGTGAACAAGAAACGGGGGCTGCGGGTTCACGTTGCCACGGCGTACTTTGTCCCCAAGCCTCACACGCCCTTCCAGTGGGAACAGCAGATCACGCCTCAGGAATACCTGCGCCGCTGCCATCTGCTGAAATCCCATTTCTATTCCAAGTCCATCGAATACGACTACCATGCGCCGGATTTGAGCCAGCTGGAAGCGGTCTTTGCCCGTGGCGACCGCCGGCTGGGCGCGGTGATCGAGGAAGCCGTGAAAAACGGCGCGCGGCTGGACGGCTGGGACGAATATTTTGACTACGCCAAATGGCAGGACGCCTTCCGCAAATGCGGCGTGGACGGGGACTTCTACACCGTCCGCGGCTACGGCGAGGACGAGCTGCTGCCGTGGGACACCATCGACGTGGGCGTGACAAAGAAATTCCTGAAGCTGGAGCGAAAACGTGCCTACGAGTCGAAGATCACCCCGGACTGCCGCCACGGCTGCGCGGGCTGCGGCGCGGAAAGACTGCTGCGGGAGGTGTCGTGCGATGCTTAGAGCGCTGTTTCAGAAAACAGGCAACGCCGTGTATATCTCCCATTTGGATTTGATGCGGCTGTTCCAGCGGGCATTCAAGCGGGCGGGACTGCCCCTGACCCACACGCAGGGCTTCAACCCCCGCCCCTCGGTGTCCATCGCCCTGCCCCTGAGCCTTGGCGTGGAAAGCCAGTGCGAGCTGCTGGATTTTGAGTTGGAAACGGACACGTTTTCAAACGAGGATATCTGCACCCGGCTGAATCAGGCGCTTGTGGAGGGCGTACACGTCCTCTCGGTGTACTCCGGCGGCGGGAAAATCAAGAATCTGGCGTATCTCGACTGCGCCGTGCTGTTGGAATACGACGCAGGCGTACCGCAGAACGCGGCGGAACAGATCGAAGCCCTGTTTTCCCGTGAGGAAGTGACCGTGAAAAAAAAGGGTAAAAAGGGCGTGGTGGAGCAGAATATCATCCCCATGATACGTAAGCTTTCCGCCGCACCGATGTCGAGCAACGTTGTAAAGCTTGAGGCGCGGGTCTGCTGCCAGAATCCATCCCTGAATCCCATGCTGCTGGGCGCCGCCGTAAACAAATACCTCCCCGACCTCGCGCCGGATTTTATCCGGTACAGCCGGGTGGAAATTTATGATACCAATGAAACCATTTTCAGATAAGGAGTAACGTCAAATGGAAGAATATATTCTGGAAGAATGCCCCATCTGCCGGGGCGCGGGTCTGCTCATGCACGAGGGCGGCTGGAACGTACAGGTGGAGTGCGCGGATTGCAGCGCCCACACCGTGTACGTGGAATACGAGGATGAGGACGAGAAGGCCGAAGCCGAGCGGAAGGTCATCCATCTGTGGAACATCGGCAAGGTGATCACCAGTGAGCGCGGCGAGTGAGACTGCGGCGCTCCTGCGCCGTCGAATTGCCCAGGTCAGTGAGTTTGCCCCCGGCTCCATTGGGGACATGCTGCGTTTTGAACTGCTGGAATGCGACCCGGAAGCGGGGGACTATTTTCTCTCCTGCCGGACGGAAACATGGATGCGCAACCCCGCGGGGACGCTTCACGGCGGTCTCGGCGCGACGGTGCTGGATCAGGCGATGGGACTGATCCCCTACTGCCTGAAAACAGGAGCCGGGATCGCGCCCACCGTGCAGCTCAGCGTGAACTACCATCGCCCTCTGAATCCGGGGGCAGAGGTCATAATCAAGGTGCATGTGGTTTCCGTATCCAGAAGCCTGATAGCCCTGTCGGCAGAGGCCCGGTCAAAGGAAAACCCGGAAAAACTGTGCCTGTCCGGCACGGGGCTGTACCTCTGGAAACCGGCGCAATGAGGTCGCTCAGACGCCGCCGCGAAAAAATAATAAAAAAAGGAAAAATAATGGTTGCATTTTTCGAGAAGGTGTGCTAATATATTCAGGCAGTCGAGAGACGCAATCAAAAATCCGGGTGTGGCGAAGTTTGGTATCGCGCTTGAATGGGGTTCAAGAGGCCTCGAGTTCGAATCTCGACACTCGGACCAGAATGCCGTGAAATTCGTATGAATTTCACGGCATTTTTCCATCTTTTCCACTCTATCAAAAAGCGCAGAAGTCGAATTCTGACTTCTGCGCTTTATTTTTTGATGTGTCCCGTCCGGCGCTGCCTTGAATACCGGGCAGCTTCCGGTTATTGTTTATTTTCCGTCCCATACAGCCCGCAGTTGTGCAGGAAAGCAAGAACCAGTCTTTCATACTCCGTCCGCGCCATAACGATAGACCGGGCGTGGTCTGCATTCTCGAAAAGATGCAGCTCGCTGTTGGGATTTACGCAGGCTTTGTGCAGCATTTCACTGTGGGTATACGGAATTAAATTGTCGATTTTTCCGTGCATCAGGCAGATCGGTACGTTTTTTCCTTGCACCGCCGCAATCGGGCAGACGGATTCGACGTCGTAGTCGTATTTTCGCTTCGCGCGGCGGCGCAGAATCGGCCAGATCAGGCCAATGGGAATGTGCAGATTGCGCTTTAACCACTGGGCAAAAAGCAGCTTGCTGTCCGCGAAGGGACAGTCCGCGATCACAAAATCCGGCGTCTCGTACTTGAGCGTCAGAAGCGCGGTGGCCGCGCCCATGGATTCGCCGTGCAGGCCGATGACGCAGTCCTGACCGAATATCTGCCTGACATAGGCGATGATGGCGGCCACGTCCCGCGCTTCGTTCTGCCCAAGGGTGCAGAAGTCTCCCGTGGATTCGCCGAAATAGCGTTCGTCAAAAATCACGATGCTGAATCCGGCACGGTAGAAAATATCCGCATATTTGAGGTCGGAATACCGGTTTACGGTGTGTCCATGGCAGATGATCGCCACCTTGCGGGGCGTTCCGGAGTCGGCCGGATTTACCATGTACTCGCCGGAGATGTCCGCGCCCGGGCAGTGGAGGACGAAGGGCGTCCGCTGCCATTTTGTTTCATATGCTTCGATGCAGTCGGAAAAGCCATTTGTCGTTTCCAGCGCTTTGACGTAATCGACGTCGTAGCGCACCGGATTTACGACCATCTGAAGACACTTTTCCGCAATCAGCGCCGAAAGGGCGAAAACTGCCAGCAAAAGCAGCGCCGCGATCATGCACCAAATCAACGTACCGGCTCCTTTGCTTCCCGCGCCCGGCGCTGCCGTGCGGCGAAGAACAGCGGCACAAAGGTCGCCAGAACCAGCAGTGTGGAGATCAAAAACAGGACGTGAGTGGGAAGATACGCCGCAAATCCGTTGGAATCCAGAATCTGTCCGTTGTTTTTGATGATGGGATTGGCAATGAACGGCGATACGATCCACGGAATGAGGACGAAGAAAACGATGCGGAAGCCCTCAAACTGCCCCTTGGACTCCTCCGGGAAAAGCTGCTTCATCCAGACGGAAGTCACCTGCATGAACATGATGTAGCCGCATCCGAAGAAGAACAGGCCGCTCAGCAGCGACCAGTTCCAGATGGTGCTGGGGTCAACGTTTTCCGGACGCCCAAAGAGACCAACGATCCCCACGCCGACAAAGCTGAGTAAGACAGCGATGGACGTGGCGAGGACAAATTTGTTTTTGCTCAGGATCTTGGAGGCGGGGACGACCGAAAGCATACCGACGATCAGAGCGATGCCCTGAATGATTCCGATGCTGTCGGCGCGGAATCCCAGATAATAGATCATGTAATTTCCGATATGGGGATAGTACACGTTGAAGGCGATGAAATACACGGTCAGCACGAGGAAAACCCAGACAAGCTCTTTCATTTTGATCAGCTCACGGAAATTGAACGCGCTGAAAAGCTGCTTTCCGAAGCTGCCGTTTTTGCTGGGCTTGAGCTGCGGGGCGTCCTTCATAAAGAGGATCGCCGCGATTCCGAACAGAATTACGAAACCGCCCATGACCACGAACAGGCGCATATAATTGTCGCTGCCGCCGATGAGCATACCGCCGACCACCGTGCCGACGATGGTGCCGATGATGGGCTGGGTGGCAAGGGCGGCGCCGATGGAACCCCGGTTCTGCTCGGTCATCATGTCGTTCAGCCATGCGTTGTAGCCCGCGTCATTGCCCATGGAGCCGAAGAAGGACATCAGCGCGTCGGCACAGACAACAGCCGTCGCCGCAAGCATCAGAACCTGGGCGGAACTCGCAGGCTGGCCGCCGGTGATCCATTCCGTCGTGCCGAACAGGATCGTGAAGATGCCCCAGAGAATGTATCCGATACCGATGAAATTTTTCCGCTTGCCCTTCCGGTCGGACAGCGTTCCGAACAGGAAGGTTGCAATGGTGGTGGCGATGGCCGAAATGGCGACCATCCACGAAATGATGGTGGGGTCCTTGGCGATTTTTGCGTATACGAAGGTATTGAACCATTGGTTTTCGATGTTCCAGCATAACTGTCCCACAAGGCCGAGACCCCAGACAAGTACCCAGAAGCGGATATCCCGTGTGCGTTTTTTCTCCATTTCGGATTGCCCCTTTTCGTTTGTATGTGGGTTTATTGTATTTTATAAAAGTAAGGTTGTCAATAGATTCCTTTTTGGGCAGAATGACGTTTCTGCTTTCTACAGAATCGGGACAAAAAACGCCGGAATCACGGGGATTCCGGCGTTTTCGTCGATTTATGTAGAAGAAGCGCAGCCGGCAGGGGATTCATCCAGCTGCCTGACCGTAATGGAGGATACCCTGTGAGCATCCAGCTCGGAAACCGTGATCTCCAGATGCTTCGTGGTGAAGGACTCACCCTTGACCGGCACCTTGTTCAGCTGCTCCATGACCCAGCCGCCTACGGAGACGCTGTCGGATTTCAGTTCCACGTCAAAGAACTCCATGAAGTCCTCCAGACTGACGGAACAATCGACCCGGTAGAGGTTTTCACCCAGCTTTTCAAAATCCTCCTCAACTTCGTCGTGTTCATCCCAGATCTCACCTACCAGCTCTTCCAGAATGTCCTCCATCGTAACGATTCCCAGCGTGCCGCCGAAATCATCGACCACGACCGCAATGTGGGACTTCTGGTGCTGGAGCATCTTCAGAATGTCCCGGATTTTGGTATGCTGGTAGACGAACAGCGGCTCCGTCATGATCTGGGCGATGGGCTGATCGGTCATTTTGCCGTTGATATAGAAATCCTTCTGATGGAGAACGCCCACGACCTGATCGATGGTATCCCGGTAGACCAGCAGCCGGGAGAACCGGGACTGGGTAAAGGCTTTTGCGATTTCCTCATGGCTCTCGTTGATGTCCACGGCTTCCAGCTCGATCCGGTGGGTCAGAATTTCCGCCGCCGTCAGGTCGCCGAACTCCAGAGCGTTTCGCAGAAGCTCGCCCTCGTTCTCGTCAATGCCGCCGTCGTGCTCCACGTCCTCCATAAAGAGAAGCAATTCCTCGTGGGACATTTTGGCGCTGCCGTCCGTCTTGATGAAGCGGGAGATGAACTTTTTGCACTGGGTAAAGAGGAAATTCAGGGGCGTCAGCACCCAGATCCACAGGCGGATGAACGGCGCACTGAACATGGCAAAACGCTCCGGGGCGTCCTTTGCGGTGCTCTTGGGGGTGATCTCGCCAAAGAGCAGGACGACGAGGGTCACGACCACGGTGGAGATCGTCGCGCCCACGTCGCCGTAAAGCTCGACGAACAAAAGCGTACCGACGGATGCTATGGTAATGTTTACGATATTGTTTCCAATCAGAATGGTAGAGATCAGCCGGTCGTAATTCTCGGCAAGCTTAAGGGCCAGCGCCGCCCGTTTGTTTCCGTTGTCGGCGAGAACCTTCAGCCTGGTTTTGTTCAGAGAAGAGAATGCCGTTTCCGTTGCGCTGAAATAGGCAGACATGGCAAGACAGACTGCCATTGCGAAAATGCTTCCAATATGATTCATACAAAACTCCTTTTTCTGTTCATATATTGTCGGACAAGATCACACGCCTATACTCTGTATCGCAGGAGCGGGCGAAGATGTGCCATATAGGAACAGGGAATGCAGGAGTAATTGTCAGCACCGTCGCTGCTGTCGGATTCCACGGTCTTTCCTCCTTCCGTTATCATGAAATGAACCGCATAGGTTTGCCGTTCATTATAGCATGATTATGGCTAGGATTTGGTAAAGAAATTTACGGCGACGCGGAATGCGACGATAAAATGGGAAATGGTGGGGAATAATGGCGGTCGCCCATAAAAAAGGATATGAAAAAGTTTCTCTTATAAAGAAAGGTCGTTTGGCTGTACACGCCGTCTTCCGGAATTTGGGATATTTGAATATTGACAAAATCGGTCTTTGCGTGTAGAATGACGACAACCGAATAGAAAAGCGATGACGAAGACGGATTTGATCGTACAGCCGATAGAGAGCCGGGGAGGGTGGAAGCCCGGTGGACTGCCTTCAAAATCCCATCCCTTCCGAGCCGGAGTTCCCCAAAGCCATGCAAGTAGGGTCTCCCGCGTGGACTGCGTAAGTGTCTAGGGCTTGTTGGAGCCTGAAAGAGGTGCGCTTGTGCGTGCAATTTGAGTGGTACCGCGGGTATTTTATGACTCGTCTCAAAGAAATTTGAGACGAGTCATTTTTATATTCAATTCAAAAAAAGAGGTACGGGAAATGAAACTGAGTAAAAAGAGTCTGCTGGTGGTCAGTGTTATGCTGTTTGCCCTGTTTTTTGGGGCGGGCAACCTGATTTTTCCGCCGTTTCTGGGACAGAACGCCGGGGAGAATACCCTTCCGGCCATGATCGGGTTCCTTGCGACGGCGGTGGTGCTGCCGGTGCTTGGCGTGGTGGTGGTCGCGCGGTTCGATGGGCTGGAAAAGCTGGGAAAACAGGTGGGGGCGCGGTTCGCGCTGGTGTTTACCGTGCTGATCTACCTGTCCATCGGACCGGGACTGGGAATTCCCAGAGCCGCTTCCGTTCCCTTTGAAATGGCGGTGGCGCCCTATCTGCCGGAGGGGAGCAATCCGGCGCTGTGGATGGCGGCCTATTCTCTGGGCTTCTTTCTGATCGCCCTGTGGCTGTGTCTGAATCCCGGAAAGCTGGTTGACCGCATCGGCCGGGGGCTGACCCCGGCGCTGCTGGCGCTTCTGACGCTGCTGTTCATCAGCTTCCTGTTCCGGGGAGAGACCAGCGTCGCGGCGGCACAGGGGGGATCAGGAGGCGGCGCTGCTCAAGGGCTTTACCGAGGGCTACAACACCATGGACACCATTGCCGCCCTGAATTTCGGGCTGGTGATCTCCGCGACGCTGGGGACCTTCGGCCTGACGGAGAAAAAGGACAAGATGCGCTATACGATTCTGGCGGGGGTGCTGGCTGGGACGATTCTGGCGGTGGTGTATGCCATGCTGTCCTACATGGGCATGTGCAGCTCCGGCGTTTACCCGGTTCAGGAAAACGGCGCGTGGACGCTGCGGTGCATCGTCTATCAGGTGTTTGGCGGCACCGGGGCAGTGCTGCTGGCGGCCATCTTTACGCTGGCCTGCCTGACCACCTGCGTTGGGCTTATCAATTCCATTTCTCAGTATTTTTCCACCCTTTTCCGGAAGATCTCCTATCGGGCGTGGGTGTATATCATTACGTTTTTCTCGTTTCTCGTATGCAATCTGGGGCTGAGCATGATCCTGAGCATTTCCATCCCCATCCTGAACGCCATTTATCCCGTATCCATTGTGCTGATCCTGCTGGGACTGAGTCACGATTTGTGGAAGGGGAACCGGTTCGCCTATCCCATGACGGTGGCGGGAACCGCCGCGGTCAGCATCGCTTTTGCGCTGGGCGACGCGGGGTTGCCGCTGGGCGTTCTGGGGCAGCTGCTGCACAGGCTGCCGCTGTACCGGCTGGGCTTCGGCTGGGTCTGTGTG
>OGQX01000372.1_pt1 | contig 52620 bp, 50 predicted proteins | sample 1553291 | NCBI WGS metagenome assembly OGQX01 (sample SAMEA2580030, study PRJEB22360) | human gut metagenome | biome: human gut; feature: human-associated habitat; material: faeces | place: Denmark | collected 2008/2010
GGACACGGGGGCGCGGTATACCCCCGACGAAACACCCCGAACGGCCGTTTTTTTCGGTGAAAAAATACCGCCGCCATACCATAGCGGCAAGGTTTTGCCGCTATCCCGCTCAAAAGTCTTGCCGTGTTCGGGTATATGCGGGCTGTTTATGTCGGATTTATGGCAGTTCGGGCGGGGGATTATTTTTCCCGACAACGCAAAATCGCGCCGTATGGAAGCCATAGGCGTTTTCAGTCGGTGTATTCGGTTTTGTTCGTATATCAGGAAATCAGCGCCTTCGGCGGTTGCTTATAAGTCTGTATATCCCGTTCCCAATCTATGACGTTATCGAAAAGCACCCATTTCGGGACATAGGCATTTTCCAATTCCGCCGCAAATACACTGTCATTCAGGGTTTTGTTGATTTCCGTGGGGATTCCGCGGCTGTATACTATCCGTTCGTCCGTTTTTCTCAGATATTTCAAAAGATATTCCACCGTTTCGCCTTGGTGCATTTGCGCAATGTTCAATTCTTTGAAATCGCTCTTGCCGAATTTACGGTCAAAAAAGCTGTTCGGATAAGTTTCTATTATCCGGCCTTCCTTTTTGCTGTATTCGCGTTTTTTCGTTATAGAGCCAATCATTTGTCCCGCGGGGACATATAAGAGACAATGAAAATGCAGTCTGCCGTTTGCTTCGCCGCGCTCGAATACGCCCATATATTTCCAGCCCCGCCGCGTATGCAGATTGGCGAGGCATTTACGGAGTTTCTTTTTGAAGCTCTCTTCCGTATGCGTTCCGTCTCGATATGTAAACGTTACGAAATAATTCCAGCGATTCAAGTATGCTTTTCTGCGGAAGCGTTTTTCTCTCTGCCATAAATTCCGCTCTTTCCGTTCCACGTTTTCATATACATACTTGTCAAGGTTCGGATAATAGGGGAAACTGTCCTGCATATTCATGATAATAAACTCCGAGAGCTTTTTTATCCGCGCTTCTTTCGTTTGGTCTTTGTTTCGGTCTATCAAGGTCTTAGAAGCCATATCGTAAAGACTTTCAAAGAGTTCGTCTACTTGCGTGACGATTTTGTCCCGAGACTTTCGGGGATTGCCTTTTACCGCTTCCCGCGCGATATAATGACTTCCGTCGTTATAGATTTTATAAAGTTTATCGAACGGACAAAAAGTATTGTCCGACAATACGCTCAATACAGGTAAACTCATATTTACAACCTCGTTATCCGATTTGTTTTGCTTTTCGTTCTTCCGCCGCGTCATGGTATCCGGTCATTACACCTTTGAAAAACCAATCCCCGCGTCGGGCAAGCGGTTTTACATTGTCTATGATACTTCGGATCAACGTACGCATTTCATAATCGGCGGAAAAATAGCTTTGATATAAATCTACTCCGAATACATATCCGCCGTAGAATGTTCCTTGAATCTTATCTTTTATCTTCTGCATGCCTTTTTCCTCAATCATTGAATCCGGGAATATCCGCGGGGTCGTACCCGTCAAATTTTATAGGTTCAGGTTCGGCAACAAACGTTTTTTTCGAAAGAGAATTTTTCTCCATAGCCTTGGCCAAATCGTTCTGGAAATGGCTGTGCTGTAAACTCAATTCTTCGTTCGTCGCCATTTTAGCGGCGTATTCGGGTAAATCGTCAATGCCGATACGATTGATTTCCGCACGGGTTTCAAATATTCCCGAAAGACAGTTCGTGGCGTATCGCCCCGACCAAATCTTTTTATCCTGTCGGAAATATTTACGTTTCTTTATGTTTCCGTTCATGCGCCCGCTTTCTACTTCCAAATCCAATACCGCACTGCCGAAAGTATTGTAAATCCGCGCATAACGGCGTTGTATGGCTGAGGTGATATTTTTTAACAGATACATGGATAAAGTGCAGTCGCCGCGGAGATAATTGTATTTTGTGTAAAGGTTATCAAATTTCGATTTCAGCCATAAAAAGGCGAGTTCGAAAAACCAAAACGGAGCAAAGAAGGGCAGAAGGGGAACGCTGTCGCCCTTTTCTGCGATATACACGATTTCTCCGAGTTCCCGTCCGCCTGCGCCCCAATCTTCCGGACGCTGCAAATCCGCTAAAATTTTTATGAACACCCGATTTCCGATAACTACCGCATGACGGGACATTTTAAGCAATACGTTGAATAAATCGTTCTTTTGGTTACATTCGTCCGCGTTTCTTTTCACCTCCTGCAATTCGGGAGAGTTTTTACATTCCTTGTCTATCTCCGTAATCACGTATACGCCGAATCCGAAAGCGTTTCTGTTCGGATTGTTTTCTATCATGACTTTTCCGAGCCGTAACATATCGTAATCAATGATATGGGAATGACGGGAAAAACTGTCTGTCAGTCTGCTGTCGCGTTTGAAAAAATCGGTGTTCCAAAGCGGAAAATTGCCGAGGTCGGAAATGAGATTATCCGAACGGATAGAATAGTTTGAAATAATAAGAGAACACTGTCTTGTATAAATGACGAAAGCGCAAGCGTAATCGTCCAACACCTGCCACACGTCCGTCACTTCGAGTGCGTTGTCATAAGTAAGACCGTAACGCCCGTAATCATAACCGAAAATCTTTTCCCTGCAAGGGGATTTCAGCCAACGGCGGTATTTCTTTTTCAGCCACCTTCGGCAACTCCACGGGTCATAGACTACATGGAATAAGATTGCTCTTTTAAGTTCGTCCTCAAAGTTCCGCCAAGGAAAATTGGGGAATTTCATATCGGATTCGAGAATGACTTCAAAAGCCGTATCCCGAAGTTCTACTTCTGCGGATAAAGCCATATCGGTAATGAGAGCGGTTTTCCCCGCGCCCATTTCTCCGTAAACCACAGTCACTACGCCGCGTTCGTTGATAAAGCCTCTGTTTCTTCTCTCCCTGTGATTCAGTTCGTTATAGCCTATCTTTCGGCTCATATATTCCAAACCGATTATCCCCGCAAGTATCAGCCCCCAAAGCGGCAGAAAGTCGATTATCGTCCAAACGTCGAAAAAGAGTTTATAGATTTGTCGGTAGATACTCCCGAAATCGAACGATACCACGAAATAGAGATAAAAGGCGATAAATTCGATAACTATGGTAAAGAGATTGAAATAAAAAGCCCAAAGGCAAGCCCAGATTTTGAGGTATACGGGAGTTGTTTTAATAAAGTCGATAAATCCCCCGACAAAACGTTTGACGGGGCGATAGGTCACGTCAGAGAGTTTCTTGAACGCTTTCAAGGGCTTGCTTTCTTTCCCGTGGTCGGTATTCGTCTTTTTCAAGTATCTGCGGAACAACAGCCATAAAATAAGGACGGCGGGAAGAAGAATCAACAGCGCATAGGAAAGATATTTCAAGCCGTAAGCGATAGAGGAGAGATACGAAAGGAAATTGTCCTTGCTTACGAACAGTTTCCAATAATCAGACCATTTATTTTTGAAGTCGTTGAAATTGTCGGGGATAGGAACGGAAGGAGAGGAGGGGGAAGACGGGCGGAGAAAATCGAAGAAAGGGATTTTCGGATAGTTGTTGACGGTGGGGGATATGTTGTGTTCGATTTGAAAAATCTCACAGAAATAATAAGCGACAGACAAGCCGAAATCCCGAACACTCTCGACGAGTCTGCCGAGCGAGTTCGGGAAGAAGAATATACACGCGATAAAACCGAGTGTTATCGTTATGGCTATGTAATGCCGATAGTTAATCCGTTTCATACCTCACAACCCGTAAAAACAAAATAGCCTATAATGGCGGCGATAAGTAAAACCAACAATATCCGTAATACTTTTTTGAAAATCTTCATGTTCTTCTGCCTTTTTCCATAACGTCGTGGAAATTCGATTTACTGCACCGCGCCATCGTACTGCTTTTGTAACCAATCCATGGCTTCGCCTATGCCGTTAAAAATCATATCCGTTGCGGTAACTATCCAAATAACATAAACCTTGTATCTGTTTTTGTTCATGCGGTGGATAGCCGAGCCGAGAATGTCTCCGCAAGGACCGAATACGGCGGTTTGTTTGTCCGATTCCAACCAAAACCATTTGCTTTGACCGTTGATTCTGATATATTTATTCATGTCAGCTCACCTCGCGGGATATATGAGTTATTTTATCGTCCTGTATCTGAATGAGATAATAAAAGCCTTTATAGGAAGCCTGAACGGTATAAAGGTTTGGCGTTTCCCATACGGCGTTACGAATAGTGATAAAATTCGGACGGGTGCCCAACATATACGCGATTTTACTTTTCAGTTTCTTTTCTTCCGTTTTCGTCATTTCCGTGTACCTCATATTCGGGGGAAGGGGAGACCTGCGGAGAAGATAAAAGAAGTTCTTCGATTTTCTGTAACTGCCGTTCCGTCATGATTTCCCGTTTCATTTCCATTCTCGCCGTTATAAAGCAACCGATTAAATCTAATACAAATACGATTATAAGCGTTATCATGATTCCGTTCATTCTTCTTCCTCCGAATCTCCATTACTGCCTTCGTATTGAGGGCACGTCTCAAAAAATTGTTCTTCGTCATATTCCAAAAAATCGGAGATTGAACAATTTTCTTCCGCTGGATTCCAATTAATGCAATTACAACAATCTATTTTATTTTTCATTTTTCTTATTTCCTAAAAATTATTGACTTTCGTCGTAAAATACGGTATAATATTAATTAGAAAGTGTTTGGCTCGGTGTTACGGTTTTCTCCGTTTCGTCCTTGTAGCCCCGTACAATGGAGTCGTTCAAACGACTTGCGGGCACTTTCTTTTTTTATACTCCCCGTAATTATTTACGGGGAGTTTTCTTTTGTTTGTATTTGGCTTTTCCACCGGTTACAGGTACATTTTCGCGGGGGAACGTTTCAAACATTTTTCCGATTCGCTTTTTATCAAACTCCACAGGTTCAAATTCGTCGCTTTCTTTCTGTAATGCAGAACGTTTCCCTACAAATACTTTCGGATAGGCATAGGAACGGTTTTCCCCGAACTTCTTGCCTTCCGCTTTGTTCTTCGTCCGTTCGGCAGGGCTTACATTATCCAACATGGGTACGGTACGTACTTTTCCTTTTTCTCCGAAATCCACTTCGGGGGAATGTGTAAAAGTGATATATTCTATATCGTCGCTTCCTGTACTTTTCCGCCGATATGTTGCAGGGTGTTTTTTATGCGGATATTCTTTTGTACGCGCCCAACCTGTATTTTTACGGTTACGATTGTTTTTCTTCGGCATAATTCACCTCATTGTTTTCGCTTTTTAACGGCGTCGGAGATACTCTTAATAATCCAGCCGATGAGTTTGAAGGGAAGCAGAATCACCCAAACAACCGCCTTTATTACGTAAGGCAGAATCGGCATAAAGATTATGAGTAAAACAATCAGCGCAAGCACTGCCAGCAGGATTTTCCACCAATCAGGGTCATCGGGTTCTACGCTCGGCGTATAACCGCTGATATGGTCGATAGGGGAAGAAACCACAGGGATTACCGTATATACGCCTTCTTTGTTAAACGTAAATTCGAGAATGTCAAAATCAAAGAATTGTGTACCCTGCCGCAGTTCGCCTACTCCGTTATGGTGTTCGCCGCCGTAATCGTTTGGATTGATTTCAAATACGGATAAATCTTCCGCCCAATAATCCGTAACGGCATAGCGGAATAAAAATACTTCGCAATCCTCTTTTACGGAATTGTAATAATCCGTGAAAGTCTTAACGTCATCGGGGTTAATGAATAAGGTATTCGCTAAATCGGATTGAGCCATGAGTTCAGATGTAACCATTTCTATGGGTTTTATATCCCTGTAACTGTCGTCGGTCGTAATACTGCCGAAACCGTAATCCCAAAGTTTATCCCACCAATTATGGGTATCGTCATAGGAATGAATATCCCAAAGGTCATCGGGGTTGCTTATGTCAAATTCCCGCAAGTTATAACCGCGAGTACGTCCTTCGTCCACACTGTCGTCAAACAAATCCGCGCTGTAATCCTTGTTGTTAAATTGCAAATGTCCGTTTACGTAACTTTTGTTATACGTTTCAAAATAAGTTTGCAGCGTTTCGGGGAGCAGAACGTAATCATTTACATCAACGCCGCCCGTATAAAAGAGCAGGGGCAAAAGAGTGTCTATATCTTCGGAGGTGGCGGAATGATTAGGATTGTCTCGAAGGTCAGCATTCCAAGACCATTGATAACGAGATAAAGAGGACGTTACAGAATAATCTGCATTATACAACATCCAGCCGCGAGTTCTGTCGTAATCTTCGGAAATTTCTACACCGTTCCATTTAAGAAGCTCGTTATAAATTCTTTGGTCGTCAATAACGATAGCGGGACGGGTTTTATATTCCCACCATTCCGCTTTTATCCGCTGTAAGGTATAACCGTATTTTTCCAAAACCTTTTTATCGATAGCAAAGAACACGGAATTGATTTGATTTTGGTGGTGAGCGCCCGCGGAGGACGAATTACTGCGCCAATAGGTGCGTTTATCCACGTCGTCCGTTTCTCCCGATAAGTCGAGCCGTATCGTTTCCAAATTACGGACAGAACAGGAAAGATTGCTTTCGGCGGTTTCGTCCGCGCCATAGCCTTTGGCATAGCCCGTAAAAAGATATGTACCGCCGACCGTATATTCCGTTACGTTCGCGTTACCTTCCGTAACCAATTCCACGCCCGAAATGTCATAACGCCGCTCGTTACTATTTACCCGTTCCGCTATCGTCTTTCCGTCCGCGCCTACATGGTCGACGATGCGGAATTTATAGAACAGCCGCGCATAACTTGCGCCTTCGGACATAGAGCAGAACCGTAAATCGAATTTATCGTATTCGTCGGGAACGATATTTCCTTCGCTGTCCGTCGTCCAAGATACGGCCAACTGTACCTTGTTCGCATTGCTGTCCGTATCAATATTCAAGGCTTGCGGATTATAGAAATACAGATACAAACCGTAATTCCCGCGCGCATTGGAATAAAAGGAATAACAATATTCCACGACGTTCATGATTTCAGGGTGTTTTATAACGCCCGTACTGTCATACGGATAGTCGTACAGATTAAACGGCTTGCCGTTAATCGTTGCGCCCGTCAAATCGTCCATGACGTTCGTTTTATCAAATTCCAAAGCCCTGTTGCTTTCGGCATAAGCGTAAGGGGCGGACAATCGCCCGCCCAATATCGTTACAATACATAACACACAGAGGAGAAACAGCGATAAAAACCGTTGAAAATGTAGTTTCAAAATTTTTCGCATTTGTTCACCTCTCAAAAGATTATTGACGGCGGATCAAGCGTAATCTTTAATTCGGTAAAATTGAACCATAGATTTACCGCCGTTTTGTCTACGGATACGGTTATTACAAAATAACAGAGTTTGTAGTTTAAGTCTCCTTGTATTTCAATATCGCCGCCGTATTTCATTTTTACCGCTTCTTCAACCGTAAAGTTTTCAGGGATAGAAAGCGTAAAGCCGTCCGCGCTTTTTTCTAATCCGAATACTTCCGAATAATCGTTTTGTTCCTCGTTTGTACCGTAAAATTTTTGCGGTTGACCATCATACACAAAAGTAAAATTATTCGCGCTGTTTGAAGTGATTTTTACGTCAAAGTTAACCTCGCCGCCCGTCAAGGATTTCACGGCAAAGGATTGCGGTTTATCCGAGGGCGGAAGATATAAACTTCCGCCGTCCGAATCTGCAAGATATTTTTCACCGTCGTATTCTACGTAGTATGTTATGCCTTGATTGCGCAAGACGAAATAAGATATACCGCCCGCTATACCGAGTACAAGCAACACGACAAGAATATACGTTATGATTTTTCCGATTGTGTTTATTGTGCCGTTCGCTTTACTCATTTCTCACTCCTTCTTTGCTTTTATCAAAAAATAAAATGGTCATTATCTAATGTAATATCGGTAACTGTAATTACAAGAGATTCAGCATCAAATTTTAAGTTTATAGAGGTCTCTCCCGAATGATAAACTTCTTCTTCATAAGTACAAGAATATTCAAGGGTAAACGTTGCTTGCGTATCTTGATACTCTCCGGCCGCTAACGTAAACGCATTATTGAAATTATCCCGTACCTTCATTTGTGTGAATTTATCCCCGCTTGATTGCGCAAACGTAAGGAAAGGATTCATATCCATGATTTCAAAAATCGACGTCTCTGCATTAAATTCATATCTCGCTTGTTCATAATATTTTAACATACTCACATAGCTCGACTGCATTTTTGCCTCTACGGCGTCCTTAAATCCTTCCGTAAGCGCGAAATCTCCGCCCGATATAGTTAATTCGCTGTCCAAGGTTCCTACACTATATACAGGCTCCACTGATACCGTATACTCCGTTTGCCATTTTAATTCACTTGCTGAAAACGTTGCACTCAAACTTTCAGCCCGTTTAACATAATCACAGGTCGCCGTTGCCGATATATCTGGATTGGCTCGTGAGGTCGCCGTTACCACAACAGGCTCGCCAAAGGCTTGTTTACATTCGACTGTCGCCGTAACCGCTCCGTCTGTCGTCGGCGTTATTGTTACGTAATCCGTTACCGTTTTTCCTGTCGCCCATTCGCTGGAAGGATTTTTGAAAGCCACCGACCAATCCAATGCCTTATTTGTTGCGTTCGATGGTGCTACCGTCGCAGTTATCGTATAGGCTGTATCTGCCATAGGAGAAATCCCGTTCGCCGCATAATCTTCTTTGGCGATCTTCGCGCTCATCAGCTTTACGCCGTTTCCCGTGCTTTCTCCGATGACCGTTCCGCCCGACGAAGCCTCGTCTTTCGGATCTTCCGGTTCCTCGACCGTCGGTTCGTCCTCGCCCCACTTATAATGGTGCTGCAATAAGCCGCCCGCCACTCCGCCAAGCAGTATCAGCACCAATCCCAGCGCGATACCACCGATTACCTTTTTGCCCGTTCCTTCCTTCTTGTTGTTTGACATTTTTCTTTTCTCCTTTTTTCCCTTTCGGGTTTTTTACTGTTTTTGGGATTCCTCCGCTCGGCGGCCTAAGGAGGAAAACCGGGCCGCCGTCGGAGGATTAAAGGGCTTTTTTCTCACTCGTTTACCCTTTGGGGCGGGATTTACGCACCCGCTATACGGTAGCCGTAACTCTCTACTGCTGGTTTTCAAGCGTTCCCTTCCGCTTGGGGCGGGACTTTTCGGCTTTCGCCAACGGCGCCCGCTATGCCGATAATATGATAAGGATATTTCTGTATAGGCTTCTTTAATTCGCTTCCGAAAGCTCGCTATTCAGATTTATTATCCTGTTCAGATATTCGATCGCTTCCGACAGTCTTTCCTCCGCGTTCGTCAGCGCGTCCAGCCTCTGCACTGCTTTCGCTCCCGACGGACTGTAAATTTTTCCCGCACTCATACTTTCTATTACCCACGCCGCTTCGTCTATTTGAAACAGCAGCCGCGTGTCCTCCAACTGCAACCGATCCCGCAGCGTCTCCGTCTTGTCTCGTTTCATTTCCCGCGTCCCCTCTTGTTCTTGGCAAGCCGTTTCTCGATCTTCTCCGCCCGGCGGCTGTCACGCTGGCCCGTATGATAACCCGCTGTCGCCGCCTCCCGCGCTCCCGGTACTCGCGGGATATTCTTCGCCGCGTTGTAACCGTCATGATAACCCGTATCGTATGCCGCATCCAGATCCGCGCGGTATGCCTTCGCCTTTGCCGCCACCTTGTTCCCGGCCTTCTTCGCCGCGGTTTTCACTTTCCCCGGCTTTTTCGACGTTGCTACTTTCTCCGACATCTTCCTGTCCTCCTGTTCGTTTATTTCTCTCGGCTCTCCAAACGATATTTCTTCCCGTCCGAAAACTTCACTACTTTTGTTTCCGTTTTATCCCGCCTCTTCATTCTCCGCATCCTCGATCGCTTCCTTTATCGCTTCGATTGACTTCGTCAGATCCTGCACCTCGTACCAATACGCTCCCACCTGCACGAACGCCCCGTCTTTCGTATTCTCTTTCATATCCCGCAAGACGGCCGCCGCATACCTCAACTCCGACAGCCTTTCACTCCGTCTCTTGCGGGCGGGTACGGAATACTCTTCATATTCTTCCGCGCTCTCTCCCTGCGCTTCACGGATTCTTTCGATTAAATACGCGATTCCAAACGCTATCAATACACCCAACAACGCCGAAAACATTACCAAAATTATCTCGTCTCCGCTCATTTGCTTCCTCCTCCTTTATTTCCCGTATTTCTTTTTGCCGTCCGAAAACCTCACTACTTTTGTTTCCTTTTTGCCCGCTTCCAAACCGACAACCTTAACCTCCGGACTGCTATATTTCTTTCGCCGCGGGCGGGCCCCTTCCGACTTCTTTGTCTTTTTGGTCGTCGCTGCCTTTTCTCGTTCTGCCGTGATTTTTACTTTCTTTTCCACCGGATTTGTCGCCGCGAAGCTCTCCGCCTCCCCTTTGCTCTTAAAGCCCTTGTATTTCCGAACGTCGTTTTGTTGGTGCAGCACCCAATGCGTATCTCCTACTTGCTTTATCCGACTGCTCCCTTTCAACGTTTTTTTCGACTTTGCTTTCTCTTTCGGCATTTTTTCACCTCGCTATTTTACTACATAGCCGTTATCTATTAGCTCCTGCTCTGATTCGTCCTCGCCGCTAAACTGCTCGAATACCTCAGGATTGCTTCTCATGATCTGCGTTAACTGCCGCCAATGCGCTTCGTTTTCCTTTTTTAGTTCCTCATGCTCCGAAATCAGTTTATTATTCGATTCATCTAGCGCTCGGTAATCCTTTTCCAAATCCTCGAAATCCTCCCTTTGGCCTTCATACGCCGCTTGCAAGTTTTTGTATCTTTCACGCAATTCGTCGTACTCCTTCCGCAACTGCTCGCGCTCACGCTCCAATTCCAGAATCCCCGTCACCGCCGCGCAACGCTTCGACGCGCTGCACTCCGTCACGCTCCCTCCCCCCGTCTGTTCCGTGATTGCCGTTTCGAGAATGTCTTTCTTCTCCTCCGGCTCCGCGGCGTTTTGTTTCCGTTCCCGATATTCTATCGCTATGTTTACTATTCCTGCTATCAGGACAACAACCGCTCCTATCGCAAAAAACAGCACTTCCGATTTCAACAATACTAACCATATTCCTGTCATTTTGTAATCCTCCGTTTCCGCTTTCGCGGTTTTTTATCTTTTTCTCGTTTCCACCCCGGCGGCCGAATGTGCACTCCGACCGCCTTCGCGGATTACAAAAGCTGCGGAAAGCCTTTATAGATTAGCGGCGATACCTTTTTCCCTTTCACGGTTGTCCTACATAAGTGGCTTTTTGATTTCGCCTAAACCGCAACTCTTTTATCTCTTCTTTTTCACCGGCTTCGCTTTCAGTTTTTCCGCCGCTTTGATCTGCTTTTTATCCGTTCAGCGGTTGTTCCCGCATGATTTGCTCTTTTACTTCCCAATACGTTTCCTCTACAAAATACCCGGAAACTTTGTTTGAAGCAAACAACGCGATATTTCCTCTCATCGATACAAACGCTCCTTTTGCTTCCGGAAATACTCCGTCTATTCCCGATATGTTCAACAATATCTTTTTTCCGTCCTCTTTCCGCGTCACTTCGATAAATCCTTGCATTTTACCCTCTCTTTTGACTTCTGCGCCCCGTTTTCCTCTGCGTAGATAATTTCTTGACTGCCCCCGCTTTCAATGCGCTGGCGTTATCCCACGCCAAAAAAATCGCGTTTGCGATTATATTATAAACCGCGTTTGCAATTTTGTCAAGAGAAAAATCGCATTTGTGATAAAATATTTTTTAGGAGGTAATTATGAATAAAATCCCCAATATCTTAAAAGACCTAAGAAAGAATCAAAATTTGACGCAATTTCAATTAAGTCAAGCTCTCAAAATCGGACAAGCCACTATTGCTGGATATGAAAACGGTTCTCGTGAACCACATATCAACAGCTTAATTGCGTATGCAAATTTTTTTGAATGTTCCGTCGATTACCTTCTCGGCAGGGAGGACGACCTCGGGAATATCACCATACACACAGAAAAGCCCGCCTCGCTTCCGCAGGACGAACAAGAGCTGTTAAATATTTATCAGGCGCTTTCCCCTGCGCACCGTTCGCAGATTCTCGAATATGCCCGCTATTTTGCCGAAAAATCCGGTGCGGCTTCTACTCGCCGCAAGGCATAAAAAGCGACTATTTCCAAAACGGAAACAGTCACAAAGGAGAAACTTATGGAAACAAAATTAAAGCTCTTTAACGAAAAAACCGTCCGCACCGTCTGGAACGCCGACGAGGAAGAATGGTATTTCTCCGTCGTGGACGTCTGCAACGTGCTTTCAGATTCTGCCGGAAAAGATCCCGGTGCTTATTGGCGTAAATTAAAACAGCGGCTTAAAGCCGAAGGCAGCGAGGTCGTGACAAAATGTCACGGACTGAAAATGCAAGCTGCGGATGGAAAATATTATAAAACCGACGCCTTGAACACGAAAGGCGTGCTGCGGCTTATTCAGTCAATCCCTTCTCCGAAAGCCGAGCCGTTCAAAGTCTGGCTGGCGCAAGTCGGCGCGGAACGCCTCGACGAAATCGCAGATCCCGAAAAGGCGATCCAGCGCGGCGCGGCTTATTACCGCGAAAAGGGTTATTCGGACGAATGGATCAATCAGCGGCTTCGGACTATCGAAATCCGGAAGAAGCTCACCGACGAATGGAGCGCCCGCGGCGTGGAAACGGATCTCGAATACGCTATCCTGACGAATGACATGACAAAAGCGTGGTCAGGCTTATCCGTCAAGGAATACAAGGCCCTAAAAGGCTTGAAGAAAGAAAGCCTCCGGGACAACATGACCGACCTCGAACTGCTTTTCAACGCCGTGGCGGAAGCTACCACTACAAAGCTCTCCCAAAGAGAAAAGCCGGAAGGTTTTGAAGAAAGCCGAAAAATCGCAAAAAAAGGCGGCGCAGCCACCAAAAGAGCGCGCCAAAGCATTGAGGAGGTCATCGGCGAAAAAATCGTTTCCCCTTTGAATGCCTCGGAAAAGGAGAAACTCGTCACCGAAAAACTCCCGGAAATTCCCGAACTTACCAAACCGAAGGAATAACCGTAAATTACAAAAGAAAAGTTGCGGGATTTTATTATATAACTAAATAAACCAACTATGTTGTTATAAAATCCCGCAAAAATCCGTTTGTTCCATTTTTTGGTTTTTATTGTAAAATTTTCCTATCTTAACATAGGAGGATTGTTACAATGGACAATCACGAAAGAAGCACTCTGGAACAAATTTTAGCTATGCTGCACGGTCTGATCGGACGCGACGACGCGAAAGCCGATTTTCGCCCCGATCTATCCCTCGTTTCCGACCGCCCGGATTCTTCGGGAACGGAAACGCTTATTTTTCCGTCACGGATATTTGCCGAGCCGGAAAATGAAAAAAGCCCTCCGGCTTCCGCCGAAGGCACAGAAAAAGAAAAGCCCGACGAAGATCGGCGGGAAGGTCGTTTTTTGAAATTCACCGATAAGGAGCTTCAAAAAATGGCAAGTTATTTTAAGAAAGATTATTTAATCCACGCGGGCGAAGTCGCCCACATTAGGCAAAAAGAAAACGGAACTTTTGAAATTCGATACCGCCGCAACGGCAGAGATATTTCGAGAAGCGGAAAGACCATCGAAATTGCGAAGGCGCGGTTTATGGCGGCATTAGTTACCCCGACAGAAAAACAACGCAAGAAAAAAGTTCGTTTTTCCGAATACACGTTGAATTGGATGGAGAGCGTAAAGAAAAACGAAATCAAGCCCATTACATACAACAGCTATCTTTTGGTTTTGAATAATTACGCCTTCCCCTACTTCGGAAAAACCGAAATGAAAGAAATTCATCCCATGCTCGTGCAAAACTTCATGAACGAATTAATCGAACACGACACCTACCGAACGGCCGAACTGCTTTTTTCCATTCTGAAACAGGTATTCGATTTTGCCGTTGCCGAGGACATCATTCCAAAATCCCCTATGGCACCGCTCCGCAAACCGAGATATGAAAAACAGAACGGTACTGCGCTTACAAAGGAAGAAGAAAAGGCTTTCGTTTTGCGGTGTTTACGCGGCGGGAAATTTGGAATCGCTTACCTCATCATTCTCTACACCGGAATCAGACGGGCGGAATATCAAACCATCGAGCTTTCGGAAGAATGGATCACCGTCGTCACGGCAAAGAGCCGCCGCGGACTTCCTCCAAAAAAGCGGAGAATCCCCATCACGCCTATGTTGAGAAAATATCTGAACTTGCTTGACGGCGGACTTCCCGTTATATCACTCGACAAACTGACGCACCGTTTTCCGGATTTTGCGCCCGGCCACCATTTACACGAGCTGCGGCATACGTTTATCACGCGGGCTCAGGAATGCGGGATTCCGCGGGAACTCGTTTCGCTTTGGGCCGGGCACCGCGCCGACAATACGATGACGTCAAATGTCTATACGCATTTTTCGGACGAATTTCAGCTTTCCGAAGCAAAAAAATTCTTATACGAAGTATAAAAAGAGCTGTTTTCCCCAATTTTCCCCAAATCGGAAAATCAAAAGCACGGTAAAACGGCTGTAAAGCAACAAAAAAACGTAAAAAAGCCTGTTTTTTAGGTGTTTCCACCGCCCTGATAGACTCTTAATCATTGGGCCCAGGGTTCGAGTCCCTGAAGGTGCACCATTATCGAGCATTTATGCAAGAAAGAAAGCATAAATGCTCGTTTTTCTTTGCATTTTTTTATTTTTATTGTCCTGTTTTTCTTTCGTCTTTCCTTTTCGGGGCAGACTTTGGGGCAGAAAAAGTTGTGCTTCCTTTTACGTTACCATTCCAATTTCTTTCCTTCATTCAATAAATACTCATCAGATAAATCGCTATACGTGTTATTCAGTTCCCCGTTGCTATGACCTACATAATGGTCTCGCGCAGGCGCTGCCACTCCGCATTCTTCGCATCTCGTATAAAACGTTGTTCGCAAATCATAGAGTATATGATTCGGCAGGATTTTATTGAATTGGTCGCGTATGTACTCCACTCCCGGCATATCAAATTCCGTATCTTCTTCTATATACCGTTTCAGCATTACTGTAATCGGTATTTTTTTATACTCTGTTTTTCCGCCTTTTCGTTTGGAGTTTTTCGCCACAATAAAATCCCCTTCTACTCTCGCCGTTTTATATTCGTTCGGACGAAGTCCCGTATATAATGCAAGTGCAAAAATCTTTTCGTATTTTGTGCCTTTCGATTGATTCAGAAGTTTCTTTTCTTCATCTTTCGTCAATGCTTTGCCGTGTTTACTGTTATGTCTTTCAACTATAACGATTGACAGCGGATTCTTTTTGATTATATCGTGCGCTATCGCCATTTTGAAAATACCGTTCAACAACGAATAAATTTCGTTATTTGTTTTCGTTTGACCTTTTTCCGTAAATCTATCTAATAGCTCTTGACAGAAATCCGGCGATATATTCTTCAAAGGCATTGAACCGAAATACGGCTTTATATGGTTTCGATAACGGTACATATCGTTTTCAAAAGTTTTTTCCGATACCTTACGTTTGCGATATTTCTCAAAATAATACTCGGCAAATTCTTGGAATGTTTCGGGTATTATTACCGTTTTTGAAGAACCAGACCTTCTCGATTCTGCTTGTTTTCGCTTCAAATCCGCAACGAGTAAGGCTTGAATAAACTTTTCTTTCGCTATCTCTAAATCCGTACTTGATGCCGTTACGTTGAAACCGTCTCTACGATAACGTATTTCATAATTTGTCGTATGTTTGCCGCTCTTTCTACGGCGTACTTTTACTATTTTGTCTTGAATGATAATTTCTTTTTGAAATCTTATAGCGTCGCCACGATGATGCTGGGTAGGAACAATAAAATGCGCAACACGTTATGCAAGAAAATCTTCTTATACAAAAAGTAAGAAACGAAAAACCCGACGAAGAACATCGCGATACTGATAATGAAAGTTTTTATCGTGTTTACCACCGCGAGCGACACTTCTCCGTCTGTCCTGAAATCTTCAAACAAACGGGAGAAGTTTTCCAGTGTCCAGTACAGTCTCCCTGTATTGTTACGCAGCTGAAAAGCCATTAAGAAAGCGTCTATATTTACGTACACATAAAATATCAAAAAATTCAACACAGGCAGGATGAGGAATATTATGATAAATATCACCCGCTGTAACGGCATCTTTTTCTTTTTAACCTCAGTCACTGTTCTTTCTCCTTACGAGAGCGAGCACCAATGCCGCGCTGATAACCGATACGAACGATGCCGCACTACCGCAGCCTTTCTTTTCTTCCGTACCGGAATTTTCTTCATTTTCATTCTCGACATAGTTGGAGTCTTTCTCCCAGCGCGCCAATACGTTCAATCCTCCCGGCACCACGGCATTGAAATCGAAAGTCGATCCGTCCTCCAATACCCAGCCGACGAAGATAAATCCTTCTTTTACGGGGTCGACCACTTTCTCGGGGACTTTCCAACCCGTAGCCGCCGTTACCGTCTGCCGCCCCAGACGGGTGGCTTCCAGTATCTCTTCGCCGTCGTAGAAAGTCACGTAACAATCCTGCAAACGAATAAAGTCCCCATTCAGATCCAGCCGACTAAAATATGCTGTCCCGGACATCACCCCGTCCGCTTTTTCGAATATGATCTCGTGCGAGCTCAAAATATAATACTCACAGTTTTCGCCGTCGTAAACCGCAGCGTTATCCTTTTTCAACTCTATTATGATATCTGACGCCGAATCGTAATAAAATCCGAAAAACGCCCCGGAATCCGCAGCTTCTTCGTAACCCCATGCTGCCGTTAACGTATAATCTGCTTCGATAACGATATTGAAGTCAAAGGGAGTTTTGCCATTCATCCAGTCCGTCAGTACGTATCCGGAGCGTTCCACTTCGGGAGCTTTCGTCTTTTGACCGTCCTTCACATATTCGATGATATCCTTTTCAGGCAAACCCGTCCGATACACGATTTTATGGCTATTTTCCGCTCTCTCGTAATTTTCGGAATCTTCCGAAAGGTCAAACAGAGTCACGCCCATTCCTGCCGTCGTGTATACTACAAGGATATCATCTGCCGTATGCGCATATCCGATCACCTGACCTTTCAGGGCACTTTCCGGTACCTTAACACTGCCGTCCTCAAATACAAAAATATTCCCGTCCGTCCCCTCATACAGTCCCTCGGCGATAAAGCCGTCCTTTGTTTCTCTCCAATAGGACGTTAAAGATACGTCGTTCAGTACCGGACACGAAAAATCAAAAGACTTCCCGGTTATCGTCAGCCATCCACAGAATACTTTCCCGTCCTTCTCTTCCGGAATCTGGGGAACTCCCACAGTCATGCCATTAATGACAATAAGTTCTTCGTCGTCCAGCTTCACCACGCGTTCTTCCGCCTCAGCCACATAATCGATAAGAATATACGGGTTGACGTCCTCTTCCTCGATATTCAGACCGGCGCCTATCATGAATCCACTTATTTCTCCGTTCTCATCCGCTATGGCCTCCGCTTCCGCCTCCGTCAGCCGCACCGACACCCATTGGTTTTGCTCTATATTTTCCGACAGAAGATACCCGGCCGTATGCCCGTCCGCACCCACGCCATAAAATCGGATACCGCCTGCGGCCAAGCTATACCGCCCGTCATTGGACAGGTGTGCATATATTCGTATCACAATCCCGCCGGATCCGGACACCGCCACGGACTCCCCGAAAATTACCGTGTCGGACAGGTAGGTGGTATTCGTAGGCAAATCGAAACGGAATGCCTTTCCGTCTACTGCTCCCGCATCGTTCGCCTGAGTAAACTCTCTCTGCTCGCCCTTAGTTTCTCCGTTCAGCATTTTCAACGTCCCGTCCGCTTTGGTATAATCTTCGACAGCGTTACTCAGAATACCATCCCCGGCCGCCATGGCCTTTTCGCTTGCCCAGCCCGCAAACGGGCCAAAAATCAAAGCAAACGCATACACTACAGTTAGCCATTTCATAACCTTATTTTTCATATCACTTTCTCCTCAAATGTTTTTCTTTGTTGGCAAAGCCAACAAAGAAAGGGTACCCTTTCGACCGTTATAAAGCAAATTTTTCCGACTTTTTTATTTTATATCAATTCGCCTAAAAATTTCACCGCAGCAGAAATATCTTTCTCGGGATTTTCCCCCACTTCTCTCTCGATAGTCAGATATCCATCGTACCCTATTGCTTTCAAGGCCGAAAGGTAATGCTTCCAAGGTACGTTCCCTTCGCCCAAGGGCAATTCCTTGAAGCATTCGTCGAAGTTTACCGGGTCGACGTGAGTAACGGTAGGCAAATAAATGCGCCTTGCGTCAATCTTTTTCAGCAGGATTCCGTCCTTAGCGTGCGTATGCACGATATAGTCTTTGAGATTATATACGGCCTCGACGGGATCATCCGCCGACACCATTACGAGATTTGCAGGGTCGAGATTAACGCCCACTCCTCGGCTTTCTAGCATATCCAGGAAACGCTTCAGCCTTGCGGAAGGCTCCGGCCCTGTTTCCACTGCAAAATGTCCGTCGAGGCTGTCCGCAAAACCAGCCAATTCACGACATACTTTCGCCATATTTTCATACTCTTCGGTATTGAAATCCTCGGGAACTACGCCGATATGCGTCGTCACAATATTGGTTCCCAACTCCTTTGCCAGGTCTAAAATCCGTTTCTCCCGCTCAATTTCCTCTCGCATTTCATTAGGATAATAATACATTCTGCACCCAAAGTCCCCGCACAAAGCGGACACTTCCAGCCCCTCCCCATCCAAAATGCGCTTCACTTCCTTTACCTCGGTAGCAGTCATTCCGTCATGTACTGCGTCGCTTTTGGCAAAAATCTGCACGCCGTCCAAACCTAAAACTGCGGCTTCCTTCACGCTTTCCCTAAACGGTTTTCTGAAACTTTCCAGCAATACACCTTTTTTCATATCTTCACCCACTCGCAACGGTTTTTCTGCGCTTTCAGTACGCCGTCACGCACCGCCATCACTTCCAAGGTATGCTCTCTGCTTAATGCCGGTATGCCTGTTTCAAATAATTCCAGCACGCTCTTGATGAGATTTTTGAAGAACTCGGAACGAATGGGCGTGAATTTTACTTCCTTCCCGTTGTCGATGCTCACTGAAAAATCGTAAGAAGGAGAATAGTTTAACACCGCTGCCCTGCCGTCTCCGTAATCGATAGACACAGAGGTATTCTCCCCCACGCAGGCCGCTATTGCGCGCTTCGCCCCGCAGCCCATCAGAGTGACAATCATTTCCAGCTGATGCACACAGTACCGCTCTAACGCTCCGCCACCCCCGGTGGATATCACTGACTTGACGGGCGAGGCGAAAGATTTCAGTTCGTCCGCAAAACCTAAAGCCGAGGCGCTGAACATGGGAGTTTTATACTCTTTAGCTAGCTTAAAAATTTTCTTCGCCGTTTCCAAGTCGGGGGCAAACGTCTTATCTATATAAGTAGGTTTCCCAAATTTCAGAACTCTCTCTGCATAAGACAGATGCTTTTCGGGATTGTCCGGGGAAAGAATGATGATATAATCGCTCTTTTCGCATACTTCTTCGATACTGCCGCACAGCTCACATCCGAACTTCCTGCACCACTCTGCACTCGTCATTCCGTCAGACGGAGATTGGTCTAATTCCGCCCAAGCATACGCCACAGTAAATTCTTTTCCCGTCTTTTCGCAGCTCTCCTTAATCCAACCGGGATAATTGTTCGCGTGCCACTCGCTGAGATAAAAATCGATAAATCCTATTTTTTTCATAATTTCTCCTTACAGAACAACTTCCTTTCCTTCCTTCGCCGACGCGTAAATGGCATCCATCACCTTTGCAGTTTCTATAACGTTGTCGATATGGCTGCGAGTCTTTAAGCCGCTTTCGATAGCTGCAAAAAATGCCTTGTCCTCTTCTTCGTACATATTCGGAATAACATAGTCGGGCGAAATCGTCTCCAACAACCCGTTGTTACTTCTATACAGAATAAATTTCCCTCCGTATTCTAATCTCGCGCCCGCTTTATCGCCGAGAAAATCGATAAACATTTCGTTCTTGTCGATGTTCTGCGCCCAAGCCCCATTCAAAGAAATACTCGCCTTGTCCGTCCGCACAAATCCAGTGACGAATTCTTCCACGTCGTTGATTCCGTCCGGTTTTGCCGGCCCAGCCCACATCCCCGTATATACGTAATCGCCAATGTTTTTCGCCAGCTTGTTATAGCAGTTAGCGGATACTGTCTTTACTTTCGCATCAATGATGTACATAATAAGGTCGAGGAAATGTACCCCCCAGTCGATCAAAACGCCGCCTCCCGACTTGGCTTTGGTGGTAAAATCTCCGCCCAATCCAGGAATGCTGCGATGATTTCTGAACGAGCAGTACACATGATAGATCTCACCGAACTCTCCCTTTTCCGCCATATCCTTCAACAGTTCAACCGATTTTTGGTAACGGTTACAGACGCCGATATTCAGCATCAGTCCCTTTTCGTTGGCCAGCGCCTGCATCTCCGCGGACAACTTATAATTGACTGTAACGGGCTTTTCGCAGAATACATGCTTGCCCGCATTCAATGCGTCCATGGTAACGGTGTAATGCGCATAATTGGGGGTAAGTACATACACGGACTCCACTTCGGGATCAGCCAAGGCGATCTTATAATCGACGATCGCCTGCTCACAACCATACTTTTCCCTGGCGTTTTCCGCACGATCTTTAATGAGGTCGACGGCATACTTGATACGTACATTCTTTATCGCTGAAAGCGCGGGAAAATGTGCGCCGTTAGCAATATTGCCGCAACCGATTACGGCAATGACATTCTGTTTTTTCATGACTTTTTTCTCCTTTTGAGCCTTATAATTTTATTTCTTTCCCGTTCGCCAACCGGCTTTCTTCGGCCGCAAACGCGATATAATGACTTTCCAATGCCTCTTTGAGTCCCGTTCTCCATTCGTCCTCCCTGCCCTTATGCTCTGCACAGGCCAAGAAATCCTCAATAAGTCCCGCATCCCCGCCGCCGTGGCAACCGGCCTCGTCGCTCGCTTTTTTCAAGTTTACCTCTTTTATCGGCTTTCCCAATTTCATGACGCATATCTTCGAATCTTCAAAATCTCCGGATATCTCTCCCGCCGTGCCATTTATGACGATTTTTCTATTATCCTTCGCTGCCAGCGACATCATTGAAAACTGAGCAGTTACTCCGTCTTCAAATAACAGATTCACCACCTGGTGATCCACCACGTCGTTACCGCAACGGAATACACATCTGCTCAATTTTGGATTTGCCTCTATAGCTCTTATAAGAGCTTCTTCGTTATACGTGCGCCTGTCGAAACGATTCCCGTCTATGTACCCCGAATGCCGCCCATATATCTGATAGGCGTCAAACGGGCATCTCTCGCGCGCCTTTTTAGGACACTCACCGCAGTATTCTGCTGTCGATAAGGCATTCTCCTTTCTAAAATAAGACAATCCGCCGTATGAACTCACAGAAAGGCACTTTTTTCCCACTAAAGCGATGAGAATATCCAAATCGTGACAACTTTTAGTTAAAATCATCGGCCCGCTCTTTTCCGCCGCCGCCCACGGTCCGCGTACGTACCCGTGCGGGCGGCATTCCCAGTGTCCGTGTCCGTCCCCGCGCCCGCCCCGCCAATAGGCTACACTTTCCGATTGTCTTACGCTGACAATGTCTCCTATTTCACCACTTTTAATGATCTCCCACAATTTGCGGTAAAATAGGCTATATCTCAATACGTGACATACCATCACCAGTCGCCCCGTCTTTTCAGCCAATTTATCCAACTTCCGACATTCTTTTTCCGAAGGGGATATGGGCTTTTCTACCAATACGTCCAACTCCGATTTTAACGCCCTCTCTGTCATCGCAAAATGCTCTTTGTCCGACGAAGCAATGATCGCCGCCGTAACGGCTGTTCCGGAACGGTAAAAGGCATCCTCTGACGCAAACAGCTTGTTTTCGGAAATCCCGAATTTTTCCGCAGCCAGCGCCCGAGCCTCTGCCCGTGGGTCTATGACGGCCGCCACTTCTCCGCGGCCGTTTTTTTGTATCAGATCGGCATACTGGCTTCCCCGATTACCGAATCCCATTATAACTGTCTTTACCATTTCTCTCTTCAATCCCGATAATATTATAATATAGAATACCCGTTTTGTCTTTGATAATTTAAAATCGAAAATTTATCATTTTTCGTCAATTTTTTCTTTTCATGATAAATTTAGATTACAGATATTTACAAACAGAAAAAGGTATGCTATAATATAAATATGGCATACAATTCAAAGTATCATTTTGATAATTTATTTCTGCTTGCCCCCATTCCCTGCGAAAATTCGTTGGTTTATCAGTTAGGGGAAATCTATTGCTCACATACATCGGAAGTGCCAGAACATCCCCAAAATTTTTTCGAGTTCACTTTCGTCCTTGAAGGCAAAGGCATCGTTTATACGGACGGTTCTCCCATCTCCGTCGGCCAGTACGACTGTTACTGGTCGATACCCGGCGAAAATCACCGTATTGTGTCTGACCTCGCTCAACCTCTCCGATTTTGTTATGTGGCCTATATGTCGAGGGACGTCAATATCGACAATATCCACACCCAATTATTTTCCGGGCCCCGACCGCTCGGCAAGGAACAACGCATTTTCAATGACAAAACGTTGAAAGAAAATTTTGCCGACATGCTGACGGAAATATCCGAAAAACCCCCTTTTCTCTCTCCTATGCTTGGCTCGCTGCTGAAGATGGTAATCGTCAAAGCATTCCGGCATCTTACTAATACCGACACAAATAACTACCATATTGACAAAAAGGATGCTGACTATCTGGCTTACCAAACGGCAAGGTATATTGAACAGAATATTTTAAAAATGAAATCTCTTACCGAACTGGAAAGAGTATTGCATTATAATTATCAGTATATCGAACGCAATTTTCAAAAAATCATGAATATGACGCTGAACAAATATTTCCTCAACAAGCGTATGGAAAAGGCAACCGAACTTTTGTCCTCAGGAACAAGCGTTACTAAAACGGCAGAACTGTTGCAATATTCGTGTATTCACACCTTTTCGCGCGCATTCGAAAAATTTTTCGGAATTCCACCCAGCCATTATCAATAACCCTTTCTATTCCCGCTAGTTTTTCCAGCATTTTTTATTTTCTCCCTATTTTTTCCGTTCCTTTCCCATCTTTCCCTGCCATTCCTGCCCACCGTAATCTAGCCCACCAAGACGTGCTCCACTCTAAAAAGAAAAACCCATTTTTTACCCTAAACTTATCGAATGAAAAGGCGACAATATTCCGCTATCTCTTCAATTCTTGTTTTTTTCCAATAAATATGACAAATTTTTCTCAAGGATTTATTTTAGCCGAAAAGTTTGATATAATAAAACCAATAGAAGAAGTTTGAAACAAAGAAGAAAGAAGGTACGATAAAAAAGCCCAAGTCGAGAGCGGACTTAGGCGAGAGTTTTTATAGGTATGACAGTTAGGGCAGCACACTGTCCGAATCAGCAATTACATAACCGCGGAGATTTTAGTAAAGCAATGGCGGCCGTGAGCGGAAAAACATGTCCTTGCGGAACGGTGGTGTGAGAGCGGTAAAAATTCGGAGGTGTAAGGTGGGAACGGATAATGCGAGTTTAGACATTTATTCGGGGCAAATAAAGTCGCCAACAGCAACTTGGATTTTATCAATAGGAGTTTGGCATTTAGGAGCAACAAGAGACGCGGCGTTGAAATTTCCCTTTGGGCAAACAGGAAGCATATCCTTAATGGCGGAGCCAGATTTGCCAAACACGTCGAGAAATACATTATCGAACTTAAAGACGGTAAGGCTATTCTGAGCACGGTTCTTCTCACCGACAGAGATATTGGTAAACTTGTAGCGAACGGGTGAGGTTGCGTAGTTGCCGAACTTCGTAGGACGGAATAAAACTTTCAGAAAAGAGGTCGTGCTTGAAAATCTCGTCAATCCACTTAGCGCCGCGCTTGTCGATTTTCTTGCCACGGATGACTTTGACGTCCTTGGAGTGAGCAAGGATAACGTTACAAAACTGTTCAAGCATGTTGTGAACGTGAAGCCAGTATTTACCGGTGGATTCCATATAAACATCACGACGATTGTTTTCCGAAAACCAAACGGCAAGCAAACACGGGTCATTCTTAAAAGAGGAAAAACGGCGAGATCTGTAAGAAGTAACACCGTTAGGATCGATGGAAGCAATGCAGGCAACAACGAAAGACTTGTGGATATCTATACCGCAACAGATGGAGTAACCGATTTTAAGAAATAAACAGTACCTTTACGACAAAAAAGAATATGAACAACCGACATTGACTGAATTGCGCGAGCAACTACGAGTAACATCGTTACAAGATAGGGGTTCCGTGCTTAAAAGGAACACTTATTTGTGCTTGAAAGCGCGATTCGGCACACATAGGAATAAAGTCAACGGAAAACCTCCAGTTTACCTTCACGTGCTGTGTAGGATAGGAGGTCGACCGTCCGTAGACTTGTACGACAAAAATAAAATACCTACGAGCCGTACAAATTGTTTCATTACTTTTTGTGCCTTTGAACAGTTTTTCCAAAATGATTCTCTTCAACTGTCCGTAATCTGTTCTACGCCGAAAAAACTTTGATTCCGTTTTTCTTCAACGTCTTCTGTTTGTTCTTTCGCCTCGGAAAAATTGTTCTACCCACGTTTTGTAAATTTATAAATCCAACGAACATAGAAGACTTTCTTTCAGACAAAAATAACGCCAGTTTCCCCATTCTTTCGGTTCGATACGACTCCGCCCGGGGTCACCAAATCCAAATAAATCCGAACATTTCTGTTCGGATTTATTTTTTTCTTTTCATACCTTTTGAATCCATGCTTAAAAATTCCTCTCACCTCTCCCTATTTTATCGTTCCTGCTATGAAACTTTTCCACCGATATTCTATAAGGCTGTCCCCTTTTTTGGTATATATAAATTTCCCATATCTGCTTTTTCCAATTTCAGCAAAGCAACTTTTCTGTCGATTCCGCCGGCGTATCCCGTTAAACTTCCATTCTCCCCGACTACTCTATGGCAGGGAATAATCAAAGAAATGGCATTATGCCCGACGGCACCGCCCACTGCCTGTGCGGAAATCTTTTTCCCCGTTTCTTCAGCCAACTGTCTTGCCATGCTTCCATATGAACGAGTATTTCCAAACGGAATGGTCAGCATAATTTCCCACACTCGTTTTCTGAACGGCGACAAACCGCTCATATCGAGAGGCGGAGTAAAATTCGGAAGTTTTCCCGAAAAGTATATATCCAGCCACTTTTCCGTTTGTTCAAAAACGGGCAACGTTTTTTCTTCCGACTCCCCACGCATGCGGGCGGCGAAATATTTCTGACCGTCAAACCATAAGCCGAGCAACTTGTCCCCATTACTCGCAAGAGTAATTCCTCCCAGCGGAGAACGGTAATGATAAATATAACTCACGAGTGTCTCCTCAATAGAAATCGTTGAAATCGCTCACAAAAACAATACGAATTTTGTATTCTTAGTTCATCGATACAGCCACTTTCATAACCCCGTCCCGCTTGTTTTCAAATAAGTCGTAAGCCCGATCGATTTCGCTCAACAGATAAGTATGCGTAATGAGCGGAGCTGTATCGATTTTTCCTTCTTCTATGAGCTGCAAAATTTCCCCGCAGTCGCAGCCGTCTACGCCGCCCGTCTTAAACGTCAGATTTTTTCCGTACATATCGGGAAGAGGTAAAATCTGCGGGCCGTCATATAGCGCCACGATCGTCACCACGGCGTTCGGGCGTGCGCACTCCCACGCCAGCCGAAAAGTTTCGTCCGTTCCCGCGACTTCAAAAACGACGTCCGCACCGCCGTGCGAACTATACTTTTGCACACATTCTTTCACTTCATTGGGAGTGACCGTCAAAACGTCGGGATAATGTCGATTGACGAATGTAATGCGCATTTCGTCCTTTTCGCAGACAATGATTTTTTTCGGATTTTTCAGCTTTGCACAGAGAAGCGTGCATATTCCCGTCGGTCCCGCTCCGAGAATCAGAACCGTATCCCCTTGGGAAATCCCCGAAATTTTTGCAGCCCAAAATCCCGTAGCTAATATGTCGCCCACAAACAAAGCCTGTCTGTCCGTTACGGTCTCGGGAATTTTATTTAACCCCGTGTCGGCGAACGGTACGCGAACATACTCCGCCTGTCCCCCGTCGATACGGCAACCGAGCGCCCAACCGCCGTTTTTATCCGTACAATTGTTCACATATCCATGCTTACAGAAAAAACATTCGCCGCAAAAAGTCTCCACATTGACCGTTACGCGATCCCCGGGGCGCACATTTTTGACTGACGCGCCTACCCTTTCCACCACGCCTACCATTTCGTGCCCCACGGTAATTCCCGGAACTGCGCGCGGCACGCTGCCGTGTTTGATATGCAAATCGCTCGTACAGATGCTCGCCAGCGTCACCCGAACAATGGCGTCCCGCTCGTCTTGAAGGGCAGGAACAGCTTTTTCCGTAAGACAAAATTTCCCTTTTTTAAGATAGGTATAGGCTAACATAAAATCTCCCGTACGCCGTTTAACGAAACGACGTTCATTCCTCCTTTAATATTTGAAGGTAATCACGCCACTCGTGAGTAACCTCGTCGAACGTTTTTCCTTCTATCAAAATATCCAAATCTGCATTTAATTTCGCTATATACTCCTCACCGTAAGTCAAGGCGATATAGCGCAGACGACTAAGGTCTTGTAACATGTTGATAAAACTTTTTCCTTCCTCTGTATACAGGGCTGAAAAACAATCGGCATAAAGCCAAAAGTTAAAGGTTTCGGCCGAAGCGGGGGTTATGCTCTTTTTATTATACAGCTTCAATGTTTCGAGATAACTTTCCTTTTCCTTCACTTTTTCGGAATACGGATAAGAGGCTTGAACTGTAAGTAGGTAGTAATGCGCCAGCTTAGCATATTCGGATTTATCCGCCCGCGATTGGCAAATCGTATACGAAAGAAAACCTTCTTCTCCGATATGCGAAAATACATGATAGATATAGCAGAACGAAAACCCTCCGACTGAATACAGGCGGATATAATTCTCGCGCGCCGTCCTTCTCGACTCTCCCGTTCTCCCCGTCGATTTTTTTCCGTCGTCCAAATAGATATTTATATCGTACATATTATACACGTTAAAAAGCTCGTCGGCGTCCCTTTGCACTCGGCAGTTATCTTCCAGCCAATCGCACAAATCGTCATACGCCGTCGTGAAATCTTCCTCGGGCAAAATCAAATCCCGATATTCTTTATTGATATAATAAGTAAAGCGATCCTGTAAAACTTTATATTCATATTGAGACGAATAGGGAGAAAATTCGTAATCAGGCAAAGAAATGCGGTATTCTTCCTCCAAGTAATCGTTTAACTGCTCTTTCGTCAAATCCGTCAGCTGCGTTTCCGTTCTCCCGCCGTCCAACCAATCCTTTACGAGCGTATAGGAAAAATTCCACGCAAACTCTCTTTCCTTAGGCCCCATATTGTTTTGTTCGTACAAAGGAAATTGCAGGTCCGTAAGGCACCCCGCCCCCGCAATGCTCGTCTTTATCAGAAGGGAATAATCCCCCTTATCTAACCAATGCGCGGAAAGCCCCGCATAAATTCCGTACGGGAGCTCTTCGTTTTCGGATACCGCATTCAAAACCCAAGCCAAACCTTCTTCCTCCGAAATTCCCGAAGAAAAAGAAACTACCGTCCCCTCGCTTTTTGTCGTTCGGTAATTACAAATAATCTCGTCGCTGAGATAATAAGTAATGAACTCGTCTAACCCTTTTTCCCCTAACAAAAAAGAATATTTATCCAGCCGCTCTATCCATTTATCCGTTATCTCCGCATCGTTCAAAGATTCGTCAAAATAGGCTGTATACCTGCCCCCCCCCCGACATACTTTTTGGTATAGTCGATACGGTGCAGCGTATAATTTTGCTCGCAGCTATTGACCGAACAGTTTTCGAGCACATATTTTGCATGATAACAGGACGCGCCCGGGATTAAAAATACTCCGCCGAACATTGCGGCGAGCGACGCACACATCAGTTTTTGCAGCTTCATTTTCTATCTTCCTCCCGTATTTTTGAGTTTATTATACCAAATTATTTATATTATGTCAATATCTTGAAACAAAATGAATTTTTATTTATTCTTTGAAAATTCCCGCCCGAATGCTTATCGTTCGGGCGGGGATAAATTTTTAAGAGTATTTTTTGAAAATGTTTCCCGCTTAAAATTGTAACTGAAACAATCTTCCCATATAAGGTTTTTCCAAGGTTACTTTTATCGTGTCCCCGCAAACAGCTTCCTCTTTCGCTTTTTGTGGATAGAGCCGCACGGCACTTTTCGCACGCACAGGCACGACGATTTCTTCTTCACCTTCCTGACGCCAGACAAACAACAACCCCTTTGCACTTCCTTCTTCTCGGTACAAAATTACCACGGCTTTCTCTTTTTCCCAAATTCGAACAAATCCGTTCGGAAATGTCGGATACGATCGTGCCGTAATCCCGCGGATACGTTTATAACACTCCACTCCTTCCATAATCAAGTCCTTTCCAAATGACGTCGCTTTATCGATTCTTCCGGAAAGATATAATACTCCGCTCATTCCCACAAGCATCGTATAAACAATGCTCTCCTCATCCCACTTCTGTGCGTCAATTTCCTTTCCCCCGTAAAATTCGTCATATAAATGCGGATAAGGATATGCCCACATCCCCGCTTTTTCGGGCGGGATATGCGCCAACGCTCCTTGGGCTATGGACGGATAATTTGACGCTATTTCCTGGTCTGAGGTACTTTGAATATCAAAAATCCGCAGCATGCCGTAATCCGCACGCATTCCTCCCGAACCACAGTTTTCCAGCATCAGGTCGGGAAATTCCTCGCGCAATTCCGCATAGAATTTCCGAACCGCACGCGTATATTCCACTCCCTCAAAACCGCTGTTCCCGATACAGTCGTTATAGTCGTTTTTTATGAACCGTATCCCCGCACGATAATAAAACCTCACTTTTTCCTTCATGTATTTACAGACTTCGGGATTGCGAAAATCCAAAAACACTCGGGCTCCTCCTCCCACCCGAACTCCGTTTCTCTTCAAAAACCAACTGTCGTCTTTTTGATAAATTTCCGAGTTTTCTCCCGCCACTTCCATTTCCAGCCAAAGCCCCGGTATCATTCCCTTTTCCCGTATCTTCTCTATCACCTTAAAAAATCCCTGCTCCCCGAATAAGGTCTTTGAATAATTCCAATCTCCCAGCTTATTGGTACGGCTTTCTTCCGCTTCATATTGCCATCCGTCGTCTATACAGAACACCTCCGCCCCGACGGACGCCGCCGCTTCGATCAGCGGATACGTCTTTTCCGAACACGGCCGTGCCCAAAGACAATTCATGTAATCGTTGAATACCACGGGATAAGGAACTCCTCCCCCCTTCGCTCGCTTTTCCGCCGTGAGTACCTTTATCGCCTCTTCCAGTCCGCCTCTCACCTTGCCTGACAAAACCCGCGGTGTATCATATGTTTCATTTTCTGATAACTCCTTTACCGTTCCCAAATATCTTCCATCTATTTCTGCCGCGGAAATATATGCACAATTCCCCCGCACTCCCACTTCGATCCGCCAATTCGACGTAGGCTCGAAGGAAAGGAACAGCGTCTCACCGCTTCGTTTATTTTCTATCGCAATAAAGGGAATATACCTACACGTCGTATAAGAGCCCCATGACTCAATAGAAAAACTCTTTACTATCGGATGTACGGAAACGGGCACTAATTCCACCTCTTCAAAGCTACGGCTGTGGTATTGAAATTCACTTTGCCAACAGCTCGAAAAATAATGAATCACCGTTTCCCGCGGACAATCCCGAAAGATTTCCATGGATACTTGTCGCGAAAAATGCGATATGGTAACAGGCTTCTTCCCTTTGTTTTTTATTTGAAGCCTGTCGCTTTGTACATTTTCAACCGAATGAGTGTCGTGATCATTTATTACGGAAATGACGAGCCCCGTCTTTTCATGTCTCCATTCCCGTCCGTCCGAAGTCGTACACGCCGACGTCTGCGCACTGTTCGTGAGACTTTCCGCCGCGCTGTGCCCTGCTTCAAAGCCTTCTATTCCCAGATAAAAAGGCCGTTCCTTTTCTTTCATATTTTTCTCTCCTCTTTCTATAATATAAATTTTTGTTATTTTGCTTCCAAAGTCAACAACGTGACCGTCTGCGCGCGAAAAATGATATTCTCACTTTCTTTTTCTTTCCTCTTGAACAGGCGGACGGTATCGGGCGCTTCTGCCGTATTTTTCGCTTCCAAGTCTTTCGAACCGAATTCTTCGCGGGAAACGGGATGAACAGAAGAAAACCCGCCGAAATTAAATTTTACCCGTATATCCCTATCGGAAGAATTGACATAATACAAGCGCAACTTCTTTTGTTCTTCGTCGTAAGCCACACAACCGTGCAATGTTTCCGCATCCCCGTAAACTTCCGAATGACGGACGGGCACCCCTGATTTCATTTGACGCAGCACCCGTCCCCGCATGGAATTTGACGCCATGGCAAACGGATAGAAAATCGTCTGACGGAAAGAGTTCTCTCCCTCTGTCCGGACGGGGCCGAGTACATTGACGAGCTGTGCGAGGCAGGCAATTCCCACGCGGCTGCATTTATTCATTAATGATGTGAGCAACTGTCCCACGACAAGAGCATCACATACCGAATAACGGTTTTCAGCTCGCGCCGCGCGTACCTGCCATAAAGTATCGTCATTCGCTCCCTTTTCGCCCTGTGTAAGGACGTTCCATTCGTCGAAAGAAAGTTTCAACGTTTTGTCCGACTTTTTGACAGCGCGGACGTAATCGCAGGTCGCGGCAATATCGTCGATATACCGCTCAAAATCGAGATAGGATGCAAAAAAATCATCGTTTGTACCCGTATGCCGCCCGTAATACTGATGCAGAGAAATAAAATCCACAAAGTCATAGAGGTGCTCCAAAACGATTCTATCCCACTCGGGGCAGGTTTTCATGGCATGGGCACTGCTTCCGCAGGCAATCAAGCGAATAGAAGGGTCGACGCGTTTCATCAGCTTCGCGGCTTCCACCACCTTCCGCGCATATTCTTCCGCCGTCATATGGCAGATCTGCCAATCCCCGTCCATCTCGTTTCCGAGACACCAATAGCGGATTTTAAGGGGTTCTTTCCGTCCGTCCTCGACTCTTCTGTCCGACCAATAGCTTCCCGGTACAGCGTTACAATATTCGACAAGCTCTGCGGCTTCCTGCGCCGTACCCGTACCGAGATTGACGCACATCATGATTTCCGTCCCCGCGCGTTCCGCCCAATCGGCAAATTCGAGAACGCCGACTTCGTTGGGTTCGAGCTGCCGCCACGCGAGATTGAGCTTTTTCGGGCGTTTTTCTTTGGGACCGATACCGTCTTTCCAACAATACCCCGAAACAAAATTTCCGCCCGGATAACGAACGATAGGGACCTTTAATTCCCGAACGAGAGAAAGGACGTCCTCTCTCCATACGCCTTTCGTCTCGTCATAAATTCCGCCGTAAATGCACCGCCCCATATGCTCCGCAAACGAACCGAACAATAAAGGGGAAATTTCCCCGTCCGAAAAATCCTTATCGATTTTAATTTCTACGTTGTCAATCATGTTTGCTCCAAAAAATTTCAAAGAATTGTCTGCAATAAAAATTGTGCGTACAGTCTGGACATATAATCCGTGGGATGATTCAGGTTATCCGCGATAAGATCTTCCAGATACTTTCTCTCCAAAACCGAGGCCTGCGCCGTATGAACGTCTGCAAGAGCAAGATTTTCATATTCCGTTTCCAATTCCGAGAGAACCTCGACATATTCCGCGAGATCGCGTACCCGCAGGTTTCGCGTATCGCCCGGCTTGTTGCGCCGTATTTTATGATTGATTTCCATACTGGAAACAACGACGACGGAAACATCGGGATTCGCCTCTCGGAAATAATCGATCAGCGCTCCGATATGAAGTTTGAAAAGCTCACCCGAACGATCGGCCGCGGAATCGTTTGCACCCAGTGCAATAAAAACAATATCCGCCATTCCCTTCTTCCGTTCCATAAGAGCATAGCGTTCCCTCGCCTTGTTCACGATATTGGGATTGATTTGCTCAAAACGTCCGTCGATGACGTTCATAAATTCAAGGGAATCTATTCCGCCTACCGAACAATTCGCAAGGTTGACGCTTGCGCCCGTGTACAATTCTATTCCCTTCGCCGTTAATTCGACGAGATTGAGAAAATTTCCCGACCCGCCGGCGCCTTCCCCAATGCTGTCTCCTACATACAACATTTCTACCGTATTTCCGGGTTTCGCTGTTTCTGTAAAATGCGGAAGCCTGTCGGCCTTGGAGGGAACGATATTGCCGTCATAAACTTCCGTACGGATATAGGTGACGACATATCTGTATTTATACAGCACTGTTTTATCCGTCGTCACTGCCCTGCCCTCGTCCTCTCCCGCCTTATCGTTATACAGCCAATCGGAGGGAGCGCCTTCGGGAAGAAAAAATTCGCTGTCGGGAATGGCTTTCATCGATGACGTTTCGGGGATAATCAGCTTTCCGTCCTCTATGGTATAATCCTTTTCCTCTTCGTACAGCGTCTTCAAATCGTTGCTGCGCACTTCGAGGACATGTGCGACGGGAAACATCAATTTTACGGGCAAAATACCGCCTTGTCCGTCCTCCCGAAGCAAAAAGCCTTCGTTATATTCGATCTGCTGTCCGTAAAAAGGCGCCGTAAATTGTCGGACGTCGTTTTTCCCGATCAAGTCTTCTGCGGGAGTTTCCGACAAAATCTCCTCTACCGTTTTCATCTCCGTGAGATTGCCTCCTTGTTGTTTTCCTTCATTACCGCCGCAACCGGCCGGCACGGCTCCGAACAAGACCGCGAACACACAGGCGATAATCCGTTTTTTTCTCATATTTTTTCCTGCCTTTATTTCTTTTTTCGCACCTCAAATCCAAACGGAACGAAATAATATTCCTTCCGCCATACGGGCTCGGGCGGATCGCTCCAACCGAGGCCGTCCGAAAACGCCGTCGCCCCGACAAAATCGGGATCGCCCAACCGATGATGGTGAGGTCCGAATACATTGCGGAGATTGGAATACAGGCGCACACAAAGCCTATTTTTCCCCTCGGTTACCGACGGCGTAAGATCGACGCTACAATCGGGATCGTAACCTTCCCATAAAAGTGTGCCGTTACAATAAATTTCCGCATAATCGCAAAGCAACTTAAAAGAAAAACGATAGCGCGTATTTTCATAAAACTTTTTGACGCGGAAGGTGTTTTCACAGCGCATGATTCCGCAGAAAAACGGATAACCGTTTTGTGTAATTTCGTCGGGAAGCGATTTTTCCGCCGAATCGCGTACGACAAAATCTCCCTTTTCACAAAGCAAATCGTTTCTTAAAAGCGAATCGTTCTCTGTTTGTATTCCGTCGCCATATACCCCGAAATTTCCCGTTAAATAGCAGTTTTCAAGTTCGGTTTTATAGCGGATTTTATTTTTTTCCGTTTCAAGGACATCATCGTTATATACATGATAGGTGTATTCCGATTGTTCAAAATACGTCTTTATGACAATTTCGTTCCTGCCCGTTTTGATATATCCCGTCACATCCGTCTTTTCTATGCAAGGATCGATGAGCGCCCCGCAGTCCTTCCAAACGACGGATCGGCCGTTGATAAAAATTTCTTTCTCTTCATGCGCTTCACAGGCGAAAAAGATTTTGCCGCAGATAAAATCCGAATTTTCCACATCTACAAAAAAGCGCATGTTCAAAGAGCCGTTTTTTCTGCCGTGCATGAGCTCGGAAAACAAGAGCCGAACATCCTTCATTTCACGGTACTCGTTCCCGTCGAACGAGTATTCCCCCCGGTCAAGGACCAAAATATTTTCATTTTCCGCTTTCAGCGTCCATTCCCGTCGATCGGGAACAATTTCAATGATTTCCTCTCGGGGGATGTTCCCTGCGGGCGCCGTTGTCTTTATTACAGAAAACAGAGCGGAATCATAAGGATTCACCTCTACCCTGACCCCCGTAAATCTTTCCGCCGTTTCATTTTCCAAATCGAGACGATATAAGATATAGCCTTCTCTCGGAATCAACGTAAAGGCTTCCCGAACTTCATGAGAATTAGCGGCAAAAATAATTTCGGCGCGGCAAGCGTCTGCCGTTTTTATCGTTCCCCGAAAAAAGACCGACGCTCCGTTTGATTGAAAAGTATATCCTTCCCCGTCGGAAAGAAACACCGAAAAGTCTTCTGTTTTCGCAGAATATTTTTTCAGGGTATCCAGCTTTGCGGCGCTCTCTCCGACGGAACGGGCGGCCTCTCTTCCGTCCATATGGGAGGGAAAACTGCCGCAATAGTAAATTTTTCCGCCTGTTTCAGCAAATGAAATCAATAGCTCTGTCGTGTTTTTGTCCAAGCCGAGACAATTCGGAAGCAAAACGGCAGAATAGGAGCGTTCGCCCACGGTAAGGCGTCCGTTCTTTACGCAAGCATGGCGTTTGAGAATTTCTTCGCTTCCGAGCTCATAGGCGATGCCGCTTTTTTCGAGCTCCGCGATCGTTTTTGAAAATTCGCGGTCATAGGCGAGCACGGAGGCTTTTTCTTTCTCACAATACAGCATAAACGCCGATTTTACGGGAGAGAGGACGAGAAGCTCCGCACTCGGCTCCGCCGCGGACAGCAGACTGCCGAGCGAAGTCAGATAGTCGTTAAACCGCCGATATTTTTTCCACCAGGTCTGATGTTCGAAGTGAGACGGGGGATAATCGCGCTTGCGTTCCCCTTTCAGGCTGTACGAAAACAAATGCTGACAGAGCAAATTGATTCCGCCGGCATACTGTCTTTCGGCAATCGAGCGCAGCCTTTGAAGGCCCACGCTCCAACCGCAGAGCGCGAATGATTCCGTCAGGACGCGAGGTTTCCCGAGCTGACGGGCGACGGAAGAACCCTGCTTCGGGACTTCCATTGGACAGGGAGAGCGTCCCAGCCAATCGATGCCCGGCATTTGCATGAATTCGTACATGCGCATGATGTCGCCGCAGTCGATGACCTGTCCCGAGAGAGAATTCTCGTCAAAGCCGTGTCCCGTGAAAATATAGCCGTAACGGGCACACCACTCATAAATTTTTTGATAGTATGCTCCGCAGAGCATATCTTCCGCCAACGAATAGAAATCGTAACGAAAAGGACGGCAATCCTCCAAATCATAAAACAAACAAAGAAGTCCGTCAAGGACGTCGTATCCGTACTTTTCAAAAAATCGTTCGGCAAAACGGCGGGACCACGGGCAAGTACGTTTTCCGTACTGCGGTTCGTCCGTAAAAAAACCGCGAATGGAATTTTTGTAACGTTTCCGATACGTTTCGTATACTTCTTCGATAAAACAGTCCGTCGTCTCGTCGTCGAGTATATCCACATAATCGGGAGAGGTCCGCACGCAAACCGTGAAACGGGCTTTATCCTTTGTCGGGACGCGTTTGCAGACTCCTTTTTCCGCCTTATAAAAAGCCAAAGGCTCCGCGCCGTCGGGCATCGCATCTGCGGGATAACATTCCAACCACCTGAGACGATATTCGGGGTGTTTTTGTACGATTTTTCCGTCGGCAAAGCCGCTCGGCCAGCCGTTTTCATCGTAAACATAGCTGTCCAGGCCCCGCGCCGTCCCCGCTTTTACCCCGGCATCCAGACATTCAAACCATTCCTTTCCCATGTAGTCGGTGAGAAGGCCGCTGCGTGCGTGCATAAAGTAACCTCCGCACCCCTTTTCGGACATCTCCCGTATCTGATCGGCCATTTTGTCCGCGTCGAGACGGTCATTCAGCGACCAAAAGGGCAGAGAACGATATTCCCGCGAACGTCCGCGGATGATATCGAAAATAAAATCCGTAGCTCCCATGATTTTCAAATTCGTTCGGCGCGTTTCAGCCATTCCTCCGCCAGGAGCTTTTTTCCCTCCGCGGTTAAATGAATGCAGTCTACCGTATAAAATTCGGGCGTACGCTCCACCCAATTTTCGGCAAAAATCCCGTCCATGGGGAGATATACCGCGCCGAACTCGTTGGCAAGGCGGCGAATCGCATAAATGCGCTCAAAGAGCGAATTTCTCAATCCGTCCATGCCGAAATCTTTCGGAATGAGAAACGGTTCGACGACGATGACTTCATGAGTGAACTCGTAAGCCGTGCGGAGCATACGGCGATAAGTATCGTAAAATTCGGCTTCCGAAGCGATACGGGGCGGCGTTCCGCGCACCGTCGTGTCGTTGATGCCGCCGAGGATAGAAATTACGTCGGGGCGGATATCTTCGCATTCCGGACGAAAGCGCTGTAAGATCTGACCGCAGCTTTCTCCGTTGATGCCGCGGTTAAACCCCTCGACATCGCCCAGACGCTCGCATACGATTCGGTTATAGCCCGTAAGGCCGTGGCGGTCGGAATAGTCGCGGCCGCTGTCCGTAATGGAATCGCCCATAAATAAAATTTTTGCGTTCTTTTTAATTTTCAGCGTTTTCATTTTTCCGATACCTGTAAAGTGCGGCGGGGTCCGCGTCCTCTCCCCGAATCAGTCGATAGAGTTTCAAGCCCTTAGCCTTGGGGATAATTCCCTTGGGCGAGCTTGGAGAAGTAAACAATCCGAAATCGATTTCTATTCCCGGCCCCGCAGTCCAATCGTACAGACGGAAAATAAATACCGTCTCGATATTTTCGCACGAACGGAAGGCCTCGAAGTCCGTCGGAAAGAAGGAAGCCTGCAACTCGTCGGCCTCCGACTTCTTCATACCGCGATTGACGACGAAATCGGAATCGTGATAGCCGAATTCGGTAATAAATATTTTTTTCCCGCCGTCGCCGTGGCGTTGCATGACGCGCAGAATCATTTCCGCGCCGCCCCGGATAATCGAAGCGTCGCCGCCGAAATTATAGGCGTGATAACACTGTACCTGAAAATAATGATCGGGATCGGTATCGGGGGCAAGTCCGCGCGGAAATCTGCCCGATTCCACGGCACGATACACAAACTCATAAAACTCCGCCATTTCCGCATAGCCGCGATAGGGCGTGGGCGCGGGAAATACCACATACGCCTTCGGATTGCCGCGCTTGACGCCCAAGTTGGAATAATAGCAAATATCCGCCGTGATTTCCGCCTTTTCGAGATTGGTATAGCAATATCTTTCGTCGTACTCGGAGTTCTTTACGCTATGGGAGGAAAATCCCGGCTTTGCGAGATAGGAATTCATGTTTACTTCGTTTCCGCATTCCCAATACTCGATTTCGGGAAATTCTTTCGCCATCATCTCATACGCGCGGGCAATCATGTTCATTTCGTCCAAATACGCCTGAGTGCCGGGTTCCGGCATTTCCGGAACGGAGTTCGGAGTACCCGTAAAACTTTTCGGAAATACGTAATTATGATTCATGGCGACGATACGAATCTTTCTTTTCGTCAGCTCCTCCACATATTTCCTGTAACGGCGGAATACGTCATCTTTCCATTCCAGCTCGTCCGTATCCCCTTTCCGCTGCAACAGACGTTTGTGATGCATCCAGATGCGCATAGATTTTGCGCCGAGACGGTCAATCAAATCGATTGTCGTCATAGGGTCGGCACCCTTGTCCAAAGAACCTTCAAACTCCTCGCATATCCCGTAAAAATACGCATCGGGATCGCAAGTATATCCGAGACCTTCTTTTACCTGCATATTTTCTCCTTAAATAATTGCGCCGTTCCGCTCTGTACGGAACGGCGCCTCGTCGAATTTTCTGCCGAATTATGCTTGTTTTTTTTTATACTTATAAAGTCCCGACGTATCCGCGTCCTCGCCGTTAAAATACTTAAACAGCGCAAGAGCCGCGGGCTTGGGCGTGATTCCCATCTCTTCGACGGGAGACGTAAATATTCCGAAAGTCTTTTCCATATCCTTGACTCCCGCACCCGCCGTCGTATAGTTGAACATACGGAAACAAAACACCGCTTCCAAGGAAGGAAGATTCGCCTTTAACTGATCGATCGCTTCGGGATACCATTCCCCGATATCCTCCTGCCGCTTCGCGTCGAAACTGTCGTACCAGCCGAACTCGGAAAGAAAGAGCTTTTTGCCCGCATCGCCGTGTTCTACCGCCACGTTATACATATCGATGTTTGCTTGCAGCCAATCTTCATTGGGCGCGACGTTCGCATACGGATGCCAGTTGAGCACGTTGAAATAATTGTCCGTGTTTGTGTCCGCGGGAATAATTCTCTCGTTATTTTCATCGATACTCGTCGGAAGTTTTCCCGATTCGATTTGTTCGTACAGAAGATCGATAAAGATCGCAGAGGCGTCCGTCGAGGAGAACACGAGACCGGGCATAACGAGCTCGTTTTCGGGATTGTGCTCTTTTATGCCGAGGTTTGCATAGTAGCACTGATCCGCCGTAATCATCGCCACCTCTTCGGGGGTATATTGATATTGCGCGTTGACCGCCTCGGAATTTGCCGTGGAATACCCTTGACGGACAATCGTCGTTCCCTTCGGGTGATCCGTTTCGTTATTGGGTTCCCAAAGCGTAATTTCGGGAAATTCTTCCGCCATCATGCTGTAACAATCGCGGAACAAATTCATAAACGCCATATATTCGTCCGGTTCGTTGACGGGATCGGGAATGACCCCCATGGTCGAAGGCTTTATCATCTCCACGGGATAGAGGTATTGATGGCTCATGACGAGAATATTTTCTACGCCCGCTTCCTTCAAATCCGCAAAATAATTATGATACGTCTCCACCGCATTGCGTTTCAGACTGATTTCGTTGGAAGTCCGTTCCCGTTCGAGAACATAAGGAATATGCATCCATACGCGGACGGATTTAATGTTCATCGTCTTTATGAGATCGCAGACGATTTCCGTCGTGATTCCGGGATCCTTGGAAGACGTCGGCAAATCGGAGGGAAGGACGCAAATTCCGAACATATTTTCCGGGTTCACTTCATATCCCAGCCCCGTTTTCTGCTTGGGGCCGTCGTCCTTTTTACAAGCTACACCGCCGAAACCGAGAACAGCGGTCAAAGCGGAAATACAAACGATTTTAGCGATTCTTTTCATGACGCCCTCCCTTTTTCAAAGCGATCGCCGCACCCGCGGCCAAAACGGCAAGTCCCGCCGAAATGCCTGCCACACTTCCACAGCCTCCCGACGACGACTCCGAAGAACCGCTCGAATCTTCCTCTTTCGGCGGAACGTAGTCCTCCGTGTCGATGTGAATACTTCCGTCCAAAGAATAGAGATTTGCCGTCTCTATCGTCGCGCTCTTTTCCTCGACGGAAAGAGCGATATTTCCCTCCGCGGAGGTCTTTCCTTCTTCAAAATAGAGAGTGGCCACGGGAGAACCGAGGTAATCGTAAGGATCCTGCGCGTTGCGTATGGAAATCTCGACATATCCGCCGATCATTTCCACTTTCAAAGTGCTGCCCGAAAGGAGTCCGCGCTCCAAAACCGCGGTATTGCCGCCGGATTCGTCCACGAGCCCTTCTGCGGTCAGCCGATTGTCCTTAAACGTCAGGGAACATGCGGCAGTATCCGACGTGACGCCGAGCGACAACTTAAAGCTGCCCTCCACATCTCCGAATTCGAGGAACAGGAGCAGGCTGTCCATGGTTCCGACCGTCTTTGCTTCGGCGCTCGGAATGAGCGTAAGCCCCTCGGAGGAAGTCACGGCAAAATCGTTGAGCGTCCAGCCGTCGCTGTTTTTGCGGAAATCGCTGCGGAGTTCATCGAGACTTTCCGCGCTTGCGGCAGTTCCGCAAAGAACCAAAGAAAGTGAGAGGACGAGAAAAAGCAGAGCGGAAAAAAGAATACGGAATACATTATTTTTGGATTTCGTCATATTACGCCTCCTGAATCATCGGGTCGATATTCGTAATCGAGAAATTGGTCGCATTGTAATATGCTTTTCCCGTATTTTCGATCATCAGAGCGGTATAGCCGAACGTGTCGACGTCCGTGAATACGATCTGCGGTTTTCCGAAAGCCGAATCCGGTTGAGAAGTTTCTTTAATAAATACCTTTACCGTGCGGGAAGAAATAATCAACATGCAGGTATACCAGGTTTCCGTATCCTTAAATACGTTCAAGGAACAAGTGGCGGAAGTCGCTCCGGAAGCGGTCGTCATATTCTTTCCGACGATGCTCGTCGTATTTCCGTCCTTGCGGAAATATACTCCGGGCGCGTCGTTACAGGAAGTATCCAGCATTTCGCGACCGAAGGAATAACCGAACCCCGCGAGTTCCGTCCCCTCGGGAAGGGAGGAAGGTCGGAAATCAAAACGCGCGATCTGGTCGCCGAAACGGGACTTGGAAAGAAATGCCGCATCGCCGCTGATGTCGTGGAACTGGATATAGTTCCGATTCATCTGAATAGGAGTCTTTACCCCGCCGTACATGATCCATTTGCGGGTATTCACGTAATGTTCCTCTATGATTTCCCCCGCGATCTCGTATTCCTTAGAGCCTTGGAAATTAATTCCTACATTTTCACTGTCGGGATAAATCGCCTCAAAAATATAGAGGGAGAAATTATCGATGGCCGAGCCGTTTTCGGGCGCCTGAGCCGCCGCGTCCGGCGTGACCGCCGAAACGGAAGTATAACCGTCAAATTCGACGTCCTCGAACGCTGCGCGTTCGATATCGTTTATATAGACGCGAACGGTGTTGTCGTAATATCCGACGAGCTTAACCGTCGCCGTAAGCCCCGTCAGCTCTTCCACCGTCACTTCGTTCCCGACGACCTTTCCGTCGGAAATATACGCGAGCTTATACGCCTCGCCCGCCTTGCGCATGCCGATAAAACTCTTTTTTGAAGCGTCCGAATCGGGCGTCTCCAAAGCGAAGCCGCTGCCGACATAGGTATTCTCGGTCAAAGCGGAAGTCGTAAGGTCGTAAGAGATCTCGAAGCTCTTGGTGCTCATTGCGTTGCGCTCGATAGGGTCGGCATATACGAGGGAGCCGTTCTTTACTCCGTCATAGGACACCGTACAGAATTTTCCGCAATAAGTCCTTTCTTCCGTGTTCGTCTGCACGCCGCGCCAAGCGGTATCGGGCGTCGGGAAAGAAGGATAGCTTATGTCCCCCGTGCTGAAATCGTCCTTAAAAAGGGAAGTCTTATTTTCGCCCGTCCCTTCGCTCAGCTCGAAACTGCGAATTTCCATAACCGTTTCGCCATAAGTGGTAAATCCCATATAGCCGCCGATTTCGATCGTCTTGAAATCATGGACGGTATAAGTCGATTCCTCCGCATCCGCATCTCCCCACTTGAACTTCATGGAATATTCGTTGTCTTCGTTGGGAGCGGGCTTTTTGGTGAACTCCATAATCACGCGCTGGACACTGCCGCCCGCCAAAAGATTCCCCGCATTGAATACGTCCGATTCTACATATTCGGTCTTGTCGGGCGTACCGAAAAATCCCGTGCTGCTGGACATGTCCCGCTTTGCAAGGCGCATACCGCGTCCGCTCTCGCCCTCGGAAGCCACGCCGCCGCTGTTGATTTGGAGGAAATACGCGGAAGGAGAGGTATAATAAAAATCGTTTACGGACGCACTGCCGAAAAAGATTCCCGACCAGCTCGGCGTTCCCACCCAATTCATCTGCATGTCGATCGTGAAGGAATCCCACGTCTCGTCGAGCGGCATCTTCTGCAAGGCAATATACGACCCCCACGTATTGATTCCGTTCATGCGGAGCGCGGAATATTCTACTTTTTGTCCGACTCCGTTCGTCGCCGTCCATGCGTCGGAATCGAGCGCTTCCCCGTCGAAATTGTCCGTCATTTCCAAAGACTTGATATTCGCCGCAGCCGCGCGGTCGGTATGCTCCGCGCCGAACGCAAAGGCGGAAGAAAGAATTCCCCCTGCCATTGCCAGCGATAAAAACAATGCAATACTTTTTTTCACTGATTACTATCCCCTTTATAATTAAAATTCAATTTTCGGAGTAAATTTATCCAACAACAGCTTTACGATAAACACGATAGGCCCGAACATTAACGAGAACAGAATACCGACCGTCGCGGCACTCTTTGCATAGGCCTCAATGCCCATATTCGTGCGCACATAGACGTACATTGCAATCGTCATCGTCATGCCTTCGGGACCGCCGCTCTCGTTGGTGAGGAGCATGGGCTGCATCAAAAATCCGAACATGCCCATGACGGCGAGCACGATAAAGTTGGATACGGTGGTCATCGTCAGAGGCAGAGTGATGCTCCAAGCCTCCCGCCAGAATCCGATTCCCTCCAATTTGGCGGATTCGGAAATTTCCTTCGGAATCCGCTGCATGGCACCGCTCATTAAAATGACGTTCGAGCCCAAACCTGCCCAGACGCAATAGAGATAAATGAGCGGCCAGACGAGCGGATTATCCGTGCTCGGCGTGAGCCATTTGAGATCTTTAATACCGAATACTTTTTCAAACAGCAATCGTATCGTACCGAAGCTGGGATCGAAAAGATACTTATAGCACATCGTGAGAACGACGATCGAAATCATGCTGGGAAGGTAAAACAGCACGCGGTAAAGGCGTTCTCCGGGAACATGCTTATAAAAAGCATACGCGGTAATAAAGGCGAGCGGCAAGATGATGAAAAGTCCCGGAATAATGGAAAAGACGGAATTCCACATCGCCCGCTGCATCACGGGATTGTCGCCCAAAACCATTTCCTTGAAGGTACGCACGACGTCGTCGACGCCGCTCCATACGTATTTTCCCTCCAAGGGCTTATACGTCTTGAAAATCAGCGTGAAGCTCTCAAAATTTACGTACAGCCAGAAGACGAGGAAATGAATGATGGGCCATGCGACCAGACTGAGGACGAAAAGATATTCCCATCTTTTACGGCGGCTCTTGATTCGCTTGGAAATTTTCGCTCTTTCCGCTGCGGAAAGTGCCGCGTCCGTCGCTTCGTTTATTTCCGTCATCGTTTTGTTGTTATCCATAGTTTTCCCTCTCGCTCGACCGTTCGGCACCCGAAGGCACCGCACGCGCCGAGTCCTTACTTCAATTCATTGATTCCGAGCTCGTCCACCCAAGTTCCGTAGTCGCGATTGGTCTTTTCGATGACATCTTTCATAATATCTGCGCCCTTTTTGGTCAGTATTCCGTTCAGGCACGGACCGGAGCCGATGCTCTGGAACAATTCGGGACGCTTATACGTAAAGATATAAGAAAGGTAGGTATCGCGTTCGTCTTCGGGGACATGCCCCTTGTTCATGGGATATTCGACGATATTGAAATCCGCTTCCTCATACATTTTCAGAGAGCTTTCCACATAGGAAGAGAACTCAAAGCCCTCGTCGGCAAATACTTCTTCCGCTTTCATGGGATCATATTCAAAGGGTCTGGCCACGCCCGTGTTTTTCGTGAAGTCGAGAAGCATTTCCTCGGAATTGATGAACGCGAGGAATTGCTTTGCAAGCTCCTTGTTCGGGGCTCCGGACGGAATAAAAATGACGTCCATTTCCGCATTGTTATTGATTTTATAGGGCTTTCCCGTTTCGGGATTGATCGCCGCATTATCGAGCGAGGGAACGAACATCGACTTCATCGTGAAATCGTCGGGCATGAAATCGCGCATTTCGTTTTCAATCCAGTTTCCGACGAAAATGAAAGCCGCCTCGCCGCGGATAAACGCCTGTTCCGCATCGATCCCCGTAATTTCGTCGCACTTTTCAATTGCGTTGATATAGTTTCCGTTATGGTCGGTAATGAAGTCGGAAAGCGTGTCGAGCGCGACCTGAATTCCTTTTTGTTCCCAGACGTTGCCGCCGTTCGTGAAGGCCTCCACGTCATATTCGGGCGCGCCGAAATCCCAGAAATCGTAATAGGAACCGTCTCCGTCCTTTTTCGCGTTTTCGCTGGCTTCATATACGCCCTGATACTGCGCCCACCAGACTTTGAGCGGGAACGTCAGCCACCATTGTCCCTTATTGATACCGAAGGCGAACGCCTGTACTTTTTTGCCCGTGCTGCTGGTCAAATTCGAAGCATTGAGGTCGTCGACGTATTCGTGAAGTTCTGCCACCGTTTCGGGAGCCTTATCCCAATTCTTTCCCGTGCTGCGGCGGGGCGTATTGAGAACGACGTCCTCATTATAGACCATGCCGCAGTTGAGCACGGACCACGGAAGAATCCAAGGATGAGAATTCCCCTGTCCGGGACGCACCGTCATATAAGGTACGTCGATTCGGTCGTCGTTCATGTAGTCTTTGATTTTAATTTTTGTGCCGTCGAGCTTTTCGACCTCCGTTTCGTACAAATCGTCGAGCGGCTCAACCCAACCCTGAGACACGAAATACTGCCAGTCGCAGTCCTGATTGAAATAGATGTCGGAAAGTTCTCTGCCCGAGGACAAATAGGAGGTAATGCTGGTTTGAAGGTTATTGTCCTCTATCAGCTCTACCTTTACCCCGGGATTTGCGGCCTCGAATTTAGAGGCCGCGGACTCCATCCATGCGGGACCGAAGCCGCCGACATAATAGCGGATTTCCAGCGTATTTTCGTTTCTATTTTCTCCCGACGAACAACCCGCGAAAAGAGCTGCCGAACTCGCGACAGCCAATGTCGCAGCTAAAATTCTGAATGCAAATTTCTTCATAACTTTGCTCCTTATAAACAAATTAACCTTTGATGCCGCCGCCCATGTTGAGACGGATGATCTGTCTTTGGCAGGCGGAAAAAATAATGATGACGGGGGTGATCGTAATGATGACCGCGGCGAACAATTTCGGATAGTCGAGCACGTAAGCTCCCGCCGTCGTGATGTTGTCGGACACTCTCTTCAATCCGACCGCAAGCGTCTCGTGCGAGGGGAAGAACATATATGCGGAAGCATAATCGTTCCAATTTCCGATAAACGCTAAAATCCAGACCGCGAACATGGTCGATTTCGCCTGCGGAATCATGATTTGTAAAAAGATGCGCCAATTGCTTGCACCATCGATCTTCGCCGCTTCCGCATAAGTGGACGAAACACCCGAAAAAATACCGTAGAGTATCAGGAAATTGAATCCGAATCCCGAAGCACCTTTGATAATCATGCCCGGAAGCGTATCGTAAAGCTGTAAATCATGCATGAGCCGAAACATGACGGGAAGCGAACCAGTCGTCGGGATAAACATGATAGATATTGCGATGAAGTACAAAATCCTTCTGCCGGGGAACTTGTATTTTGCGACGGCGTACGAGACGCACGCCGTTGCAAACAACGAAGCCGTAGGAATGGTAAGACTCAAAGACAAGGAATTGAAAAGCATGGAGCCTAAATTGAATAATTTGAAGACTTCCGCATAATTATTGAACATTAATTCCTGCGGCAGCGGCCAGGGATTATTTAGGAATTCCTGTTTCGTCTTCAAAGAATTGATCAGCATCCATACGAGCGGATAAATAATCGTGAGTGCGTATAAACCGAACAATACGCACAGCACAATGAGTACGGGACGATGTCCGCGCTCCCATTTTTCTTTTCCCTCCGCTCTTTTTTCTTCCCTGTTATTCTCGCGCCAACGAAGGAAAGACTCCTTCATCGAAGCGCAGACATTTTTTAACTTCATAGATTTTCTCCTAAACGTTGTACGGGGCTTCCCGTTCGTTTATGCATTGGTTTCTTTGAGAACGATATTGTCGAAATAGAGCTCCATTTTTGCGCTATCATCTTTTTTCTCGATTTTATCGTTATAGATGCGGAGGCAAATCGTGCCGTTCCAAGCGGTATCGGGCTTTATTTCAAGTTTGAGAACCATCGCGTCCCCGTTGAACGCCAACTTGCTTTCTCCAAGAAAATATTGTGCGGCTGTATCCTCAGCGCTGTAAGCCTTTATCTTCATATCTTCCACCTTAAAAGTTGCGCTATCGGGTACCGTCGAACAAATTTGTAAGGGAATTTCCACCGTATAGCCCTTCGATGTGTCGATATTCTTGAACTTGAATACGATTTTTTGGTGAGAATCTCCCCAATCGATATTGAGTCCTTCTTTATAAATACGATTGGTCGTCCATTTCAAAAGATTGCCCGCGCTGGGAGCCAAATCCGATTCAGGGCCGCATTCGCGAGGTTTGAGCGCGTCCTTTACTTCGAGATTATCCCCCGAGGCAGCGACGCTCAACATAGCGGAGTCAGCAGTCTTTTTGGCCGAATCCGCCGTAGCGCTTTCAAAGGCTTCGACGGTATCGTCATACTGCAATTCGGAGACCTTATAAACTTGAAGGTTATCGAACGTCAAAGTAAGTCTGCCCGTTACCCCCTGATTTTTTGCACCGTGGCAACCGACCCAAACCTCCCCGTTCCAATCAGAAGCAACGCGGATGTCGAGATAAAGCGTTTCTCCCACCTTTGTGAACTGACCGAGTGCCTCACCGCTGATATTCAAATGATATTTCATGGTATTGTCGAGCTTGGGATCCGCGGCAGTATTGTTATAGGAAAGTCCGAGGTCGTCCTCAGACGCCGTTACGCGATAGCCGTAATAGAGTTTCGTATTGATCGCGGATTCTTCCGTCACGGCTTTCGCCGTTACGGGAATACGCACGAGATAACTCGATTCGGGATCTATTTCGCCGTTATAATGGAAAACAGCTCTTTCATTGAGTGTCGGGGAATAGATTGTCCATTCAATCGCTTCTTCCGCCAAAGAAATTTCAGAAGGAGTCGTAGAATTTGTACGGGCACCTACGTCGAAGAACGTTCCGTGATACATCGGTTTCTGTGTAGAGGTCGTTTTATCCGCAGACGTATAATAAATCCCGTTCGGGTCGAGCGTTCCGCGCGCAAAGGTCTCCGTCATAATGCCGTTTTCATAATCGACGTCCCCTTCTACCGACACGGAAATGCTGTCCTTGATCTCCGTCCCCATCACCGTCGCAACGACGTCGGTCGTACCGTAAGCCTTTGCTACGATATTAAATCCTTCGGGGGCCTCCACGACGTCTATTATGTCCTTGTTATACGTCCACTCGATTTCGTAAGGGTCGCAGTCGGCGGGTTCGGATACGATTTCGATCGTCTTCGTCTCGCCGCGCTTTATCGTCGAAGTTTCCTCCACTCCCGAAATAGAAATTGCCGTAACGGGCTTCGGCTCTACGTACTCTAAAACCGTCAAAGGCAACTTTGCGGAAATGTTCGTTCCCTCTGCCGTCACCGTAATCACGACCGAACCGGGCTTTATACCGGTAACTTTTCCGTTTTCGTCCACCGTTGCGATTGCGGGATCGCCGGAAGTCCATTTTACCGATACCTGCGCATCGGCAGGGTCCGTCGTATATCCGAGCGTAACGCTTCTGTCGGCACCGACATAGAGTTGATTTCCCTCCGGCTTATTCGTAATCGTAAGGGACTTGACCTCCCCCATTTCTTCCGAGGACGATGTCCCCGCACTATCCGAACTGCTAACGGAACCGGAATTTCCGGAGCTCGAATTATCGCCCGAATTGCACGCAGCGAGAAATCCCGTCGTCGACATCAAAAGCGCCATAGCTACAACAAAACTTTTGAAGAATCTCTTCATTTTCCTATAAACCTTCCTTATAATTTTTTCAGATATGATTTCTCACATCAAAGTTTCCAATCGGGGAGATATTTCGACGTATTTTTCACCATTTCGGCAAAGAGCTTTTCGGCCTCTACGGGACTCAGTCCGCTGCAAAGGGGCTCCTGAATAAATACGTTGAACGTCTGAGCAAGATCGCGGGCACGGATAGCGCGCAGCGCATTTTCCTGCTGATAGATTTCGCGAAGTACGAGCGATTGAATCGTAGGCAACAGAGGAGCCGCTCCCAAAGCCTTCACTTCGCCCTGCGTAAAGGACGCATTCGTTTCCACCACCGCGTTTTCGGGCGCGAAGGGAACTTGTCCATGATTGGGAAGATTGACGTTGGAAATAAAATCGCGCATTCCCACAAGGCCTTCCATCAGATATACGAACTCTTCGTCCGACTTTTTAATTTCCAATTCGTCTTTTCCGCTGACCAGTCCTTCCGTCTGTTTGATGCGCAGCGCAAGATCCTGTTTTCTCCAATCGACGGAAGTCAGGGCGAAGCCCCAGCGCTTTACCGTTTCGGGATTTTTCAGATACCAGGCGCCGTTCATAAATTCCGCCAAATGTCGGTCGCCCGCCGCCGCGATCTGACCGAACCGACGGAACAAATCGATTTTTACGAGATTCGTACTCTTAAAGGGATTTTGCTCCACCTCCTTGTTCATGCTGTCGCCGAAATGTTTTGCGACATATTCGCGGTATAAAGGAAAAATATCCTGTCCCTTATATTCCGCTTTCGTAAACCACGTGAAATGGTTGATGCCGATGACGTCGGTCTTGATCTCTTGGCGTCGAACGTCTTTCGCTCCTGTCATTTCCTCGACGACTTCCGCAAGGAAACGCTGCGTCCCGAATACCTCGTGGCAGCAGCCGAACGCCTTGATCTTCGGAAATACGTCGTACAGCGTCCGCGTGCACAGCGTCATGGGATTCGTAAAGTTGATAACGAAAGCGTTTGGACAGCAGCGCGCAATCGCTTCGGCAAACCCTTCGTACATGGGAATCGTCCGCATAGCGCGAAGGATTCCGCCGGGGCCGGCTGTATCGCCGACCGACTGATAAATCCCGTACTTTTCAGGGGTATGTACGTCCGAATGCATTTCGTCGAAAGTGCCCGGAAGAATGGAAATCATGACGAAATCGACATCTTTCAAAGCCTCGTCCAACGTTTCACATACGCAGTATTTCCACTTACTCTTCGTGCGTGGATCATTATAAATGCGTTCTCCGATGATTTTGTTGCACTCTGCCGCCTCTTTGTCGATATCGTAAAGATTGACAATGCCGCAGAAGCTTTCCTGCACGGCCAAATCGTACATGAATGTACGCGCCCACCCTCTTGAACCACCGCCGATATAGGCGACTTTTACATCGTTTCTTTTCATAAATTTTTATTCCTTTGCCGCGTTCTGCGGCCGATTGCTTTTCAAGATTTTTTACTTACGCGGTTAACCGCGTAAGTAAGAGGCCTCTTACTTTTAATTTCCGAATATAAATCGACAGTTGTTTCCGTAAACCGCTTACATAAAACTTGTAAGCGCTTACAGTATGCATTATATCATACCTCTTTCATTCTGTCAATACCTATTTCAAAAATTTTTAGAAAATTTTTTTGCTCAGCGCTGTACTCGTCCGCTGGCGTTGCCTTCCGCGAGGGAAAGGACCTCATCCGTGCTCATCATATTGTAATCGCCTTCGACGGTATGTTTCAGACAACTGGCAGCGACGGCAAACTCGATGATCTTTTGTTCGTTCCACCCCGAAAGCATGGCATAAATGAGTCCCGCTCCAAAGGAATCCCCGCCGCCGACGCGATCCACGATGTGAATGGGATATTTTCGGGAAAAATAGGCTTTTTCGTCCGTATACATCATCGCCGACCAATGATTGTCATTGGCCGATAAGCTCTCCCGGAAGGTAATGGCCACGACCTTAAAGCCGAAGCGCTTACTGAGCTGACGGGCGACACTCACATATCCGTCGCGGTTGAGCGTTCCTTTCTGCACATCTGTTTCCGCGGCATAAATTCCAAATACGTCCGCGGCGTCCTCCTCGTTGGCGATGCAGATATCTACATTCTGGCAAATTTCGCTCATGACGCGACCTGCTTCCTCCCGCGTCCATAATTTTTTCCTGTAATTGAGGTCGCAGGAAACGGTAATCCCGCGCCGCCTTGCTTCGCGCGCCGCATAGAGACAGATGTCGGCAATCCGTCCGCCGAGCGCGGGGGTAATTCCGGTAAAATGAAACCAATCGGCGCCTTCAAATATGCAGTCCCAATCGTAATCGGAGGGTTTAGAGAGTGCAAAGGCGGACATGGAACGGTCATAAATGACCTTTGAAGGTCTTTGGCTGGCTCCCTTTTCGAGATAATAGACGCCCAGTCTGTCTCCTCCGCGCGCAATTCGGGAGGTATCCACGCCGAAACGCCGCAAGTTGTTAAGGGCGGCCTGACCGATTTCATGACGAGGCAATTTCGTCACGAATACGGATTCCACGCCGTAATTCGCCAAACTTACGGCCACGTTTGCTTCTCCGCCGCCATAGACGGCGCCAAAATGATCGGCTTGAACAAACCTGAGATAGCCCTCCGGCGCAAGACGGAGCATGATTTCACCGAACGTAACCGCCTTCATCTTTTTTCCTCCGTAAATTTTGCTATTTTGGCGACGACAGCCGCCGTTTTTGCGCGAATATCCCCTTTCATCATGAAACTGCCGCCGACCGCGACAACCTTATCGCACGCGAGATAATCGAGGATATTTTCTTCGTTGACGCCTCCCGTCGGCAAAAAACAGATTTCGGGAAACGCGGCTCCGATTGCCTTGATCGCGGAAAGTCCCCCATACACGCTCGCGGGGAAAAATTTCACCGTTCTGATTCCCGCCCGATAAGCGGAGATGATTTCCGTCGGCGTCGCGCAGCCGGGGAGATAAGGAATTTCGCACTCGGCACAAAATTCCGCGACGTCCCTGTCAAAGCCGGGAGAAACGATAAACTTTGCACCCGCCTCTATTGCCTCGGCGCATTGTTTCGGAGTAATCACCGTTCCCGCTCCAATGATCATATCCTCGAATAATTCCTTTGTCGCGGCAATCGCCTCCGCCGCACAAGAGGTACGGAAAGTAATTTCCGCCGTATGAAGCCCGCCCTCTCTGAGCGCCTTTACGGTCGGAACCGCGTCGGATAATTTTTCGATTACGACGACGGGAATAAGCCTGTCTAGAAAAAGTGCCTGACTGATGTCGTTCATAATTATCATTCTCCTTTTACGCCGAAATATGCGGCGGCATTGTTGTAAGAAACGTCTCGGACGACTTTTTCGAGCGTATCGAAATCGGGATAGATTTCTCCCGCTTCCGCTTTTCTTCCCAGCCAATCGCAAAAAATTCTTCTGAAATACAGATGTCTCGGATAAGAGAGAAAACTGCGGCTGTCCGTCAGCATACCGATAAACGTTCCGATATGCCCGGTCTGCGCCAAAGAATCGAGCTGAGCGCGGATCCCCTCGTTATGGTCGAGAAACCACCATGCGGGTCCGTACTGAATTTTTCCATGGGCGGAAGAATCCTGAAAACAGCCTGCCAACGTCGTCAAGGGCAGATTCCAAACCGGATTGAGGTTAAACAGCACCATGCGCGGCAGTTCTCCCGCCGAATCGAGAATGTCCATCCAGCGCGCCAGCGCCGCAATGCTCGCGCTGTCGTCGATACTGTCGTAGCCCGTATCTGCGCCCAAAACCTTATACATGCGTGCATTGTTGTTCCGCAAAGCCCCGATATGCATCTGCACCGCAAGCCCGCATTTTGCACATTCGCGGAGAATGAGTCCCATGACGAACGACTTATACGCCTCGACGTCCTCCGCCGCGACCTCCTTCCCCACACGAGCGGCCTCGAAAGCCCGTGTAGCCGCTTTTCTGTCACCGGGAAAGTAAACTCTCTGTAAAGCGATATCCGCCGCCACGGCGCCTTTTTCTTTGAACTCGGACACTCTCCCTGCCACGGCGCTTTCCAGCGCGTACAGCGAATCTATAGGCCCTGCGATCGATTCTAAAAGAGCAAGGTACTCCGTAAATTTCGAATCGTCGATATTCATGATTTTATCGCCGCGGAAAGTGGGAAGAACGCAGAAGGAATAATTCTTTTCGCGAATGCGATCGAACACGGTCAAATCGTCGAAAATTTCGTTGGTCGTACAGACGGTTTTGACGTTTGAGCCCGCAATCAGCGAGGACGGGGACAGGGAATGCGTACGAATATATTCGTTTGCCCGCGCCCATATTCTTTCCGCGTTCTTTGAACAAATGATGTCCTCTATCCCGAAATAGGTTTTAAGTTCCATGTGCGACCAATGATAAAGCGGATTTCCGTAAGCCGTTTCCAGAGCGCGCACATAACATTCAAATTTTTCTTTGTGCGGCGCGTCGCCAGTTATGTATTTTTCATCGATGCCGTAATTTCGCATCAGGCGCCATTTATAATGGTCTCCGCCCAGCCACAGCTCAAAAAAATCGGAAAACGGTTCGTCCTTTTCAATGACCTTTTCCGACAAATGACAATGATAGTCGAAAATCGGCATATCCTTCGCGCAATCGAAAAGTCGTTTCGCCGTTTCGTTAGATAATAAAAAATCTTTTCCGATAAATTCTCTCATAAATAAACTCCCGTATTTATAATGTCACGCCGCGTTTCCATACTGCGATTTCGCGGCTTCGGTTATTTTCTGCCGCCGTCGTTTTTCCGTTTGCGGTCTCGATTACGAGCCGCATGAGTTCTTCCGCCGTTGCCGTCACGCCGATTTTTTCCGCTCTCCCCGCGTCAAAATCTATCCAATGCGGCTTTACAGTGGCAAGCGCCGTATTCGTAGAAATTTTCAGCGTGGGAACGAT
>OGQX01000377.1_pt1 | contig 52051 bp, 59 predicted proteins | sample 1553291 | NCBI WGS metagenome assembly OGQX01 (sample SAMEA2580030, study PRJEB22360) | human gut metagenome | biome: human gut; feature: human-associated habitat; material: faeces | place: Denmark | collected 2008/2010
GTCTTGTAAATTAAATGTTACTTCATAAACCTGCATTTAGTCTAAAAATTCACGTATTTTAGAATTCAACCAAATTCAACCTATATTCTTCTTTTTAACTGTGAATTTTGTAAAAAGTCGTAAAATTGCCATTTAAACAAAAAAATATGATAATATAAAGGAAGAAGGAGATGAATGACTAATGAGTGGAAAGGCGGATTTAGCATTATTAAAGCAAGCGTTATCTAAATTAAAACGATATTCTAGTCAGTTTGATGAAAAGAAAAATAATGGTACTGAACAAATCGAATATAGGGATAAACATAACCCTCCTATTGTTTTAGATGATAAAGTCGATAAATTTATTGAATGGTACTATCAAAACGAAGTGAAAGGAAAACAAACCGATATTGGAGAATATAGTTCGCCGATTGAGATGCGTAATTTTATTGAAACACTAGCTGTCTGGTATGAGCTTAGATATCCAGATATCTTTATAGATACGATGATTTTTGCTCCTGATGTTGAAGATTATTCAAGTACTATTATGTTTAAAGAAAACCCATATATGCTATCCCTATTTGGAAAAAGTAATCCAGTAGAAGAGTTAGATTGGTCAGAATTCTATAACTTTCAGGTTCTTTTTCAATTTCTAGGTCCCGAAAGAATTTATTTAAAAGATATTCCTTATCCGAAAAGTATCGATATTAAAGTGGAAGGATATTGGCTCAGATTAGGGTTAAGTGATCAAGGAATGGTTGAAGTCATAGAAAATTTTGGTAATTTTCAAAAACAGGATTCTTCCCTTCCTCAGCTACTAGATCAATTGGTTGGGAAATCCGTTAAAGAAGTGATTCAATTTATGGATGATCATCATATACCTCTACCTTCTAATAACCAATTAACCAAGGCAATTAGGGAACATGAAAAATATCAGTATTTAAAAAAGGAAGTACTCAATTGCGCGATGTATCGAATAATCGAAAGAGGAGGAAAAAGAACAGGACCAAGACGAGCTTATCTTTTTGCCAATGAATTTGGTTGCGATAAAAATATTCCAATTGCTTATGGGATTGATTTATCTGATCCTAATCTAGAACAGTTACTTCGGGTGTATCTGTCAGATGGTGGTTCTTTAGATTTAGCTTGTTATTTAAATTATTTCAATAGAACAAGTAAGTACCAAAAACTAGAAACGATAACCGTTAGAAAGTTACTTCATTTCTTCCCTGATCTTGAAAATGATAAAAAAACTGGCGAAGAATCAAGAGAAGATTCCGAACAAATAAAAGCTAGGCCACAAAAGGTAATTTCTTATTTTCGTAAAAGATAAGATGTTCAGATACAAATACTAGAAATTTCTAACAGAGATAGAAAAAGCCACTTTTCGATAGAAAAATTGGCTTTTTTCTTATTTGATTATCTAGATTTTCCTTCAGTACGTTCATTCTCGTAATAATTGAGATAATTTTGTTCTAAATAATAGAGGCGTAGTTTTAACTCTTGTTCTAAGATATCTAATTTCTTCATCACGAGAGTAAACTCTTCTTCTTCCATGTATTTTCGATACTTCGTATATGCTTCTAATCGTAATTTACTAATCTCGTTTAATCCTTCACGATAAGCAGTTCCGGCACTGTCATCATCAGTTTCAAAAATCACGTTCAATAGTTTAAGTAAGCGTTCGAATTTTAAGTTTACTTTTTTGGTTGCTACTTTATTCATTAAACTAGGATTGATGATGACTACTTTATTTACATTGATAGCATCTTTAATTTTAATGTTTTTCTTAGGGGAAAGATCATATCCATGCATTTTATCGTATTCGAAATACGTAATAGCTGGGTCATTTTTTTCTTTGACAATTAAATATTTTTTATCTAGCATCACTAACCACCTCTATTTTTCTATGTTCTTCAACAAGTCTGGTCTTCTCTCTACAGTTCTATTATACCGCATTTCTCTACGATATTGTTCAATTTTTTTATGATCACCGGAAAGTAATACATCAGGGACTTTCATTCCACGATAAATACTTGGTTTTGTATAAGTAGGATAATCCAATAAGTGGTCGTTAAAACTATCTTGAAGGTGGCTTTCCTCTGCGATTACGCCTGGTAATAAGCGAACAACTGAATCGACAATCGCCATAGCAGGAATCTCGCCTCCGGTTAGTACATAATCGCCAATGGATATTTCTTGATCACAAATACTTCTAATTCTCTCGTCAAAGCCTTCGTAATGGCCACATATTAAAATCAAATGTTTAGCTTGAGAAAGTTCATACGCTTTTTCTGAACGATATGGTGCGCCATCAGGAGTAAGTAAAATGACAATGCTTTCTTTTGTCCTTAATGCATCAATACAGTCAAAAATCGGTTGACAAGTAAGAACCATACCATTTCCGCCGCCATAAGGGGTATCATCGACTTTACCGTGTGGATCGAGGGAATACTCTCGGAAATTCACTAGATTGATTTCAACTTTTCCTTTATCGATTGCCCGCTTGATGATGGAATTACTTAGAACTCCAGTAAACATTTCTGGAAAAAGAGTCACAATATCAATTTTCATTCAAACAACCCCACTACCGGAATAAACTCCAATTTTTTTTCTGCCCAATTTAATTCTTTAATCAATCCTTTTTCAAAAGGAACTAAAACTTTTTTAGTCAACGTTTCAACAACGAATAATTTCTTTCCTAAGGCACCAGAACGAATATCGATAATTGTTCCTTGAAGTTCTCGATTATAGTAAACACCTAACCCAATGTAATCTTGATCTAAGTATTCATCTTCCGCAAGAGACAAGTCGATACGTTTAACATAAACATATAAACCTTTAAAGCGTAAAACTTGATTAATATCTGTATACCCTTCCATCGTAATCATTTCAAAATTTTTATGGTGGCGATAAGTTTTAATGACTACTTCTTCTTTTTTTCGTCCGATATACAATTTCATTTTAGGAACAAAAACTTTATCCTTATATTCAAAGTCCGAAAGAATTCTAATTTCTCCTTTTATACCATGTGTATTGACGATTTTTCCGACATAGGTAAATTCTTCTTCCATTAACTTTCCCTCCTATCTAATTCATACAGTAAAATACTAGTCGCAACGGCGACATTTAAACTCTCAACCTCGCTATCCATTTGAATATAAAGATAGTGATCACACAAAGATAGAACTTCTTCAGTTACGCCATTACCCTCGTTTCCCATTACTAAAGCGTATTGCGTTTTGGCACTAGTTTCTAGTTTTCTGACATCTTCTCCAGACTCTACTTTTGTTCCATAAATGGGAATCCCCTGTTTTTTTATCTTTGGGATAAGTTCAACTAAATCCCCCTCTATTACATGTAGATGAAACAACATTCCTTGGGTAGCACGGAGAACTTTAGCATTATATAAGTCCACTGTTTTTGTCCCTAATATTACAGTATCAACATGAAAGGCCTTCGCACTACGTAAAATAGTTCCTAAATTCCCCGGATCTTGAATACCATCTAACATTAGAATTCTTTGCCCGATTTTTTGGGGATCATTTTCTACTTTATGACAAAGAGCTAAAATAGGAACTGGAGTATCTAATTCTGTTATCTTTTTGATGATCTCTTGGGTAACATAGATCTTAGGAACGTCTAATTCACAGGTTACCTCTTCTGTTAAAATGACTTCTTCGACAAATCCTGCCCGGTAAGCTTCTAATACTAAATGCCATCCTTCGACTAAAAACAAATTCAGGCGATCACGATATTTTTTTTCGCGAAGTTTACGATATTTTTTTACACGTTCATTATCTAAACTAGTGATGAGCACCTAAACCACCTCTACCTTTATATAAATGTTTTCTTTTTCTATTTGACACCCTAGTTGTATCCATATAGATATAATCTTTTTACTTTTCTCAATAATTTTTCATTATTTTTCTGATTTCTCGATAATTGGGATAGTTACTTTCTACTACTTTCCAAAATCTAGCTGAATGATTTAGTTCGATAAAATGACTTAGTTCGTGAACGATGACATAATCTAGACAAGCAGGATCTTTTTTGATCAATTCTAAGTTTAGAGTCACTCGTTTTAATTTGGCATTACAAACACCCCAACGAGAAGTCATTTTACGAATGGTAAGTGATGGATAAGGGATTTTTCGATCAAATCTTTGAACCCAATACTCTAAGCGTTCAGGAAATATTATTTGAGCTTGTTTTTTGTACCATTTATCTAAATCAGCTTCTTTTACTTCACGACCAATAAATACTTTTTCCTTTCCCAAAGAAATATCACTGCCACCAGTGATAATCGGTTCATATTTTTTTCCTAAAAAAGAAAAACCACTATTTTCTTCCTGCTTACGTAGTTGTTTTTCGTACATCTTAACGATAGCGGGCATATTTTCTTCGATTGTCTGTTTAATTTTTCGATCAGATACTAAAATGCTGGTTGAAACATAAAGCTTTAGATCTTTTTTTACCCGTAAATACGTATTTTTTACTCCTCTTTTTTTTTCGATTACCACATCATAGGTATGATTTCCTATTTGAATCTGCACGTTACCACCTAATTTCTTACCCATTATATCACAAACTGCCCAATCTACGCAATTCTAATAATAGTCTAGTAATTTCTTGTATAAAAAGGAAAAGAAACTATCAAAATATAAGTAGAAAGGATTGATTATATGAATTTAGATATTAGAAGTCACATCATTAATAATTTTAAGGGAGATAATGTCCAAGTTTTAAAAGAAGCGATCGAAGAAAGTATTAAAAATAATGATGAGATTACGCTTCCTGGTATGGGCGTATTTTTCGAATTAGTATGGCAAAAAGCAGATGAGGAAATGAAAGATAAGATGTTAAAAATTTTAGAGGATTGTGTTAAACAAAGTTAAAAGTAAAAGAAAAAGTTGCCTGAACGGTAACTTTTTTTATGCAGATAATGAACGATTGTTTTCTTCTTCGTTTAAGCCATAAGAATCGTAGATTTGATCTAAATTCATTGTTGTATCTATACTACTATACTGATTTTGACTTACTCGGTTCAAGTTTTCTGCTAGGTGGTGATATTTGTTTCCACCAGATACAATTTGGTATTTCTTTTCGCCAGATGAGGAATAAGCAGGACTACCTGAGCTTTTAAATTCCACGTAATCGTTATTTCTAATTCCTCCAAAGAAGCAATCTCTTGCCGCTTTTACCACTTCGGCATTATCGAAAGATCCACTGCTTGCAGCAGCAGAAGCAGCAGAACGAACGGAAGAGTTTTGCCATACAGCAAATTGTCCTTGTGCAGTAGCAATTTCAAGAGGCATATTTCCACCCCAACCGCCATCTTCAATACGGTTAGCAATTACTGAAGCGACGCCAAGAGCGTCTTCATATGTTTTATTGGACTCTGCGTTAATAATGACGACTAGTTTATAGAAATCTTCTTCACTCATCGGATAAGTTGTATTTCCTGTTGTATAGTGGTACCCACTTTTTATCGTATTTTGATCGTTAACTGTCACTTCTTCATGGTAGGCTAACGTCGTTGGGATAGCGCTACTTTCACTTGCTGTAGAAACTTCTGTAGGTGCCGTAAGATCTTGTTGTGGTTCTTCCTCTTCTTGAGTTACTGTTTCTTGATGAAGGGCAACTTCATTAAGAGAACTTGCTTCTGTTTCCGATAAAGTTTGACTAGATACGAGCGCTTCGCTTGTTGAACTTCCTGTAGCTTCTGGTGAAGTTTCTATTGAACTGTTAGAAGAAAGGGTCATTCCTTTACTTTGACTAGCTACTTCTTCTGCTTCACTACTAACAGGACTTTGACTATCCATAACGGTTTCCATCGAAGTATCTACTTCAGTGATTGGTGCTGTTTCTGATTTTATTTCTTCAGTTACTATTGATGTTTGACTTTCAGTTTCTTTTTCTTCTGAAACTATTTCCTGTTCTACGGGTTCTTCCGGAACATTAGTTGATGGTTGTTCAGCGATAGATGAATCTATCTCGTTAGCTTCAGTAGTTTCTTTTTGATTAACACTATCCGCCAAAGCAGATGTTGTTTCTAAATGACTAGTCGTTTCTTCACTTAGCGAAACTTCTTCACTACTAGAAGTACTTTCTTGAGTTTTTTGAGTTGATATTGACTCTTTCTCTATTGTTTCCTTAACTGCTGAGCTCTCTTCCTCTGAAGTACTAGTATTAGAACTGCTTGTACTACTTTCCTGTTCAACAACTGGCGTTTCGGCTTCTGTTACTACTTCTTGCTCTGGTACTTGAGCTGTTTTCATACTATTCATCGTTACTTGATCGGTAGTTGTTTTTATTTCTTCTTGTGATTCCTCTTTAGAATGCTCAGTGTTTGATTCACTAACTGGTGTTGTTTCTTTATTTATAGAGGTATCTTCTGCATTTACAACAATACTTTCCTCTACCGAAGAGATTTCTTGGTTCGCTGTTACTTTTTCTTCACTAGTAGTTAAACCAATAGCGTCAGACATCGCATTTTGGATAGACTCTAATTGTGCACTAAACCAATTTGTATTATTTACTTCTTCCGTGGGCTGACTAGTTGAACTAACTGGACTTTCATTTTCCTTTTCAACGGAAACCGTCTCTTTTTCTGGTGTATCTACACTTTCTACTGTTGTATTATCTACTACTGGACTATCTACTGACGGGGTTATTTCTTGTTGAGTAGTAGTATCTTCTTCTGTTTTCTTACTTGGTGTATCAGTTTGGGAAAACAACACTTTTACTTTTTGATTTTCTTCTTGTCCATTAAGGGTGATTGTAGAGTGTTTTATATCCGTTGCAGGTACTTGTTCGAGATCTGTTCCGTCTGTTTCGACTTTAGAATTGTTTTGTTGAAAGGGTAAAAAACGTTCTAAAGTAGTTAACGCTCCTGTTAAAGTAGCCCCAAGTAAAACCACTGCTCCTACTTTGGTTGCAGTCTTTTTTACTTTCGACCATAACTCGTATTTTTTATTTACTTTTAAATTTTTAACTGTTGATAGAGTTTTTGCTTTTTCTTTATTTTTTACGCTTCTTTGAACAACTTGTTTGTCGAACTCTTTAAATAATGGTTCATTTTTTAAAGTATTATAGTCTTTTATTTCGATACTACCAATATTACGATAATTTAATTTTACCGTATTAGAATTTAATTCTACTTTTTTTAGTTTTGCTTCATCGATCGTCGCACGTAAAAACTTTTGAATCTTCGCACTTTCAACCGTGAATTTCACTTGTACTAATTTTCCTTGATAGTAATAATGGACGTGTAATATTGGCTGATAATTTGCCATTTGTTTGATTACGATTTTCACTTGATCATACTGTACAACACTCAACGTTCATCACTCCTACTATTATACTGATTTTATTATAACATAACTATGCAAATTATGCTTGACTTTTTTTGCAAGTCATTGTACAATTTAAATGTTCCATGAAAAAACGTTCCGGTAGCTCAGCTGGATAGAGCAATGCCCTTCTAAGGCATCGGTCAAGCGTTCGAATCGCTTCCGGAACACCATTTAGAAACAAAATACTGATATTATATCAGTATTTTTTCATTTATGCAAGAGAAAATTCCGAAAGAAAAGGAGTCGTTTTTTATCACGATTCCTTTTATTCTTGCCTTAATTTCCTTTTTCAATTTTTCCTACTTCGATTCCTTCTACTTCTAGTAAGACGGTGTTCACATCATAATTATCGAAAACAGAATAAGCAATACTATAAGATACTTCCTCTAACACTTTATCTTGACTAAAAATACTATGATTAAAATTCAGTAACATGAGTTCATCTTCGATCTGATAGTCGATTAATTCTGTATCTTGATTCAAAAATGACATTAAATTACTTTCATAAATATAATCACTAGCAAGACTATCGATAATGATATTAATCTTTTCTCGGTCGTCATTCATGTAGCGGGTAACAGGAACATAATAATTTTCATTATCAATCTGATCAATATAATATAAAGTTACTTTTTGAATTCCATTTCGATTGTCGATATCGTATACTTTGTTGATTCCAAACGACTTGTCGATGACTTCAGGGATTTTTTTCTTATTACTTGGTAATTCTTGGACTAAGACTCCTTCAACTTTTAATGTTACTCCATTTATTTCTTCTAAATTTAAAATACTGTAGGCGATTCCCTCGACGATTCTTTCTTCTAACTCAGCCATCCCTTGAAATAACTCTTTTGAAAAATCTAATGTCGCAATATGATCCGTCACAGTCACTTGATTTAATTTGGTGGCCTCAGGAATAATCCCACTTAATCCAACAGGTAACTTATCACTTTTTTTTATGGTTAAATAATCGATAATTCCTTTTATTTTTCCCTCTATGGTTTCTGATTCTAATAAAACATTCGTTTTTACTAGGTAGTTATTTGGTCCTAATAAATAGATCTCGTTAGTTCCTAAAGAAACGACATACTCTACATCCATATCGACATCTAAATAATTACGATTACTCAACTTTTCTGGTATGATGTAGATAACAAATAAAGTAAAAAGTGTAAAGGTAGTTATCAAAATTTTTCTTAGTGCCTTTTTACAAAGCATATGATCACCCTAATAAATACTATGAAAGAAAGAAAAATTTATTAAAAAAAGATAAACAATTCTGCTTATCCTATAAAATTAATCTCTTTTAATCTCAGTAGTTCAACAAGGGCGCCACTTCTACCAACTACACCTAGTTTTTGAATGACATTAGAAATATGATTTCGTACTGTTTTTTCGCTAATTTTTAATTCGACCGCAATTTCCTTCGTCGTCTTGTTCAAAAGCAATAAAGAGAAGACTTCCTGCTCTCTTTTGGTTAGTATCCTCGTATTCACACTTTCACTCCTTCTATTTGATACACATAATTACTCATAGTATTTTATGTAATCAGTGACCAAATAGATAGTGAATACGCCTATTTTTCGAACTTTACGCTAACATAAACTTTTTCTGTGAATTCTTCTTGAACGCTTTTCATAATTTGATTGGCTAAACTACTATCATGATCTTTTTTAATGGCGACTACTTTTACTTCGTTGTTGTCTATTTTTACGAAATTATCTAAGGAGAATTGTTCCTTTATTTTTTCTTCTAACTGTTCTTCTTTGCCTTTGATGTCAGTTAAATACTTAATTTGTTCATAGGCATTGTTTTTTTCTTCGGCGGTCGCCTCTTCGCTAGTTAGCGTTCCTCGTAGATCAGCCATCATTTCTTCTCGTTCTTCTTCTAATGAAACGCGCATCGCAACTAGGGTTTCGCTTTCAGTAATTGTCACCTCGGCATTACTTTTTTCTTTCTCTACTTCACCACTTGTTTTTTCGGTATAATCACTGTTATTGGTTAGTAACAATTCATTAGGCATCGTAATATAGTAAACACTAAGTACTAGAATTAAACTAAACAAGGTTAAAAACCATAAACTTTGTTTATTGATCATTATTCATTTCTCCTTTTGATATACTCTATGAAGAAATAAAAAAGAATATTCTTTTTAACTGAATATTCTAATCCTTACTTTTCATAATTTTTTTAAGCTCTTGAAGAATATTTACCATCTTTCGTCGTAACTAAGATTTTTTCTCCTTCGCCAATAAATAATGGAACTTTGATAACTAGATCGTTTTCTAGTGTAGCATCTTTCATCGCTCCAGTTGAAGTGTTTCCTTTTACAGCTGGTTCAGAATGCGTTACCGTGTATTCGATCTTATCTGGTAAAGTAATACCGATAATTTCTCCTTCGTATGATGTGATACTTACAACCAAGTTTTCTTTTAAGAATTTAGCGTCGTCTCCTAAACTAGAACGATCTAATTCAATTTGATCATAGGTTTCCATATTCATAAAATAATAAGTATTCCCCATGGAATATAAGAATTGCATATCACGACGTTCAATACGAGCAGTTTCTACCTTGATTCCAGAGTTGAATGTTTTTTCGATCGTCGCACCAGTTCTTAAATTTTTTAATGTTGTACGAACGAAAGCAGCTCCTTTACCAGGTTTTACGTGTTGGAACTCGATTACTTGATAGATATCATTATCTAGTTTAATCGTGATTCCAGTTTTGAAATCATTAACGTTAATCAAAACAGTTCCTCCTTCCTACTTATGTCTATTTAAATGTTTTACCATTCTTTTGGATGAAGATTTTTTATTTGATCGAAGCATATCATTAGATCTTTTTGGATCAAGTCGATAAGTTGTTCCTTTGGCTTGATTTTCGATCATTTTTTTATAATCTACCCAAGGTTGAAAATTTTCCAACATATAAGTACACCTCTACCTTTATTTTTTCTCTTTGTGTGTAGTGTGTTTACGACAATGTGCACAATATTTTTTGATTTCTAAACGGTCTGGTGTATTCTTAACATTTTTACTAATTCTATAATTTTCGTGATTGCACTCTGTACAAACTAAAGTTTTGTTTTGTCTATTACCAACTTTTGCCATTTCCTTCCCTCCTTGTTTCCTATATGTATTCTATCAGAAAAGGAAAGAAAAAGCAAAACTTTTCGAACATCTTTTGTGAAAAGGTGGAAAATATTTCTATTAATGGAAAAGAAATCGTATAAATATTTGACATATCTTAGTGGTCAAAGTATAGTTTTTGTCTTTAAAACGGAAAGGAATAATTAAAGTTCACCATAAAAATAATAATTAGAAATATAACGAGCGATTCGACGATTGACATAACTGTGAAAACTGATTCCTGTAGATGGATCTTCCACGTCAGGTGAGGTAACTGTGATACTCATGACAGGATCATCAAAAGGAGCATAGCCAACAAAAGCATTAGATACAGTAGCAGTATCGATTTTTCCATCATTATCTGTATCCATAAAGCTCTCACTTGTTCCTGTTTTTCCGGCTGGATCAGGGGCTTTACCCATAACATTTTTACCGAGACCGATCGTCATTACGGCGCGGAATCCTTCTTGGATGCGATCCAGATAGATTTCTTGAGTATCGACAGCATTTAAAATAATTGGCTCTATCTCATAAGCGAGTTTGCCTAATTCTTCACCGTCAGTTGGCTCGTATACCGCTTTTAACAGATGAGGTTGAAGTCTTTTACCATCAGAAGCAATCGTTGTAATATATTGAGATAATTGAATAGGCGTATAAGTATCATATTGGCCAATCGCATAATTGAGTAAAAATTCTGGTTTGACGCTTTTTCCGATATATCCTAAACTTTCGACGGGTAAATCAATGCCTGTTTTTACGCCTAGGCCAAAATCAGAAAAGGTCTTACGATAGATTTGAAAGGCTGTAGGATCGATAATTAAAGGTTCGTTATACCGATAATTTCCCTTCCCTACTCGCATGGCGATTTTAAACTGGTAGACATTAGAGGATTCGGCAAGTGCGATGATATCATTTAAAGAACCAACCCGGTGAGAAGAACATTTAGCCGGGATTGATTTAATTTTGATGCATTCATCGGTCATCACTTCACCAATCTGTAGTACTCCGGTGTTGTAACCAACCAACATCGATGCTCCTTTTACGACACTACCTGGTGCCATCGGATCAGTAAGAGCATAAGGAGAAATATCGACTCCTTTATAACTATTTCCTTCTTTTACTAGTTGTCTTCCTGATAGAGCGAGTACTTCTCCTGTTTGTGGTTGTTGAATAATCGCATAAGTCTTGGAAAGATAACGAGTATTTGCTTCACCCTTAGCACGAATTAATTCACGATCAATCAACTTGTCTACTGCTTGTTGTAGCTCTATATCGATAGTCAAAACAATATCATTTCCTCGGATAGCGTCGCTAACTTTTTCTAGTTGATGATCGTTAATCTTACGGTATGTTGCTTTCGTTCCTTTTAATAGATACTCATATTGTTTTTCTAAATTACTCACTCCTACTACATCATTCAAGGCATATCCGGAAGCTAAATAAGCATCTTTATCTTCTTTAGGAACTGAGTTAATACTACCTAAGATACTGCGCAACGTATCGCCATAAAGATATTCTCTTTCCCAAGTAATCTTCGTATTAAATCCTGATAAGTATTCGCTGTTTTCTGAAAAATAAGAATATTCTTGATCAGTTACTCCCTCGTCTTTGATGATTTTTTGTTCGTATGAATAGCCTCTATTCATCAAATAATATAAGTAAGCAGCTTGTTTATCTTCTTCTTGATAAACGGCTAAATCTTCATCCGTTATTCGATCTATTTTCAAGTTTTCGATATCACTACTATTCAATTCTCTTCTTTTTAACTTTTCGTACTCTTCAGCAGTAATCCTAGAGGAAGCAATGTCTTTGTTTTGGGCTAACCAAAATTCTTTTAGATTGCGAGTTGTTAGTTTCTCATAAGGTAAAGAGACTTTTTTAATGATTTGGTAAGCTAGTTCAATTTCTTCTTCAGCACTGATATCCTCCTCTTTTTGATAATAAATTACCGGAACGGAAACATTGTCTACCAAAAGTTTATAATTACGATCATAGATTCTTCCTCGGGGCGCACTTTCTCCTTCGATGATGATCTCTGTTAAAGAAGCTAACTTTTCTTCATAAAAACTACGTTTAAAATAGATGGTTCTCGTTAGTGTAAAAGCCAAGATGAGAAATAAAACCACTACGAAAATTTCTGTCCAGAGAATTCTTTGATCGATGATTTTGTTTTTTTTCATTTTCTTCACCATTTATAGTTTGTGTCTATTTAAAGAAAATTTACATAAAATTTATTAGGTGAAGAAAATGTATAAAGCCATTATTAAACAGTGGATACCCAAAATCAGTAAGCAAGATTTAAGCAGCTTCTTACAAAATAATCATATTACTGCCTCATCTCAAGAAATCGATATTCTTTATCTTTATTTAAAAACAAGATGGGAAGAAGTCTATGACGGAAAACCAGCAGTTTTTCAAGAACTACAAGAAAAATTAAGTCCAGCACTTTATCTTGACCTATATCGCTTATATCAAGAGATGAAGAAAAAATTTAATATTTAAAAAAGACACCTAGAGATTAGGTGTCTTCTTGGTTTATTTTTCTAATTTTATCTAATAATTCAGGATCAAATTTTCTTTCTTTAATCATCTCAATTTCTTCCCGGTAAGGCGGAAACTCTCTATCGACATAAGGTGTTTCTAAAATCTTAGGAATATTTTCTAGTTGTGGATGATAAATGATATGTAATAAATGCTCAAATGGAATGGTTCCAAAGCCAATATTTTCGTGACGGTCTTTGTGCGCACCTATTGAGTTTTTACTGTCATTTATATGGATACAGCCAATTTTGTCTATGCCAATTACTTGATCAAATTCTGCAAGGACTTGGTCAAACTCATCCATTTTGTATCCCGCATCGTTTAAATGACAAGTATCTAAGCATACTCCGAGCCGTTCATTATCTTTAACGCCATCTAGTATTGTTTTTAGTTCTTGAAAGTTTTTTCCTAACTCGCTACCTTTTCCGGCCATACTTTCTAGAAGAATTTTCACTTGACTATGATCGTTTAAAAACACGGTATTTAAGCCATCTATAATATTTTGTAAGCCTTGTTCTACTCCTTGTCCTACGTGACTTCCAGGATGAAGTACCAGATAGGATATGCCTAATTGACTACAACGATTCAATTCTTCAGTGAGAAAGCGAATGCCAAAATCTAAGTTATCTCTATTCGCTAAATTGATGATGTAGGGCGCATGGACAATTACTTTATTTGGATCGATATGATGTTGTCGCATTAACTGATGAGCTTCTTCAGTTTTTTCTTTGGATATTTTCGACCGATTAGTATTTTGAGGAGCTCCGGTATAGAACATAAAGGTATTGGCTCCATAAGAAATAGCTTCTTCGGTTGATTTCACTAATTGTTTATCTTTGTCAAAAGAAACATGACATCCAATGAGTAACAAACTACTTCAACTCCTATCCACCACAGCGGCTACCACTATAAATAGTGACATTCCAGTCTTCATAGTCCCCTGATTCTTGAATGCTTTGAACAGCTTCTAATCCTTTAATCGTGGCAAGAGTTGCTTGACTACCATCTCTAGCTCCACATAAAGACTGAACCGTGACTTCCATTTTGTTTTTGGCATTTTTAATGATATCTTCACGTCCAAAATTACCTTCTTCTTCCATTGGTAATGCGTATCCATCTTGATCTTGTGAAGTAATGTAATAAGTATAGTGTGGATCTTCTCCTGTTCCTGAATTAATTACGGCTACATAACTCTTACTATCTACCCATTCACTTCCAAATGGCGATGTAGTCGTTCCTTTTTCTAATGGTATTGCATCAAAAGAAAGAATGGTTACCTCATTTTTATCTAATGGAGCCTTCACTTGTTCAGAAAGAATAAGATTTCGCGCTGCGGCAAGATATTCTTGCATCACTACTACATACGATTCTTTTTTAGAACTTACAATATAGTTAGATACCGCAGGTACCGCTATAGTAAGAAGTACAGCTAGTATAACAATTACTGCCAATAATTCCACTAAAGTAAAGGCATTTTTTTTCATTTTTATCTCCCCTATTCCTACCTTTAACTATAGCATAAACCGGATAAAAAAGGAAGAAAAAAACTACCGATTTGGTAGTTTAATTTATTTTAGTTGTATACTTCATCAACTGTGATTGTTCCGCCAGATGTTGCAATTTCGATGAATGAAGCTTCACCACTTGCTGCTGTTCCTTTTTTCATCGTATTAGCTCCTTTTGTTGGAAGAGCTAATCCTGAACTTACTCTGACTACGTTACCATTTCCTAATTCGTCAGCGTTAACAATACGGGCTACAGTTCCAGAAGATGCTGCTTCACCAATAGCGTATTTACCATCATATGCAGCTACATAGTAAACATATTTTGGATTTTCATTTGAACTTCCTTCGTTTACGATGACTACGTAAGAATTTGCTGTCGTCCATTCATTTCCGTATGAACTAGTAGCTCCACCTTTTTCAAGTAAATCTTTTAACTCATCGAATCCGATAACAGTTGCATGATTCATGTCTGATGGGAAATCGAAAGTTTCACTGATTGAAGCATTTCTTGCCGCATCGACATACATCTTAACGGTATCGATATATCCACTCTTTTTAGAGGTATTGATATAGTTACTTACTGCAGGTACTGCGATTGCTAATAATACAGCCAAGATAACGATAACCGCCAATAACTCGATTAAGGTAAAACCTTTCTTATTTAATTTTTTCATTTTTAAATTCTCTCCTCTCCTATTTTGTTTACGTTATCATCATAGCATAATGTAAAATGTGCCGTCAATATTATTTATTTATATTTTTATTATTTACATTTTTAGTGTAAATATCTAAACATGTCATAAAGTCGTGTTTTTTTCTTTTTTTGTCCAAATACGATCATATTTTCTTTTATTTTATCCAAAAACAAGTTTTTTTCTTTTTTAGATCGCCCTTTTTTATTTTAAGCAAAGAAAAACTATTGACACAAAAAATGTCAATAGTCCAAATTATCTTATTTCTAGTAAACCTCGTCGATTATAATTGTACCACTACCATCAACAGCGATGTATGATGCTTCACCACTTGGTGTATTTTTCTCGAACTTATCAGTTTTAGATGGTGTATTTAAACCTGCTGATACTCTGACTACGTTACCGTTTCCTAATTCGTCAGCATTAACAATACGAGCTTTACTTGAACCACCTGAAACTTCACCGATAGCATATTTACTATCATATGCAGCTACATAGTAAACATATTTTGGATTTTCATTTGAACTTCCTTCGTTTACGATGACTACGTAAGAATTTGCTGTCGTCCATTCATTTCCGTATGAACTAGTAGCTCCACCTTTTTCAAGTAAATCTTTTAACTCATCGAATCCGATAACAGTTGCATGATTCATGTCTGATGGGAAATCGAAAGTTTCACTGATTGAAGCATTTCTTGCCGCATCGACATACATCTTAACGGTATCGATATATCCACTCTTTTTAGAGGTATTGATATAGTTACTTACTGCAGGTACTGCGATTGCTAATAACACTGCTAAGATTACGATAACCGCCAATAACTCGATTAAGGTAAAACCTTTCTTGTTCAATTTTTTCATTTCAACATTCTCTCCTCTCCTATTTTGTTTACATTAACATCATAGCACATTCGATTTTTTTCGTCAATAAACTTTAGCTTCATTCTTTAAAAATAGTGAGGAACAAAAATGAGTATTGCTTCATATTTATATTTATTATTTATGCTGATACTCATTTTACTACTTTTTGTTTTTCTTAGCTTTTACTATACCATGTATCCTCTTTTGTTTCTATAAATTAGTTCCTGTTGGTTACTTTCTTTCTCCTCTTCCAATCTTTTTTCTTGAATATACGAGTTTCTCCACTTCTTGAATTGAGAAAACGAAAACGGGAATTTGTGATTATTCTCTTTTAAAACCACAAGAGGTCTTGACAGGATGCATTTTTCCTCTTTCCAAGGCATAAAAAGTATTTTAACGTCCATTACTGACAAATGCTGGTACATGGCATTTTCTTCGTCTATTCCGGTATAATATTTTAAAATATGAATATCTTCAAAATGTTGGGATAAAATTTCTCTGCATTGAAAATCTCTAGTATCCACTTTCCTTCTTTGATAATAAGAAAGAAGATAGTATAATACATTACTATTTACTAATACCCATTCGTCATCTGCCATTTTTTCTAAATCTTGATAAGTTAATGCGTTTTCTGTCCAATATTCAAATAAAGTTTTTTCTATCATGTATTTTACTTCCTTTCTATCCATTAAATATCCTTTATTTTGTCCCATCTTTTTTATTCATTTACTTATAACGAAGCACAGCGCTTTTCCCATAAATCTAATTTTCCACTTATTTTATTCAGTTAGTATAAAGTTTTTTTCTTTTGGTGTTTTTTATTTATTTCCCATGGTTTCACAATACCTGAACTTCTTTTTTCCTCTTCTTGATCTATTTTTTTTCGCTGTTCTACTAAAAAAGCATGGTATTTTATTCTTAATTCTGGCAATTTGGACGGAGGAAACGGTATTCTCTGTTCCAAATCTCTAAAAATTACATATGGTCTTGATAAAATTCGTTCTTCGTTTTTCCATGGAGATAAAACTATTTTCGCTACTCCGACAGGAATATGGTAGAAAAACGCACCTTCTTCATTTCTATGTGCACCAAAGCCGATCACATTAATATCTTCACTATATTGCGTTAATACTTCTAGATTTTTTCTTTCCTCTGAATCTAACGGATGACCATGATAGTAGGCAAGAAGAGAGTAAACAACATTACTGTTGATTAATATCCACTCATCATCGTTCATTCTTTTTAATTCTTGGTAGGTTAGTTCTTGTAAGTCCCATTTTTTTATCCTATCTTTTATCATATATGATTTTCTTCCTCTCTTGTCTAGATAATTTCTTTTTTAATACTATTTTTACTATATCTCATTCTCTTACTTCACGCAAGAAAAAATCAGAAGTACCTCTTTATTACTCCTGATTCTTTTTATTATATTTTTTACTGACAGACTCGAATGCTACCATTTACACCAGTAACTTCTTTAATTTGTGCATCTGTTAATGGTTGAATATTATTTTTTACATAGGTGATGCGGTCATCCTTATCTAGGTTCTCTTTCTGAGTCAAATAGACTCCTCGTTTACCACCTGTTGACATCAAATGAACATAGTAAACTAACACATCGTCTTTTCTTACTACGGCAACAAAAGAGTTCTCTTCGTCATAAGGGTTTCCGTCGGGATCACTCACTAAGTCTTCGTTATCTACACAAGCAAGATTAAGGCGAACAATTTCCCCACTAGCTGGTTTAGAAATTTTATTTCCAATTTCGTATTTGGCCATAGATAAAAATTTCTTTGCATCAGCAACATAAGTATCTCTCCTACTCTTATCTAAAGAAGAAATTACATTAGGAATTGCGATAGTTAAAATAATGGCTAGAATAACAATAACCGCTAATAGTTCGACTAAAGTAAACCCATTTTTCTTATCTTTCATTTAAATCCTCCTTACTATATAAAGTATAGTATAAAGAGAGATTCATTTCAATAGAAAAACTCGTCTTTTTACACTGTTTAAGACGAGTTTTATTCTAACCGACATCTTCGAATTGAGAGTTATATAACGAAGCATAAAAGCCATTTTTCTTTAATAATTCTTCGTGGTTACCTTGTTCAACAATGTCGCCGTCCTTCATGACTAAAATCAAATCAGCATTACGAATTGTCGATAGACGGTGCGCAATAATGAAGCTTGTTCTACCTTCCATTAAGTGATCCATTGCTTTTTGGATTAAGATTTCTGTTCTCGTATCTACTGAAGAAGTTGCTTCATCTAGAATTAGAATTTGTGGATCATTTAAGATTACTCTGGCGATAGTAAGTAATTGTTTTTGTCCACCGGAGATGTTATCAGACTCTTCGTTGATAATCATATCGTATCCATCGGGAAGAGTTCGGATAAAGTGATCAACATGGGCAGCAATTGCGGCATCTTCTACTTGTTCATCTGTTGCATCTAACTTACCGTAGCGAATGTTTTCACGAACTGTATCAGAATAGAGCCAAGTATCTTGTAGAACCATACCGAACATACTTCGTAAATCATTACGATCAAAGTCTTTAATATTATGGCCATCTACTTTAATCGCTCCACTGTTGACATCATAGAAACGCATCAACAATTTAACGATAGTGGTTTTTCCAGCTCCGGTTGGACCGACGATTGCTACTTTCATACCAGGCTTAATATTTGCGTTAAAATCGTGAATAATCACTTGATCTGGACGATACCCAAATTTAACATGTTCGAAAGTAATGTTACTCTTCAATCCTTTAGAAGAAACTGGATGACTAACGGTAGGGGTTTCCTCCTCTTCTTCTAAGAATTCAAATACTCTTTCTGCGGCAGCCGCCATCGCTTGAAGTAGATTCATAATCTGTGCGGCTTGAGATAATGGTTGCGTAAAGCTTCTTACATACTGAGTGAATGATAAAATATCTCCTACTTGAATTTTGTTTTGAATAACAAGCCATCCACCTAAAATAGAAACCGCAACGTAACCTAAGTTACCGATGAATGTCATAATCGGATGCATCATCATGGATAGGAATTGACTCTTCCATGCTGAGTTATATAATGTTTTATTCATCTCTTTAAATTTAGCTAATTCTTTTTCTTCGCCATTAAATAATTTAACGACATCGTGACCAGAATAGATTTCTTCGATTTGTCCATTTACATGTCCTAAGTATTCTTGTTGTTCAGCGAAGTATTTTTGACTCTTCTTTACGATAAGCATTACAAAGATGAAAGAGAATGGAATAATCAATAGAGTAACTAAAGTCATTAATGGACTGATGGTAAACATCATAATGATAACACCAACTGCTAAAGTAAACGAAGAAATTACTTGAGTTAGACTCTGATCTAAGTTTTGACTTACAGTATCGACATCGTTGGTAATACGAGATAGTACTTCACCAGTTGTCTTTGATTCAAAATATTTAAGTGGCATGCGATGAATTTTTTCTGAAATTTGTTTTCTTAATCCATAAGTAATATTCTGACTGACTCCAGCCATGATCCAACCTTGAATGTAAGAAAAAATCATACTGATTCCATATAGTCCAAGTAAAGTTAATAGTATACCCGCAATCTTATCAAATTGAATTCCTGCTGAAGTACCCGTTACTCTACCGATTAGACCGTTATAGATCTCTGTTGTCGCATTTCCTAAGATTTTTGGACCAATAATAGAGAAAATGGCACTTCCTACTGAGAATAAAATAACTAAAAGAATAAGAATTTTATATTGAGATAAGTGCTTAAGTAGTTTTTTCATTGTTCCGCTAAAATCTTTGGCTTTTTCATAAGAGGTATTAGCACCACCGCCTGGACCATGTCCTGGACCACGACGAGGAGATTTTGGTGTTTTTTCTGTATCTTTACTCATTCTCTAATTCCTCCTTTGATAATTGACTAGCTGCGATTTCTTTGTAGATATCACACGATTTTAATAACTGTTTATGTGTTCCTTTTCCAACGATCTTACCTTCGTGTAGAACGATGATTTGATCGGCATGAAGGATAGTACTGATTCGCTGGGCAACAATTAAAACAGTAGAACCCTTGGTTTCTTTATTCAATGCTTTTCTAAGCTCAGCATCCGTTTTGAAGTCTAAGGCGGAGAAACTGTCGTCGAAAATATAAATTTCTGGGTCAGTGGCTACCGCACGGGCAATCGATAAACGTTGTTTTTGGCCACCAGAGACATTGGTTCCTCCTTGAGAAATCGGTGATGAATATTTTTTGCTTTTTTCTAAAATAAAGCTTTCTGCTTGAGCGATTCTTGCTGCACGTTCAACTTCCTCATTCGTGATATCTTCTTTTCCGTAGCCAATATTCGAACGAATTGTTCCAGAGAACAAGATTCCCTTTTGTGGGACAAACCCAATCTTCGTATGTAAATCATGTAGTTTTACATCTTTGATATTTACACCGTCTACTAAGATTTCTCCATCTGTAACATCGAAGAAACGAGGAATCAAGTTAACTAAGGTACTCTTACCACTACCCGTTGAACCGATAAAAGCCGTCGTTTTACCAGGCTCTGCGGTAAAAGTAATATCTGTTAAGACATCTTCATCAGAATCTGGATACTTAAAGCTAACATCTTTAAATTCTACTAAGCCACCGATTCGTTTACTAAATGATTTAGGATGTTCTGGATCTTGAACAGCTGGTTCTGTATTTAGAATGTCAGCAATACGCCCTGCAGATACATTGGCACGTGGGAACATAATGGAGAACATAGCCACCATTAAGAAGGCCATTACGATTTGCATGGTGTATTGAATGAAAGCAAGCATATCTCCGACTTGCATGATTCCTTGATCGATACCATGAGCACCTTTCCATACGATTAGGATACTGATCGAGTTCATGACGAACATCATGGTTGGCATAAGCATAGCCATTGCTCTGTCGACGAAAAGAGTAGTTTTTCGTAAGTTGCGGTTGGCTTCGTCGAATCTTTTTTCTTCCTTCTTTTGGTTACTAAATGCACGAATAACTGGAATTCCGTTTAGAATTTCACGGGTTACTTGGTTTAGTTTATCAATTAATTTTTGTACTTTCTTGAATTTTGGCATAACAAGTGCAAACATGAGTACCATTAATGACATAACAGCAACTACAGCTACAGCAATAATCCATGCCATGGATGAATTGGCATTCAAGGCTTTAATTACTCCACCAACACCAATGATCGGTGCATAGAATAAGATACGTAAAGTAAATACCATTACCATTTGTACTTGTTGAATATCGTTTGTCGTACGAGTGATTAACGAAGCTACACCAAATTGTTTGAATTCAGTTGTACCAAAACTCATCGTTTTCTTGAACACATCATTTCTTAGATCTTGAGCGAGTCTTGCGGCGGTTCTGGCACCAATAAATCCGACACTGATCGTCGTTAACATACTAAGTAAAGCAATTCCTAACATCTTAGCTCCAGAAATAAAGATGTATTTGGTTTGCATGTTGTCTGTGTTCATTCCAATTGCTTGGTATTCTGCTTTTATAGAGGCAATTGCACTTTGCGAAGCAATTGAATTTGGAAGTGAAGCAAACTGTTCATTCGCTGCTTCTCTCATTTTTTCCATTTCTTCTTCTGGCATTGCCTTTAGGATTTCTATCAAAGGCATTTCCTGCATTTCGCTAGGTAGATTTTCTTTAATTTGGGCTTCGATTTTCTTTCCTTCTTCACTATTAGCAGTTAGCATGTAGTGAATGAGTAAGGGCTCTGTCAAGTTATCTTCTAATTCTTCTTTTTCACTAGAACTAGTATCTTCTAGTAGATATAATGCTTCTTCTTCTAAAGCTGGATACTTTTTGACTAATTTTTCGTATTCTTCCTCATCTAAAGTATCTTTATCTACTAATCGGTATTGTTCTAGAATCTCGTCTTTGGTTTGATCATCGACGAAAAGTAAAACATCATCGAATTCTCCTTGTCTCATTACTTCAGGTACTGCACTTTCAATTCCCCCTTGTTGCACGCCGACATTAATAATCCGAGAAGTATAATCTGGTAGACTTAAATCACAGATAGCCTGCACGATTAAAAGGGCAATAATCAGTAAAATAGACAAGGCTGATTTTTTCAAATAACTAAATACTTTTAACACATTATTTCTCCTTTCTCATGACACCATATCGAATGATATCTAGTTTTTGATCATATATTTTGGCTTCTTTTTCTTGTTCTTTAGGATTCATCAAGGTATAAGCAATAGAACTCATACTGACTAACATCACTAACGAAAAAGCTTCTAACAATTCTTCGTCAGAAGAATAACGGTATTTGTTTTTGTCAATATGAGACATCAGTTCTTGATGTTTTTTCCTAATGACTTCTTTAGGAGGCTTTAATGACATCTTTCTATCGGTAGTATATCGCATATTTAAAAACATATTCTTAAATAGTGAGTTTTCTTTCTGTAAGCAGGAAGTTAAAATGTAGGTGTGTAATTGGTGCCACGCTTGGATAAAGTCCCCTGCATTTTCATCTAAATATTTTAGAAACCGACAGTATAATGTATAGACATGCTTTTCTAAAACATAGAAGTATAAATCTTCCTTATCTTCGAAGTACATATAGAAACTACCTCTAGAAATACCTGCATCTTGAATAATTTGGTTAATAGAAGAGGAAAAAAAATCAACGCGAGAAAATTCTCGTTCCGCTGCTTCTATCAACGTCTTCTGTTTATCTTTGGGTAAATTCAAAAATGTCTTAGATGGCATCATCCACCTCCTTATGACAATCTGTCATACCTATACATTATATGCTGACAAGTTGTCATATGTCAAGAAAAAAAGATAAGAATTTTTTAAGTTCTTATCTAACTTGAAATAATGACGTTTCCCTTACCTGCTCCCAACTTTTCTTGGACAAAGGCTTGAGCTGAACTATCTTTAACCATAATTTGAATTGTCGTCGGTACATTGGTAAACATGTTTGTATTTACGGTTACTTGATTAAAAACAAAGTTCTTGATGTTGAGGTTTTGTAAGCTTTTACAATTTAAGAAAATACTTCCCATATCGGTTACCTTTGAGGTGTCAAAAGTACTTAAATCTAGTGTTTCTAAACGATTACAGCTGGTAAACATTCCATTCATGTTCTCTACATTTGTAGTTACAAAGTTATTAAGGACTAAATTCGTTAATTGATTACAGTTGTAGAACATAAGTTTCATTGTTTTTACACTACTTGTATCTAGGAAGCTTAAATCTAAAGTAGTGAAACCAACACAATTATAGAACATAGAACCCATATCGGTTACATTAGAAGTATCGAAGTTACTCATTTGTAGGGAAGTTAATTTCCGACAATTATAGAACATTGAATTCATATTGGTTACTTTTTCAGTATTAAAGTTTTCTAAATTCAATTCTGTTAGACTACTACAGTTAGCGAACATATACTCTAATCCTGTTACTTGATTGGTAGTAAAGCTACTGACATCGATCGAAGTTAGGCTACTACAACCTGAAAACATAGAGAACATAATCTTTGCGCTAGTGGTATTAAAATGAGAAACGTCTATTGAGGTTAGTTTACTACATCCGTAAAATAGATAGCCTAAATCGGTTACTTTAGAAGTGTCAAAATGACTGATATCAAGACTAGTCAAATTACTACAGCCGTAGAATAAACTTCTCATATCGGTTACTTTCGAGGTATTAAAATGACTAACATCTAAGGTATCAAGGGAACTACACCCCATAAACATATACGTCATATTGGTGACATTAGAAGTATCGAATTTAGAAACATCTAAGCTCTTTAAATTAGTACAGTCTTTGAACATAACAGCCATCGTGGTTACTTTAGAGGTGATAAAACTAGAAAGATCAACTTCAGTTAAGTTCGTACAATTTCTAAACATGTAGCTGAGGTCTAAGACATTGGTTGTATCAAAGTGACTGAGATCTAAAGAAACTAAATGACTACATTCATTAAACATAGATTTTAAGGTATTAGCTTTAGATGTATTTACATACTCGAGTCCCTCTACGGATTGTAAGTTAGAAAATTGATAAAATAGATACAAACCACTTTCTAAATAAATTTCGTCATTGCCTTGAATATATAAAGTATAGGTTGGTGTATCTGTTTCTGTTGTTGATACTAAATAGGCCATACAATTGCCATCATTGTTGGTCGACACATCCCATTCCTCTACTTTTTCTGTTGGTGGATTTAAACGATTTTGGAAGATGATTTTCGTTATAGAATCTCGATAAGCATAAAAAAGTTCTGTCGAAGTATCGCTATTTCTTTCTCTTAACATCGATAACTTAGAGGTAGGTTCTTGTTTTTCTAAAGTTTCTACTTGAACTTTCATCGAAAGATTGATATTTTGGTCTTCATTTTGGGGATATCCGGTTTCTTGTAACCATATTTTTAATAGATAATGCGCTTGATTTCCTGCTTCTAAGACTAGGTTATTCTTTAATACAAAGGTGTCATCTCCACTTAAGTAGCCATATTCCGAAGAGAAGCTTCCTGCTTTTACGAGTGAAGTTTCCGTATAACTACTATCGGTAGTATAAAGTGCCCATTTTAGATTTGAAGAAAAGGTGTCCATATTATTCTTGGTTAACGAAATATCTACAAAACTAATTGTATAGTGGGCATCTAATGTTCCGTTATTGTTAATGGTAAATTGATGAATCTTGGCATTTTCTTCCTCACTTGGCAAAATACTTTCTCCTTGAATGTCTTGCCCCGTCTCATAAAGAATACTTAGTGTACCACTTTCTACTACTTGTTGTTCTGATTGACCAGTTGCGGTGAAATAGGCGTAACTTGCACCTAGTGTTACGAAAATAATTCCTAATAGAAAGAGCATTAACCCTATTTTTTTATTATTTGTCTGTTTCATTTTACACTCTCCTACTTTATATTCAGTATAAAGCTTTTTTAGATGAGAGTCAATTTATATTCGCGTATGTTGGGGAAACTCTTTTATCATGAAAAAACTATTCTTATCTTTCTAAGAATAGTCATTTTATTTATAAACGATGTTCAAAAGAAATAGATAGAAATATCATATGGATTAATGAAGTATTTAGGCTCTACTATTCATTGTTTGGGATTTTTAGTTTATTAATTACTTGTTGATAATTTTTATTTACTTCATCGTAATCAATCTTTTCTAACAATCCTTGCATATATGTTCTACGATTATTTCCATAATCAACATAGTAAGCATGTTCCCATACATCGATAGCTAAAATTGGCGTATAAAAGAAAGAGTACGGAGAATCTTGATTTGGCAAGTTCATAAGTAATAATTCTCCTTGTGTATTTACTGCCAGAAATACATAACCCGAGCCTACCAAACTATCGGCATAATCTAGTATTTGCGCTTTAAATTGCTCAATACTACCATACTTTTGAATCAATGCATTCCGTAAGGGTTCAGGAATTTCTTTTTGATTAGGGGTTAGAGAATTAAAGTATATTTCGTGATTGACCGCTCCTCCAGCATTATATAATATCTCATCCCTATCTTGTAAGGGAAATGCATCGATATTTCGGAAAATACTCGTTATCGGATAATGATAAGAAAAATTATTTTTCTGGAGTACGGCGTTTAATTTTTTTAAATAACGTAAATAATGATCTTGATAATGTCTACGCATCGTCTGTTCAGAAATAATTGGCTCTAGATCCTGAAATTCATATTTCAATGATATTGGCTGATACATTTGATCACTCTCCAATCCATCTTATGAAAATAAACACAAAAAAAGAAAGAAAATTAACGTTATATATCCATTTTCTTTCTTTTTATTTTTCCTAATGATTCTACTGTTTGTCTTACTTCTGTATTAGAAAAGCTACCATTTCCTAAATTCATTTTTAACCAATCCGCTACAGTGGTATTATCTAAATATGGTTTTTCACTTTCAATATCAATTACTTGTTTTAATTGTTGGTATCTTTTTATTTCTTCATCGATCAATCTAAAACTTGAGGTAGTTATACTCTGAAGTTTTTCTTGAGCCAATTCTAATGACATATAAAAATCTCTTAACGACTGTTTTAAATCAATATCATTAGAAGCAATAAAACTAGCTAACTGTTCTAAATCTCTATTTCCGTCTATTGCTTGAAAAACAGGATATCCTCCTATTTGTCTACATAAATGAAATTTTAATAAAATCTTTCCAACCAAATTTCCAGCCTGTAATCTTCGTAAGTCTTCTGTTCTATTATCCATATCGTACATGTTCTCATCCCCCATTACTAGATTTATCATATTCTACTTGGCTTGTCAAACGTTATTTACGTATTTTTTAACTGGAGCAAAACTTTTACGGTGACAATCTAAAATCCCGTATTTTTCTAATGCTTCTAAATGTTTTTTTGTTCCATAACCCTTATGAGCAGCAAATCCATATTCAGGATATTTTTTATCTAATTCCCTCATCATTCTATCCCTTGTTACTTTGGCAATAACACTTGCGGCTGCAATCGAAATACTTTTGGCATCTCCTTTAATAATTGATGTGTGAGGAATGGCTAAATCTTCCAATTTCATCGCATCAATTAGTACATGTTCTGGTTGAATTGGACTTTTCTCGATTGCTTCGTACATCGCAAGTTTAGTTGCTTCATAGATATTTACTTCATCGATTACTTTTTCGCTTTTTTCACTAATCGAAACACTTAATGCATGTTCCATGATATAGTCATAGAATTTTTCTCTTTTTTTCTCTGATAACTTTTTAGAGTCAGTAAGTCCTTCTAAAACAAAATCTTGGGGTAAAATGACACAGGCTACAACGACTGGACCAACTAAAGGCCCACGTCCTACTTCATCTACTCCTGCGATTAAGTTTATTCCTTCTTTTTGTAATTCTTTTTCATACTGATATAAATCTACTTGCTCCATTATTTACTAACCTTCATTTCTAATTCTTCCGTGTTTACCATATTCGCATCGTTATAGATCGTATTCTGTAAATTTAGTGCTTTTTCTACATAATTTCTAGAAATTTCTTTTTCCCGCCAATTGATCCAACCATTATAACAACCATATACTTCCTCATCGTTAACAGTACCATATTTTTGTTCACATAAGTTAATAATATCTTTTAAGATAGTGGCACTAGCTCGGATATTGGTTTCATCATCATAGAGAATACTATCTGGAGTTGTATTTAATCGCTCACATAGTGTAGGAATATTGGCTTTATTAATCTGCATGACTCCGTAATCGTCACTACTGCTGATTACGCCATGATTATCGAATTTGCCATCCGATTCTACATCGGCAATTGTCATCAAATAACGATAAGGTACTTGATACTCTTCTGCTACTTGTTTAATTATTCTTTGCGTATCTAAATCCATGTTAGGTTGATTATATACTAGTTCTTCAGTAGTTTGATTACTGTTTATTTCTTCCATGATCGCATCCGTTGATATCATAGGCTCAAAATCTACAGTTTCTTCTTTAGCTGTTACTGTTTTAGTTGAAATGTCTTTACCCAAAGATTCTTCATTTTCTAATGAGGATAAGGATAAAGCAGTTATTGTTAAAGTGGCGCATAGTCCAAGTACTGCCCCAATAGCTACTTTACTTCTTCCTTTAGTAATTAGATGTTCAGGCGCATCATAGTATGCATTAACTTCTACCGGTTCAGTCGCCCGAAGATAAGCTCGTTTGAACACCTTAGAAAACATAGGTAACTTTCTCAATTCAGAATATTGATCAAAACAAATTTTTCTATTTAAATGTTTCTCTGGCGGTAAACAGAACGTCAAACAATCTTTCTTTAAATAGACATGTTCTACTTCTTTTTCGCTTCCCTTTAACATCTTACTCAATAATTCTTCATTATGAATTACTGTTTCTTCTAGTACTTGTTTATTTTTTTCGTGTCTAAGTAAAAAACCATTTCCACGATCTAATTTAGAAATATAAACAACTTCTTCGCCCATATTTATTCTCTCCTTGCCCTGCTTACTCTTCTTTTAATCTATCTATGGTAATTGGACCAAAATTATTTTCCTTCATATCCCGTAAAATAATTTGGTAAGTTTTATCATAATCAATTATACCACCTTTTTTTAATGCACCTCTACGTTTGGCAATCTCTTCTAAGATATTTTCTTCATTATCTAAATTAACCAATTTATAGCGTTCTTTTAGACGTTCTGGATATAATCTTTTTAATAGGTCGACGACAAACATAGCGAGCATCTCAGGATCAACTAATTCTTCTTTGATCGAAGAGAGACAAGCTAAAATTTTGGCTTGATATTGATCATCTAACTTTGGCCATAGAATACCTGGTGAATCTAAAAGTTCTATTCCTTGTCCAATTCTTATCCAACTTAAATTTCTGGTCACACCTGGACGATTTCCTGTACTAACTACTTTTTTCTTTACAAGACTATTAATTAGCGTACTCTTTCCTACGTTGGGCGTTCCAATGACTAAAGCTCTAATATTTCGTGGTTTCAATCCTTTTTTTATTCGCATTTGTTGGACTGGTTCTAATAACCTATTACTTTCTTTGATAATTTTATCGGTTGTTCCTGATTGGTTTAACATAACTGGAATTACACTGTAACCTTGTTTCTCGTAATTTTTTAGAATCTTGTCAGTTTCTTCCTTATCACAAAGATCATATTTAGTAACGACTAATATTCTAGGCTTGTCCTTTAATAAAGTATCAATATCTTTTACTTTAGAACTAATTGGCATCCTAGCATCTACTACCTCGTATACAATATCGATAAGATCTATTTTTTCTTTGATTTCCCGTCTTGCTTTCGCCATATGGCCGGGATATGAGTTAATATTTGTTTTATTTTCATTCATTTTTATCACCCGTTTCATTTGCTAATTCATATAATTCTTTTTCATCACGAATTATCTTAATCAGTTCTTCTTTAGTAGGCAAATATGTTAAATATTTTGAGGCATACACATTTTTTACACTATCTCCTAATATCATCTCTACAACTGCATCATCCTTATCAGCACATAGTAGTATGCCAATAGGGTCATTTTCTCCTTCAATCATTTGCGTCTTCTTATAATAATTTACATACATTTGCATTTGACCAATATCCTGATGAGTAAGTTTACCAATTTTTAAATCTATTATTACAAAGCACTTTGCTAATCTATTATAGAATATTAAATCAGGATAATAATATTCTGTTCCTATTTTTATACGTTGTTGGTTAGCCACAAACGAAAATCCTCTGCCTAATTCTAACAAAAATTCCGTTAAATGTGATAATAGCGCTGTTTCTAAATCTGTTTCTAAATAGTTTCTATTTTCTTTTAATCCCGCAAATTCAAATATATAGGGATTTTTCAAAAGTTCTTCTGGTTGTTTTTCAATTAACCCCTTTTTGGAATTTTCAATAATTAGTTCTTTATCAGGGGATATTAAATATCTATCATACAATTTTGTATTGATTTGTCTGTTTAGCTCCCTGTATCCCCAATTCGATTTAATCGCTTCTTGTTCATAAAATTTTCTTTCCTCTTTGCGATCTATTCTAATCAGTTCTTGAAAATGCGACCAAGATAATTCGGTCGGCACTGCCGACCATATTGGATACATTTCATAAAATCTTCGCATTCTTCTAATACTTACTGAAGAAAAACCACTTCCAAATTCTTTGGTTAATTTAGAAGATAAAGCATCAATTATCTTTTTTCCATAACTTGCCTTTGTGCTATTCTCAGATAGCTCATAAGTTATTTTACCAACATACCAATACACTTCTGTCATGGTAGTATCAATATATTTAAACATTTTTTCTCTAGCATTTATTATCTTACTTCGTATATCCTGATAAATATTTTCAACATCTATTAACTCATTATCATTATTTAATGTCATTTCATTTTCCTTTTTCAATATTATCACATCCTTTCGTTTTTACAAGAGGAGGTTACAACGTTGTAATCGCCTTTCCAATTCTCATCATAAATATCATTAAAATCACTATATTTTTATCAAATTTTAATGATTTTTTCCCTTTTTTAAACGAAAAATCAATTAATTTCTTTATTTATAAGAGTTTGCGAAGAAGTTGCAATAAATCGTAGTCAATCAGTAGATTGGGTTCTCATTATTCATTTTTATCACTACTTTTCATATCTATATGAATATTAGTTCATTCTACATTTAATTTTTTTCTTCTTTGTTTTTCCCAACCATTTTTATTATTCCTTGTAAATAAACCTTTCTGATTTTTTTATCTTTTACTTTATCCATTAAGACTACATTATGCCCCCACGGAACTTATGCAACAAGCTGTTGCATAACTTTGTTATCTTTATATTTCGTTAGTTTATATTTACTTTTTTCTTATTCTTTATTTTTTTTACTATAATATTCAACTCCAGAATATGTTCCATCTTTATTCAATCTTCTATTAGCAATATAACCATCTTTTTTAAATCCCGCTTTTTCCATTACCCTAGATGATTGTTTATTTAGTTCATTACAAGAGCATTCTACTAAATAATACCTTCTATCATTAAGTAAATAATCAGATACAGCTTTTAAAGCTTCTGCAGCGTATCCTTTTCCCCAATAATCATATATAATCACATAACCAACATTACAATAATTATTTTTCTTGTTAATTTCATTTACTGAAATATTTCCAATTGCCTTTTTATTTTCTTTTAATTCAATAACCCATTTCTCGTGTTTATCTATATCAACGCTAGCAATCCACTCTTTTATACATTCTAGTTCCTCTTCTTTCGTTAAGCTTGGGAACTTAAAATATTTCGATAATCTTTCATCCGTGATTATTTCATATTGCACATCTATATCCGTTTCTTTATATCTTCTTAAAAATAATCGCTCGGTTTCTATTTTTGGACTAAACATATTTTTTCGTTCCTTTCTATCTTGATAAAATTATTTTAGTATAGTTAATTATGTAAGATCAATTATAAAATTACTCACTGCGTTCTAATAGGACATGCCTATTCTTTACTTTTTATATGTTACCTGTCTTTACTTATTTTTTTCACTATCACTCGCTCTTCTAAAGGTAATATTTCTTGGTTCTTTTCATCATCTAGAATATTTGTTAATTGGGTGGATGCTTTTAGAAGAGATTCTAAATCAGTATAAGGTTCCTGATGATAATCTGTTTGATATAACCAATCCAAATATTTTATTTTTGAAGCATCATCTGGTCTTCCATAAATCACTTTGCCACTATGCAACCAATATCCAAATTCTACGTTTGTGGTAAAAGCTGCCATATCTGGTAATTTTCTTGGTACCCAAAATAAAATTACAGTTGCCTTTGTTAGTGCTACCCTTTCCCATATTGCTTGATCAACATAGTCTGTCTTAGGTTTCCAATTAGAATATTCTGGTACGTATACAACACCATCAAAGCCTAAATTTTCTAATAGTTGACAAGCTTCTGTTCGCCGCGAGATAACGTTTTCTCCTCTTGGTGTCGGTCCTGCTAAAAAAATAGATTTCTTCCCTTCGATAATTTCTTGATCTGAGTAATTAATTATCATATTTGTTCACCTTCTATTATCTACTATTTTGATTAGTTTCTTTGTCATACATTTCTTTATCCAGATAATAATAATCTGAAATGTATTTCATTTTATCATATTCTCTTACGTGAGACTCACTTTTTAAATATTTGAATCCTTGGGATAAACAAACTTTTTTCGATTTTTCATTTGATTGAAAACAACCATAGATAAATCTTTCTCCTTTTAATTTGGAGAACACTAAATCTTTTAATGCAGATACAACTTCTTTTCCGTATCCCCTACCTTGATACTTTGTGGCAATACAGATTCCGCTTTCTTCATATATCCCTTTTTCTTGTTCATTCACTCCACAGAAGCCAATTGCTTCATCATTCGTTTTTAAGCATACAAAATAGGCATAATGTTCACTCTGATATTTTATTGTTCTCTCCATTCTTTTTTTCGCTTCTTCTAGACTGGTGGTTACTTCCCATAACATATTTTCTGCGATATGTCTATCGTACCATATATTCTTCCAAATTAAATCCAGATCTTCTACTTTGGCTTTTCTTAGAATTAAATGTTTGGTTTCTATTTCTAATTCTTTAATCATTTTTTTCTCTTCCGTATTATTCGCTTTTCTTTTAAAGGTTTTCATTTTCAATATTTTTATATACTAAAAATCTTATCATATAAGTTCGTTAGCTAGTGCTTGATTATCTAATTTTTCTAAATCAAAATCATAATACTTTTTCATTAATTGGATAAATTTATTGGTATCATTTCGTAAACATATTGTTCTTACATAGACCGTTAAGTCATTACATTCTAGTTTTGTATAAGCATAATCTTCTTCTATTTCATTTTTTATTAATTCATGAGAATACATTTTAAAATTTCTAATTTCATCAGGTATAGAAAAATAATCATGGATATGATTTTCATTAATATAATGTTTCAATATACTTAATACCAACCCTTTATTCGTCAAATATTCATTTTCATATTTCCATTTATGAAAAGCATTTATTCTTGGTTCCTCTTCTACTACTTTATCTATATCTTCTTTAGAAATATCTAACATATCTTCAATCAACTCGAGTAAGTCCTTTTGGCGATCCATAATATGTTGAACATCCCAAACAGTATCTCCTTTATTATACTTATCGATGATCCATTTAGTAGTATCAAAAGTGGTTATTCCGTTCTTTTTGTTTCCTTCTCCTTGATAGATCTTAATTTTTCTATCTAAACCATGATTTAGTGCTTCTTCATTTTTACTTCCTTGTAACAAGGCCATATTCCCTAATTTATTCAGGTAAGTCTTTGCGAGAGATATATCTTTAATATTTTTCCATTCATCAAGCCTTTTATCAAATCGCTGAGGTAAGATATGATCTAAATGAATCGTATTATTTAACTTATAAAAATTAGTATTAATATCCTCTCTTATCTCATATTCAATGGATAACATTAATGGTTTTAAAAAATTCTGATCATAAACATCATCCTCTAATACTTGATAGACATCACGAATTAGTCTCTTTCCAAATATAAACTTATCTAACATTGTGCGAATTTCTTCTATCGATTTTCTATCCACTATAGCTTCAATTAAATTAAATGAAGTTTGCTTAATCCCATTTAATGTTTTTCCGGATATCCAAGAAATATAGAAGAATCTTCTCATCACTTGAAATAATTCTTCTTTATCAGGATAATCGACTTGATAAGCACTCGCTAAAGCAGTCATTACATAAGCTTGCCAAGGAATATATCTTAAACTATAAATGACAGGTAAAGTAGATTTATATATTGTTTTTAAATGATCGGAAAAAGCTCTCATTTCATCAACTAAGAAAGTAACTTCTGACTTTTGAATGATTTTCTTTAATTCGTCAGTAACTTGTCTTTTAGGATTACTCTTTAATTTAAAATATTCATAATACACTAGAAAGTCATCCATAGTAAAATTATATTCACTAGCGATTTCTTCCATAGCTGTCCAATTATTACTAAAAGCGATTTTATCGTCATTACTATATTTGTCGTTAGAGTCATACTTATCTAAAAGATAAGATTTTACAATATCAGAAATACTAAGTTCTAAGCCTCGATCATTTAATACTAAAAATAATTTAATCGCAAATGATTGATTTGTACATACTGTTTTAATAATACATGTTTTAAATAATATGAAATTGACAAATTCATCTAAGGCAGTTTGTCCTTCTTTTTGATATAGTTCATTAAACTTATCATAGAAAAACTTAGCGGTATTGATAAATTTATATTTGGGTTCGTTCTTTTTCAATTCTGCTTGTGTTGGGTAATGAATATTTTCATAATGTTCAGGATAAATAATAATCTGTTTAAATGAAGTATTATAATTTGGATCAAGCTGTAACTGTAAGCGATCAATTCCTTCATCAAAATAGATTAATTGTTTAATCTTCTGTAAGTTTCCCTTCAATAATTCTTTTGAGTTTTCATTGAGATTAGGAAATGTCTTAAAAAGGACATTTAACATAATCATCAAAGTAGTTATTCTTTGTTGACCATCAACGAGTTCATGATGTCCAACACCATCGTCAACAACAACGATTGAACCTAAGAAATAACATTCATTTGGTGTATTTATATAGGATTCATATAAATCACTCCATAATTCCTCTAATTGTTCATTTCCCCAACTATACTGTCTTTGATAATTTGGAATAACATATATAGCTGGGCAAGAAAATAATTGATAAATTGTTTGATTATCTGGTTTAAAGGTTTGATCGATATTCATTATATTTTTCTCCTTTCACTCATGAATTATCCTCTAGAAAAGTTCTAACCATCTTAGTGAGCTCTTCATCATCTGTATCTTCTAATACCTCCCAATTAAATTTATGGTTAATATCAAGAATCGGAACAAGTTCTAATTCACCATAGTGATTAATTATTTCAAAATTTTGTTCAATAATACCCAGGCATAAAAAATAATCAAAATCTGTAATTCTCTCTAATAAATTTTTATTAGGATTTTTGTACATGGTCTTATAAAAACGATTAAATTTATTATTTCGTATTGCCAAAATAACTGCATATATATGTTTACAATAAAATTCACATGGGCAAGTGCAATATACTTGCATTCTTTTTTCCTGTTCATTATATTTAATGATTACCACATATTTTTCTGTACCTTCTACTATCGCAAAATATCTATTTTCTATTTTTTCTAGGAATTTAATCTTTCCTTCTTCATAATATTGTTTTCCTCTTTGGATAATCGGGTATTTAAAAATCTTATTTATCTCTTCATTAAATAAATCAAAAGAAAATTCTTCTTTATATTCATACCTTTCTGTACTGTCTGTTAATTTGGCCAATAATTTGTAGAGAAATGGCTCATATCTTCTGGGCATATTTTGAAAAACAAGCAGAAAAATATCGGTTAAATTCGCTAAAGACTTAGGAATATACTTTTTAAACTGGATACTTATATCATTAAAACTGGCTATTTTGATATTTCCCTTTAAAATAACAATATCTTTATCTGTCAAAGCTTCATCTGTATAATGGGCATTAACCTCAAAATTAGAATAAATATTTTCTATCGCATCTATTACTTTGTTGTCAATATAACTGCAAGAAAGATATTTATCTATGTTTTTTTCTTTTATTTCATCTAAATCAAACCAACTAAGTCTATAGTTTTTATATTTTTTTGACTTGGTTAATAATATATATAAGTTGTATCCACTATAATTTAATAGTGCTAATTCTAGGAAAATTTTCGAATGCTTATAATATTTCTTAATCAAAGAAATTTTCGCATTATTATTGATATAATCCAATATTTATCACCACATATCTTCTCTATTAGAAAAACTATTCTATTTAAAGTTGTCTTTTTCTTTTAAAATTTCTACTATTCTGCAACAATCTTGGTACACTTTCGGATACTTTTTGTACCTATTTTTGATATCTTCTAATCGTCCTTCGTAACCAACATCGTTTCCTAGTCCATCTATTTGCATATCTGCCATATTTAAAATATCTAAATAGATAGATTGGTAATTCGGATTTACTTCTCCATGATAGTAAACTTCCTTCCAGAATTTAAATCCATTTTTCTTTAACCATTCCCCGCCTACTTTATTGTGATTTCTTCCATCTGGTGCTAGTTCATAGCCAACATCATGCAAATAACCAATCAAAAAACAATTAGAAAGTTCTTCATCAGAGAGATTATATTCTTTCGCAATCTCGACCATTTTCCTAGCTACAGCGATACTATGTTTTAATTTATTTTCGTTCATCTTCTACAGTTCCTTTATTTTCTTTTTTTCTTTCTGTTTACTTCTATCATATAGTTGTTGAGCCAAATGATAAGTTGCTTGGTTTATACTATCTATTCTAAAAACCGAATAGAATTCTGGTTCTTCATCACCATCTATTAAATACTCGGCAAGCTGATAAGCTAAGATAAATTTCTTATCTTCGATAGGAATAGCGGAATACAAGAAAATTCGCTTGCTTTCTCCAATAAAACTTGCACCTAAACATGAACATGGGCGTGGTTCCATATAGTTACATACTTCTATTCCTAAACTTTTCGCAAAAACCACTAAATCTCTCGGTTGATCATCTTGGGCTAAATAATTGTTTACTAACTTCGTGTTTTGTTGATTCATATTTATTCTCCTTTGTTAAAAATTCATATAAGAAAAGCCTAAAGATTTATAAATATCGGATGCTCTAGGTAAAGATAGAAGTCTTGCGAATATTAGATTATAAAATTCATCAAATAGAAAAATTGCACATAGACTATAGCTTAGAATTAGAAACTTCTTACGATTCATTTTCTTTGCTAAATAAAAGCAAAAGGGAACAATAACATAGATTAGCAATAAACTGGATATTCCAAAGATTAAAACACTCCGTAAACAGACAAAGCCATTGATATTACCAAAGTTTAAAATCTCATTATTATAGTCCCAACAACGAAAACCATTTCCAAAGTGAAACATACCCCAACCGGCAATATATTCTAATATACCAGTTGAAATCATACTAACTAAGAAGACAAAGAGTGGATTTTTACGCTTCCGATAAGTAAGGAAAAAAATTAGAATAGCACCAATTGCGTAGATATTAATCCACGGTAAGAAATTACCTCCTCGCCAATAAAATTTTGTCATTCCACTATTGAAATAATAAAAGATAAATTCATAGACAAAACCAAATATTCCCGCAATTACGATAATTAGACAAAATATACCTAACATGGTTGCTTTATCAAATGAATGATCTTGATTGATATATTGTTTATACTTCTCTTTCATACTACTTACTACTACTTTCTATTTATTTTTTATCTTATCTTTGTTTCTCAAAGCAAGAAAAATTTGTACTTATGATAAATATTTTTCTAGCTCTGTTAGAAACTCCTCTCGAGTTAATTTAGATAGATCTTTATCAAACGCTAAAGGACTAGAGGTTATTTCTTTACCCATCCATGCTTTCTTATGATATTCTCTCATTTCTTTTTCAGTTTGAAAGCTAACTTCTACTCGATTTAACCCTTCATACTTATCTAGATATTGTTTGATAGAGATATTTTTGTCAGTTAGAAGAAGATAACTATCCCTAATAATTTTAGCATAAGCGGAAGCTTGTAGAGTTTGGAATTCTTCATAAGTGATTGTTTCTTTTTTAATTATCACATTTTCTTCATTTAAGATTTCTTTTTCTTTGGTGTTACCCTTTTTTTGAATCCTTAATCTATCATGAATATAATATCGTTCATACCTAATTGGTGTGCTTAAGGGAAGTTGGGTAATGTCTTTTACAATATAACGCCTAGTTAGTCTCATTTTTTACTTCCTTTACTAGCTTATTTTTTACGAGTTGAGTAATTTCCTCTATCGCTTGAAAATTCTCTTTGGTTTTTAGATTAATTTTGGCATATTCAAAAACTTTCCCTAGATTATCGGTAATATCACCTACTAATTCCTGCATCCAATCATACCGAGGAAGAATCCAGATATGGAAATGACGATTAGGTTTTTCTTCAAATATCACATCAAAACGTTCACAAATTTGATTTTCTCTTAAGATCTTCATTGTTTCATTGACGAGTTCAAATATTTCTATTCTCTCTTCCTTAGTCATTTCCATAAAAGTTTCTAAATGTCTTTTGGGTGAGGCAATCAAAAATCCCGGTATCGGAACTTCCCAATCTTGGGATAAAGTAAAGGTTTCATCCTCGTAGGCCATTCCACAAGGCAAACTAAATTCAAGGTTCGCATAGCTACAGCCTAGACAACCATTAGCTTCTACTTTCCGATTTTGATAATTGATCATGATATTTCACTTCTTTTCTTTACAAACTTCTTCTTTGACTTTTGTTGTTATTTAGTGGATTATTATTCTATTCTTTATTCACTTATTTCCATTAAACATTTCCATCATGGCTTCTTTATAAATCGCTTTTGCCCGTTGATAACCATCTGTCTGTTGATTAATAAAATTCTCAATCATGACTCCACTATTGATTTCCATTACATAAAACTGATTACTTGTCGTTTTAATGATATCGATACTGTAAAAGCCTTCGTGATTAAATAGTTCATTCACTTTTTCTAAAATTTTATTGATTTCTATTAGGTCCTCTTTTTCTATTTCCATAGAAGCCTTAGCTCCTTTTGCGAGATTAAAACGCCAATCATATTCGTATTCTTCTCCTGATTTCAATATCTCTTCTGCATTCTGAATTAAATGGGTTTCAAAATAAGTAGGATTAAATTCCATCAAGAGTTCTTTCTTGGTTTTTATTCCATCTCCTACTACTAGTGGCTTAATTTTCTTGTATAAAAGCTTTGCTTTTCCTTTTAACATAATCGTTCGAAATTCATAAGTGATTGGATAATACGGACTAACACTTAAGGCATTATGACTAGATATCAATCGCGAAAACAATTGCGTTAGCTCTTCTTCTGACTCGACGAAATAAACCCCTGTTCCACAAGTACCAGTCAAAGTTTTTAAGACAATTTTATGATTATACCTTTGAAATAGTTGAGTCAGATAGCCTAATCCTTTACAGTCTTTCGCATATTCATAAGGGTTATCCTCATGGTAAATAATATGATGTTGGATAATCGGAATATTTCTATTTGTTAAAACATGGTATAAGGCATATTTATCATCAAAAACGATTCCTAATCCATGGGGAAGTAAATCAAATTTATACCCGCTGATAAAATGATTCTGATTTCCCTTTGTTAGCATAATTATCCAATTTTTAGATAAAAAAGAATTTTGAATATCTAATTCTTGACTAATTTCTTTTATTATTTTATGAAAATATTTCATCTTGATCACCTGAAACTTTACCTTATAACCCACTAGCTGTTTTTTACAATAAAATCGATTGCACCACGATCATCATGACTACTATCTTTTTCTTCAGAGGCAATATCTGTAAAATATTTTCCAGACTTGATATCTACAGAAATAGAATTTAATGGATATCCAGTTTGAAGTTTCTCTGAGGGTTTATCGATGATATAAAAATCTTCACTATTCCAAGTATATGTTTGTTCTTTATCTTTGGTTACTAGGGCTAATCCATATACATATTTTGCGATTAGTTTACCTTCTTTTCCATACTCTCTAACCAAATTAGAATAGTATTCGATTTCTTCTTCATCACTCAATCGTTTTCCATTTATTCTTCTTACATAAACACCCGGTTGTTTATCGGTAGGAACACCTTCTAAAAATAAAGTATCATCTGTTGCCATTGTTGGTATTCCTACTGCTTGATAACAACTTCTTGCTTTAATCAAAGCATTTTCTATTGCGGTTGTTCCATTTTCTTCTATATCAATTTTTTGATCAATATCCAATAAAGAAATCAATTCAATTCCCTGCTCTAGTAATTTCTTAGAAAAACGATTCACTTTGGCCGGATTAGTTGTTGCAAATAATATTTTTTTCATTTTACTTCCTCCTTGTCTTATTCCTCTAATAAAACTGTTGGCATATCACTAACCGATATATGGCTACTATCTTGCCATTCTTCTACTATCTGTTTAATTCTTTCTATGTTTTCTCCATAATAATATACTACCCACATTGTATCTAACTGATATATAGTATTATACCAATAAAGCCCATCTAATTCTTCGGTTAATTTAGAATAAATTTCTTCCATCTGATTCATTTCTATTTCATTAAAGATAATTCTAATTCCTACTAAACTTCCAAAATCTCCCAACTCTTCATCAATTTCTTGATCAATGATTAGATAAGATCCTTGAGGAAAAGTATAAGTTTCTAACATAGTTTTAAACGCCGATAATTTTTCTTTCTTAATGGTGAATTCGATATCTGTCGCATAAGGACCAAACTCTCCTACAGGAGTTCCATCTCCTGTTATCTCACCAATTTCCTTCTCTTGCATATATTTGGTCATAGGATATTCATAGATTTCTTCTAAGTCTTCAAAATTTAGAGGCATGTTGATCTTTAATGTTACTTCAATTGTTTGATTATTCTCTAAGTCACTTATATTTTTCTCTTGTTTAGATGAACATCCAACCAGTAAAGCCGTAAATAAAAATATCAGAGTACAATAAATATATCTTTTCTTCATCGTAAATCCTATACTTTGTCAAAGTAAGTAATCTTTCTTTCCATGACATCTGTTTCGATCGCATCACGTAATAATTTTCTTACCTTAGCTGCTTCTTTTAAATTCTTTAGATAAATTTTAGTACCAATTATTTCTGTTTTCCCATGCGCATCAACGGTTACACTAACGGTTCCTACTTTTAACCATCTTTGGATTAGTGTCTCTGTCAAATCTGGATCTTTTAACGTATATAGTTCAAACGTATTAGAATGTCTTCTAAAAAAGCCAGTTGTAATGATCAATTCATCTTTAGTAATTTGATAGCTAGTAAAATTCATATGAATTAAATCTAAAAATCGCTCCCATAAACCAGCCGGTTTACCTTCCCATAGTATCTCAAAATTTACATCATCCAATTGTTCTTTTGCCATAAACATACCACTCCCTTTACTCTTCTAGTATAGCAAAATTCCTCATAAATAGAAAGAATTTTCCATTTCCAGAAAGAACTTCTAAAAAAAAGGATAAACCACAGGGTAATCTCTTGGCTTATCACTTCTTTACAAAAATATAAAAAATTTAAATAAGATGCAGTTTCTTTTGTTTTACTGAAATTGGTTCAGCATTTTCCCACATCAAATAATCAGTATAAAACTCTAACAAGCTTGTTAATGTTGGTTTACTAAATAACGCTAGCGATAATTTTTCTAATAATTCAGGATGCTTTTTTATCATCTCTTGAAGACTGTCTTTTACTGATAGATTCTTTTCCTGTTGGGATGGATATTTATGGATGATGTAATTATATTGAGAAAGAATTTTTTGATCATCTGTTAGATTACTAAAGTCATGAACTTCTTTTAAGCAAGCTAAATCATCTTGATTTTCTTGAATTAAACGGAATAAATAATTAAATATTTTTGTATCAACCATATTATTACTCCCCTATCTTTGTACTATTTATTCTCTTGTACTCATCTACTTATTTACGTATTTACTTCAACAGTGAAACTTAACGACATACCTTGATCTTCATTTTGAGGTGTTCCTGTTTCTTGTAACCATACTTTTAAACTATAACTTTGACTTTGGCTGGCTGGAAGAGATAAATCTGAAATAATCACATGATTACTATCTCCTAATTGATAGTTACTTTCTGGAGAAAAGGTCCCTTTTTGAAGAAGACTACCTTCTACATAATCACTATTTGTTTCGTATAATGCCCAATTTAAATTAAAACTAGTTGTAGGATTATTTGATTTTTGTAAGGAAATATTTATCATACTAATGCTATAAGTTGTATCTAATGTTCCTGTGTTGGTTACAGTAAATTGGTGGATATCTGCTTCGTCTTCAGTAGTTGGTACGATTTCAGTTGTGGCTATGTTTTGACCATTTTGATAAGTAATTTCTAAAACACCACTTTGTACTACTTGTTCATTGGAATTTGCAGTAGCACTAAAATAAGCATAGCTAACTCCTACGACTACTAGAATTATTGTCATTACTATAACTGAATATAATAGTACTTTTTTACTCTCCACTTTTTCCATATCTTTGCTCCTATAGTTTACATCATTAATTATAGCTTTCTTGAAATTATTTGACAAGATGAAATTAATACTTGACTATATAATAGAATATCGCTATTTTCTTGATTATTTATAGAATTTATTGATTTTATTTATTATATGGATTTCTATAGCGCATAAGTAATTCTTTTTGTTTGGAATAAATCTTAGAATTATTTTGATATGTATCTAATTCATTTTCTAAAGCATAGATTTTTGACTCAACTTCGTATTCTGGATCCTCTTCATCGATCCATTCCTCAAGTTCTTGTGTGATTTCATCTAAAACATTTACAGAACTATTTAATCCACGTAAATATAAGTCTTTTTTGTCCATACATTTACGGAACAAGCGTAACAATTCTTTTTGATCACCTCGTTCGATCACTGTTTTCATTTGAGGTAGAAAAGTATCTTGATAAAAACTCGAAAATATACTTTCCATCGGATAAATTAAACGATCAGTTGTCCACATTAATTTATCCTGTAACTCCCCCTCGACAAAATCAGAAATTTCAGAAATATAGCTTTGACAATTTTCATAAGCTAGTATCATTTCTCTACTCGCATCATCCATATGAAAAATTGGATGTTCAAAAGAAAAGTTTTTTAACCCCCGATAAATGTGACTGCCATAAGCCATAATATCAATACATCTCATAAAAAACTCTCTCTGACTTTGGTCAGTACAAAAGTTGTATACTTCTTCTAATGTTTCTAGTGTAAAGTGGCGATTAATATGATCATAAATCATCAATTCTAATAAATTATCTAACATTTCTGGACTAAAAGTAGTCGTATATAAATTGAATAGAGGTGCCAATTTGTTTTCCTTTTGTAAAAAACAGCTCATTTCTTCTTTTCCGGTCAAAGAAATATACTTTCTTAATTCTTCTTGCCACATACTTTTTCTTCCTTTCTCATGCCATTATTCTACACGGAACAAGTATACTTTTCAAGAAAAAAGATAGGAATTTTCCTATCTATACATCTTTACTTTTTGCTGCTTTAAATAAGCGATGCCACATTTTATCCGTCGAATAGTTTAAGATTCCTACTTTATAAATCTTTAGTCCATATTTGATTGTGAAATATAAGAAGACAATTAAAACCGCTATAGAGATCAAACAATCGACGATACTGATTTGACCAATGACTAACAAGGCTGGAGATAGTAGACATGACAAGAATGGTACATAGGATAAAATACGAATAAATATACTTCCTTCAAACATTCCTGCCATAATGGCTAAATAATAGCCAACTAAACTGATCATAATAATTGGTGTTTGAATCTGTTGGAAATCCTCCATGTTTACAGTCATTGAAGCTAATATTCCAGCTACTAATGAGTAAGCAATAAAGGATAAAATCATTAAAATCAAAGTAATTGGAATGATATAAACCAATTTATCTACGAATCCAGTTTCTACTAGAGTTTGCCATACTCCAGAAATTTCTGTTGTTATACCACTAGTTAAGCTCGAACCGGTTACCAGCATATTTCGCAAGAATAATCCAATACCTGCATAGAGAATCAATAATACTCCTTGGGTAATCACAAAGACATTGCTGGCTAATACTTTAGAGAAAAAATGTACTTTGGGACTGACGTTAGAAATGATAATCTCCATACTTCTTGTTGATTTTTCTTCGTTAATTTCTGTTCCTATCATCTGAACTAAGAATAAAACTAACATAAAGAATGGTAGAATTACCGTCGGAAAGACAGTTCCCATAATTAGTGACATGTTCTCATCTTCGTTTTGAGCAGCATCGTCTAAAATAATTCTATCGATCGTAATTGGGGTATTAATTTTTTCTAATTCTTCAAGGTCGATATCGGTTAGGCTCATCGCTACTTCTGTTTTGGTTGAAGATAAGACTTGAACCAATAATTGATAAATCATCGTATCTATTTTTTGATCAGAAATTACTTTAGCTTGGAGGTAATTATCTTCATCATCTGTGAAAATAATACCAATTTTATCTGATTTAGCTAATTCTTTTTCTAAGTCTTGTTGATTCCCAGAAAAAGTCTCAATACTAGTTTCTGATTCTGTAGTAAGTAGTTGATTATACTCTTCGATATAATTTTCAAAAGTTTTTTGGATATCTGAATAATCTGTTTGATTTAACAAGACGATCTCTGTTTTTTGATCGAAATCTCCTCCAAAAAATTGGATGATACTATCGATGTTGATTAAACCAATAATTAAAACCGCTAATAAAATATTCGCAATAAAGAACCATTTTGATTTTATTTTTTTCTTTAAACTTAACCCCGTTAGGTACCAAAATTTACTCGTCATATGCTTCCCCTACTTTCGCAATAAATATTTCATTTAAGGATGGTTCTTCAACGACAAACTTGGTAATTTTGTTTTTAGATACTGATTTAAACACTCGATCTATATCTGCTTCACTCTCAATTTTCACAATGAATTCTCCTGCTGTTTTTTCTACAGAAACCACACCTTTAATCTTTTCTAGTTCTTTTTTCTCAACGTCGCCTCGAATAAAGATATTTTTCTTTTGATAATCTCTTTTTATCTCTTTTAAATAACCTTCAATAACTGGTTTGCCCTTTACTAAAATCATTAACTTTTCACAAAATAATTCAATGTGTTCCATTTGATGAGAAGAAAAGATAATGGAGCATCCTTCTTTTTGAAGTTCTAGTATTGCCTGTTTGAACATTTCTACGTTGATAGGATCTAACCCAGTAAAAGGCTCATCTAGAATTAATAAACACGGGTGATTGATTACAGCTGAGATAAATTGAATCTTTTGTTGATTACCTTTAGATAATTCTTTAATTTTACGATTCTTATATTCTGTAATTTTAAAGCGTTCTAGCCATTCATCTAATGCCTGTAATATTTCTTTTTCTTGCATACCTTTTAGTATACCATAGTAAAGAATTTGATCGACTACGGTCATCTTGGTCATCAAACTTCTTTCCTCTGTGACGAACCCGATTTTATCCGTAACACTGTAATCGATCTTTTTTCCATCCAAAGTGATTTTTCCTTCTGTTGGCTCTAGAAGTCCCATAATCATTCTGAATGTCGTTGTTTTTCCGGCACCGTTTGCCCCTAGTAGACCAAAGATTTCTCCATCTTTCACCTCGAAAGAAAGATGATCAACAGCTAGATGCTCCCCATAGTACTTTGTGATATTTTCTACTTTCAACATTTGTATCTCTCCTACTTCAAGTTTATTTACAAGTAGCCCCTATGCTTTCATATAGTGCTTTTAGATCAGCTGCAGCTACTTTCCCATCTTTAATTAATGAAGCATTACTACTATCAATTTCAATTAATCGATCGGTATCAATCTTGGCATAATTAATATTGATATCACTTATTAAAGTATCTCCTTTAATTTCAATCTTATAGTCGTAATATTCAATATCTTTGTATGCTTCATAAGAGTCATCGAGTAATGATTTATAGGCTTGTAGGTATTCCTCATTGTCAGAAGTTAATTTTTCTGTTGTATGAATAGACTCTACATAGCCATCTTTTTCTACATACTGATACGTTAAATCAGCTTCTACTCCGGTTGTAGCTTGACCTGTTTTTGTACAGGTTACCGTTGTTTTATCTGCTTCTTTATCTACATCATTACTGGTCTTACCACAACCACTTAATGTGAATACAAAGATGAGCAAGATAACTATACTGAATATTTTGTACTGTTTCTTCATTTTTGTCCTCCGTTTTTTTATTTTTCTCTTCACATGAGAATGAAAATTTACTATGTTACTTTCTAGTAACATATACCCATTAATCATACCATAATTTTCTAAAAAGAGCTAGTGAAATAACCGACAAATTCCTAAAGAAAAACTTTCCCTAAAGGGGAGAGTTTATTCTTCATCTAATTCTAATTTTTCTAAATTCTCTGTAGCGGTTAGGACTAGTTTTTGTACTTCTTTTTCAGGGGCCACTTCGTACTTGATCCAACCTTTTTGAAACAACAAATTTTTTATTTCTCGATAAGCATCTTTAACATCTTCAAACAAGATAAAATAATCTTCGTATAGATATTCATGAGATGCTTCATTTAAAAACTTAGAATAGTCATCTGCTAATTTTTCTTCTAATATTAATACACTGTTTAAATAATCACGAGCGTTTAATCTACTATTCTCTTCTACTTCACAATAGGGATTTTTTATTTCTTGATTAATCTTCATTGCTTTCCTCCTCTACTTGTCTTTCTCCTTTTAGAATAGAAAGAATTAATTGTAGGTGATTGTAATGCATTACCATTAAAGAGTGAAACAATTCTCTTATTTCTTCATCTTCTACTTGTTCTAAGAAGAGATGGAGTTGTTTCCAAACAATGATACTTTGTTCAAATGATTGTTTTAATGAAAAAAGATCTTGGATAGAAATTATTTGTGGTACTGTATCCATATATAATCATCTCCTAATTATATATTGATCCAACTGATAAAATAAAATTCATTCAAGATCTAAACTATCTCTTTTTTTCTTTTTTTTGTTTTTTTCTCAGTTTTCGTCTCTTATTAGCTTGTTCTATTTTGGTTAAAACTGAAGTCATTGATTTTAAAATTTTATCTCCCATAGGAACAGAAATCTTAATTTTAGGGAAAACTTTAAATAAACGACCAACAAAGAAGTAATAATGAGATAAAAATTCTTTGATTTGTTTATCTATTTCAGAAGTAGAATCTTTTCTTACGTGAGTGATTCGGTTACGTAATTTGCCCATAATGATGAAAGTTAAAATCGTATCTGCTACAAATATACATAAACTGATTAAACTAATCGTAATTAAGATATTCTTAGGTATTGATTTTAACACGCCTATTAGATAGGGATTTAATATATAGATAAAGATTAATCCTAAAGCCCCAAATAAGACAGCATTACCTAGGCAAACTCTTCCTTCAAGGTTAAATCTACGATCAGAATAGTCCCACCATCTAGCCTTGAATATTTTTTCCATAAAATAACTAGTCACATATTCTAGGATTGAAGCACCAACCGCTGCTAGAATAAATAAGGTTATAGGATCTCCTTGATAACGCGTTAATAAAAGATAAGCTAATACTCCTCCGCAACCATATATTGGGCAGTATGGTCCTAATAAGAATCCTCGATCTAAAACGATTCTTTTTTCTAAATAAGTGACGCATAAGCATTCAATCATCCAACCAATAATTGAGTAACATAAAAACAATAAAAATAATAAACATAATGTGTACATCATAAAACCTCTTTTCTTTATCCTACCATATGTAGAGAAAAAAAGAAATATTGAAGTTATTCGTTGGTATTGTATTTAGGAGCAAAAGTTAAAGCAAGTGCCATTTGACCGGCGATATATTCCGTTCCTGCCGGGATGCTTTGACTAGTTAAATAGCCATCTCCTGTTGTTTGATAGTCAATATTCGTATAATTCAGATAAGTAGTAACGTCTTTTTTACTCCAGAGAGTCATATCAGGAATAGTATATTTGGTTCCATTAGTTACTAGGAATACTTTAGAACCTTTATTTAATGTAATATTTTTATTTGGGTACTGATTAATAATTCTATCGCCATTTCCGATCGTTACTACAGTTAATCCGTTTTTCTCTAATGTAGCTTTAACAGAAGCAACATCTTTATTCTGATAATTTTCTAGAGTGTAAGTATTATCTGTTGTCGTGACTGGTTCATCTGCATCATAAATGTGGTAATACTTACTAACGTTCTCCACTACTTCTTTGATCACACTAACTAAAGCATTAGGGGTATTAGGGGTAGGACGTTTTAGATTTGCATAGATAATAATCTCTGGATCTTCTTTAGGAAACATTCCTGCAAAACCACGAATAACATCACTTTCTCCTGTTAGATATCCAGTTCCATCGGTACTAGAAATTTGTGCAGTTCCGGTTTTGGCAATCAAGCCATATCCTTCCATATTATAAACACTTCCGGTACCTTCTAAAACAACACTTTCCATCAAATCTTTAATCTTGTCAGTGGTTTCTTTAGAAGCTACTCGTCCAAGTTCGGTTCTAGTATTTTCTTCAACAATATTTCCGTCACTGTCGACGATCTTATCGACAATATATGGCTGTAGTAAAATGCCATCATTCGCAACTGAAGTCAGTGCTTTGATATTTTGAATCGATGTCGTCATAATTCCTTGACCGAAACCAGCATTAAAGACTTCTGTTTCGTATTTAAAATTAATTTTTCCGGCTACTTCTTTAGATAATTCGATTCCAGTTTTACTACCAAAACCTAGTTTTTTATAATAGTCCATTAGTGTCTCTCGACTCATATATTTGTCGATCAACGTCACGATACCGACGTTACTTGATAAAGCAAAACCTCGATCATAACTGATCACACCCCAACCATTTCGATCGTGGTCACCAATTACTGTCCCATCTGTTGTAGTAAAGGTACCAGAAAGGAAGGTTTCATCGCCATTATATACTCCGGCTTCCATCGCTGCCATGTAAGAAAATATTTTCATGGTACTACCTGGCTCGATCGCAACAGAAATATTTGGATCTAGATAGTTGGTAATATTTCTTTCGTTAGGATCAAAAGAAGGGGTGGTACTAATTCCCAAAATTTTTCCTGTCTTGGCTTCCGCAACGATAATATTCAACTGCTCGAAATCGTACTTATCATCAGCATTTTCTAGGGCCTGTTCCAAGAAAAATTGAACATTAGAATCAACGGTTAGATAAATATTATCGCCATCTTTGGCTTCTTGTACCTGTTCTTTGGTATTAGCGATTTTATATCCTCGTAAATCTTTCTGATACTCTTTATACCCATCTGTACCAGTTAGTTCATCATTAAATAGTGACTCGATACCTAGTTCTCCTGTAATTTTCCCATTTTCATCACTCTTGGCATATCCCAAAGTGTAAGATAAAAAATCTCCCTTTGGATAATACCGTTTTTGCGTTTCAATAAAATCAATACCATCTAAGTTTAAAGCGACAATCTTATCTTTGACGAGTTCAGTTAATCCTTTTCCTTTACTACCAAATTCTGTCTGATATGGGGTTTCTCCTGTTGAAGTTTTTCTGTTTAACAACGCTAAGATCTCTTCTTTACTCATATCGATCACAGTAGATAATTTTTCAGCTGTCATTTCTTTGTCTTTTACGTAGTTTCCTTCGCCACGAGATTCTGCTAGATAAGCAATTAGTGTATAGGAATATACATTTTGAGCTAGAATATCTCCATTTACATCATAGATCGTTCCTCTTTTGGCGAGTATCGTTTCATGTTCAGTCGTACGAGAAGCAGCAAAATCCTTTAGATTTTTTCCATCCACTTCTGTTGATAGAGATAATACACCAGCACGAATAACTAAAATCATCATAATAATAAAGGTAATTCCTAGCACCAAATTAGCTATTTTAATATTAGGATTTATCATTTTCTTTTTGTTTTTCTGTTTTTTCTTCTTATTCTTATCCATTCTACTAACCATTCCTTATCTTGATACAATTATACCAAGAAGATGAAGATTTTACTAGTAGTGGTTTAATAAAAGAATATAATTTTTCATGTACTAAACATTATTTTTTAGCTTCTTTGTTTTATTAATAAAATTGTTTTCTGTTCTAATTCTTAACTCATGTAAATTCTTCCTAAATTTCTTTTTTTATTTTTTTCTACTACTCTAATACAGAAAATAGTCAAGTAAAAATACACTTGACTATTTATTATATATTTCTATTTTATTGATTGTAGTCTTAATACCAGAAGCTGTATAGCTACCTGAATCATAGCAATAGGCATTAATATTAATAGAAGAATAATTTGTAGTATCTATTTCATAATTCCAAGACACATTATTTCCTTTAGGTCCACTATAAATCACTTTTCCATCCGCCTTGATAGTAAATGTAGCACTATAATTATAATGCTGAACAATTCCTGATAATTTAAAAGTATTATAATTGGACACATCAAAAGTATAATCCATATATACTGCAGCGTCTCGTTGACCGTGTCCCGAGCTGGCCCATGAGCTTAACCCTGTAATCGTTACTCCATTTTGATGGTTTTTTCCAGCTGTATATCCATCGTTATAACCACGATTATAAGCATTAGTTGGGTTTTCTACTGTTCCTGTAATTCCTAAAATGGTATTTCCTTCTAGGATTTTATTTGCACTTAACCCTATTACTGAAGCAAGAGAAGAGTATGAGATATATTTTTCCGATACATTACTAAAGTTGCCGTAACTTGCAGCTGGATAATATCCATAGTCAGTAGCAAAATAAATACGATTGTTATAGTGCCATGCGGTATCACCAGTAACATTGCTAGAACTTGCTCGACTTGGCATATTCCCAGTCACTTTATTTCCGTTTACCCAAGCAGTTCTTCCACTTAGTATTTGAGAAGCAGTCGCATTGGCTTGAGTTTGACTAGAGAGTGATGAAGCTGTTATTTTTCCACTTCCATTGTGATAGCCAGCTGGTATTGTGTAACTTCCTCCGGCATTTATGGTTTGATTTACTGCTCCTCGGTTAGGCATCGTTCCAGTTACCTTCTTTCCTTTTACCCAAGCTGTCTTTCCACTTAATATTTGAGCAGCTGTCGCATCTCCATCTCCACTACTACAAGCATATATCGTTTGTATTGGATTAGCCGTTATATTTCCTAATTTATCTTTTACTTGAATTTCGGCGTTAGTACTTATCGCATAGACTTTACTCGTATCTCTTACCCAAGTTGCTCCGTCATCAAAAGAATATATTGCATCTCCTTTATCTACACCGATTCCACTATCACTGACATTACTGATTTCTACTTCAATCTGATTCCCATCGATAATCGCATGTTCATCACTCACTAAACTAAATACCGGTCCTTTAGAATCTGCTCTTACAATATGATTATTCATATTACTTACATTGTTAGCCTGATCGATTGCCCTTACATAGATGTTTCCATTATAATTTTCATATTCTTGATTATTAGGATTTAAAGTTACCCAGTTTAATAAATCTTTTGTATATTCGTATCGATCAATATCAATATTATAAGGATTACTACTACTATATGTTCCATATACATATCTTGCCCAATCTCCTTCTTGGTAACTTTGGGTATGCGTTGTATCTTCATATAGTTCATAGTTTACTACAAAGTTTCCACTAAATCCCTTACAATATAAAGGAAGTCCTCCTTCTGCTTCATGAACAATTTTTCCCTTCTTATCTTTACAAGTTAAGTAAGCTTGATATTCATTTCCTTTACCACTTGTATTATCAATAATAATATTTCCTGTACAATTGATATCCTCTTCTTCGATTAATCCTTCATTTAATAAAGTATCATAAGGAACATTGAAGCAATCACTACTAGCGTTCGTCATTTCTCCTCGGTAGTTTTTGACATATAACTTACTGGCTTCATACGCTAACTTTTCTAGAGTCTGATATTTCTTCTCACTATTTCCATACGTTAAATTTCTAACTGCAGGCAAGGCAATTGCCATTAGTACCCCAATTAAAATAATAACCACTAATAACTCGATTAATGTAAATCCTCTTTTTCTCAAATTTTTACTCATATTACGGCTCCTTCTATTCTTTTCTATACTAAGTATACCCCCCCCCCAAGTCGTTTTGGCAAGAAAAAAATCCGCCGAAAAAATTTTTTTGACGAATTTTTTATTTCAATATAGAGGTAATCGGTTATTTTATATAGAATGATAAAATATAGCCACGACTTCTCTTATTCATTGTTACTTATATTTTCTACTTGAAGACGATTATTTCTTTCGACTTTTCTTTTTTCGCGACAATCTTTGCATCGTTTTGGTTCATTGTTAAACCCTTTTTCTGCATAGAATTCTTGATCTCTTGCTGAGAAAATGAATTCTTTTCCACAATCGAGACATTTGATGGTTTTGTCTTTGTATTCTGGCATTTGGCTTCCTCCTTTAATTATTTTTGGATCTTCTTATATGACTGGTTATCTATCCTTTATTTAAATATTTAAAGAAGGGAATCAAATAATAGTTTTATAATAAAGATCTGTGACTTCTTATCACACTTACATTATATCATATGTTTTTTTAATTGTATATACATTTGAGTTCCGGTATTTTACAGAAAATTTATATAAGGTCATAATAATTTTTAAGGTTTTGATAAAATTTTTCAAAATCTTATTTTAAAATTTCGAATTTATCCATGACAATATAGAACATCGTCAAAATGTTCTTTTTTCTATTATCCAATTAAGTAACC
>OGQX01000392.1_pt1 | contig 50724 bp, 49 predicted proteins | sample 1553291 | NCBI WGS metagenome assembly OGQX01 (sample SAMEA2580030, study PRJEB22360) | human gut metagenome | biome: human gut; feature: human-associated habitat; material: faeces | place: Denmark | collected 2008/2010
TTCGCAGCGTCTCATCACTGGTCATATTGAAAGTTATACGTGTTGTCATGATGAAGTTTTCTGTTAATCATATTGGTTGATATGCATAACATTCCATAAAAAACACTGTTAATTCATATAATTAATTTTTTTGTGTGTTTTGTCCTTGAGTGGTGGAAAGCAGGGTTACTGCCACTGTACTCAGCATAACTCTATCACATAGAACCACAGAAAATGAAGCATTGCTCAGGGGGGAGGTACTTATACGAGTTCTCTGAACCGTGATAACCAGTATTTTTCATTTTGGGTGATTTGTCGTTACAGCTACAGGCAGTTCATGTACTATTAAAAAATAATTAAGGTTAATTAGTATTATTTATAGAAGTATGGTTATGTAAATGAACCCTGTAATTCTGTAATTCTGTAATTCTGTAATTCCACCTTGTAACCCAATCCTGTAGACGAATCTCTCATAAAGATATGCTCATAGAAGTATCTGTACAGAGATATTCTCTGTAGTAGTACTTGTAACTCTGTCCTTAACTCTCTCTGCTGTAATGTAATCTCGTAACACCTGAATATAAATCTGTCATGTACACACACTGACTGTAATGTACTTTGTTAAGTAATGCCTGTTGTGTGGAGGCTATTCTGGTTAAATAAGAGTATGAATCGTCAGTGTCAATAGTGTGGATAACGGTGGTTGAGGGATTTACTGTTAATGATCTGCTCTTGCAACTCACCTGATGAGTATTAGTGGTAATACATAATCTTACTCGTAAAAAAGTATACCTTATGCCATTAAACAGCCTTCCGGAGTGTTGTTTACTATCCGATTGCCTCTGTTACTTCTGTAATGCATTAATACGTGTAACGCCACGTTACTTGTAATATCTGGTTATGGCGTTATGCCTTCAGCATTTAAAATGTTTTATTACCGGAGAGACAGGGAAGTGGAAAGACTTTCGGGATAATGTCAGGCCATTCTGACGTTAATCACAGTACCAAATAACGAGAGGGTAATGGAAGTTAAAACCTGCGTAAGTTCCTCTGTTGTTCACTGGAAAAAGTGATTGCCCACACGCGTTATAAAGGCCTTTCCGCTGCAGCCTGGTTAACAGAGCTTCAGGCGTTATATGCGCTGTATGGCTGTTACGTATGCTGTTCTTTGCCTGGTTCTGATACCCGTGGAAGTCGTTACCGGAGGAAACACGTTCACCCTACTACCTGAGAACATCTTCTTCAAAAATTACGGCAACGCTTCTTCCTGTGTTACAGAACACGAGGAAGAAACATGCAAACTTATAACACCAATCCCGCTTACGAAATGGCTCCCCAGCTCCTGGAGCACTTTAACCAGCATCTGGATTCATTATTCGGGGTCTATTCGAAACTGTTACCGTTCAGAATGGATTTTGCTTACCGAAAAAACACCCTCAGCTACAGATGTGCCTGCAGGTACGCCATGTGCGCGGAGATGCTGCAACTGATTAACGAGGTGGGAGAGAAACTGGTCGGGTATGCCTGGGTGATGGAATATACAGAACGTAAAGGGCTTCACATTCATTTTGTGGGCTATCTGAACGGCCAGAGCCACAGGAGTTCGTATCTGGTATCCAGATTGATGGGAGATATCTGGAGGCGGGTTACCGAGGGTAATGGTTACTACCACTGGTGCCGGTTTAATAAAAATTATCCGGTAAACATTAACCACGTCATTCACTATTCAGATCACAAAGCGGTGAATGCCTTACGCTATGCCCTCAGCTACCTGGCCAAACGAGAACAGAAAGAATGTGGCATCATCCTGAAATGCAGCGGGCTTCCTGAAAAAAGTAACCGGGGTCGACCACGACTGGACAGCCCCCTGCCGGGGATATGTGCTCTGGTGTAAACCCCTGAACGACAAGTACGGGCTGGCGCTAATCTTTGCTGTCGGTTCCGGCGGCCACTTCAGCGGCACTGCGCATTTTTTACGGCGTGGTCATTCCGTATGAACCATACGGAGATTTAACCATGACACATTCTTTACCATTCCTTCCGGCAACCGATACAGCGCATCCCCCGATGTCCATCCCTGCCTGCTGACAGTTTTTTACGCCGGTGGGCCATTGTGTGACAACCACAGTGCTGTAACAGCAACCAGCCTGCTTTACCCAAACTCCAGTCCAGATTTTAACTGAACCGCCATTCACACCCTGACCACGCTGCCCGTACCGGGACGGCTGTTGCCTGCGTGTCGTCTGGCGCAGAGGAACATATACTATGTACGCAAAATCTTTTCTCGCACTTGATGGCAACGGACGTCTGACCGGTGCCCGTACCGCACAGACTGCACCTTACGATAGCTACACCTGCCACCTTTGCGGCAGTGCACTCAGATACCACCCGCAATACGACACTGAACGGCCCTGGTTTGAACACGCTGACGAAGGGCTGACGGAGCACGGTCATGAGTGCCCTTATGTCAGGCCGGAACGCAGAGAAATACGGTTGATTAAACGTCTGCAGCAATTCGTCCCGGATGCCTTACCCGTAGTACGTAAAGCCAGCTGGCACTGCAGGCAATGTCACCACGATTATTATGGGGAGCAGTACTGCACACACTGCCAGACCGGGCGCTTCAGTGAGGAGGGGGGAGCAGAATGAACGGTATAAAAACGGGGCTGGGGATCACGCCGGGTGAGCACATTATCAGTGCCGACTCTGCGCTCAGCAGAAATATCCGGCAGTGTTTCTGCCTTTCCTGCCATGGCCGGTTGATTCTGCAGACAGATGCTCAGGGGGCGTGGTTTGAGCATGATTTACATGCCCTGAGTGAGCAACAGAAGGCGGACTGTGTGGTGCTGAATCCGGAGAAGTCCCACCCTTACATTGAGGATATGGCGATGTTTTTATCGCCATTACCGGTCGTGCTGGAGTGGCATTGTGTGATGTGCGGGCAGCATTTTCCCGGGAAAAAGTTCTGTGAAGCCTGTGGCACGGGGATCTATTCCAGAGCGGTATGTACAAAGTATGTTTACAGCTACCAGCCAGACTTGTTCCAGGACTGTGGAAGTGCGAGCACTTAATCCGAAATGCCTGGTCTGCGCAGGGCGTTCAATCCAACTCGACGAACATCTTCCAGTGTTGAATTAGCTGATAGCTCCTCCATTTTTTGTAAAGAACAGTTATACAGGCTTATTTGAACAGCTCTCTTTTTATTCAAACACAGCCAACAATACTCAGATGTAAGTATTTTTATATTCATGAATGGAGAGGCAAGGTCTGATGAATTTAATTACAGAACGTTCTTGAGCCATTGTCCTCTCCAGTTCATTAAAATAGTTACTACGTTAATTCACACCCAGCGCCTTATAAACAGCATCAACCGGGTCTGAGTAAAAACTCACCTGAAACTTGGTAAATAACTCTGCCGGAACCGTTGGAATATCCATAGCCGAGGACATCGGCAACAGAACCCGTTTTGCACCGCTGTCGAAGGCGAGCTGCAAACTGGCGGCAAGATCCTGCACCGGGTTAATTACCCCACCAAGCGTCATACTGCCCAACACCACCATCTGTTCCTGCACCGGTTTTGCCAGCAATATCGAACATAAAGCGATAAGCGCAGCAAGACTGGTTGCGGTGCTTGGGCCAGTATTATGCAGTTCAACGACATGAAGGTGATATTCATGATCGGAGAATTTCGCGGCCGCGCTTACCCGATTCAAATTGCCTTTGAAGTAATCGAAACCGACGCGGATAGCTTCTTTCGCGGAGGTATTTGAACCCAGACCCGATACACTATGCTTACCATTACCGGCAGTCATCTGTGTTTCAAAACGATACAGCCCGGTCATGCCGCTTTCTGCCTGAGTGACCAGATGCACAACACCCGGCTTTGGCATTCCGGCAGGAATAAGTTCGCTGCCGCCCTGTTCCGGTACGCTCACAAAAAACTCTTCCAGCGTTTCGTTGTCGATGTAGCTAAAGTTCACATCGAAGAACTCCAGACCGCCCAGTTTTTTAAGTTGCTCTTTCACGCGGCGGCGAACTTCCATCGCATAGGTCAGGCAGACTCGCACATCTTCTTTGCTGTACGCGCCATCGGGATGCATGAGTTTTAACAACCCCGACACGGTACGTCGAACGGCAATAACGTCACGCTGGTTGAGGTTGTTACCCAGCTTAAAGAATTTATCAATCGCATCAGAGAAACTGCGTTTGCGCATTTCGCGCATATATTCAGCGAGATAATCCGTAATCAGCCCGTAACGGTTGGTAAAGAATTCCGGGCGCATTTTGGGGATTTCCCAACCGGGAATATAGGCATGAAAGCGGTCGAAAAATGCTGTATCAATCATCGCAGTCGGAAATGGTGCCAGCAAATGGCTGGTTTTAACGAGAGTCTCTACGCTTTGATTGATGTTGCCGACGAAAACCATCGACGCTTTACCTTCAATCGAATCTCTGCCGCGAGAGAAAGATCCTGACGCCATGTAATCTTTCATGATTTGCACGCCGTCTTTATCTTTGAAAGTGATCCCCGCGACTTCGTCGAACGCTACCACATCCCACATGCCAACCAGGCCGATCTGGCGACTGGCCATGTTGTAGAACAAGTTGGCAACGGTCGTTTGCCCGCCGGAAACTAACAGGGAGTTAGGAGAACACTCTTTATACACATGGCTTTTACCGGTGCCACGCGGCCCCAGCTCGCAAACGTTATAGTTGTTCTCCACGAACGGGATCATACGGGTGATAAGGTGCCATTTGGTGCGTTGCTCAATATTGGCGGGCTCCATACCCACCGAGCGCAGCAGCACATCGATCCACTGGTCACGGTTAAAGTGTTTACGCGCATCGAACACCTCTTCCATATCCATATTCGGCATCTGGATAGGCTTGAGCGTCATCAATGAGAAGGGTGAGGTCTTCTGCCCTTCTTCAAAGAAATAGTTGACGGTAATCATGCACCAGATACCGCCCGTCAGTAGCTTCTCGTTGTCTTTAACCATCTGCGAGGGCACCAGCGCGTCTTTGATGCCGAGGTTAGAAAGCTGGGCTTCGTAAACGTCTTTTTTCTGGTTCAGTTTCACCGACACTTTATCGATGATTTTGTACGAACCACGCTCGCGGATCAGCGACTTCACTTTCTCCGCTTCATCCGGGCGCACATAGTTATCAGCCAGAATACGCTTAACGTTTTGCAACCCTTGCTCGACCACATCGTCATCGTCAGAGGCGCAGTACATGCCGAGCAGATACTCAAGCACATACACCGGGACGTTTGCCCCTTCCTTGAGTTGCTTGGTGAGATCTTTACGCACCACGCGACCAGCAAAATGCTGGTTCAGCAGGGCGTCCAGATCGTAACCCTCGGAGGCAATTTCCCCTGCGGATACGCCTGAAACAGGTAAATCATGATGGGTTTGCATATCGCCTCACTTAGAAGAAATCATCCTGGAACGCCAGATCGATAATGACCGGGTACTTCTGATACCCCGTTTCCGTTTGTGCGTCTTCCAGTATCAACCAGTACTCATTGCGACGGTTGAAGTTAGCGCCAATCAGCTTCAGCGTAACTTCGCGTACGCGTTTTTCCATGGTGTTGTTATCACTGTCAAAGCTGATGCGCTCTTTGCCCGAGACCACATTGTTGGCGTTGTCGACAATGTAAATGTTCAGGATACGCGGTTCATAAAGTTCGCCCACCGGATGCGTCTGCAACAGGCTCACTTTATCGATATTGTTCACTAGCTTAATCATCGGATGGTAAGCGACAATATCCACCGGGCGGCGCTGTGGCTGTTTTTCTGCGGCGGTTTTTTGCAGGGCTTTTATCTGCAATACCGGAACGCAAACCTCCTGCAACATGGTGCCGCCATGAACGAAGCGCGCGCCGCCAGAGAAATGGAAGCGCTGGATCCCTTTCGGAATCAGGAACTCGCTGTTGTCGCTCACGCCTGCGGTATCCGCCACTTTCCCTTTCCAGCAAAAATCATCGGCGGGAAGCTGATGGCCGATAATAAAGCGTTTGTGGTTCTTGATGGTGTTTTCCGGCTTAATTTGCAGAGTGGTTTTATCCTGAACCGAAAGCGCCTGTTGCTGGAACAGGAAACCGTGATCCGCCGTAACAAAAATGCGTGTGCCGTGGAGGCGGTTGATCACCTTGGTGACTAAATCTTTCAGTTCAGCCACCGCCGTGCGGCACGCTTCGAAGGTTTTATCTTCCGTGGATGCCGTGTCGCCAGTGGCATCAATCGTGTTATGCCAGATATACACCACTTCGTAATCGCGAATAAGGTCTCGCCCTTCCTGATTTTTTAACTCCAGAAGGTCCTTCGATTTTATCGCCATTCCCTTATAGTTCTTCAGAATGGTATCGCGGTTAGGAATACCCGAGGTCGACAGCCCATCAGCATAAACGATGTCGCCGTTACCGGGTTGATAGCAAAGTTGTTCATGGGGCAGCAATGCCGCCATTCCCAGTTGGGTGTAGCTGGGGAGCACGCCGAGCTGCGAGCGCAGTTCTGCGGTAAAGCGTTTCTCGGTATTGATTTGATTCCCCAGCTCCTCCGCCACTTCATAACGCAGGGCATCGGAAATTATCACGAACACGCGTTTGATTTGCGGATTTTGGAACTGTGGCTTCACCACCTCATTGAAGAAGTTCTGCTGACGCGGCACGCCAGGGATTTGCCACGCCTGCATACGATTTTCCGCTTCCAGCACTTCGTTCCAGTTACGGCTTAACTCTGCCAGATACCAGTTGCTGTAGAGCGCCTCGATATAATCATCCAGGCTCTTGAGGATCATCGCTCCTTTGCTGTGAACCAGCAAGGCATATTCATTAAACAGGCGATAAGCCTGGTCGAAGCGGAACAGTTCTTCGCAGTAGGCTTTCCAGAAGGTGGCGCTGTCCTGGTAGTGGAAACCATCGATGTGGCGATTGCGCAGGTTCAGCAACCGCTCAGCCTGGCGCAATGCGTCATAGATGGCGTAATACTCTGGTTGTGTCTGACACCAGTATTTGCTCTGGCGCTCAGAGAGCAGTTTTTTAAAGGCTTCCCGATCGAGCGTGGTGCTCTCTTCCAGCAGCTGTGTTACCAGCGCATGAATAATGGTTTGTTCGATGCTGAGGGTGGTTTCGCATTCGTGCAAATCATACGGCGAGCTGAGTCGGTAATGATCTTCCGGGTGCAGGGCGGCCTGCATTTGCTGAGCGCAGTAGTCATAAGCCTCTTTATAGCGACGATCGGCACGCCAGGTCACCATAAATGCCAGGGCAGATGCTCTGCCGGATGGCGTCAGCAGGACATTTTTTTCCAGCCAGGCGCGCTGCTGTGGGTCGGCCTGGGCAGAGAGATCGGTACAAAACAGTTTCAGGAGCAGGTTTTCCAGCGATGGCTCCTCTGCCTGGTAGCCCATTTCGTGGTTGAGCATTTCCCACAATACCGAGTCCAGACCGTGGCGTTTCAGCATCGCCTGCGTGTTTTCCAGTTCGCTGTCGTCTTCTATTTGTTGGTTAACGTACTGGGTAATCAGGTTGAACAAAATGTCTTCGGTTTTCGCGGTCTTTGCGCCAGCGATCACCGCAATCATTTTCTTATCCAGCGAGGCTTCATCTTCCTGTTCTGTCGCCAGATTTTTCAGCGCCTGCGTGCGTTTAGTGCTGAAGAAGGCCTTGCGTCGCTGAATATGCTCGCGCAGGCCAAGCTGGGGAATGCCCAGCGTGTTCAGGGTGATGGCGGCAAAATCGGCATGGAATTCGCTGCTGTAAAGGCGGATATCCAGCAGCCAGTCTTGTTCATGAGGCGGCGCATCATGGGGGAACCACAGCAGGAACTGCTGTTCTGGCTCATCAATCTCGATGCGTTTTTTTACCGCCAGCTGTGACTCGTGGGTCATGTTGATTAGCGTGACGCTTTCAAGCTTGAGCTGTTCCAGTTCCTCAATAAAACGTTTATCGGGATCGTGCCAGAAAACGATGCGATGTTCGGCAAATTTAGCTTTAAGGCCAGCAATAAAGTCCTGATTTTGCAAGTTCACAATCCCATGTTGTTACGATGAATAAGAAAGCGCCAAAACGCGAAAAGGAGATTTTGACACGGTGGCGCATTTTATCATGAAGTGAGGTGGAGAAATGTCAGCAGCGGCGCGTTTCCCGGTGGTATTTGCCACCGGGCAGAACCCGGCAACAGGAGAACGTGCCGTCTGGTTTAGATCACCTCTGGGGCATTGCCGGTGATGGCTTTGACATCTGCCAGCAGATCGCCAAACTTGCCGTAGTTAACCTTAACGCCATCGTCGAGATCAATACTGATTCTCATATCAGCATAGTGACGCAGGCGATCGTCATAGCTGCGCAGTTCGCTGAATTTTTTGATCAGGCTGTCGCGTTCGCGTTTCAGACGTGTGGATTCACCGCCAGAAGCCTCATCAAGTTGATCGTTCAGGCGATCAATATTGGCCTGATAACGCGCCAGCAGCGGCACCACATATTCGGTACGCATTCTCGACAGCGTGGCATCGTTATAGCGATGCAGATACACCAAGCACTCAAACGCTTTCTCTTTACCGGAGCTGAATAGCCAGTAGATTGGACGCTTTTTATACATTTTCAGATGATCTTTCCAGAACTGGGTGGAAAGATAGCGACGAATGGTCTCCAGCGCAGATTCGCCTTTTTTGGGCTTGAGAACTTCGGCTATAAAATCGAGGTTTTCGCGCAAATATTCTTCGCCCCAAACGGTGCGGATAAACTCCTTGACGCGAGAGGTGACGTCATCGTCAAACCACTCTTCATCCATTAGCGGCAGAATGCCGTCACTATCAGCCGGGAAGCTTTTATAAGCACCTTCGGCGACAAGATCGGCGAAGCCATTATTGCCTTCATGAGCGTATACCAGACCTTCGCGATCAAGGGAGTAACGTCCCATTTGGCAGCCTATTGCATATGAAATTATTTTTTGAATATCAATTTCAATAGTTGCATGCGTTAACGTGATTTTGTTTAGTTCAATTTCTGGAGATAAAATATCAGTTAGATTAAAGCAATTTATAAAGAAAGAGTTATTCATTTCTTCTAAAAATTTTGTTCTGTTAATCGCTTTTTTATTTTCCCCTTGCCTTAGTGTAAAACTACCCTTAATAGTGTTAATATCTCTTGAAAAATGAACCAACATATCTCTCTTAAACTCAAAAGATGTTTCATTTTCATCCCAGTCACGTTTGTGAATGTTTACGAGTTCTTTTATTATCTCGTTCAAATCACCATCGTTAAATTTGAATGGGACATTTCCAACAGGCCCTTGAGAATAATCCATGGTGGGCGCTAATTGTTTGAGAAATATATCTATTACTTTGCTATTCGCATAGCCAAGAATATTCCAGATATCCAAAGAGGATTTCGGAAAACACATAGGTCCTTTTGCATCAAAAATATATCCATTTGGTACATATCTCATCGATAGTGACGAAATAGTTAAACTTGTCCATGTTAAACCCTCTTTACAATAAAATTGTATGTTTTGAGGGCGTGAGCGTAATTTACCTTTGTCATTATAAAAGTTTTTAATGGAATAACCATCATTCTCCCAGTCAACAACATAATCATTATTACCATACCATTTACGGTATGCACCACCTTTTTGATATGGGAACCATTTTGTTTTTTTTCTTTTTTCATTGAGACTGAAAGAGTTATAGCTGATTTCATGCCAGAATCTTAGGTATCTTTCATTATCACCAGTAATTAATCCTTGTTTTAGATTGCAAACATCATGAAGTTTTTTGGATGTTTTGAAGCAAGATAACGCAGAATCAGGCAGAGAGTAAGCAATGATATATCCGGGAGTACATAGAAAGTCCGTGGTGATTCTGTTATATTTCCAATGACATTTATTGTCATTTTTAATTGCATACTGAAAATTTGGAGCTTGATTTTTTTCTCCATAAAAATCTGATAAATCAAAAAATTTTGCATTCCAGCTTAATGGGGTATTTGAAATGCTAAAAGCACAAATTGGGACATAAGCTGACTCAAAAAATGAATGATATTCAGGCTGTACTAATGACTGAATGCTGAAATTTGTAAGTATAATTTTTCGGAGCTCTTCAAATGATGATAAATTCATCCAAGTAAAGGGGGTCATTAGGCTTAAAGTGCGATTATCTTTTAATTGTAAAAGTAATCTGACCATAAATGAAGAATAAAGATCCGCCTTTCCTTGAGGGTAGTAAGAAGAGACGAAATTCTTAAGTTCTGTCTCCATATAATTACCCCCCATATACGGCGGATTCGCCACTACCGCATCATATCGCTGCGCTAAAATCCACGCCTGCTGAATAAACGGAATAAACGCTTTTGCCGCCGTCTTCTGCTGGAAATCGCCTTCCTGTTCCAGGCGATACAACGCGTCCAGGAATACCTTCAGTTCCGCTTCTTCTTCCTGCGGCACCTGAATCAGTGAGCCCAGCGTTTTTGCATTCACAAAGCGTTTCAGCGTGCGCATCAGCAGCTGATATTCTGCGCTGTCAGTTTGGGTTAACGCGTTATTTTCAGCAAACATATCCCCCATACTGCCGGTTTGTACCTGCTGGTGGAAATTCAGTTGCTGCCAGAGTTTGGCGATATCCAGATGCAGGCTTTCCTGCAAAGAGACAATATTCAGACGTACATCGCGGGTAAATATTCTGCGGTCATCCTGACGCGCCATCATTAATAATGCAAAGCCGGAAAGCTGTGCCGCGCGGTCGTCGATATCAAGACCAAAAATATTATTTTCCAGAATCAGTTGTGGAATATCACGCCCGCGATAACCACGCTCTTCGTAGATATTTTTCAGCACATTATAGGCTTCAATCAAAATATGACCGGAGCCGCAGGCTGGGTCGAGCACTTTAATACTTTCGGGTTCAATGCTGGCTGGGGTAATCGCCGCCAGCTGCGCCTGCACTTCCGGCGTTTGTTCCGCAGGCTCGATGTAGTACTCCATTTTGTCTTTCAGCGGCGAGTCCGGGTAGGTCTGCAACCACTGGCGGCCAACGGAGTTTTGTACCAGATACTGCACAATCCAGTTTGGCGTAAACAGCTGGGTGGCGGCAGGAATATCTTCGCTCTTCACCACTTTGCCAATCACGGCATCTTTCTTTTCCGAAATATAGAACTGATACAGCCAGCCGATAACCTCTACCTGCTCCCAGTCTTCTTCCGGAATATCATCAACCAGCCCACGCAGAATAGAGTCGGTACGGGTCAGGTTATCCGGCAACAGCAGTTCCGCTTCGTCATCTACCGCTTCAAACAGGAACGGCATCGCGTGGTGCAGGGCGTGGCACTGCCCCAGCAGCAGTTCGCGGTACAGGGCTTCGTCCTGATTACCGGAAAGCTTCATTTCAACCAGCTGCGCCTTATTTTCCGGCAGCAGGGCTTCTGCCACTTCCGGCACATGATCCAGCACCTCAAACGCGGTCGGCGTCTCCGGGTGGGACAACATACGGAAGCCGTGCTCAAGATAACCGTGTAGCTCCATATAGCGAATTGCACATAAGCGGTTAAACCAGGTGTAGGCGCAGTGCTCAACCAGCACCTCAAAACCCTGCTCACGGGCGCGTTTTACCAGCCGTTCGCGGCGGGGAAGGGTCGATAACGGGTAATCAAACTGACCGTAACGCACGGTCTCGCCAATGGTTTCGGCCTCGGCAATCTGCAAATTGCCTTTTTTATCTGCAGCGATCCCAAGCGTCGTTAGCTTCTGGATCACCGCATCGCGGAAGTCGTTACGGGCCTGTGGGGCATATTTTTTAATGTTATTGGTATTCATAGAAAATCCTGCAAAGGGCAGCAGAGTGCTGCCCTGAAATGGGAGTTACTGAAGGCGAATGCGATCGCCTGCTTTAATGACGGCCAGCAGCGTTGTGCGTAACGTGTCGAGCGCCTTTTCCACCTGTTCGGTCGTTTCCAGAACTTCACCACCGGTGGCATTACGCATCTCACTGGCGACATTCACCAGATGCGTTTTTTTCGGTACCGGTTGGATAACGGTTTTTTCCACCACAACATAAGTCTGTTCTGAGTCGGCAGCGCGTTTAGCTTCATTTGCTGCCCGGAGTTGTGCTTCTTGCTTTTTACGCAGCTCGTCGATCCACAGGTTAATCTTTTTATCTGCATCCATTTGCAGCGCTTTTGTCTCTTGCTGTTCCGCCAAAATTTCCGGAATCGACTGGCTGACTTCAGCGCGTTTTCTGGCTTTTTGCATCGGCAGCAGAACGCTGTTTTGCAGCTCCGACGTGGCGTGCGCTTCCAGCAAGCGTTGACGGCTTTCCTCAATGCGGGCGTCAATGCGTTCGAGGGCGTGCTGGCGATGCTGTTCGACTAACTGATGGTTGACGTTCTGGACCTGTTCAATCAACGGCGTGATGCGATTGAGATGCTTATAAGGTTCCGGCATTTGCCAGATGCTTTCCAGCTCGCCCAGCGCTTTAACCGCTGCGGCGTCTTTTTCCAGCGCGCTGCGGTTAGATTTAAAGCTGCCATTCAGCGCAGCACCCAGTTTTTGCCAGGTGGCGAATTGCTTACGGTAGAAGTCGACCAAATCTTCACGGTCTTCGCTGAAATCCAGAAGTTCATCTTTCAGCGATGAGACTTTTTCGATCAGGGCAAAATCTTCTTTCTCATTAAGAATGGCATTAAGCAGGCGCAGACCGGATTCAATCTCGTTTTTCCCCGGATTGTTTCCGCCCTCTGCCTTGGCGCGGAATACGTTCAGCTCTTGCTTCCACTCTTCAAATACCTGACGAATATGTTCAACCAGCGCCGGCTCTTCCCGTTCGTTAAACGGCTGCTGAGCGATGTCAGCCATGGTTTGCGCGGCTTTACGCACCTGCGCTTCATCATGACGGCGAACTTTATGCAGACGCAATTCGCTATGGCGGCGGCTGTTATTAAATAACTCCCACGCCTGTTTTCGCTCGACGTTGTTGTTTTGCTGGCTGAAGCTGAATTTACCTTTGCAGGCCAGACGGGCTACTAGCAGTTTCACTTCGTCTTCGGGCCAGCCATAAGGGCGACGCGCAAAATGGTTCAGAATATCGCGTAAATACACAGGTTTATTGTATTCGATATTCATGCTGATCCAGGTTTCTACCTCGCGCATGGCGTCGGGGTTGGACTCTTCGAGGTTACCGAGATCCAGTTCGGTGTCGTTCTCAACCGTCAGTAATGCATGAATTTCACGGGAGATGTCACCGTTAAAAGGCCGCAGCATCTTCAGCTTGCCGAAGGTGTTTTCAATCACGTAACGGCAGGCTTCATCGACAATGTTCGATGGCGTGGAGGATTTTTTCGGTAAGCGTTCGCCAATCGCCCAGACGTCTGCTTCTGCAAGTAGTGATTCCAACTGAACACGGAGTAATTTTTCCCGGTTGCTGTTTTCACGCGCTTTTTCTGAGAGCAGGGTTGCCTGTTCCGGACGTTGCCCGGCGTTATCTTTGAGGAACTTTTCAGTCTGGACGACTAAATCAATATCGCTCCAGGTACGGCCCTCTTCGGGCAGACGAATCAAAATACAGCCGTCGCCTTCTGACGTATAAGGGCGACAGGTCGCATCGCTGTTATAGAACGAATAAGTCGGATCTTTAGGGGTCAGGATCTTCACCACCAGATCGTTAAGCACTGCGCCGTCTAATGGATGCCCGTTCAGGAAGCGGCTGATATCAAAGTCTTGCTTGTTAGCCGGATAACGATATTTACGGCTTTTCAGAATGTCATCAAAGATGATCGATGCCAGTTTTTTGTTGATCGCAGAGAAATCGACATCAACGTTACGGATCTCGTTTTCGATCTCTTTCTCTTCGTTGGTCAGGAACACATATTTATCTTCAACGCGCGCAATGAGCATCAGGCGTTCAAGCGTGTTGAGACTTTTTTCGACCCGGCGGCGCAACTCAACTTTATCGGCATCGATCCTATCGATAGACAATGTGACCAGGTTATCCAGGGTGCTTTTCAGCGTTTCCACATAGCGGATCAGGAACAGCGTTTTAAGCAGGTTGCCATCGAACTCATCAAGAATGCCATTCTGGCAAGCCTGAGTGATGGTGCGGCTAACGGCAGGTTCCAGGAAGCTCTCAATGGCGGCATAGAAGCGCCAGAAAGGCACCAGAGAATCCAGCCCTTGCGCTGAGATTTGCTGCGCCGCCGTCTGGAATGCCTCCAGCTGAGAACGCTCACCCATGGCCAATTGTTTACCCGCTGCACCTTTCGTCCGAATAGATTCAAACACTTTTTGCAGAATCTGATAGTGCCACGGGACAAACGGGTAGTTGTCAACGAACTCTTCTTCGCTGGTAAAAGGACGTAGTGCAGTAGTTGTTGTAGTGTCAAAAGCCAGCTGGTTACGCAGGATATCGGCTTTCTCTTGCCACACTTTTGCCAGTGCCGCTTTTGCTTCGTCAGTCTTTACCAACAAACGTTTCTGGATAACTTCTGATGTGTTAGAGCTGGAAAGTTGCAGGCGTGTAGAGAAGCGCCCCTGGATCTTGGAGAAGTCCTGTCCGTCGCGACTGCTCATACCACCGATTGCCGCGTTGATATCGGCCTGCGAAGTCACGATAACCCATGCGCGGCCACCGCAAATTACCCCAAGGTTTTCAGTAATAGTCTGCAGCTTCAGCATCATTTGCGTATTTTTGCCAATGAACTGACCGACTTCATCCACCATAAAGAGGATGTTCTTACCATTGTCATCCAGCCACTCTTTTACCCACTGGCAAAAATTATTGATATCCAGCGGGAAGTTTTTGTCGAGTTGTTCCACCCATTGGCGGGAGGATTCAAGACTCTGCTGCGTGGCCTGGCTTAATGCTTGTGCCATGTCATCGCTGATGAAGTAGTAAGCGTCGCGCTCGTCTTCCCAGCGCGAGCCATTGATATCGGCAAACGCGGCTTTAAAGGTTTCATACTGACCGCGTTTATCCAGCTCGCGCTCAAGATGGGCAATATGCGGAAAATCAGCGCAGTATCCAATGCGTTCGTTGAAAACTTTCAGGAAGACTTTAAGAATGGCATCTTCTTTGTCATCTACGTTGGCACGCGAATCAATATTGAACAGAATGACTTCAGTCGGGTAATGCACCGCTTTGTTAATATCGGCAAGGAATAATGCATCTTTGATTTTATCTTCAAAGAAGGAGTAAGCATTACGTTCCGTACCGTTATGTGTAACTTTGCGGTTAGATAAAAGATAAGAAAGAATCTTAATAAAGTGCGATTTACCTGAACCGAAGAAGCCTGAAACCCATACGCCGATCTTGTTTTCCATACGGATCCGTTCCGGGCCAGTGGCAGGAACATAGGATTCGAAGAAATGGCGAAGATGGTTTTCCAGTTCGCGGGTGATGACATATTCATCTAACTCGATGTACGCGCTGGCATCATCGGTTTGCTCTGCTTTGACTACCCCGTTTATATTTCGTTTTAGAGGTTTTTCAAAAATCTGTTCAATATTCATTGTTATGCTCTTCATTGAGGATTCAATGTTGCTGCGGGTCCCGTATCTGGTACCAGTCTGAAAGCGCGATAATAATTTTGTGAACCGGTGTCTGTGAGCGGGGAAAGGTTGTACCCGCTGTAGGTGCCAGGATAAAACATCAGCAGTGGGGTGAACCCCATGACATCCTGCAAGGCACTCATCAGTTCATGACCGCGTACTAATGGCCAGGCGTTGCCCATGCCGGTAAGAATGACAAAATCCTGGGCAGCCAGATCGACTTTTTTCGCTATAAAATCAGCGATCTTTTTCTGATTTAACGGACCAGCAAGCTGCTTTTTCAGCGTCTCAGTACCCACTTTGACTTCCTGCTGGCAGACGCGCTCGAAAAGGCCGCGTTCATTGAGCATATCGATGATGATTTGGAAGACATTCAGACAGGCAAATTTATGGTCCTTTTCCAGATGCCGGAGCAGATATTTCAAATGCTCCCGTACCTGCAGTTCGCACTGCGCGGGATAATCAAAGATCCAAAAACCAATTTCATTTCCGGAGCCGTTATTTTTGAGGAAGCGATCTTCGTTAATGCGACTCTGGATTTGAGACAGGCGATATTCAAGAACGGGATCTATCACCGTTTTCCCTCCAGAATAGATATCAAGTCCTGTTGTCCCAGGCGCTGTAACACTGCCTGAGTTTCCGGTAAAAGGTAAACTGCCTGCAGGTTACGTCTGCGGGGCGTATCCACATAACCCGCTTCAGCAAGCGCCTTCACCAGATTGTTTCCCATTTTTGCAATAGATGAATCTGAGTAGCTGGCGAGTACCGGATGTAGGCGAACCTGGCTATTCACAAATTCGTTCCAGCTATTGCCAGGCAACTTTTCCTTGAACTGCCTGCGCAGATCGTTCACCACTTCAGCCAGAAAATCCTTAACTACCGGCGAATGTAGCATCAGAGCCACAAACAGAAGTTGTTGGCGTTCCCGTTCACTACCTTCGGCAATCAATGTCCACGCGCTTTTATCCAGCGTGTTCAGGCGAAGCCTGATTGTTGCCGCGTAACGTTTTGCGGTGTTAGGAGAAGAGGCTTGTAAAATGTTGTGGCCAACAATTTGCTCTTGCCATGTCTGTTCATCGGGATCGGTTAGCAACAGTTCGGCAATGACGCGGCTTTCCCTGCTCATGAGCGGTCCGCCCAGCAAGTCTCCTATCCATGCCTTGTCATTTTTAATCATCGAAAAACCCTCTGAAGACTGGAATGCAGCTCGCAAAAAACAAAAAGTGATTGTAATGGGGGACCGGGCGAGATGCCATGAGAAAAGGCAATTTGTGAGAGGGATGATCGCGTTATGTACAACACATAAACGGTTTTGGCGAGAGTCATGCTTTAGCCATTTCTATAAGTGAGACTGGAAATGACCCTATATCATTCCCATTAAATGCATCAACTTAATCGATTACAGCTCAGGAAATAAAATTTTAACTGTATTAAAGTCTCTGTAAAATCAGTTAAAAAAGGAAGATGAACGTGGTGCTGTACAATATCGCAAATAAAGAACCACATGCTTTAGAAAAAACGACCTTTACTCTGGAAGGATTACAGGAAGCAATCAAAAAATATAGATATTATTGCTCCTGATTGTCTGGTGATTTCTGACTGGGAAGATAGCCATCGGCGAATTGATTTATTGGCAATCGATAAACAGGCAAATATAGTGGTTATCGAATTAAAACGTGATGAAACGGGGACGCATATGGAGTTACAGGCACTACGATATGCGGCAATGATTTACACAATGAGTTTTGCGAAAGCATGTGAGTATTTTCAGACGTATTTGAAAAAACAAAACCGCGATGCCGATGCGAAAGAAAAAATGCGAAAGAAAAAATACTTGAATTTGTTGAGCTGGATGAAACTGAGCTTGTTGATTTTGGTAAAGATATCAGAATCGTTTTGGCTTCATCGGATTTTAGCAAGGAACTGACTACCACTGCGATTTGGTTAAGAGATAAAGGGGTAGACATTCGATGTGTTCGTCTGACGCCTTATAGATTTAATGATGATGTTCTGATCAATGCAGAGCAAATCATACCGGTTCCTGAATTGGAAGAATATCAAGTTAAGTTTCGTGAAAAACGTGATGAGCAGCTAATTAGCAGTCAGAAAAAAGAGAAGGGCTATACGTGGTATATATGCAAAGATAAAAAACTTAATAAACGTAAGTTAGCGCTTGAGTTATTACGCGATTGTATAAAACAATTTAACCCTGCAAGTTATAATGATTTAATAAATGGATTAAGTGAAGACTTTAAAAAACGTACGGTTATACTTATCGATCAGATACCAGAGAAGCAAAAGAGTCGCTATCATATCAACGAAGATGCATTGATTACACTTCCTTCTGGTGAAATTGTCGCCATTTCTAATCAATGGGGTATTGTTAATATTGAACTCTTGATTGTGTTTGTTTGGCAAAATGGTTTTGTTGTTGAAAAAGCTGAACAATAAATTTTTATATTGCTATAAATGTCTACATTGAAAAATAGGGAGAGCATTTGTAGCTTTTAACATCTCAATGTAAGAGATGGCAAGATTATGGGGGCGCGGTATTATCAACCTCCCCCCCTAAAAACCTCTTTCCGATGCCACTCTACAACCCCCTAAAAAACCGGTGGCGATTCACATTCCACCATGCATTCCGATTAACGCCGCATAGCCAGTTGAACTTTGCTACTCTGTGAGAGGTAGTACCTTCTATCCAGTGCGAATTTAATTAATGGAATAAATGATTATGAGTGAAAGTGATACAATCCCAAAGAAGTCTACAAGTCAGATTAACAAAGCGGTATTCTTTACATCTGCTGGTAATGCTGCCAACTTACTGATTTAGTGTATGATGGTGATTTTAAGGTGCTTGCGTGGCTTCCATTTCCATCAGATGTCCTTCCTGCTCCGCTACTGAAGGCGTGGTGCGTAACGGCAAAAGCACTGCCGGACATCAGCGCTATCTCTGCTCTCATTGCCGTAAAACATGGCAACTACAGTTCACTTACACCGCCTCTCAGCCCGGTACGCACCAGAAAATCATTGATATGGCCATGAATGGCGTCGGATGTCGCGCCAGTGCACGCATTATGGGCGTTGGCCTCAACACGGTTTTACGTCACTTAAAAAACTCAGGTCGCAGTCGGTAACCTCGCGCATACAACCGGGCAGTGATGTGATTGTCTGCGCTGAAATGGACGAACAGTGGGGCTACGTCGGTGCTAAATCACGTCAGCGCTGGCTGTTTTACGCGTATGACAGGATACGGAGGACGGTTGTGGCGCACGTCTTCGGTGAACGCACTCTGGCCACACTGGAGCGTCTTCTGAGCCTGCTGTCGGCCTTTGAGGTCGTGGTATGGATGACGGATGGCTGGCCGCTGTATGAATCACGCCTGAAGGGAAAGCTGCACGTTATCAGCAAGCGTTACACTCAGCGCATTGAGCGACATAATCTGAATCTGAGACAACATCTGGCAAGGCTGGGACGGAAGTCACTGTCGTTCTCAAAATCGGTGGAGCTGCATGACAAGGTCATCGGGCATTATCTGAACATAAAACACTATCAATAAGTTGGAGTCATTACCTAATTTCTATATGGAATAACAATCTATAGTTAAAGCAAGCACCATCATCATTCACACATTACATTTATTAATATAGCTAGAAGTTTCAAATGATTAGATATTTAACATTACCCATATTCAATCAAAAAAAAATAACGCCCTGCCATTTCAAGTAAAAATTACTAATATTTTCAGATAGTAGTGGCGTTAATTTTCTTCAGTTTTTTTTTATTTTTTCTTGCAGGAAGTTTAGGCTTATATGCATTAACAAAAAGTTGATATGAATCCTGTAATGATAATCCGGGAAGGGTATCGTTTTTGGCACTAAATATTGAATAATACTTTTCGTATCGACTTATATCTTTTTCAAACACCCATGTCCATTCAGAATCATATAGTCTTTCCCCTCCTTTTTCCTTATTTTTGTTCTCAACTGTACGATTAATTATAAATTTGAAAACGGTATTATTCAAAGTTCTAATAAAATTCTCAACAATAAATGCGATTTGCTCGAGATCATCATTATTGAGTATTATCGGTTTTTCTAAGTGCTTCATATGTTCAGCCAATCCTAGTCGGATTGCATTTTTCGAACCCAACTTACCAAATCGATGAACACAACAATGCCTTAACTCGCAAACTTTCATGAATTCGCTTGAGCATTTCATCATTTCGATTGGTCGTTGTCCTTTCATTCCAATAATGTCCTTTAATGTTTCAAAAACATTATAAGGGCTTGCCAATGAAAAGTCCTCAAGTAAAGCTTCTGGTAATAACTCCTTTTTATGGTGTTGTGCCGCTGCATAACTAACGGCCTTATCAGAAACTATAGACTGTATATATTCATCATGATTAATTAGATTTCTGATAAGAGCTCGCAAATAACTTTCGGCTGCAGACACATAACCTAATAACAACAGATGGCTTAATGTGTTTGAAATATCACCAGATCTTAACAAGTGAAGTTGCTTTGTATTAGCTATAAAAAGATCTAACGGGGATTCCTTGCTATCAACAGGTAACTCATTAAATTTTTTGTGTGTCTCAAACGAAAAAACTAGAGCTGGATTACTACATAGTTCAAAAAACTCTCTTCCATCTAAGTTATCATGGGTTGCAGTGACAACTGAGGACGCCACATTATGATGAGTGGTCTCTTCATAATCCTCTTTTGATTCTAGTTCCATTTTCCCGACTCTTTTTAAATTAAACTTTTCAGATAAGAAAGACACGATTGACAAGTACATGCCATCAAAATTAAGACAAAAACTCTTCAACATGTAATAACACTTTGTCCATAATTTTATTGGCAATTTTGGGTCCTATTCTGTGAATTTTTCTTAACTCACTCCCAGGGTCTTGTAAAGACAATACATCTCCTATAGTTTTTACTTTTTCCAGCCCAGATAGTTTTTGCATTTGCCAAGATGTTAGATGTGGTACTTTTGACAGTGGAATAGACATGCACTGATTATAGGCCGACTCATCAATCAATTGATTCCCACAATGATGGCAAAATTTTTGATTGTCAGTCAATCGCGGAGTCTTGCAGTTATTGCATGGAGGTAAAGTTAGTTTAAGTCTCGCAAGTTGCTCAGCATTGAATAATGATGAAATGTTTCTTCTGACAGGATGCTTAGCATTCTTTCTTAGTATTTTTTGAATAATCTGAGAAGGAGAAAAACCTCTACTTCCTTCGTTAAACACTCTTTCCTTTATTAATAAAGCATAATGAGGTATATATCTTTCATAAGTACGCCCATCACCATGAGAAATATCAGGAAGATTATAAAAAAGCCCTGTTTCAATTAATAGCTTAGTGAGTCGAGAAAAATAAACATTATCATTTTTCTCTATACCGATTATGACTTGTTTCTCTTCTTTATATTGGGAGTTACTTTCCTTGAGTAATTCGACTACTTTTAATAAAAGTGATTCACCTAATGAAACAATGTCAAACAATCGAGGTAGCTTATCTTTTAGTGAACTGTATTCGCTGAGTCTAAGCTCAACATACCTTTCAATTATTTTATTAAATTTTTGCTGAGTTGTCTGACTTAAAGTTGTTTGATAATCTCTTAACATCATCAAAAAAGAACGTGGAATACCAAATGCTGAGAATTTAAATAACTCTTTCAAGTCATCCGGAATGCCATCATACCCAGGAAACCTTGCCTGCGCTATAGCATCCATCACTGAGGAATAATTAGGGTGCTGTACCGAAATCCAAGCATCAATTGTTTCAGCATCATGAGCAACATGAAACCTTGGGCCATATTCGGTTGTTCCAGGATAAACCGATGCCTTTAAAGCTATTTTTGAGGTTTTTAGACTACGTACAATATCAAAAAACTCGTAAAGATATTCAGGAGTTAAGCTTATTGCTGCATCGTCTAATAAAATAATGACTCTTTTACGTTCAAGCCAATCACATAGTGAACTCAACGAGGATATGACAGAAGAAACACTGATCAATTGAACAATGTTTTCTTGTTCTAATGATGGCGAAAGACCCTGCTCAAGCCTTACGATTAAATTAATTAGGAACTCTTTATCCGCTATGAGTATCGTTGACAAATCAAGATATTCAGAATCTTCAATATCGCAAGCAATTTCATAAGCAGAGAGTAGTATCTTTGCTAATACCCATTTATGAAAGAGATCAATTGCATTTGGTTTATTTTTTAAAAGCGGCTCTAACTTAAAATATTTATTAAAAGAAACATAGAGTGGTAATGGTGCGTTATCATCGTTTTTACATTCAACCCAAGCATAACGCATCAAATGTGTTTTACCACATCCCCTAGGACCAACTATAAGTTTGATGCCTGGGGATATAAGAGCATTATGTATAATATCGAAAAACTCTCCAGATCTGATAGTATTATTTTTTATCGTATCCTCATCAATATAATCAGCTCGTTCCTCGATAAGAAAATTACTATCTAATTCCACATCAGTCATGTTTAATCCTTACAAGATGTATTTTTTTTAATGCATCCATTGTAATATGTTGTGCGGCTACACCACTACTCGCTCGAGATAATTCCTCTTGCCCATCTTGAGAACAAAGAAAATCAAATAGTTTTTTCTTATCTCCACCAGAGGCTCGTATCAGAAAAATACAGTCACTGATATAAGAATAGCCGCTCTCAACAAACAATATTTTTTTATGAAAATTTCGCCCAACTCTTGCTATTAATATATCACCAGGCTTAGCAATGACATCTAATTTTGATGGCTTCAATTCTTCTACAGAGTTGCAGTGGAATTTAATGTACTTTTCATCACCACTAAATTTTGTCGTATGAAAAACATGTTCCGTAATTTCCTTTGAATTAAACCTACCTCTAAAAATTGAAATGTTTTTAAGCATCCCTATTGTGCTAAACCCTTTACCTTCATTTTTATTATAATGATAAGAGTAGTCCATTCTCTCAACCGCATCTTCTTTTCTAATTAAAACAGGAGGCGACAATTCCCCATCTTTAGTTATACAATGTAATTGTATTTTATGATGAGGCATAATTTTTTTATTAAAAATTAAAATATGTGTTTTAGCCTCTGTCCTTTTGAAGATATTCCTAGGCAATTCAATGACTTTTGTAATTGAATGTTCATTCAATAAATATCGTCTTAAACCTATAAACTTTCTTGCTGTAAATATACCATCAGGTAAAATTATTCCAGCCTCACCGCCCTTTTTAAGAAACCTGATGACTTGAGATATAAATATTATCTCTGCTGGGACATATTTTGAGACAGATATATATTTATCTGCGCCAATCTCACTAATGATTTTAAAATAATCATCCCTCCATTCAGGGAGAGTGAATGGAGGATTACATACTGCAACATCAAAATTTCCTTGATGTCGGGCAAGCATTTCAGGAAATGAATGAACAAGGGCATCTGTTACAATATGAGTAAGATTATCACATACTTTTTTTGACATCCGAGATTCTATATCCAAAGAATATGCTTCTGCATTCTTCCATCGGTCTAAAGCAGCATAGGTTAAGCTCCCCTCACCAGAAGCTAAATCAATAATATTATTGACTTTTTCAGCTTTCATCTGAGAAACCAATAATGCACTTATGGATTCTTTTGTATAGTATCTTCCGAGACTATCTCGTTGTGTGAATGGCATATAGTTACTGTTCATTTTTTATACTCATCTTAAGTACGCTACCGCCCTAGGCGTTACGGCTACCCAAGAACCAACACAATCATGTAATCTATTGATATTTATAAACTTATCTTCAAATCTTTCAGCCCTAGAACCTAAAAAAGATAGAAGTGTAGGTAACAAAGGGCGATCGGATATAGGGCTAATGTTTAAACTTAAGTATCAAAATATACGGTTTTAGGTCATTTTCCTAATCAATCCTATCATCACGTCAAATCTACTTTGTAGCGTTCACCAGCAAAGAAATACATGAATTATGATTAGCGTTTATATAGTCCGCATACCACTGCATCATCTCCCTACGTCCTTCCAAATACAACGCATGGTTATACGTCCCACGAATCGCATTTTTATCAACGTGAGCCAGCTGGGTTTCAATCCACGCTGTATTGAAACCTTCCTCATGCAAAATCGTACTCATCGTGTGACGGAAACCATGCCCCGTTACCCTCCCCGTATATCCAATCCGCTTAAAAACCTGATTAATACTCGCTTCACTCATCGTCTTGCGGGGATCATTACGTCCCGGGAACACCAGTGGATATTGCCCTGACATCACTTTGAGTTGCTGTACGATTTCCAGCGCTTGGGTAGAGAGGGGGACAAGGTGAGGCCGTTTCATCTTCATACGCTCGGCAGGTATCTCCCACACCGCTTTTTCAAGATCAAACTCACTCCAGAAAGCACCTCGGAGTTCGCCAGTGCGAACTCCCGTGAGGATCAGCAGACGTGCCGCAAGAACAACTAACGGGCTTCCTGTGTAGCCTGCGAGAGCTTTAAAAAAGTCTGGTAACTCCTCAACAGTAAGGAAGGGATAATGCTTCGATTCATGCCCTGACATCGCGCTGGTAAGATCCGCTGCAGGATTGTATTCCGCACGACCGGTTACGATGGCGTAACGAAAGACTTCGCTGCAACGCTGGCGAACCTTCTTGGCCTTCTCTGTCGCGCCACGGCTTTCAATTCGACGCAGCACATTAAGCAGAACCAGCGGTTTGATTTCATTCACCGGTTGTTGGCCAATATAGGGAAAAATATCTTTATTAAAGGCTTCGATAATGTCCGAGGCATAACCTTCTGACCATCGGCTCACCTTCGTTCCATGCCATTCAAGTGCCACAGCCTGAAACGTATTATTTAGCTGCACATCTCGAACCAGCTTTTCTTCTTTCTTGGCAAGCGATGGATCGATACCTTCGGCAAGCTTTTTCTTGGCGTCGTCACGCAGTGCCCTCGCTTGTGCAAGGGACACTGCCGGATAGACACCAAAGGCCATACGCTTCTCTTTTCCATTGAAGCGATATTTCATCCGCCAGTATCTGGAACCAGAGGGAACAACCTCAAGATACAAACCAGCACCATCTGCCAGCTTATAGGCTTTCTCTCTGGGTTTAGCTGCGTCTACCTGTCGCGCATTAAGTTTCATTGGGGGCATCTCCCTAGACCGAACACAAAATGCCCCCACTTATGCCCCCAACTGCGACTTGATTTCGGTTGAGTCTAGTTGATAACAGGAGATAAGATACGGGCCAGAAACCGCAGTATACGAGCTTTTAGTTGATTTCGGTAGACTTGGGAAGAGTTTGAAATGGTGCCGATAATAGGAGTCGAACCTACGACCTTCGCATTACGAATCTGTAGCACCAATCATAACTATCTGTTTTAGCAAGCATTAACCGCATTCACTAAGCTATAGTTGATGGCACAAACAGAAAGCTGATGCATGATGTTGTCATGTGTATGTCACAAATACGGCACAACGATCTTCAAACATGTAGCCACTCAGCATAGAAGAGCACAAAGCCTTGCAATCCAGTGCAAAGCTTTGTGTGTCTCAGTTTTTATAAATTCTTAAGCAAGAATTATAGTTATAACTATTATGTAAGTTTTATGATATATATTGTATTTAAATGCTGGTTTTACTTATTAACCCAACCTGTAGCATTTGTGTTGCTTTCCTTTATATAAAGTACTGTATTTCCACCTCCATCAGAACGAGTGTAAATAGAACCAACTGGTGCTCCAACTCCGCTAGATGTTGGGTTGCCTTCTTGCCCAAATATCACAAGTGAGCTTTTATCTGTAGCTTGATTATTCTGTGTGGCTGATGTTCCAAATGAAACATTCCCTATAAATGACACGCTCTTACAGCTTGATGTAGCAAATATACCAACTGATGGTTTATTATTTGCAACGCCATCACGAATTTGATTTGAACTAACAATTACATTTTCTGCACCAGAGTCAATTCGTATGCCATTATGGTTATTATCTGCGGTAGAAACCCCAACTATAATGTTTGATTGAATAGTAACATTTGAATATTTACCATTAATATGAATCCCATGCAGGGAAATATTTCTAAAGATGTTGCTAGAAATTACAACATCATGCGAAAAACCAGACCCTATAAATTCTTCTGCATTAGTTTCAGAAATCCATAAAGAACTTGATGTTCCTGAATCGTATTCATTATTAGAGATGATTGATTTGTTAATAAAATCACCTTTGAAAAAACCGATTCCGCCTCTTGCTGTGTTTCCAGTGACAGTTAGTCCTGAAACCCATCTTGCGTCTACTGCATATGATTGAGACTCTGTAATAAAAATGGAATTGTTGGATATTACGATATCTTCATGAAATGCATCTGATGTATCTGTATATGGATATGTAGGTGCAGCCAGAAGAATCGGGGATCTAACGCCTTCAAAATAATTGCCAACAATGCGCCCCCTCCTTGCCCCCTGTGGTTTTGATGATGATGGGAATGGGGTTACATGAACTCCTCGCGCGGTACTGTTATAGAAAGAGCATCCGCTAACCACCCAATCATACCAGTTGAAAACCCTTACCCCGGCAAAGAGCATTCCATCGAACCTGCAGTTTATGACCCTTATATTTTTGTCCTGATTCCCATATGAATTAGCATGGTTCCCAACCCCCACCCCCCACGCCCCAAACCCAGTGGTGGTATTTTGTGGATTTGAACCAAAATAACAGTTATCAACAAGAACATTGATGTTTGGGTAATAATCGCCAAGAGATTCAATCCCCGGATCTAACTGGATCGCTTCTGAATAATTTCGGTTGGAAAGTGGTTTGAAGCCAAGAAACTTACAGTCTCTTATAATCACCCCTTGCCCGTCAGCAATATCTACAGCATGAAAATCGACTACATCAAGAAATGTTACTCCAACAATAGAAAGATTTCTTGGTGAGGAGGCTGCAATGATGTCAAAAGGATCTGTAGGGTGGTCTTGTCCTCCTCCATCTAGTATTCCGCCTGTTATTTTAATGTTAGTGCCAGTATTAGGGCTTATTCTCAGCATGACGTCATTAGAAAAATTACGTTTAATGGTTACGCCATCAGTCATCTTTAGGTGAGTATTTGATTTTATTTGCAACTCAGAAAGCAAAGTATATATGCCTGGTAGTGAAAACTGTAGTGTACCTCCTCCAATGCTATATATTGCATCTAGCGCAAATTGCAGAGCTACTTTATTGTCAGCATTCGATGGATGAGCACCGAAGTCAAGAACATCAATGATTTGTTGGTTCTTTTGGTGTTGAGTTTGATTTGCTGCTCCGGGGAATGGTTGTTTCACCGACACTAATTCATCCCCATCACCATCATCAAAGGATGCCAACCTCTTCTGAAACTGATCAGGGTCATACTTCAGCACATTAGGAAAATAAAACTGCTGCGCACCATACGCATCATAAACCGCCATAGAATGGCCTTGCACAGTTACGAACTTGGCAATCTGTCCGTTATATACAGGGTAACCAGCAGCGTTAATGATGATTGGTTGAGAAACAGGAACGTGAGAACCATCTTCGTTCTCAACATAGACCTGAATCTGGTTTTCAGGATTTACCGGGTCAGTGTCAATTTTACCGATATAAATTTTGCCATTGGCTACGGCTTTAAAAGAACGAGCCATAGTGAAGAGTTGCGAAGGCATACTCACTACAACATTGGCTGTAATGTCTGTCATTTAATTTGCTCCAGATACAATGAATCGCCGCAGCGTGGCCACGGTGAATTTTGGGCATAAAAAAACCCAGCCGAAGCTGGGTCGTTGCGTTGGTTATCTGTCAGTAGTTATGTACTGAAGGAGGTAATTCTTTGTTCTTAAGTCTTATCCATGCTGAAAGGTTTGTTGGTCCGTCTGGCTCATTAATATCAACATCTCGTGTATGGTTGATTAAAACATCTCTCGCCATATCGATAATACGGGAGAACTCATAACCGCAGTCATGACATCTGCCGGAATAGTTCGATTGAATTTGTTTTAGCGCCGGATACAATTCGCGGAATAATGCCTGTGAGCGGTTGGCATAATCCCATAGCCATACAAGGCTGTTTGCTTCTTTTGCAGAAAGCTCGTTGGTTTTCTTCTCTTGTTTGCCAATGAACTCACCTTCAAGCGGAACTCGAGCTGCAAGTGACAGTGCTTCGGTAAACTGCTCCTCACTGATTTCTTTGTATGAACATCCAAAATGGGATTTCAGTGACGACCACATGGTGATCATCGCCTTAGCCTGTTTTTCCTTTGGCAGAGACTGACCGCGACTCATGACGAGTTGTTTAATGGCTTCCTGCTGTTCAGTGGTGATTTTACCCGGCAACGCCTTTTTAGCTTTGCGTGGGTTAACTACATGACCTTTAGTCCAGTACTCGTATAGCACATCGTCACACTCTTCCTGATACTGGATTACCTTGTCGCGGATTTCAGGACGGACTTTGTTTGGCTGAATGCTTGAAAGCCAAGCCGCAAACTTACGAAAGGCAAGGCATATCATTAACTGTTTACCGCCAGCAGAAGGTATTTCGATTTCCGAAATACCTTTGACAAATCTCTGTTTTAATTTAACAAATTGAGCAGCCCAAACCATACCCATGCCTTCTACAACGGGTTTCATAGGAACGTAAGGTTCATTGTTAATGCTGACCAAAAAGAGATTTGTTCCGTGGAATGGAACGTTGATTGTATGTTCTGCAATTGCTACACTCGTCATGTCGTTAATTCCTATGCGTGGTTTTACGATACCGAAGCCCTGACTGTTACCGCAGTTGGGGCTTCACTGTTTTTGTAAGTCACTGTAGTTATAAAACCACTGACCACTCATTCTTGCTTTGATTGACTCTACTGAATCACGGCAAGGAATGATTCCACCTGACATCATTCTGATCTCCGTAAATTCACCGCTCCTTACCGACTCAATGCCATTAACGTTAACTAAAGATTTACCTCTACCAAGTGCATTCTCATAGCCAATCTCATCAACCTCAATAAACCTCATACCGTTATCCCCTCTCTCTTCAGGCTGTCCATCACTCGCTTATAAATCTCAGAGTTAACAGATCGCCCGTTCTCTTCAGCTACCTTGCGCACCAAATCCAATACTTCTTTAGGCCACCGCAAATTGAACTGCGGCATTTTGCTCATTCCTTTCATATTCACCTCACAATATGGGTCCACCGTGGACCCATTGAGAATATAGTAGAGTGCTTCTATCATGTCAATACACTAACTTGGGGTGATGGCATGGCTAGAGACGATCCGCACTTTAACTTCCGTATGCCTTTGGAAGTAAGAGAAAAATTGAAATTAAGAGCAGAGGCTAACGGAAGGTCAATGAACTCTGAGTTATTACAAATCGTTCAGGATGCTCTCTCAAAGCCATCATCAATTGTAGGCTATCGAGACGAAGCTGAGCGAGTCGCGGATGAGCAATCTGACGTTGTTAAGAAGATGGTCTTTGAAACGCTGAAAAATATTTATAGCAAAAGTAAGTTATAGGCTTATGACGTACAGTTAACCATATCGATATTGGCTCGCGTGATGACAAATGAAAAAAAGCAATGGACTCACATTAAAACTTGACGGAACCACCCCTGGCCAGCTGTCAATGGCTAAGTTGGTCAAGTATATGTCTGCTCTCGTAGATCTATACGGTTCTGCAGATTCTGTTCACTTCGACTGTGTAAGTGAAGGATCGGCTGACTTAAATGCATGGGTCGATAATGATATTTGTTATAACGCTGTCATAGCAAGGGCCTCTCTCTCAGCCAAAGAGAAATCACCCGCGTATCAAAAAATTGTTAATTTACTGGAACATGATGGTTTTTCAGCGAAACTACTCGGACGAAACCACTCAACCATTATCGCATTCCCGCGAGTAAAAAAGGAGCCAATCCCTTTACTCATAACAAAAACATCAGAAGTTCAAGGAAGGCTATACAGTGTTGGCGGAAAAGACAATTCAATACCTGTGCGTATTGAGGGAGCCAACGGCGAAACATTCAAGTGCGAGGCAACCCCTGATTTGGCGGCAGCTCTTGGGTCCCATCTATTCAAATATATTAGGGTTAAAGGAGATGGGTGCTGGGAAAAAAAGAACAACAAATGGGAGCTAAAGAAACTAAAAATAACTTCATTTGTATTGCTCAAAAAATCATCACTCAAGGATGCTATTAATGCTATCAAGCAAGTTCCTGGAGATCAGTGGTCCGAGGAACGCGATGTTGATTCAATCCTTAGGACTCTGAGGAAGATAAATTGCGAGTAATTTTAGATACCAATATTCTGGTATACCTACTATCAGATATAGAACACGATTATAGATTATCTGACCCTATACTTGGTTCTGAGATTCCAGATGCCAAAAGAAGAGCAGAAGCTCTTGTTGATCGAATAGATAACAAGAACGGGACAATCATCGTTCCAACTCCTGTATTGGCGGAGTTTTTAGTTGGAATCCATAAAGATTACCAACAAGAAAAACTGAATGTTATCAAATCGTTATCGTGCTTCGAAACTGTATCGTTTGATGAGTTGGCTGCTATTGAATGCGCATCGATACCAACATTAAAAGAATTAAGGAAAATTAGCACAGAAGGTACAGCAAACAAAATTAAGTTTGACAGACAAATAATAGCAATTGCAAGAGCAATTAATGCTGACGAGGTATGGACTCATGATAAGGGAGTGTTTGAGCGTTGCAAAAGTCTCAATATTCCTGTGTTCACATTATCATCAATAGAACCAATTCCGGTTCAAAGTCTCATGGAGTTCTTACACGATTCAGACGATCAGAGATTACACTAAAATATAATTTTTATGCATCCGTGATAATTACATCCGTCACGGATACATAAAGCTATAGCCAAAAGTGGACAAACCTTTATCTCACTCCAAACCATCTGGTATCCTGCGCAAAACTAAGGAGGTTGGTGTGTTTGGTATATTAACGAGAAGCAAGATAAAAAAATTAAGGGCAGAACTCGCCGAAACACAAAAACTGGCTTCACATTTTTACAAAATGAAATACGACGCTGAAGAGCGTGCATTTGTTGAGTTATGCGATTTATCTATTCGTATGGGAGTAGAGCCAGATGTAGCGGCAAAAACCCAACAAGGCATTGATATACTTGCAGATGTTGTTTTAAACAGGCAATATGCGTTTTATCTAAACGAGAAGGCCATTCAGATTTACTCTCAAATCTTCCTCCTAGAAAAAAGAAGAGGAACTCACGATCGAGAAGAGTGGTTAAATGAAGTTGTTAAAAAATCTGGCTGGGAAGTTGTTTCATCAGAGCTACCTCTTATTTGTGCTGATTTAATCGAAGAGGCAAAAGAGCGCCTATCCGATGGCTAAACGAATCCATCCGTGGATTACTAATTACTCCCGCTCCATTCCGCTTAGCGATGCCACAATCCCAGCCCTCGCTAAGCGCTGAAACTCTTCGTTTCCGACGGTATCACGTATCGCTTTTACAGCAGCTTTATTTGCCATAAATCTGCGTTCAGCCGCCGCTAATGCACCATCACTTGCCCCAACCTTAACTGCCTTTGTTGCCTCTTGAACAGCCTTTTCAATAGCGTAACGACCACTGCGGGATGCAGCTAACTTTTCTATCGTCCCTTTAGCTATAGATCCAGAAACAGCCCCCACAACACCGCCAACAATCCCTCCACCAGTGGTGCCAACAATAGCCCCTGATGTTGAATTGCCTATTGCATTGAGAACTGTCATGACAGCTTTTGGCAGTCCTTGCTCAAGAGAGTTAATTGCCGGTATAGAGCGCCCCGTATGCTCTACATATCGCAGTGGTCTGGTTGCTGCTCTGGCAAGGTCGCTGTATGCCCTAGCAATCTTACCCATTTCTGGCGAGTGCTTGCTAATGGCAGTAATATTCTGCGGCGTAAGGATCGACGCTATATGGAATACGCCAGCAGACTCTGATTTACCGCCACGCCCCCCTTGCGATACCGCATCTTGTAATATTGATGCAATTGCTGGAGATCGCTCAGACTCTGGCAGTGCGCCAATAATCTGATGAAACTTTCCTGTCCCACTTTTTGATGAATTTTGCAAGGCTTTAATACCATCAGTGACTAACTGATCAGTTGCAAGGTTTCTAAACGCTGCTTCAGCCTGTTCTTGTGCTGTAAATCTTGCTTTTGACAGATCATTAGCTTTTTGCCAGTCATCAAGAAAACCGCCATTTTGAGCCATTATGCGCATATCTTCCGTTGCTGCATCACGAAGCTCCGCCATGCGCCTTGCCGTATTTGCCTCACCAGACCTTATATACTTCTGCTCAGCGTCAGCAAGTTTACTTCGCCATGCCTTCATGGCATCAAACGTGATTCCTTTTTTACCAGTTTTAGCATAAGCAGATGCAAATTGTTTCATCTCAGGAGTTAGCGGCATACCAGCCAAAATATCACCCTGAATTGTAGCGTTCAGGTTTGACATTCTGGCCTTTGCGTCAGGCATCGTGGAGCGGACGCTATCCCATGCTGCCTTTTCTGAGTTCTTCATTTTATCAATACTTGCTAAAACCCTTTGTTTTATGGCTGCACTTTTTTCTGATGCAGATCCAGCCTCAGCACCAAGTTCATCAAGTGCTGAGTGGAATTTCGACTGTATTTCACTAAAAGCCCTAGTATGTGCATCCTGAACAATTCCTGGTTCGGATGCCAATATCCCTTCGGCTTGTGCAATTCCACGACTTCCAGATCGCATTCCTGGTGTTAATGCGTTTATATCAATTCCAGCAGACTCAGCCGCTTTTGCTACATCTTCGGACACATTAGCGGCCTGACTGGCAATTGACTGACGCCCAGCACCTGACTTTGCCATCCTGGAAACATCATTAGCAGAATTCAGTGCTGCACCACCAAGAGCCTGTGAAACCCTTGGCGCAATAACGCGCCCGACACCAGAAAGAACGCCTTGAGCACCAATATTGACACCACCGTTAATGGCAGCATTTTGTGCAAAGTTGCCATCCTGATTTGCAGCATCAGCAAGAGAACCTGCAATCATGTTTCCTGCGGAACCGATATCTCCAGCGAGCTTTGCTGGCGCTCCAGCAGCTTTTGCCGCTGTGCCAATTGGCAGGAGATACCCACCAATTGTTTCACCGGCTTGCGCGTAAGGGTCTGTCGGTCGATCGACTGGACGATAGACATCATCCAATACTTTTGGCCCACCAAGCCCATGACTGATTGCATTAATCAGACTTGCGCCACCCTGCAATACGTCAAATGGTATGTTTACCAGACCACGACCAGCCTGTTCTGCAATTTGCCCTGCACTTTGACCACCTGTGAGCCAATCGCCAGCTTGTTGCATCAATGATGGTTCTTCACGTGCTGGTTCATTATTGGCCTGATTAACTGTTTGTTGCTGAACAGCCTGACCAGCAAAATACTCATCAATGGCGGTGCCAATATCTTCGGTGCTCGTACCATCAGGGAAGGTAAATGTCTTACCGTTTGCAGTTACTTTCATCATTCCACCGTAAATTGAATGCCTGATTTTGAGGTATATGATCCAACCTGATTCGGTGTTTCTCCTGAAGGTATCGAATCTTGCGCTGGTGCTGCGTCAGTATTCATTGACATATACCGCTTAACGGCACTCCCCAATGATTCACCTTTTTTAACATCCACCCCCAATATCTGACCGCCATTACGCGATTGCCCAGGGTTGCCATTCGCGCTCATCCACTCGGCTTTAAACTCATTAAACTGCGCGTTTCGTCGCTCAAGGTTTGCCATTGCATCAAGCCATCTTGCGACCGTCTCAGGGTTATCCATGTCAGTTGGCGCACCCTGTCGAACGATCTCAACGTCTTTATCCGTTGCTGGGCCGGGAGGTAGGAATTTAAGAACCTGACTGTTAACAAGGGCATTTTGGCGGATGCGCAAATCACGCAATGTCGTATCGCTTCCGGTAAGTTTTGCGAACATGTTCTGTGCGTTACCGAACAAACCTGTCGTTGGTTTTTCTGCTCTGAACTGTTGAGCAAGCGCACTCATAGAATTGGCTGAGTTTGATGATGCTGTGGCATTGTTTACAGCCGTCTCGATGCCTTTTTCCATGTTTACTGACAGCTTAGGTGCTTCACTAATCAACTGCTGAGCCTTTTCCTGCGCTTGCTGCATCTTAAACCCGAACTCTTGCTGATCCAGAGCCAAGCGTTGTGCTGCGATATTGTGCCCAGTCATTGCTGACTGATAGGAAAGGTTTTGCCCTCTCGCCTGAAGTGCTTCACCAGCCTGATTGCTGCGGATTGTCTCTGCAAGTTTTCCGCGATCAATCTCACGACCAGCCATTTTGTCCTGAACATTGAAGTAATCAATCGGGCCAAGTGCAGCCATTCCAAGGTGATCAACAAACTCTGTGAAACCTTGTGGATTTTGCTGATACATTTTCGCCACATCCAGAGGGTCTACTCCGGCACGAGTAAGCTCAGATGAGTTGTTCTGCAACCATGACATCATGGCTTCTGGAGATGAAGCTGCGAGTCTGGCACTTGCTGCCAGTGTACCGACAGTGGAACGCTGGTCTTCATCGACAAATTTCATGCCGTTTCTTACAGCGTCAAACTGCTCAGGATACTGTGATGCCAGTTTTCGCATTGCATCGCGGTCACCAGATGTATACGCATCAGCATAAGCCTGCTGAAACTCTTGCTGCCGCTTCTGCTGATCCATCTGCTTATACATATCCATGACAGATGAAATGCCCTGCAAAGCCTGCAAGCCAACGTTATTACGTCCTGAACGCTCCATCTCGTTATTCTGTCGAATGTATGCAAGCGTGGCGTCTGCATCACTTGCTCTTGGAGCGTTGGAGTTCATGCCGCCTAACCCGGCAAGAAGCGCGCCTGAATTACCAGCCTGTTGCCATGTAGCCAAGAGACACCTCCATTAAAAAAGTGAACCAAGAAGACCGACGCCAGCACCAATTGCTGTACCCCAACCAGGCATGATTGCAGTCCCCATCGCAGCACCTGCCGCAGCTCCACCGAGAGCACTCTGAAAGCCAGACGGTTTATTGGCATTTGCTGCCGCTGCCGCCGCCTGCTGTTGATACAATTGGCTGACGTTGTTAGCGTAGTTCTGCCCGGCGTTTGCCTGACCTGTAAGAGCACCAAGGCCGATATTTGCCAGATTGTTGTAGTTGTTCATCTGACCTGACAGCCAGTTTTGACCGAGTGTAGGTGCGATTGCTGCTAACTGGTTTCCTGTTGCTGTAGAGCCTAATCCACCCGTTGCCTCTGCTGCTGCCAGACTCTGATAGCGCGCCTGCCCTGCAAGGTCTTTGTACTGCTGGGAGTTGTAATACTGGTTAAGCGCCTGACCTTGCCCCTGAAGAGAGGAAAGATTTTGCAACTGTGATACATACTGCTGAGCGAGTGGCGTGAACGGTGCAAGGTTTTGCATGTTCGTCTGCCACATTTCACGCTGCAATTCGATGCCCTTTTCAGTTGCGCGTGCCTGGGCTTTAGATCCGGAGTCGCTGCCGCCTTTCATATACCCATTCATGGGAAGCAATTTATTCTTGAAGCTTTCGCTAAGTACTAACATTTAATAGCTCCTCATATTTTGAACGAGGTAATTGATAGAGGGTGATTCCAACCGGTTTTCCGTTACTTATGTACGCATCATCAAGGTGACCAACACGGGTAGCGCCAAGCAAACGGATAATTGCCCGTCCGTATTTCGTTGTGTCAGGAACCATGGTAATGCTGTTAAGGAATGGTGAGTTTTCGAGAAGCCATTTGCAGAATAATCGATGCCCTTGCAGTGCATATTCACCACGGAATCCGGGGTCGTACACCGCATGGCATTCAACAACGCTATGCCAGAAGTTACGCACTTCATGCACTCCGACCAGCATCAGTCCTTCGTAGATGCCGAGGTATACCGCATCAGGCTTGATGTAGTATTTGTCTCCACTGTCTACGATATTTCCCGTGTTTGCCGGGTTGTTGAGGAATTCTGCAAGCTTCACCGGATTATCGATGAGCTTTATTTCCATCACTGCTCCGCAATGATTTTGATGGTTGTGGCAGTAAACGCCGCACCATTTGACTGAATGGTTAACGTACTGCCATTTGTGGCAAGAAAGCCGTCTTTATCCACGCTGAAGAACGTAGCTAACAGGATGTTGTCGGTTGTTGTCGCCGCATTACGACTGCTCACAAGTGTGTCAGGAACAGAGCCGGAAAACGTTAGCTGCATTGATCTGTTAGCGGTTCCGCTGGGCCACGTCCCGACAATCGACAGCTTGAAGAACAGGGTTTTGTTCTCGTTGAACACAACCATCTTGTTGTTAACGGTGTCGAAGAATGGTGCCAACGTGCCTGATGACGGCGTGAGCGTTTTCAGCAGGCTAACAAGGTTGGTAGGCGCTGTCGGAATTGTTACCGATACTCCTGAGTAAACAACCTCTGATTTCTTGCGCGTGGTGGCATACTCAAGCGCAGATATTCTTGTTGAGTGATCACCCACTGTGCTTTGTAGCGTCGAAATACTTCCCTCTGCCGCTGTTAGCCTGGTATCAAGTGCGTCGATATCGGTTGTATTCTGAGTTATGCGCGCATCATGGTTTGCTAACTCAGATTCATTGGCAGCAATTCGCGTCTCGTGATCAGCCAACTCTGTTTCAGCAGCCGTAATCCTTGTTTCATGATCTGCAAGAGTGCTTTCCGCTGCTGCAATTCTATGTTCATGATTGATGAGAGTTGCTTCAGCAGCTTCAATTCTGGATTCATGGTCTGCAAGGGTGACATCCTGCTCATCATTCTTCACCTGTGCATCATAAGCCCCCTTCCCTGCTTCGTTGGCCTTGTTTGCCACGTTACCAACATCAGTACCCTGTGCAATAACGTACAACAGATATGACTGCGAGAAGATATTGCGAGGAAGGATTGATGTATCGAGTCGTGTAGCCTGAATTGTTACCGGCTCATTGAGATTCGAATCAGCCATTACTCAATCCTTATCTGGCAGCCTGACAGAGTGACAGGTGACTTCGTGATAACGCGCAATTTGAAGCCGACATTTTTCCTGATTCGCCCGACACGCTTCCACAAAACGCGTTTGTCGTAAACGAACGGTTCATTCTGCTCAATCATCTGCTCACGACCGTAATTGATGCCGTCAGTTGTTGCAGAGAGAAAAAGGCGGTCGGCGTACTGCGCAACGCCAGTTGACGATTCAACCTCAAGGTCGAACACTCTGGCATTATCTGCTTTGAACAATGGAGTAAACAGCAGGTGTTCCTGTTGAAGGCCATATTGGCTGCTGATGTCGAACTGCAATTTCCCGGTCACGGATTCCAGCTTATCGCCGCACGTTATCTGATTGTCTTCGTAAATGAAGTCGATAGCGCGGTACACATCGTCATACAGGCCTGTTTTCAGCACACACCATTGCGGACCATTGGCGCTTGAAGATGCGTCGTACACGAGAACATGGCGCGGAAGATGGATAATCAGCAACTCATGCGCATCAAACCGCAGCGATTCCATCACGCCATCAGCCAGTTCATCAGCAGTGTAGGAGCGTAGTATTTTCTCAATGCTCGCGCTGGCGATTGGTGATACCTGACCGGAGCCGATGATGTATACAGACGGCGCACCCGTTGCCGGATTGCTGATGAAAGCATACGAATCAGCAAACGGCGTTTTGCAGTAAGTCCCGGCAATGCCTTTCTGCACCATCAGCGATGGTTGTGCGACATACAAAGCAGCACCAACGGTGGTTGCACCAGTCAGGGAAAAATATTCAATCGTCGATGAACCAAAGCAGACGATGAAGTCTCGCCATGTGCCGATACCGATGATGCCGTCCGGCTGCGATTCTGCGCGATATTGTGCGCTGTAACGGTCAGGATGCGATTCGTCTTCAAGGTCAGTGATAAACCATGAATCTGTGCCGTCTTTTGACCACGCATAACGCCCACGTAAGCGCGTAATGTCACGAACAGAACCTAACTCATACTGCGTGAATCCGCTGTCTGTAGGCCAGTTTGAGACGGTTTTAACCGTGCCATCATAGCGGTATTCGACCAGTTGCCCGTTAACACCTACCGCCTGTGATGTCCGACCATGTGCCATTGATACGCGACCACTTCCGGCAACATCACCGACTTCACTTTCTCCTTTGTACAGCTTGCCGCCACACACGCGATAAACAGCACTCTGCGCCATGTTGTACTCGACGCCGCGAGATACACCGTTCACATCAGAGCGTTTGACAATGCCCGGGAATGAGCGAAGATATCCCGATGAATTCAACACCTCCTTGGGCGTAGCTAAAAGATTGACTGGAAGTTGGTCTATATAATCAGCATTAACCGCACTTTTCCCTAATCCCTTCATTAGTGGTAGTTGTTGTATTGCCATTGGAATCAACCTTTATATGAACCCAGTTAGCATCACGCTTTAGCCTACTTGCCCAGGTCTTAGATATCCCGTACTTAGCCGCAATTACTGACAAGCTTTCTTTTGATGACTTGATTGCAAGAACATCGTCATCACTCAACTTGTGTTTTGGGTGCTTGGTTCCGAAAAACTTGATTGGTTTCTTTAATCCTGTGGCGTATGCATGTTTGATGTTTTCGCTTTGAGTGCACCACTCAAGATTATTGACGTTATTATTGAGTGGATTGCCATCAATATGATTTACCTGAGGCTTGTTTTCAGGATTTGGCAGGAATGTCATTGCAACGATTCGATGGGCAAAAGTCCATTTTGCTCCGATATTATAAAGCACCCTTCCCTGATTTATTTTAGGCTTTAACCAGCGCCCCTTTCTGAGTTGCGTGCTGCCATGCGCAGCCTTAACAACACGTGAGTGAGAATACACCCTGCCATCTTCTGTTACGGCATAAACACCTTCAAATCCAGGTATATCTTTAGCATTCTCAGAAAGCATATCTACTCCTTAAAGTTTCGATTTTTCATGTACTTATTATATCAAAATTGCCAACATATTCACTGGCAGATAGTCGATATAGTCGGCGTTTCTAAAGTCTTTGCCGACACCTTTCATAAGCGGAAGTTGCTGAATAGGCATTTATTCACCTATGCGTTTGGGATATCGCCATCAATCAGAGGGAGATCGCCTGGATAATATCGGTCAGATGTGAACACGTCATATTTATTACCCTGCCCTACAGGAAAATCTCCACGTCGTCGCATTGAAGGAACAACCAGAGTGTCGGTCATCAAGGCATCATATGAGCGTTGGGCGTTACTGAGAACTTGCGGAGTTGGTTCAAGGCTGTAATCAGATAGCATTCTCAGCAATAACTGATAGCCTACTGCGTGTTTGTATTTTCTTGGAAGACCTGACTCATCATCTGGTAATGGCTGCTCATCTCCAGTTGCGAAAGCGTAACCAATGTCGCCGGGGTTAATCATCCACTCGGACATCATATCTTCCAGATCATTTACACCATCTTCAATTGATTGCGGCTCAACATCAGTAAGCGATGCATTAGAAGCAATAGCAAACTTACGAAGCGCAAAAAGGACGATCTCACCCTTTGTCAGTACTGTTGCCATTGTCCGCCGCCTTACGACCTCGCTTACTGGTCGGTTTCAATTCATCAACTGAGGCAACAAAGCCCAACCTTTCGAAAAACTGGAAGTCTTTTTCTGCGATAACGGCCTGTACATGCCCGGATTCGTTATCTGCGGCAAGGAATACACTCATGCGATCCATATTGTTTCCTTAAAACATAAAAGGGGCGGAAGCCCCTTGTTATTACGGATTACCGAAGAACTGACCGCCCATGTGAGGGTTAAAGCACACATATGCAGGCAGTAAGTCAAAGCGCATTTTTTGCACGTTGGCATCGCCATCTGCGTATTTATGTACGCGGATGGAGAAACCTTCATATGTTGCAACAGCAGAATCAATACTGTGCAGTTTCGGCAGTGGGATAGAGCCAAGTCCACAGAAGAACTTGTTATAGAACAGGTTTGGCTTCATTGTCTGGCTAGCAGTGCCTACTACAGATACGGCATCGCCTGCCGCTACCTGACGACTTACAGAGTTGTACTGCGGGTTTGTAGTGTCATAAATCGGAACACCAGAAAGCGTAACCGTCACATCGCCACTGCTGTCTGAATTAGCATCAGCAGTAACCGTTGCAGTGAAGCTAATTGGTGTGGCTCCGTTATACAACGCCTGTTTGGTCTGCTGTTGCAGCCAGTAGGTATTGGTGAATTTAACCTGATCACCAGCTTTCAGAAAACCTGTAACGCTGGCTGTCGCTCCGGTCAATGTTACAGTGAACTGGTATGAGTCTTTAACTGCGTTATAGGTAACAGTTGGCTGTGTTTTGACTGTCAGTGTTCCGCCAAATGCCCCCTGCGTACGAGAGGCAAGCCCATTAGACATCAGTGCGCGAATGCCGCCAAAATTGGTTGGGATCTGTGCATTCTCCCATGCAGTACGAACCAATTGATCTGAAGCGTGCAAACCAGTCTGCGCATCAGCAAGTCGCTGTGCAGACCATGGATCCATTACAGCATAGTTTTCACCTTCATTAACGCCGAGGTCTTTCAGGAAAGATGCCGTCTGCGCAACATCAGACCATTTGGTGATTGGAGTATTGGGGCTACCAAGTGACAACGCACCGTTATTCATCATGAAGTGAGCAAGCTCTGTTTCAAGGTCGGTAACGATTCGCTGGCGAACCGGCGCGAGAATTTCCTCCAGTTGGTTAAGCTTGATCGCTTCCTCCAGTTGCTGATATTCAACAGCAACAGTGATGTAGTTACCTACACGCCCCGTAGCTTTACCTGATATCAGGTTGTTTTTATTTTTCCCTGAAATATCACCAGTGGGAGTACGGAGGGATGAGAATTGATGCGGACGTTTAAAGCTAACGCTATCGCCAGTGCTGGAGTTGATTTCACCTGCCAGCAACTGACGGTCTACGGTTTTCGCCAGAACTAAATCTGACATAAAACACGGAAGGAATTTTTTCAGAACGATTTGACTGACGTTACTATCGAGATTGTTAGGCATTTATCTTTTCCTTATTCGATTTTTGCGCCGGGGCATAATTTGTTGAATTCGTCTTGTTTCGCATCAGCACCGCCACCACGTACTTCCGGCTCTGGCTTGATGGCTTTCTTTGGTTTTGGAGCAAGGCTTACCTGTTTGCTAATCTGCCCCAAGAGGAATGCTGCGCGAATTGGATCTGTCTCAGCGGCTACACGCTGGCGTAATTGCTGGCTCTTACCTAAGCCATAGGCGAGTAGTTCAGAGCCTTCGTCTGCACAGTGAATGATGATTTCCTGCTGAATTGGTGGTAGCTCACTAAGAACAATGGCTTCCATTTCCTGATAATCTTTCACAGGAAGTTTGGCTGCCCGTTGTTTATGCGCTTCTACCCTTTGCTGGAAACGCTGCTGGTATTCCTGTTGCTGACGTAGTTTTTGTTGCTGCTGCTGTTCGACACGGCCTTTTTTCTCATGCCAATCAGTCAATGCCTGTTCAAACGCCTGTTCGTCATAATCACACGACTCAAGAGTCGGTTTTGGTGGAATAGCGTCTGGTTGTGGTTGCTGATGTTCCGCAGGCTTGGCTAATGCTTCCTCAAGCTGGCGTCGCAACTCACGGTTTTCTTTCTGTGTTTCTTTGAAGCCTTTGCGAAGATCTTTCACCCATTGCGGTGCAGGTTGCCCGTCAATGTGATCATCATCGTCAGCGTTAAGCTGAATTTCTTCATCACCAATACGCAAGGCGTAATCTTCTGGTGTCTCTTCGGTTTTTTCAGGATCAGTTGCCATCTCTTTTCCGTTGTCATCCTGGCTTTCATTCTCAGGCTGTGACTCTGTTTGGATGATGGTTTCTTCTGCATTTTCCTGTGTTTCAGACAGGTCAATAACCTGACCGTCGATGATCAGTTCGTTTTCCATTGATTACTCCTGGTTAACTCGGCATTAAGTCTGCCGGTGACTGTGGTGGTGACTGGAATTGCTGTTGTTGTGACTCGGCGACATCTTTCAGAAGGCGTATTACCTCCATCACTGCTTTGTCATCGATGTTTCTGGCTTGAGCCAGTTTATAGACAGTGTTTGCCTGACTCTCCATCGCATCCTGCTGGGCAGTAAATGCTTTGATTTGAGTTTGAGCAGTTTCGTTAGTTGCTTTTTGCGCTTCTGCCTGCGCTGCTACCATTTGCGCCTGAGCGAGAACCATTTCAGGATTTGGCTGGCTTTGTGCTGCCATTTGCGCCTGTTGAACAATCTGCTGCTCTTTCTCATTGCGTGGTTTTGCAATACCAGATATCAGCAGTTGGTTTCGGTTGTACTCTTTGAAGTCATCAAGGCCTTCGCCATCGATATTGTCCAGAATAATACCCTGAATTGCCGGGCGCATTGGGTCTGTTGGAAGCATAGAGCTAAGGACATTTGTCAGTACAGAAACCGTTGCATCACGTCGTGCTGTGTAGCTTGGTCCAACATCAACCGTCACATCGTATCGACCGACAGAAAGGTCATTTAACGCAACAACAGCCCCTGTTTGCCTGTCAACAACCTGTGCGCTCAGGACAGCGATATCATCGCTTCCATCTTCGTTAACGATGCGCACTTCACGCTCTGAACCGTACACTTCACGCGCCATTGACAGCCATACTTCACCAGCGCGTTTAAGACTTTTCGCCATATTGTCCAGATAGATAAACGAAGCCATATCTGCTCTGTTCATCAAGTTGTTAACCGTTTCCTGAGCAATATTACTTGGCATCTGCTGCATGGCCTGACTGCCGCCTGTAACCTCCTGAATATCAGCACTGGTTTGCTGTAGTAATGCAGCCAATGCCTGATTCATAACCGCAGGCTGTGTATATCCTGCCGGGGTAGCTCCAGCGATAATGTTGCCAGATTTATCTCTCACTTCGCGCAACGGCAAGAACGCTGGGCGTTTCTTGTTGCGAGCCTCCCAGTGCTTCTCAAGTCCACGAATTTGCTCCATGCCAACTATAGGGATCTGACCGGGGTCTTGCGCTGCAGTATCAGCCAGCATTGAAACCTGAAGGTTGTACAAACGCTGTGGATCCATTGCTTTTGCAATGTGCCCTTCGACACGCTCAATGTCATCAATGAACCAGCGTTTTCCATAAACCGGGATGAGGGGGATATGCTCACCAGGAATACGTCGAGGTTTCTCAAGGAAACCATCACCATCCACTACGGATACATACACACGACGGCGCTTCACTGAGCGCCTTGCCACTTCCTGAAATCCAGCTATTGCCAGTTCATCTTCAATATCTTCAACCTGATCACTGTCGTATGTTGCAATCTCTCCAGTGATTGGATGTCGATAACTGATGACGTCAACAGACTCTTTACGAACTTCGTAATACTTCGCTATGTAAATAACATCTGCATCAAACCAGTCATATTCCCAACTGGTCATAGACGTTACATCCAGAGAAGCAGGAGGTTTCTTTCCGTATTCAGCCTCATATTTTTCAGGTGACAACGAATACATGCAGAACGCCCACAACGCGTCAGATTTGTCGTACTTCTTAGCGTCGGGGTCAAACCACACAGAGCGCGACGGGTCGTATATTGGTTCAATAGCAATACGCTGACGATCGTCCATGGGGTCGTATTCATTGACCAGCATCGACGTCAAACGGAAGCAACCGAAACCACCAGTAGCAGCGTCGTCAAATGCATTATCGCAAGCCTCACCGCCATCGGTTTCTTCGTAGTCAGCACGGAACAGACCATTTAATTTATTGGCTAACTCTTCGCTTGCCTCTCTGTCACCAGGACGAAACTTAACGGTGATTCTGTTATTGCGGTATTCTGCAATGATGCGGTTAAGTTCAGTTGCTACCTTATTGATTTCAAACTTAGGATACTTCTCGAACTGCTCATCAAGCTTAGTTCCAGCCGCCGTTGCTCCTTCCCATTGACCTCCGGGGACACGAGCAAACCTCGTAGCTTCAATGCACTTTTCGCGCACTTCCTGCTGTGGAGAATAGGCGCGGTCAAACCTGAGCATGATCCGCTCATGTTTTTTCTCTAATGTCTCTGCCATGTTTACCAACCGGAGGATGAGGGAACGTATATTTCTGTTTCTTCGCGGACCAATGCCGGGCAATGCATACACATCATCAGCGCATCAGCCAGGTTAGGAGATGGAATACCGAGCTTCTGCTTCATTTCGACCTTAGTCATAAGCTCCAGCTTCCCGTTATTATTGAATTTGCGCTGAATCTGCGTCAGTTCTGCAAACAGCTTCTCCAGCATCTTCTCGCCTATCGCTTCTTTGTCGAAACTCAGCATGTCGTCTGGGTCTGCATACTCACCGTGAACAACCGCCCGATATGTCAGATACAGCCTGTCAGCCAGCGCGTAATAGAATTGTGCTCGCTTATTGCGGAACACATCGCCAATAGTGCGAACGTTGTCACCCTGTACGACTTCATCAGCCCATGCTCCGGCCTGATACGGCGCATCTTCATCGAATGGCGATTCACTGCCCTTGAACATCGTGGCGGTGATTTTCTTGCCGGAGAACGCTTCCGTTGTCTGTCTGCGTAGCCCCGCACCGACGCCATCACCATCCCACAGGTAATGGTCAGCGCCGTCTTCAATCGCCAGCGAAGTTGCCCAGTCAGCACCTTCATTGATGTCCATCAGCAGGCCTTCGGCAATGCGCTTAACTACCGAACCGTGGCGCGATGCATAACCTTTAGCATCCGGTCCTGTATCTGACGGGTCATGCGCAGAGACAACAGCGCCTTTCGCCTTCCATCCGAGTTTCTTGTGCGCATCGGTTGCGGCTTCAAGCCATTCACGTTTGATGATTGCCATATCACTTGCGCTCACTGGCTCACCAAGCCAGATGTGACGATACAGTGTCGGATTTCTGCGTTTACACTCTTCCATCTCCAGACGGAGAACTTCAGGAAAGTGCGGGTTGTCGGTGTAGTTCACCGTCAGCAGACAAATATCATCAGGAGGGTTTACTACGAATCGCTGATAGGTATCGTCGAGGATGTTCTTCGGGTTAAAGCTCACCCATATTTCAGAGAACGGCTTACGGATGGTTGGGATCAGGATATCCCACGATTCCTTTGTTACCGCTTCCGCTTCTTCCACCCAGCAGATATCAATGCCTTCGAGCGATTTAATCTTCGTCGGGTTGTTTTTTATGCCGTAGAACATGAATTCAGCATTCGTTCCGAGATGACGAATCATTGAACGCTGAATTTCAAACTCAGCCGAATATCCTTCACGCTCGATGGTGTCTTCAAGCAGCCGGATTACCGAATCGCTGATACTGTTTTGCAGTTCACGAGCACAGAGGATGCGCACAGGCTGCCGACGCGCCGCTTCAACAAGCAGCCTCGCAATTGCCCATGACTTACCGCTACCTCGACCGCCTTTGGCGACTTTGTAGCGATGCGCCTCAATGAACGGTTCAAAGATAGGATTAATCGAGGTCATTTTCCGAACAGAGTGCTCATCGGTGATGTTTCAATCTGGATTGCGCCGCCGTCTTTGCCTGTTAGCTCGTGATCAACCTTGTCGCGCCATTTATCCTTCTGTCGGTTCTTAAGCCAGAAAATGGCAGCGGTTGTATCAGGCGGGTAATACTTCTCAAGCGGAGTTTCGACAATTCTGTTTTCAATAACACGAATATCGATATCTGGAGCCACGAAGCCCATAGCGCGTTGATAAAGACGATCACTAACTTCTGCATCAGCGACGGCCTTACCCTTTTTTATGGACTCCGAAAACTTAGGATAATCAAGCTTCCACTTGTTAATAGTTGACTCACTGACTTCAAAGAAATCAGCAAGCTCTGCATCGGTGTAGCCCAGCAAGCACAGTTTGCGTGCCTGTTCGGCGTACGCCTCTTGATACTTTGTTGGGCGCGCCATGTTTATGCTCCGGTAGTAAACAGGTCTAACGCTTCCTTCGATTTACGCACCGCTTCGATAGTGCGGGTCGTGATATCTGAATTAGCGCCGCCTGACTGGAAGTGAATTTTGAATAGCTCAAGCTTCAGCTCGTCAGTGCCAATGAACTGAAATGCTTCCTCTGCGGCTGCGTTCTGGTTCATGACCAGCTTGTAAATCTCTAACTGGAATTTCTGTTCTTCAGTCATGGGAATAATCTCTGCCATTGTTGGCTCCGTTTATCCGTTAAAAGGGATATCAGTTAAGTTATCCCGTGTAGGGTATAAGCCATTGTCGAGACCATTCATTGAATGGCCTCTGCAATAACCGATGTCTTTCCATCAGTCCGCCACCACAAAGAATCTTTTTTGCCATAAGGCTGGAGATTCATCTTTCAGTGGCTGCCAGTGTTATTTCCCCCACTTACTGGCTTGGGTTGTTTCGCGGTGCTGCCGTTAATTGGTGAGTCCGGGGATTACGGTTTGCCCGTGCTGTTCAAGGCGTTCAATTCTAGCCAGCAGCTGTGGCTTCTTAATTTTTCCCCAGCGATTTAGCAGGCGACCTGACATGCTGGCAACATCCTTCTCTTTCATGTACTCCAGCATTACGGCATTTCGCTCTTCTTCAAATTGACGATTACCAACCTGAAGCATGGCGTACATCCAGTTGAATGCGTTGATGTAAGCAATTTTGATACGCATTGCTTCTTTTTTGGTGTAGGACATAACCAAAAGCATCAACCCATCCTTACGTAGCCGATAGAATTTTTGTGGCTTACCATTCTGTAACTCATTGTTTTTATAGCAAACCTCAAAATTGAGTTTTGTATCAAACTCTTCAGGACAAGCAGCGATTGTTCTTTCTACATCACGCACAACGTTGTCATGTCGCTTACGAAATGCTTTCGCCACCATAAATGAATCGGTGACAGGGTCATTGTTGGTAATAAAAACCAGTTCTTTGAAATCAATGCCGTCAACGATAGTTGGATAATTCATCGGTAATTACCTTTTAGTGATGAACCTTGTCACACAGGATTCCGGCCCACAGAAAGGCACCGATAACCAAACCGGCATCCTCAAGGGTCATCCTGAAAGGCTCTGTGTTCATAAGTCGCGCGTGTGAAGCGCATTTACTGAGGACATAAAAAAGCCCCGCTTCTGCGAGGCATTTTCCTGAAAGTCACTTGTTAAATTTCAGTGAAGTTAAAATTATTTTAAGCACTGAGTCCTGGTGTACTCCTGCAGGTAGTTAACCTGCGCGGTTATCCTGTCGATTCCACTTCGGAGACGGTAATAATTGAGTTCAGCATCTGCTGTAAGTCCTGGGCTTTCTCCATCGCCCATGCCGCTGGCTCCGGTCGTTGACTTTGCACAGGTGGCGGCGACTTGCAGGCGCTTACGACCAGCAGAAACATCAGCACGGAGACTTTCGATAGTCGCGTTAGCATCAGCAAGCTCCTTTGTGTATCTTGCGTCGAGTTCTGCTACATCACGTTGACGCTTCCGCATGTCAGCGATGGTGGCGTTCGCCTTCTCCAGTTCACTGGCCTTGTTATCGCGCTGCTCTTTGTAGGCGATTGCGTTATCACGGTAATGATTAACAGCCCATGACAGGCAGACAATGATGCAGATAACCAGAGCGGAGATAATCGCGGTTAACCGACTCATGACATCAACACCCCAACGGCCAGAAACCACGGCCACGCATCGTTGCCATTCAATGCGAGCAACGCTGCCATGAAAAAGCAAATCATGCTCATTGCTGCCCCCACAAACAGACTTCACGCTCAATCTCACGGCGAGTCATCAGCCCTTTCCATTGCTTACCGCCAGCGTATGTCCAGCGACGTAGCTGGTCACATGCGCCATTGATATCGCCCTGGTTGATTTTGCGAAGAAGCGTCGATGTTCTGAAATTGCCTGCGCCCACGTTATAGACGAACGAATAAAGAGCGCCGCGCGTTGTTTCCGGTATATCGACTTTGATGTACGGGTTAATTTGTCTGGCGACCGTGGCAAGGTCTTTATTCAGGAGGGCTTTGCATTCTGCTTTGGTATACGTTTTACCGAGCATGATGTCTTTTCCTGTATGCCCGTGACATACAGTCCATACACCAACAATATCTTTGTATGGTATGTAGCTGACACCTTCCAGACCATCGTTACCACTTGGCCCAGTGATTAACACAGATGCTATAGCAATAGCCCCACCACTTATCGCCGCTATTACGCTATTTCGTAGTGCCGGTGACATTGCCATTCAATCTGTCCTCGCGCTCTTTGCGCTTGTAGTACCAGTTGATGCCAAATGTGCCGACAGTACAAAGAATACCAATGATGACAGCCCAGTCATTCAGGGAGAGAATGCCACCCATCGCAGTCAGTCCTCCGAAGCTGTAACTGAACCATTCTCTGATTTTGTCCATACGGTACATGCTCTACCCCTTCATTGAGGGGATTTGCTCTATTTAATTAGGAATAAGGTCGATTACTGATAGAACAAATCCAGGCTACTGTGTTTAGTAAACAGATTTGTTCGTGACCGATATGCACGGGCAAAACGGCAGGAGGTTGTTAGCGCGACCTCCTGCCACCCGCTTTCACGAAGGTCATGTGTAGAAGGCCGCAGCGTAACTATCAATGATGAATTCAGGATAGCCAGTGGCTACGGCTCAGTTATGGTGCTGGTTAACGGACTTGAACCGCTACCCATTCGCTTACAAGGCGACTGCTCTACCATTGGAGCTAAACCAGCATATTTGGCGGGACAGCGTGGACTCGAACCACGATAAGAAGGTTAACAGCCTTCCGTAATGACCTTTATACGACTGACCCAAATAAAAAATCCCGAAACCGTTGTGCAGGCTCTAACTATTACCTGCGAACTGTTTCGGGATTGCATTTTGCAGACCTCTCAGCCTGCGATGGTTGGAGTTCCAGACGATACGTCGAAGTGACCAACTAGGCGGAATCGGTAGTAAGCGCCGCCTCTTTTCATCTCACTACCACAACGAGCGAATTAACCCATCGTTGAGTCAAATTTACCCAACTTTATTCAATAAGTCAATATCATGCCGTTAATATGTTGCCATCCGTGGCAATCATGCTGCTAACGTGTGACCGCATTCAATATGTTGTCTGCGATTGACTCTTCTTTGTGGCATTGCACCACCAGAGCGTCATACAGCGGCTTAACAGTGCGTGACCAGGTGGGTTGAGTAAGGTTTGGGATTAGCATCGTTACAGCGCGATATGCGGCGCTTGCTGGCATTCTTGAATAGCCGACACCTTTGCATCTTCCGCACTCTTTCTCAACAACTCTCCCCCACTGCTCTGTTTTGGCTATATCAACCGCACGGCCTGTACCGTGGCAATCTCTGCATCTTGCGCCCGGCGTCGCGGCACTACGGCAATAATCCGCATAAGCGAATGTTGCGAGCACTTGCAGTACCTTTGCCTTAGTATTTCCTTCAAGCTTTGCCACACCACGGTATTTCCCCGATACCTTGTGTGCAAATTGCATCAGATAGTTGATAGCCTTTTGTTTGTCGTTCTGGCTGAGTTCGTGCTTACCACAGAATGCAGCCATTCCGAATCCGGCTTGTGATTGCGCCATCCCCATAGCAGCCATCACATCAGTACCGGAAAGAGAGTCAGAAGCCGTAGCCCGTGGTGAGTCGCTCATCATCGGGCTTTTTGGCGAGTGAAATTTAGCTACGCTTTCGAGTCTCATCGTCTTCCCTTTTTGCCTGGCGTGACCATCAGGACGCCGTTAACTATTACGTGACGCTCGCCTTTGCTGTCTCGGTTGTACTTGAGCACTGTTCCTCTTGCGCAGGAAAGCATCCTCGCCACTTCGGTCTGATTGCCTCGTGTCTGGATAAGAAGCTCTGGTATCGTTTGAATTGTGGCGTTCATACGTTCTCCAGTTCGGTGATTTTTATTCCAAGCCTTCCGCCTGGTACTTTCACGCCACGAATTACGCGAATGTCATCGAATTGCTCGTCGTCTTCCGCAAATCCGGCGTGGATAAGGGAGTCGAGTAAACCCTTCAGGATGTTATCGAGGTCGCGGCGGCGGGAGTCTGGAACGTCTGCGATGACTTTGATGCGGAGTCGTGATTTGGTGAAAATATCTAACTTGAGTTGGCGGATGATTTGCTGAACGTCTTTTCGGTATTTCTGGCCTTTATCGCTGATGTAGTATTGGCTTCCCCGTCTTCGCCAGTAGGTATTCACCGACGGCGGGTATGGAAGCACAAACTGATATTCGTTCATGACTTAATCTTCCCCTCCTTCAGCAGTATCGCCTGCGTCCTGATCACGCCTTCGAGGTGGTAAAGTCTGGCGTCTTTGTTGTCGAGGTTATGGGTGCGTCGGTCGACTTCATCGTGACACGCGCTACAAGCCCATGCGCCGATCAGGTCGTCAGGTTTCATTCCCGTTCCGCAAATTCCAGCCATCCGGTAATGTGCCAGAACTGTAGTTTCAGGGTTGCCATTGCATACGCCGTAAATACGTACCTGGCATTCTCTGCCGCGCGCTTCTTTGCGTAGGTTAGCCATTTACCTTCCCTCGCAACTGAAGAATTGACTGAAGGTCTTTTTTAATAAATATGCGAGTGCGAATTGAGCAGTAGTTTTCCTTCATTCTGGCGTAGTAATAGTCCTTTCGTTGTTTAAGCTTGTTGGCATCCGCTGTCATCCAGTCTTTTACAGCAAACTTAATTAACCAGCGGTGGCAGAGATACCATTTCAGGTAATCACTCATCGTTTTCTTCCTCGTACATTGAGCTATTCGGATCGCTCATCAGTTCTGCGCAGCAGTGCTCACACACGTGAACTTCCAGCACATGCAGCTTCTGACCGCAGTTAGCGCACGTTAAAGCCCGCTCGACGCTTTCTTTCTGGTATTGAAGTGATTGGGATGGACTAAGCATTATTGGCGTCCTGCATCATGAGAAATACAATCATGGCGGCGCGGAGTGTGTTGTTGTCTATGGTAATAAATTCACAAAATCTATCCGCCTCCCACCAATATTCATTCTTCATTCCAGGATTATTTCTTTCGTATGCACATATGCTGATATGATGTTTTGCGATTACAGGCCATGAGGCGCTCGGATCATTGCAGTAGTCAGGTAAAGGGTTTAATGGCTCAAAAGTTGTATCAGCATTTCCGTAATACCATTTGTTGGTGTTAT
>OGQX01000404.1_pt1 | contig 49990 bp, 46 predicted proteins | sample 1553291 | NCBI WGS metagenome assembly OGQX01 (sample SAMEA2580030, study PRJEB22360) | human gut metagenome | biome: human gut; feature: human-associated habitat; material: faeces | place: Denmark | collected 2008/2010
AGACTTTACGCCCTTCATGATTGCCGTATCACTCGAAATGTCGGATGAACCAAAAGAAAGGAATACTTTATGAGGTACTATCGATCATTGAATGTATTGTTAATATATCTGGAATGGATCAAACTCTATTATTTCGACTTCGATTTGAGGAACATCCTGCTCCGATACATAAGCCGGATCGAAGTAAACTTTAGAACATCTGTTGTCTATTTAACTTCAAACGAATACAAAGACAATCCATGCTGGTATGTAGACCCAACTATTATCAAAAAAGAAATTTTGGAAAGTGAGGAATACAACCATGCTTTAAAAGAAATGTGCAAAGAGCCTTTGATATGTTATGACAAGAAAACTCACGGCAATAGACAATATCCTCCAGCTTGGAAGGCTTTAGAGTTTATGACTTTTGGAACCATCATAAAGCTTTATGAAGGAATTAAGAATCCGCACCTTCGTTGTGATATACCCAACCTTTACGGAATGAGTCATCCGACACAGTTTGCAAATTATATTAATACTGTACGGAAGTTAAGAAATAATTGTGCTCATGAAAAAGTTCTTTTTGATATGACTTTGCCACAGGCCATAGGAGATGGTCCATGTGGGAATTTAGGCAACGGGAGAACTATGCTATTTGGCGCATACAAAGTGTTCAAATACTTATTGGGTAGAATATCAGAAAATAAAGTTAAAGAAATGCAGGCCGAGCTTGTCGATGCGTTCGATAGGGTTTCATATTCAACTGTTAAGAATGTAATTTTCAACAATAGTGGGTTTAGAATGAACGAAATTTAATAATAATGCTTAAGAATTTGGAAGATTAAGAACAAATCACTAAATTTGCAGTCGGTTAAACCTGTGCACCTGTTAATTGCGATTTTCAGACTGCACTATAAAAGGAACTGATAGGGATTGCCTAAGCGACAATCCCTTTTTTCGTTATGCAAAGTCTAGGTGAAAGATACTTTCCGTTTTGAAAGTCAAATTGCACTATTGAGTATATCCCCAAACTGCGGATGCCTCTCATACCAGACGGAAGCGAATGAGCAGACAGGTTTTACCCTAAGTCCCTTGCTGACGGCATAGTCGTTGGCGGCACTGACAAGCAGACTCCCCACACCCATCCCTTCCTTGTAGGCATACGTGTGGTCAATGCTCAATACATTTCCCTTGAAGGAAAAATGCAGTCGGCCAACAAGTTCGTCACCATCATAGGCAAGCACCTTGCCGCCAGTATTCGTTGTCTCAATCTTTGTCTCCATATCGGGCACAAAGGTACTTTCCATATCCGACGCTATTTTCCGATGCAGAAGTTACCATCTGCAAATATAAGTATCTAATAATCAGTACAAACACCTTTGTATTAGGGTATCTAAAGTGACTCCGAGGGACGGTAGGGGGACGTAAAATAGGCGAAAATCTGCAAATATGACTGCCGTCAAAAAAAAGAAAATGCAAACATCTGCAAAATCGATTTTCCAGTTCTTTGCACGTTTACACTTTTTAACGCAGATTTTTGCACATTGTTGCATTAAGGTTTAGTTTAGGTTATAGATATTTAATATGGGTATAAACTAAACCAAAGGATTGTGCTATCAAACAGAATAATTGGCTTCTCTTTCTTTTGGACGGCAATTATATCTCATATTTAGAGTTATATGCGTGTATTTTGCTTCCAAATTCGATAAAAACGCGAATTTGAAGATAAAAATCTATAAAATAGTGTGATTTTAGGCGAAAATAGTACAAAGATAATATCTTTTTTATTATATTCGCACCAAAATTACTCAGTATGACATTACAAAAGTGGATTGCAGATAGAGCTATTCATGGTTTTCCTACGTTTTCTGTTGAGGATGTAAGGGCTGCTGATTTGTGTTCTTCTGAACAGATTCTTCAGAACGAACTTTCCAGACTATGTTCAAATAAGACCATAGCTAGTGTTTATAGAGGCTATTACGTTATTATTCCCGTTCAATATATGTTGCGTGGATCTGTGCCAGCAACCTATTATATAGATCAGTTAATGTCGTTCCTGCGAAAGCCTTACTATGTATGTATGCTTAGCGCAGCCGAGATGCTTGGCGCTGCTCATCAACGTCCCCAGCAATTCTCTGTTATGACGACTTTTCCTAAGCGTCGGGTCGTCTCTACTCGTAATGTGACCATTGATTGGTATTATCGGAATGGACTGCCAGAGGAAGCTCTGATTACAAAGAATACAGAGACGGGAACTATCCGCATATCTAATCCTCTTTTAACAGCCGCAGACCTTGTGCAGTATCAGCAACATGTGGGCGGATTGTCGCGAGTCGCCACCATACTTGAAGAGCTTTCAGAGCAGATTGACATTAATAAGCAGTTTGCGCCACTTGCAACTTATGTGAAAAAGGTTGTATGGCAACGACTTGGCTATATACTTGAAAATGTCGTTGAGGAAAAGAACTTGGCAGATGACTTGTATGAACAGCTTCGTACATCATCGGGTTATTTCAAATATCAACCTTTGAGTACATCGGCAGAAGATAATCCATCTGTCAGAGACAGCCGGTGGAAGATAAACATAAACGTAGAAATAGAAACAGACGATGTATGATTAACAGAACAGCGATACAACAGTGGAGCGAACATGCTCCATGGATAGATAATGCACAGATTGAACAAGACTTGATTATATGCCGTGCCTTGGTTTCCATCTTTAGCGATGAGTTCCTTGCATCGCAGTTGGCATTCCGAGGAGGAACAGCCTTGCATAAACTCTATCTTTCACCTCAGCCACGTTACAGCGAAGACATTGATTTGGTTCAGATTACTCCTGGACCTATCAAGCCTATCATGTACCGACTGGGCGAAGTGCTTGATTGGCTGCCAGACAGAGTAACTAAGCAGAAACGATACAATAATACTATGTTGTTCCGTGTGGAGTCTGAAATACCGCCAACTGTACAGATACGTCTGAAAGTTGAAATCAATTGCTTCGAACATTTCAATGTACTTGGGCTGACAAAGATTCCGTTCAAAGTGGAGAATTCATGGTTCACTGGCGAAGCCGAGTTGACGACCTATCATTTCGAAGAACTCTTGGGAACCAAACTTCGTGCTCTTTACCAGCGAAAGAAGGGGCGTGACCTCTTTGACCTTTATGTTGCTTTACAACGAAAGGATGTGGATGTTGATAAAGTCCTTCAATGCTACAAGAAGTATATGGAGTTTGTGGTTGATAGGGCTCCATCTTACAAGCAGTTTGTCAATAACATGCAGGAGAAGATGGAAGATCCTGAGTTTACCAATGATATGCAATCTCTTCTGCGCCCAGGCATAGTATTCATTGCAAGTGATGCCTATCCAATCATTTACGAGACATTTATAGATAGAATGGAGGGGAAGTGAGATTGAAGACTAAAAAGGCGGCATGGGTTTGAGTGCTTCAGTGATTTTCCGTCTGTACAATGGAAACTTCTCTATAAGTATATGTTCAAAATTATTTTATTATATCCTGTAGCCATTGTAAAAACTATCTTTTTCATTCTTGGGCGCATCTTCCGGCCTTGTGGGGGGTGTATCATAATTAAGTTTATGGTGCATCCTCTTTTCTTTTACAATGATAGTCGTAAAATTAGGATTAGGCCGACTTTTTAGTTAAAATTCCATTTTTCATTGTTTCTAGAGTCGTCAGGACCGCAAGTAGGCAGAAATAGGCCGTATTAGCGGCTCCAAAAGGCTTTCCCTTGCCTTTTTTGTTGATTTTCGAGCACATTTTCTTTATGTTGAAAGCAATTTTGCTGCCGCTCTTCCTTGCGTTTTTCTTTACCTTCCTTTGTAGAAGGCCGGGGGGTGGCCTCCAGGGTCTTGTTGAGACGCTCGGCCATGTCACGCAGGTCACTTGGAGTGAAACACAACGGCTCGTCTTCATTGCCGTTCTCCTGTGCAATGGAATCATCCACCTGCTCCAACAGGACCTTTATCTTCTCCATGAGTTTGGCACGGTTCTTCTCTGTCGACTTCCTCCATACAAAGGTGTTCTTGTTCGCCTTTGACTCTATTTTCGTTCCGTCTATGTACTCTACGTCAAGACTGATGTAGCCCTTGTCCGCGAGCATGACCACAAGCTGGGTGAACACTTCGTTTATCTCATCCTTCACCCTGTTGCGGGAACGGTTGATGGTGTTGAAGTCCGGCTGTTCGTAGCCTGCCAGCCATATAAAATGTATGTCACGCTTCAGGGCTTTCTCTATCTTGCGGCATGAATAGATATTGTTCATGTAACAGTAAAGAATTTCCTTGAGCATCATCTTGGGGTGGTAAGGACTGCGCCCGCGCTCTCGGTATAGCTTGCGGAAATTACCCAGCTTGAGCTGGTCCACTATGGTGTCTACAATGCGGACGGGGTCGTTTTCCGCAATATCTTTGTCAAGACGTTGAGGAAAAAGGATAATTTGTTTGGGATTGTAATCCCGAAAGTGTACTTTTGCCATATAATTCGTTTGTATCACAAAGATACTAAATTTTTGTGATATGACAAAGCCCCGGCTTGTGAAAGTCGAGGCTTTGTTTTAAAAAATAATACGAAAAAGAGGATGAACCAGAATTTTGATACACCTCCACAAAACCGAAATCTGCATCCCAATTTCTGAAAAATATAGTCAAATAATTTTGAACATCTACTTAAAAAATAATCTAAACATAATCTGTAGAGGCTAAGCGAGGAAGTGGAGAAGCTTCATGGTGTTTTATTGAAGCCTAAAAGATAGAATTGTCCTAAGTAACGATTAAAAAAACGTATGAAATATATTTGTTTTTAACGTGTCTATAATCAAATAAATACAAAAAAGAATTATTATTACTTGTTTTTTGGCATTACTTTGAGTAAGTCTCTTAGAATAAATCCGAGATCTAATGGCTTGTCTACATATTCGTATTCTTCATACATTCCGTATCTTTTAACGAAATCCAAAAATTCTTTCTCATGTCTTGAATACATTTCAATAAATAGTTCTTCGAGTCTCTTGCGGCATAATATGGCTTCAGATACCATTTTGTATATATACTCTTTTAGAAATGATAATAATTTGCAATTGGGTTTAGAAATGGAACCTACAATCATTTGGAAATATAGTTCTTTGTAATCTGGGATTATTGTATGATCATAATGGTTCATCTGACTGTATAGAAAATGCATTCCATTTTCTACTTCTGAGAAATGCTTGAAAAACTCTTCGTCATCGAAAAACCATGGCATTTCTTTGTGTATAGAATCCATATGCTTGAACATATCTGAAGAAACAATCATTTCTATTGCTTTGTCGTCTAATTCGGGTTTTTCAATGGAGGTTTGTATGGCTTGTTGCAGATCTTGGATGTCTATGCCATACAATTCACTAAGATTCTTAAATAATGCGGCATTAGGACTGTCTGTTTCATGTTCTTCCCTATATTTTTGTTGCGCCATTACAACATTTAATATATCTTCAGTAATAGGAACAACTGCGTCCTTGACTTGTTCTAAATCTGGATTATTTAGGAAATCGTCAGGTTCGCAGAAATCTGAATTTTGAACAATATTTACATTCTCCTCTTTGTAGGATTGTGCGACAAGTCGAGAACAGAAAGATCGATTACTATTGTCTATTTTGTCTGAGTTTTTAAAATCTCTAACATGTAAAAAATCTTGAGTTTTGACGTATTCTCGTCCCATTTGCTTTCGGGCATTTCTCGCTACATCAGACAATGTAACAGGACTGCAGTTCTTTAGTCGAAGAACACAAGCGTGTTCAAAGTCTTTGAATGCATAAGAGTATATATGAGACATAACAACATGTGCACCATTTGCTTCCATTATTTGAGCATCTCCAATATAAATGGCTGCATGTTCATATTTGCATTTCATTTTACCTCTTAGACGTTCCTCATATGTGTTCATCAAGAGTATGTCACCAGGAATAAGCACATAAGGATTAAAGATATATTTAATCTCGGTTTCGTTTAGTATCATTTGCTATTTTTTATGATTATGAACTTATTATTTGTTGTTTTCCCACGCAGAATCTACTTTCCGATGCACTATATGTTTTTGTCCTAAAAAGCGAATTAGCATTTGTTCACAACTCGTTAACACTCAATAGCCTCAAATATCGGCAGAAGGAGAGGCTTTCGACAACGGGGGACAAACGAGGGACAAAAGTACATTTAGCATTTGACAAAACCTGCCAATAACATCATGAGGACAAACCACACCATGTTAATGACAGTTATCAGTGGTTTAATTTGGTTTAGCCTATATATTGCTAAGGAATAAACCAAACCACTGCAGAATGACCGAGAATGACAATCAAGGCGAAGAATGATATAAACTATTATTTTATTTCGTATTTTAGGCAACTACACGCTGAATACCAAAATAAAATATGAGTTTTTACCTATTTTATTTGGAGAATAGCTGCAATATCACTATCTTTGCAACAAATCAGGGAGGAGCCAATTATGATACAAGAATTCAAGATAAAGAACTACAAATCCTTCAGGGATGAGGTCACGCTAAGCTTTGAGGCGATGAAGGACACAACTTTTGAGAACACACAAGTGGTGGAAGTTACCCATGGTGTTCGATTATTACGTTTGGCACTTATCTATGGTGCTAACGCAAGTGGAAAGTCGAACCTGCTTGATGCCTTTGACTTTATCCGCAAGTTCTGGTTTATGCGCCATGATGACATGGATGAGTCGACTGGGACAATTCCATTTCTTTTAGACAGTGAGACTCCTAATGAGCCTTCGAAATTCAGCTTGAAATTCTACATCGGAAGCACTCGCTACTGGTATGTCCTTTCTTTGGATACCCACCATGTAGTGTCGGAGAAGCTGTATTATTACAAGAGTGTGCAGCCGACGATGCTGTTTACACGAATGTTCCAAAACGGTCAGTCCGTCATCAAGTTCAATCCTGCCGTGTTGAAAGTGAGCAGCACTGTCGTTGACGAGATCACGATCAAGTGTCTGCCGAATATGTCTTTTTTCGCAGCCAGAAACATGGTGAACTGCTCGTTGGGACCAATCGATGAAGCACGTGACTGGATGCGCCGCCACACGATGCCCCTGATAGACCCGAGGACACTGATGTCCAACTATGCAGGGCGCAAGATGATGGAAGATGCCCGAATGAAGAAGTACATCCTTGACTTCATCCATCGTGCCGACTACAACATTACTGATGTAAGTGTTGAGAAAAAGGTAGAGCCCATTCCAGCGGATTTCAGAGACTTCCTTATGAACGAGGGTGACCTGTCGAAAGAGGACAAGAAGAAGTTGCAGGGCAAGCCGGTCTATGACAGGGTGGACACGAACTTCGAGCATACGGTCAAAAACGCGAGGGGTGTGGAAAAGTACACCCTTCCCAACGAGATGCAAAGCCAGGGCACGAGGAGAACGCTCGGCATTGAGGCTGCCATCTACCAGGCCATGTCCAATGATGAGTTCCTGTCCATCGACGAGATAGAGTCATCACTCCATCCGGAGCTCATCGAGTTCATCTTGGAGCAGTTCTTGAAGGAGAACAGCCGCAGCCAGCTGCTAGTCACCACACACTATGACCCCTTGCTCAATACCATCGACGACCTTATCCGCAAGGACTCCGTTTGGTTCACCGAGAAGGGAGAGGATGGCAGTTCTGAACTCTATTCCCTCTCAGACTTCAAGGGCTTGAACAAAATACATTCTTTCCAAAAGTCCTATCGTAACGGGCGCTTTGGTGCGCTTCCAAACATCCAAGTATAATGGCACGCAGAAGACCTACAAAGAATATCAAGGAAGTCCGTCCCACCATCATTGGCGCAGGAATAACGGAACAGTGGTACTTTACCCATCTTCAGTCACTCTTCGGATTGAAGATAAAAATTCGTCCTCGTTACTTTGGTCACGAGACGATGAACCTTTTGGCAAAGCGCATAGAGCAGGTTCTTTCTGAAGAAGGCAAGGCTGTTGTGGTATTCGATACTGATGTCACGACATGGGATGACATGGAGAAAAAACGGTTCGAGCAGTTGAAGAAGAAGTACGCCAAGAACAGCAACGTCGTGATTTGTGACAGCATGCCATCCATAGAATTCTGGTTCCTTCTGCATTATGTCGACACATCAAGGAGCTTTCCGACCTCAAAGTCCGTCATCACCCAGTTGGTAAAATATATCACCAATTTTGACAAGACTGATTCTTTTCTGCATAATAAGAAGTGGGTGGAAAGCATGTCGTCGGACGGCAAGTTGCGCAAGGCTTATGAAAGAGCCAAGGCCAGTGTTGCAAGAGAAGGTTCCTACAGCAATGTGTGGAAGGCCATTGAGGAAATTGGACTTATGCCCAGTCTCTAATTCTTTTTTCGTATCAAGGCGGTTTTCATATTGCCAATACGGATCGAGTAGGGGGAGAAAGCGCAGAAATAACATCTCCCCTCTCTTCATACGCCTGGATGTCTAAGAATTGTAACGTTAATGTAGATTAGAATGGAAGAAAAGGTCAACATATTCATAGCATTCATGCTGCCTAAGAAAGCATCATCGGACATGAACCATGTGGCCGATGACGTGAAAGAACTTTTCCTTCCAGAAGGCAAAGAAGAGAAGTTCTTTCATTGCACTTTGCTCTTTATCGGCAGGGTTGCAGAAGAATACATCCCGTTCATCCAAGAAAAGATGAAGTCCGTCGCAGCAGCCCAAAAGCCCATCACAATCGACATCGACGACATCGGCTATTTCTATAGCATTAAAAAAGACAGAATAAAGGTGCTGTATGCCAAGACATCGGTCATGCCACAAGCCTTGACAGACCTTTGCTCCATGCTCTATGATACCATCGGCAAACCACTTGAAAGCAAGACGATACCACCCATCAATCCTGCGAGGATACACTTTACCATCACCAAACGTCTCAAGAGGAAGCTCTCACGTGAGGACTTTGAAAGCATTAAAAACAGACTAAGGCACTTCAACATCCCGGTCATGATAGACAACATAGGTCTATATTATTGCAAGGACGCAGAGCACAGATATTATAGGAAGATAAGCAGATACGATTTTCCTGCATCCGCACAATATTGATTGCGAGGAGTAGAGAATAATCTTGGATTGAGTAGGAGGCCATGGCCCATTAAAGGGCAGCAGTGTGCCGCAATATGCTTCTTCCCTATCCCTGTATATATCAATTAGTTTTTCTACAATCCGAAATATTTCTTATCAAATTTGGTAGTCCAAAAGCAAATCGCTAACTTTGCAAAAGGATAAAACCAGTGCACCTGTTAATTGCGATTTTCAGACTGCACTATAAAAGGAACTGATAGGGATTGTCTAAGCGACAATCCCTTATTTCGTACCTCAAAGTCAAAGATAAGCTATTTGCCGATGCAGAAGTGCTGGAAGATGTTGCCAAGCGTCTCTTCGGTTGTTATTTTTCCACCCGTGATTTCAGCGAGGTTGTCAAGACTTTGGCGGAGATCTTCGGCGACGAGGTCAGAGCTGAGGCCAGCGGACATCCCTTCTATGACACGAGTGATATCGGCGTGAGCGCGGAGTAGGGCTTCATAGTGCCGGGTGTTGGAGACAATAACCGTATCTTCGGAAATGTCGGGAATCTTCGCTTTTTCAAAGATAACCTCTTTGAGAAGGCTGATATGGGAGCCTTTCTTTGCGCTAATAGCGACCTCACCTTCGAAGAGTGGAGTAGGAGAGAGATCGGCTTTGTTGTGAACCACGATGAGGGCTTTGTCTGAAGCATTCTCAGCAGAGTGCAGACAGACATCAAAACCAAGATGTAAAGATAAGTCTTTTATCTCATCCTCAGATGGCCGTGAGTCTATCACCCAAAGGATGACAGTGGCCTTGTTGATCTGCTCATACGCCCGTTTGATTCCTATTTTTTCGACTTTATCATCAGTCTGCCGGATTCCGGCAGTATCAATGAATCGGAAGGTAACGCCATTGATGTCTATGGTGCCATCAATTGTGTCGCGTGTAGTGCCATCAATATCACTGACAATCGCTTTGTCTTCATTCAGCAGTTGATTGAGCAATGTGGACTTACCGACGTTTGTCTTTCCAACAATAGCCACGGGAATCCCCTTTTTCAAGGCTTGTCCCGTCTCAAAACTTTTGGCCAGCGTCGCGATTTTATTGTTAATTTTTTGCGCAAGGTCATAAAGTTTCTTCCGGTCAGCAAATTCGAGGTCTTCATGGTCCGAGAAGTCGAGTTCCAGTTCCAGCAAGGAAGTGAGTTTCAGGAGCTGTTCGCGAAGTCTTGCGAGTTCAGAACTGAAATGTCCTTTCAACTGGCTCATGGCCATATCGTGGGATGCTTTGTTGTCAGCGGCTATAAGGTCAGAGACAGCCTCAGCCTGGCTCAAATCCATCTTCCCATTGAGGAAAGCGCGTAATGTAAACTCTCCTCTTCGAGCCTGGCGGCATCCTGAACGGATGAGTTCCTGTAGGATATTCCGTACAATATATGCGCTGCCGTGGCAGCTGATTTCTACGGCATCCTCTCCGGTATAAGAATGCGGAGCCTTCCAGACGGAGACAACCACATCGTCGATAACGTCCTGATTTTTCTCGTCCAGATTGCTTTTCTCAGAATCAGGATGAGAGTCAGACAAGGGCAGGATTGTGCCATAATGTAGGCTGTTGGCTTTAGCGTCGATCAAGGAGTTGTGTGACGCCGGATGAAAAATCTTTGCGGTGATGGCCAAAGCCTGTGGTCCGCTGACACGAACCACCGCAATAGCCCCACCGGTAGGAGTTGCAAGTGCGCAAATAGTATCTGAATAGGAATTCTGCATATATTTTGTTAAATTCTATCGAGGACCAAAGTGATGAGTCCATCAATATCGCCCTTATAGTTTGTCTCCATCTTCTTAGCCCGTCGGTTGGCTATCACCATACAGCAGGTCATCGCCTTGTGCCCCATGAGGGTGGCGAGTCCGGCGAGGGCAGAGGATTCCATTTCGAAGTTATTAACTTTCAAGCCATTATATTCAAAACTCTCAATTCTTTCATTAAGGTCTGGTACCATCAGAGGCAAGCGAAGGCGTCGTCCCTGTGGGCCAAAGAAGCCACCACATGCGATGGTGATGCCCTTCACCATATCTTTGGCGGCGATAGTATTGATTAGCTGCGGATCAGCAGTAGCCACATATGGGTTTCCCATTTTCAGGTTCCATCCGACATGCTCTTTGAAAGCCTTTTCGAGTTGTAGGTCAGAAGCCTCGTCACGACCGGCATAGAAGTTGAGCAATCCGTCGAATCCGATGCTTTTCACGCTGGCGATGTAGGTTCCCGTCGGAGTGTTGGGCTGCAAGCCACCGCATGTTCCCACTCTGACGAGTGTCAGCGTTCGGTGTGCGGATTTTTCTGTACGTGAAGAGAAGTCAATGTTTGCGAGCGCATCCAGTTCATTCATGACAATGTCAATGTTGTCACATCCGATGCCGGTGCTCAGTGCAGTGATTCGTTTTCCTTTGTAGTTGCCAGTGATGGTGTGGAATTCACGATTGCTGGTTTCACACTCTTTTGTATCGAAATGAGAGGCGACGAGATTGACACGTCCAGGATCGCCCACGAGGATCACTTTTTCGGCGAGCTGCTCGGGTTTGAGATGGAGATGAAAGATAGAGCCGTCGGAGTTGATGACGAGCTCAGAATCAGGAAATATTGTCTTTGTCATGGTTGTTAAGGGTTTAAAGATACAGTAACGACTGTCTACTAACTGCTGCCAGTTTACATTTACAGTTTACCAGTAACGTTTACTGCTATCAGTTTGTATTTTTTATCATAAGTTATTTTAAGCTACTGATTGTTTTTTATTTCAGCCATTCTGATTTTTTTAGCCACATTGTGCAGGTCAGTCAACTGCTGTCTCAAGCTGTTTTCCTTTTCGAGGATATTCTGTTTGAGCTCGCGTTGTCCTCGAGCGTAGAGGTTGCGTTTCTCGTCGAGGCTTTTTCGTGTGTTGTCGATCATAGTGCAGAGCTCCACCCATTGCCGGAAGAGGTTGCGTGCCAAAGGAGAGTTGAGTTGTTTTTCATCGGTGATCACCGTGTTGTCGTTGAGGACAAACGCGGTTCGGCTTTGTTTTGTGGTGGTTGTCGCGCGTGCCATCATCGCGTCGCGCCTTCTCAGTGCAGCATTCCGGTCGCCGAAGGCCCATGTATCGGCGATGCTGTGTATTTGTGCGAAGTGCTCCAGTTGGGTTGCAGAGAGGTTGTCAGCGGTGAAGTTTTTTCTCACCTGAGTGGGTACAAAGGTGTAGATACACACGCTGTCGGTGTGCTGATGTCTGTCGGTGACAAGCCATCCGAGCGTGTCGAGGTCATCGATAGCCAAGAGATAGTCGTTGGCCGTGGAGTTGAAGGGCAGTCCGTAGTTTTGCGGTTGTAGCCACTCATCCTTGTCGCTGTCGTATGAAGTCATGAAGATGTCTCTTCCGCCTATGGTGTTTGGTCCTGTTGCCGAGAAGAAGAGCGTGACACCGTCGGCGCAGAGGAAGGGAAAGTTTTGGTAGTGATAGTCCTCGTCGCTGATGTCGGCAAGAGACGACTGCTGGCTCCATTCTCCGCCTACCTTGGTCTGCATGTATAGCGCAGTGGAAGTGCTGTCGCCCACGGCATAGAATCGTCGGTCGCCCAGTTCGGTTTCGTATTGAGCCAATACGTTGTTTCCGATTTTTCTTTTTACGGATAGTTTCCCCGCCTCCTCGTTGAGAGGAATATGTCTGAGGAAGTCGTTTTTACCAACGACCACGCTGTCGATGACCATCACTTTCGCCGTGGCGGGGAGCAACGTGTTGAAGAGTAGCCTTCCGCCATTTCCGTTGTTCCTCATCGCAGCGGCAGCCTTTCCTTTCACCGCAGCGTTTCGTTTCTGAGCCCCCGCGGGCACAGCTGCGAAGAGCAGTGCCGTGAGGATCCATGCCTGTATTTTCTTCATATTAAAACAGAATGTCTATTTAGCTTCTTTCAGATGCTTGTCCATATTGGCAGCGGCACGACGTCCGTCGCCCATGGCCAGGATGACCGTAGCACCGCCGCGCACGATGTCGCCACCCGCGTAGATGTCGGGTTGGCTCGACTGCATCTCGTCGTTGACCACGATCGTATTCTTGCGTCCGAGTTCCAATCCTTGGATGCTCTTGGGCACCAATGGGTTGGGCGACACACCGATGGCCACGATGACCTGGTCGCATTCGAGCGTCTCAGTCCTACCCGTAGCTACCGGGCGACGGCGGCCACTGGCATCGGGCTCTCCGAGCTCCATGACGTCGAGCACAGCGGCGCGCACACGTCCGTTGTCGTCAGCGAGATATTCCTTTGGATTGTGGAGCGTGAGGAAGTGTATGCCCTCTTCCTTCGCGTGCTTCACCTCTTCGAGTCGTGCGGGCATCTCAGTTTCAGAACGACGGTAGACGAGGGTCACGTCAGCCCCCAGGCGCTTAGCCGTGCGGCAGGAGTCCATAGCCGTGTTGCCGCCACCGACAACAATCACCTTCTTACCAATATTAATAGGAGTATCAGTATCGGGGTTGGCCGCATCCATGAGGTTGACGCGGGTGAGGTATTCGTTGCTCGACATCACGTTGATGTAGTTCTCACCGGGGATGTCCATAAAGTTGGGCAGTCCGGCACCTGATCCGACGAATATGCCACGGAAGCCCTTGTTCTCCAAGTCCTTTACGGTGATTGTCTTGCCCACGATGCAGTCGGTTTGGAAATGAACTCCCATCTTGCGCAGGTTGTCGATTTCCACGTCTACGATGCGGTTGGGCAGTCGGAATTCGGGAATACCATATTTCAGCACACCGCCGATTTCGTGGAGCGCCTCGAAGACATAGACCTCGTAGCCTTTCTTCACCATATCGCCGGCAAAGCTCAGTCCCGACGGTCCCGAGCCAACGACGGCCACCTTAATGCCATTCGACGGAGCCACCTCGGGCAGCACACCGCGTCCACTCTCGCGCTCATAGTCAGCGGCGAAGCGCTCGAGATATCCGATGGCCACGGCGGGCTCTTTCATCTTCAAGTGGATGCACTGACTCTCGCACTGCTTTTCCTGAGGGCACACGCGGCCGCAGACAGCGGGCAGGGCAGAGGTCATCTTCAGCACGCGGGCAGCGTCGAGGACGTGTCCGCGCTCGATATTCTTGATAAACGAGGGGATGTTGATGTTCACCGGACAACCCTCGACGCAACTGGGCTTACCGCAGTCGAGACAGCGGCGGGCCTCACCCATGGCCATGTCGAGCGTCAGTCCTTTGTTCACCTCCTCGGTGCGAGTGGTGGCGCGGTAGACGGGGTCGAGTTCGGGCATTTTCACGCGCACGATTTGCTTGCGCTCCTTAGCTGTCATCTTTTTCCTTAGTTCCTCGCGCCAGGGTGCGCTGCGGTCTATGAGACTCTCCACGGGCTCCTTGCCGTCGTAGGGCGAGGCCGCAGCCGTCTCAGTAGTGTCGCAAGCCGCGCACGACTTCGTCTCCTCGCCGTGGTGGAGGTGTTGCTCATAGTGTTCCATCTCCTCTTTTTCCACGCCTTTGAAGGTCCCCATGCGCTTCATCATCTCATCCCAGTCGACGAGATCGCCGTCGAACTCCGGGCCGTCGATGCATACAAACTTCGTCTTTCCGCCGATAGTCAGTCGGCATGCTCCGCACATACCGGTTCCGTCGACCATGATGGTGTTGAGCGATACATCGTTGGGTATACCATATTTATGCGCCAGCAGCGAGGTGAATTTCATCATCACCGGAGGACCAATGGCGAGCACCTTGTCGACATGCTCTCGCTTGATGACCTCTTCCACGCCGACGGTGACCACGCCTTTCTCGCCGTAAGATCCGTCGTCGGTCATGATGATGACCTCATCACTGTATTTTTTGACGTCATCGACCATGATGACAAGATTCTTCGTTCGTCCGGCGAGCACCGAGACGACTCGGTTTCCGGCCTGTTTGAGTGCCGTGAGGATCGGGAGGATGGCTGCAATGCCAATGCCGCCTCCGGCACACACCACGGTACCGTATTTTTCAATCTTCGAAGCGTTGCCGAGCGGTCCCACGATATCTTGCACCTCATCGCCTACATTGAGCTGACAGAGTTTGGTAGAGGACAGTCCCACCTCTTGCACGACGAGGGTGAGCGTGCCCTTGAGAGGGTCGGACTTTGCGATGGTGTAGGGCACACGCTCGCTGTCCTTATCCACGCGCACGATGATGAAGTGCCCGGGGCGGCAGCTGCGCGCGATGAGCGGTGCCTCTACCTCCAGGCAGAACACCTTTTCCGAGAATTGTGTTTTCTTAAGGATCTTGTTCATTTCAGTCTTTGTCTTTGTCTTTGGTCTATTCTTTTGCACAAAGATAGCAATAAAAATTGAGTTTTCTCAATGAATATTCGTTAAAATAGCACTAATTCGAGAAAAAAAGAATGAAAAGAAACTATGAGATGATCAGGGAGAGCCGCTATGAGGATTATAGTTGCAAACAAAATACTATTATTTGCAAAGATAGTGCAACGGACTTTCAATGTTTTGCAGTATCTTTGCAATATAGATAATAAAATCAGACCTGATAACAACATCATGAAATCAACATTACGACATCTATTCTCAGCACTCATCATGCTATTGTTCTTACCCCTTGCGGCTCAAGCCCAATATGTGCAGTGCCACGACGGCAAGTTTTGGCGTGGCGGCAAACCTTATTATTATGTAGGTACCAATCTATGGTATGGAGCCATTCTTGGTTCTACGGGGCAGGGCGGTGACCGTGCGCGCCTCTGTCGTGAGCTCGACCGGTTGAAGGCTGCGGGCATCGACAATCTGCGCATCCTCGTGGGGTCTGACGGGCAGCGTGGCGTGAAGACCAAGGTGGAACCGACGCTGCAGGAAGCACCGGGCGTGTACAACGACACCATCCTCGCCGGGCTCGACTACCTGCTCCAGCAGATGGGCAAGCGCAAGATGGTGGCTGTGCTCTATCTCAACAACTCGTGGGAATGGAGCGGTGGCTACGGCTACTATCTCGAGCAGGCAGGGATGGGCAAGGCACCGCGCCCCAACGAAGCCGGCTATCCTGCTTTTATGAACTTTGTTGAGCAGTTTGCCGGCAACGAGAAAGCCCATCAGCTCTTCTACGACTATGTGCGCTTCATCCTCGGCCGCACCAACCGCTACACCCATCGGCGCTATGTCGACGACCCCGCCATCATGTCGTGGCAGATCGGCAACGAGCCGCGTGCCTTTTCCAAGGAGGCCATCCCAGCCTTTGAGCAGTGGCTCAGCCAGACCTCAGCCCTCATCCGCAGCATCGACAAGCATCATCTTATCTCCATTGGCAGTGAGGGTGCATGGGGGTGCGAGGGCGACTACGGCTGCTATGAGCGCATCTGTGCCGACAAGAATGTCGACTACTGCAATGTCCATCTGTGGCCCTACAACTGGGGGTGGTCCAAGGCTGACTCGCTTGTGGAGAATCTGCCGCGCGCATGCGCCAACACCAAGGACTATATCTCTCGCCATCTTGCCATCTGTCAGCGGCTGGGCAAGCCCCTCGTCATGGAGGAGTTTGGCTATCCCCGCGACGGCATGAGCTTCCGTCCGGGCTCTCCCACAAAGGGCCGTGACACCTATTATAAATATGTCTTCCAGCTTGTGGCCGACAATGCGCGCCAAGGCGGACGCTTCGCCGGCTGCAACTTCTGGGGATGGGGTGGGGAAGCCCGTCCGCGCCATGAGCAGTGGCAGGTCGGTGATCCCTATACCAACGATCCGGCACAGGAGCAACAGGGACTCAACTCGGTCTTCGACTGCGACAGCTCCACGCTCAGCGTCATCAGCAGCGTGATCCATCAGTTCAAGAAATTGCATTAATCAACACACATTATATTATTATACATCATTATTAATACATTATGAATAAGAAACTATCTACAATGGTGTTGTCGCTTTGCATGGCGGGTGCGGCTTCGGCCCAGGCTCCGCAACTCAATGCCCATAACATCGACCAGGTGCTCCAGGCAATGACCTTGGAGGAGAAGGCTCAGATGCTTGTCGGCGGTGGCAACGACGGCTTTGTCGGATCGGGCTCCATGCTCGGCCATCAAAAGAAATTAGTAGCCGGAGCAGCCGGTATCACCGTGGCCATCCCGCGGCTGGGCATACCCGCCACAGTGGTCTGCGACGGTCCTGCGGGCGTGCACATCGATGCTCACCGTCAGGGCACCACACAGACTTTCTTTGCTACCGGCTTCCCCGTGGGCACCTGTCTGGCATGCACGTGGAATACCGACCTCGTGGAGCAGGTAGGACGCTGCGAGGGCAATGAGACCCTGGAGTATGGCTGCGACGTCATCCTCGGTCCGGGCATGAACCTCCACCGCAATCCGCTCTGCGGCCGCAACTTCGAATACTACAGCGAGGACCCCATAGTCACGGGAATGATCGGCACCGCCATGGTTCGTGGCATACAGAGTCAGGGCGTCGGTGTGTCGATGAAGCATTTCGCCGTCAACTCACAGGAGAGCGACCGCACGCGTGTCGACGAGCGTGTCTCACAACGGGCCCTGCGCGAGCTCTATCTCCGTGGCTTCGAGATGGCTGTGCGCGAGGCAAAGCCGTGGACGATCATGTCGTCCTACAACAAGATCAACGGCGTCTATGCCCAGGGCAACCACGACCTGCTCACCAAGGTGCTCCGCGATGACTGGGGCTTCAACGGCATAGTCATGACCGACTGGATCGGCAAGCGCGCTGACCTGCCCGTTGCCGAGGAGGTGCATGCAGGCAACGACCTGCTCATGCCGGGGTATCCTGCTCAAGCCGAGGACATCGTCAAGGCTGTCAAGGAGGGCAAGCTCGACATCAAGGATGTGGACCGCAACGTGCGCCGTATGCTGGAATATATCGTCAAGACGCCACGCTTCCGCAAATACGCTTTCAGCAACAAACCCGATCTCAAGGCGCATGCTCAGGTGACCCGGCAGACGAGCACCGAGGGCATGGTGCTGCTCAAGAACGGTGACATCAATGGAAAAGCCGTACTGCCCATGGAGGGCATCAAGCGGGTGGCGCTCTTCGGTGTCAACAGCTACGACTTCATGAGCGGCGGCCTGGGCTCGGGCTGCGTCAATGTGCCCTACGTCGTGGATATGGTCGACGGACTGAAAAACGCCGGCGTCTCCACCACACCACAGCTCACCGACATCTATACTAAATATGTGGCTTATGCCAAATCCAAGCTCAAGGCCGACAAGAATCCGTGGATGTGGTTCCTCGACCAGGGTCAGCCCAAGCTCGACGAGATCGACATCACCGAGCGTTGTGTGGAGCATGAGGCTCCGGAGGCCGATGCTGCCATCATCACCATTGGGCGCCAGGCCGGTGAGGGCATGGACCGCAACATCGAGGGCGAGTTCAACCTCACCGAGCAGGAGAAGCAGATGATCAGCCGCGTGAGCAGCGTGTTCCATCAGCAGGGCAAGCCCGTCATTGTCGTCATCAACTCAGGATCGGTGATGGAGACAGCCTCTTGGCGCAGTCTCGTCGACGGCATCCTCGTGGCCTGGCAGCCGGGTGAGGAAGGTGGCAACGCTGTCGCCGACGTGCTCACGGGCAAGGCTAATCCCTCCGGTCATCTGACGATGACCTGGCCGATAGCTGCCACCGATGTGCCCTCAACGGCCAACTTCCCCAGCCAGCCCGACTACTACGGTCTGACCGACGCGCTCTATGACCATCGTGTCAAAGGTGTCAACTACACCGACCACGACGAGGACATCTATGTCGGCTACCGCTATTTCGACTCCTTCGGCAAGCCCGTGGCCTATCCTTTCGGCTATGGCCTGAGCTATACCACCTTCTCTATGTCGGGATTCTCAGCCAAAGCCGACAAGCAGGGTGTCACGGTGAAAGTGACCGTGAAAAACACCGGTTCGCGTGCCGGCAAGCAGGTGGCCCAAGTATATGTCGCAGCCCCCAAGGGTGGTGAGGAGATGCCGGTGAAGGAGCTCAAGACCTTTGCCAAGACGCGTATGCTCAAGCCCGGTGAGAGTCAGACGCTGACGATGAGCGTGCCGCGTCGTCTGTTGACGAGTTTCGACGAGGCTGGCAGCCAGTGGAAGGGCGAGGCCGGTGACTACACCTTCATGGTAGGCGACAACGTGGAGCATATCCTCGGCAAGGCCACCGTCAAGTTGGGAGCCTACACCGAGAAGGTTTCCGAGGCCCTCAAGCCGCAGGTCAAGCTCAGTCTGCTAAGAAAGTAACAACAGCATCCCCCGTACCCCCCCTCTACATAGGAGGAATGCCGGATAAGCAATTTCTATGCGCTCCAAACAGTTAGGGATAAGAATGCCTAATGGGGAACAGAAGGATGACAATAGATGGGATTTTTATCTCATACGTGAGTGCTAAGCAAAAAATGATCTTTTGCTACGATGCGTTTCAGCAAACGGCACGTGGCAAAAGATCTTTTTGGGCCAGCCACTAATGTTACGGTTGCTCCAAGAGCCTCGCATAGCACGTCCGAAACGATTGTCATTAGTGAAGCTGACGCTGCAAAGATACGAAAAGATGCGGAAGAAGCTGTCAAGAAAGACAAAAAAGTTAGGGTGCAGCGGGTGTATCACGGTTCAGCCAATCACACGAAAGTATATATAAACAGAAGAAAGCCGCTGAATTTCAGCGGCTTTCGTCGTATATGATAATTTGGGTTTGTGATGTTTGCATAGATACATAGACGTTATTTCTGAAATTGATAATGCATTACTTTATGAGTTCTGTAGAGAACAACGCCTCGTATCAACAGATAGAGGATGAAGGCCAGCCACAACAGATGATTGGTCCAAGCCCGAGCGGGAAGGGTGAGGGAAAATGATACCCATGCCACGACAAAAAACAGCAGAGAGGCGACAAAACTGGCCAAGAGCATCGGACGTGTTAGTGTAAGTCCAATGCAGATTCCATCCAAAACAAATGCCAAAGTGCCCGCAAGTGGTATCATGCAAGCCCAGGGCAGGAAGTGGTCAGCCACAGATACCACCGTAGGGTCGCTGCTCAGTAAGCCTACTAACAGTTTACCACCGAGCACATAGAGCAGAGTGGCGGTGAGGGATAGTCCCGTGCCCCATTGGATCAGCCGTCGGGTGACCGCATGCAGTCCCTGACGGTCATTGGCGCCCAAAGCATGTCCCGAGAGTGCTTCACCGGCAAAGGCAAAGCCGTCCATGACATAGCTGAACAGCGTGAAGAAGGTCATCAGCAAAGTGTTGGCTGCCAGCACAGTGTCGCCTTGACGGGCGCCGAAGGCTGTGAAGCCAAAGTTGACAGCAACGAGGCAGACTGTTCTAAGGAAGATGTCGCGGTTGAGCGAAAAGAAATGAGCCAATTCGGTGCGCTGCAAAAGTTCCATCCATGAGATATGTATGCTACCCAAGCGAACCACATGACGGCGGAGCATATAGACTGAGGCGAAGAGTCCTGTCCATTGGGCAACAAGCGTTCCAAAGGCCACTCCCTGCATTTTCATGCCAAGTCCTATGGCTAAGGACAATGACACGATGACGTTGACAACATTCTGAAAGATTGCCACATACATCGGCGTGCGCGTGTCTTGCATGCCGATGAACCAACCATTGAGACACATCAGTGCCAGGGTAGGGGGCGCACCCCAAATGACAATGCGGAAATAGACATTGGCGATGGCTCCCACACCAGCAGAAGGAGAAATAAGCCATAGTGCCAACTTCCAAAGCGGATATTGCAGCAGCAGGATGAGGGGCGCCACGCTGAAGGCCACACCGAGAGCCCTAAGCAACGATGCGTAAATTGCTTTGCGGTCGCTAGCACCATGTGCTTGTGCTGTAAGGCCACTCGATCCCATGCGCAGAAAGCCGAAGAGCCAATAGGTGACATTGAAAAAAGTTGTGGCTACTGACATTGCTGCAAGATAAATACCAGAGCCAATGTGCCCAACGATGGCAAGGTCACAGAGACCAAGGAGTGGGATAGTGATGTTGTTGATGACCGAGGGCAAAGCCAGTTGCAGGATTCGGCGGTCGAGTGTGGACAGCGTTATGGACATGAGAACGAGTATATTAAAGAAGCGGAGCCTCTTTGGCCCCGCTTCTTCGTGATAAGTTAAATCGCATCGAAGAATCTTCGGATTTCTATCTCTTCTTATTCTTCAATCATTGTATTTGATTATCGTCGGGGAGTAGACATCCCCCCCCCTCGGAGTTGCTTATGCATTCTTGGCAGCAAGCGGAGCAGCCTGGGTGTAGACACGTGTGGAAAGATCTTTGTCGAGCGTATAAATGCCGTAGCCGTTGTCACCGATCATCTTCAAGCTATCGATGATGTTCTTGGCATTTTCCTCTTCCTCGACCTGCTCGTCGATGAACCATTTGAGCATGCTCTGTGTAGCGAAGTCGTTGTCCTCAAGTGAGGTGGAGTAGAGTTTGTTGATGAGTCCTGTCACCGTCTGCTCATGCTTGAGGGTGTTTTGGAAGAGGTCGAGAGGACTTGTCCATTCTGTGGGTACGCCCTGGATGGGGTCGAGCATCACGCGGCCATCACGCTGCAGGATGTAGTCGAAGAAGATCTTCACATGGTCCAGCTCCTCCTGATACTGCACCTCGAACCAGTGTGCCATGCCGGGGTAGCCCTGTGCGTTAGCAAAAGCTGACATAGACAGATAGAGATAAGCTGACCAGAACTCAGCATTAATTTGCGCATTGAGCGCGTCTTGCATTTTTTGACTTAACATAATAAAAGCTGTTTATTAAATGATGAGGTCAGTCATATTCATGCCTGTATGACTCAGACTTGAACATTCTGATCTGCTGATTCAAATCTGCATAAGATATTTCTTAAATGCTTCGAAATTGTTAGGCATCTCCACACTCTGTTTCTTTCCGCGCATGAAAGCCTGGAGTCGCTCAGGAATGGCAATGTCGGCATTGTCGATTGCGTCAACCTTCTCCTTGAATTTAGCAGGGTGAGCAGTCTCGAGGAAGATACCAACCTGTCCGGGCTGCAACTGCTCGGAAAGCGCTTGATAGCCACAGGCACCGTGAGGATCAAGAACATAACCAGTTCCGTCGTAGCACTGTTTCATAGTTTTGCGAATGGCGTCGTCGCTATAGGTAGCACCCGAAATGTCATTGCGGATAGCTTTCCAGTCGTTGTTGTAGAGATCGAGAATCCGTGCAAAGTTGCTTGGATCACCGACGTCCATTGCATTGGCAAGCGTCTGCTTGCTCGGCTGCGGTGAGTAGACACCCGTCTGCAGATAGTTATAGAAGATGTCGTTGGCGTTGTTGGCGGCGATGAAGTGCTTCACGGGCAGTCCCATGCGGGCACCGAAAAGTCCTGCGGTGATGTTGCCGAAGTTACCACTTGGAACGCAGACAACCATATCCTTACGTCCTGGTCCAACAAGTCCCATGCGCTTGAGCTGTGCATAGGCATTGAAGTAATAGAAAGCTTGGGGCAGGAAACGTGCCACATTGATAGAGTTGGCAGAAGTCAACTTCATGTGATCGTTGAGTTCCTTGTCCATGAACGCATTCTTCACCAGCGCCTGACAGTCGTCGAAGACACCGTCGACCTCCAGTGCGGTGATGTTGCGTCCGAGGGTAGTGAACTGGCTCTCTTGGATTTTGCTGACCTTTCCCTTGGGATAGAGAACATAGACGTGGATGCCGTCGATGCCGAGGAAGCCGTTGGCCACTGCCGATCCTGTATCGCCAGAGGTTGCCACGAGCACGTTGACCTCATGATGAATGCCCGTAGCCTTCTCGTCTTTCTTAATGAAATATTGCAACAGACGGGCCATGAAGCGGGCACCTACATCCTTAAAAGCCAAAGTGGGGCCGTGGAAGAGCTCAAGGCTGTAGATGTCGTCTTTGACCTGATGCACTGGAGTATCGAAGGCCAAGGTGTCGAAGACAATCTGTCGCAGCGAGTCTTCTTCTACGTCGTCACCAAAGAAGCAGCGGGCTACCTCCAAGGCAATCTCTTGAAACGAGAGCTTGTCGATGTTCTCAAAAAACGACTCGGGCAAGCGCTTGATGGTTTCGGGCATATACAGTCCGCGGTCGGGAGCCAGTCCGTGCTCCACAGCCTCACGGAGTGTGGCCATGGGAGCTTTATGATTGGTTGAATAGTATTTCATAATTTGATTGATTTCAAATGTTTATCTATATTTTATTCGATACTCATAAATGTTTCCATGAACTCGTTGAGGTGGAGCATGCCGTAGGCACCTTCCACACACGACACCTCATCGTAGGTTTGTACGTTGTCGGGCTCAATACCACGATACCAAATGAGGAAAGGTACTGGCTCCTTGACGTGAGTGCGGATCTCAACGGGCGTTGGATGGTCGGGGAGCACCGCAATGCACACGGGTTCATTCCATGTGCTCACCTCTTCGAAGATGGGTTTCACGATGCGTCGGTCGAGATAGTCGATGGTGCGCAATTTCAGTTCCAGATCACCATCGTGCCCAGCCTCATCACTGGCTTCGAGATGTAGAAAAACGAAGTCCTGATGACGCAGCGCGTCGATAGCAGCCTGAGCCTTACCTTCATAGTTCGTATCGGAGAGTCCGGTGGCTCCCGGCACTTTCACCACGTCGAGTCCGGCATAGTGTCCGATGCCTCGGATGAGGTCGACAGCAGAGATGCAGGAACCGGAGTGGATCTGTGGGAAGAGTTCTTGTAGTGTCTTCATCGAAGGGCGGTATCCACCGCTCCACGGCCAGATGCTGTTGGCTTTCTCTGCTCTGCCCTGGTTGAAGGGATGCTCCATGAGCAACTGCTGAGAGTGGAGAATAAGGTCATTGACCAGATCAGCGGTTTCTTGCGCCGTCATTCGGTCGCCATCGTGTCGATCGGTCCAACCCTCCTCAGGCTTGACGAGCAATGGACGCCACTCCTCGTTGGGGTGATCGTGCGGTGGAGCGCAGACGATGTGCTTGTTGCCGCCTTTGATGATAAGCAGATGACGATATTGTATACCGGTGATGAAGCGTATGCGGTCATTGCCGAGTTTATCATTGAGATATTTGATGAGCACGTCGCCCTCCTCAGTCTTGAGATGTCCGCCGTGGTGGTTTTTGATGCGTCCATTCTCGAGCTCTATGATGTTGCATCGTAAGGCAAGGTCGTCGGGCTGCATGTCGTAGCCAATGCTGGCAGCTTCAAGTGGTCCTCGGCCCTCATAGACCTTGTTGAGGTCATAGCCGAGGATAGCAGTATTGGCGACCTCAGAGCCCGGCAGAAAGCCGTCGGGGATGGTCATCAGTCTACCGGTGCGTCCCTCGCATGCCAGCCTGTTCATATACGGAGTGTCAGCATATTGCAGCAGGGTCTTGCCCCCCAATCGCGCGACGGCGTGGTCAGCCATACCGTCGCCCAGGATAATAATGTGTTTCATGGTTATTCCGAATTAACAATCCTTTGTTTTAAATGTTGGCGATACTCATAATGTTGGCAAAGACACCGGCGGCTGTCACGCTGGCACCTGCACCATAGCCCTGAATGAGCATAGGATACTCTTTGTAGCGCTCAGTTGTGAGCAGCACAATATTGTTGCTGCCTTCGAGGCTGTAGAATGGATGATCCTTGCCGACAGCCTTCAATGCTACGCTGGCCTTGCCCTGATCCATTGTAGCCACGAAGCGCCACCGTTTGTCCTCTTTTTCGAGTTGCTCGCGTTTCTGTTCAAAATCAGCGTCGAGCTTTGGCAGTTTTTTCCAGAAGTCCTCCACTGATCCCTGGAAATACTCGTCGGGTACAAAGAGATGCTTCTCCACGTCGTCTTGCTCAATGCGGTATCCGGCCTCGCGTGTGAGAATGACGAGCTTGCGGATAACGTCAGTGCCGCTGAGGTCGATGCGTGGGTCGGGTTCTGAATAGCCCTGCTCTTTGGCGCGTCTGACAGTCTCGGAAAAGGGCACGTCGGCCGCAATCTCGTTGAAGATGAAGTTGAGGGTTCCGCTAAGCACAGCTTCTATGCGCAGAATACGGTCACCAGAGTTGCGCAAGTCGTTGATGGTGCCGATAATCGGCAGACCGGCTCCTACGTTGGTTTCGAAGAGAAACTTCACGCCACGGAGCAGTGCAGTGTCCTTAAGCAGTCGATAGTTATCGTAGGACGAACTGGCAGCTATCTTATTTGCGGCCACCACATTGATATTGTGGTTGAGCAGCGCAGGATAGAGTGCGGCGATGTCGGCCGATGCCGTGCAGTCTACAAACACTGAGTTGAAAATGTTCATCTTCAGAATATTCTCGCAGAGCGACTGTGGTGTGCTGGGCTCTGAGTTGTGGAGCTGCTCGCGATAGTTGTTCAGATCGATGCCGTCGCGGTCGAAGATGGCGTTTTTAGAGCTGGCAATGCCAACGACGTTGAGTTTCAGTCGTGAATGTTCCTTGAGTTCATCGTATTGGTTACGGATCTGCTCGAGAAGTTTACCTCCTACGGTACCCACGCCACATACAAAGAGATTGAGAACCTTGTATTCAGAGAGGAAGAAGGAGTCGTGTAGGACGTTGAGTGACTTACGCAGAGAGCGAGAGTCCACGACAAAAGAAATGTTGGTCTCGGAGCCGCCTTGTGCGCAAGCGATGACCGAGATGCCGCTGCGTCCGAGCGTGCCAAAGAGTTTTCCGGCGATGCCCGGTGTATGTTTCATGTTTTCACCGACGATGGCGATGGTTGCCAAGTTGCTTTCGAGATGCATGGGGAACATGGCACCGTTGGCGATTTCTGATGCAAACTCATGGTTAAGCACCTCCACAGCTTCCTCTGCATCCTCGTTGCGGACACCGATAGACGTGGAGTTCTCGGAGGAGGCCTGTGAAACGAGGAACACGCTAATGCCGTTGTCGGCCAATGCCGTGAAGATGCGTCGGTTGACACCGATGACACCGACCATAGACAGACCTGAGACGGTGATGAGCGAAGTGCCGTTGATGCTGGAGATGCCCTTAATGGGCTTAGCGTCGTTGGCAATCTTATCCTTGATAATAGTTCCTGGGGCTGATGGGTTGAAAGTATTTTTGACCCTGATGGGAATATTTTTCACACAAACAGGGTAAATGGTTGGCGGGTAGATGACCTTTGCACCGAAGTTGCAAAGCTCCATAGCCTCGACATAGGAGAGCTGGTCGATGGTGTAGGCCGACTTGATGACTCGCGGGTCAGCCGTCATGAAGCCGTCGACATCAGTCCAAATCTCGAGCACCTCAGCATCGAGGGCTGCGGCGATGATGGCTGCGGTGTAGTCCGAGCCGCCTCGTCCGAGGTTGGTGATTTCACCTGTGTCGCGGTCGGTGGAGATGAAGCCGGGGACAAGAGTCACCCGTGGCATGTCTTTGAAAGCTTCCACGACGAGCTGGTTGGTCAGTGCGCTGTCGAGTGTGTTTTTCCCGGCAATGTCATAGGTCTTGATAAACGATCGGGAGTCCATCCATTTAGAGCCTCTGACGAGTGTAGCGACGATGTTGGAACTGAGTCTTTCACCGTAGCTGACGATGGCATCTTGTGTTTTCTTGCTCAGATCACGGATGAGGAACACACCGAAGTAGATGGAATGGAGTTGCTCGAAGAGTGCATCGACAGTGTTGAAAAGTGTTTCTCTGTCATTGGGATCGGTGATGATAGTGTCGATCATCTTATGATGACGGTCCACCATCTGCTCGAAGCTTGTGCGCCACTCATCCTTGCCGCTGACGGCGAGTCGTGATGTGGCAATAAGTTGATCGGTGATGCCCCCAAGAGCGCTGACGACAACGACAATGGGTTGCCGGCGGGCTTCGTTTTCTACGATGCGCTTCAGACTAAGAATACTTTTCACGGAACCTACCGATGTTCCGCCGAATTTTAATACTTTCATAATAATAAAATGTTTATAGAATGAATTGACATCCCTCATACAAAGAGGTAATGCCAAGACTTAGTTTTCTAATCTGCCGTCCGCTCTGCCGCTAATGTGCAGGGCGGACGGTGGGAGGGTGCTACTGTCGGCTTTAACCGAAGCAAAAGTCAGACAGTTGCTGTAGGGAGGAGGATTCTCAATAGCAGTCTTGGGCTAACTACAGAAGAACAGCACGATGATCTGGGCAGCGAAGATTCTGAGGAACATGCTCAGCGGGTATACGGTGGAGTAGCCCACAGCCGGAGCTTCCTTGGAGCATGAGGCGTTGGCGTAGGCCAGTGCTGGTGGATCGGTATAAGTACCGGCGATCATACCCATGATCGTGAAATAGTTGAACTTATATTTCAGTCGTGCGATGGTGCCGATGATGAGGATAGGTACCACGGTGATAATAAATCCCGTATAGACATATTTAAGTCCGTCTCCAGCCACAACCGTCTCCCAGAATCCCGCACCAGCTTTGATGCCAACGCTGGCAAGGAAGAGCACGAGTCCGATCTCTCGCAACATCATGTTGGCCGAGGTGGTGGTGTAGGTCACAAGCTTGATGCGATAGCCGAAGCGACCGATGAGAATGGCGATGATCAGCGGGCCGCCGGCGATACCGAGTTTCAGAGGCACGGGCATGCCGGGGATAGCCAAAGGAATGCTACCAAAGAGGATACCGATGATGATACCGATGAAGATGGTGGCGATGTTTGGTGCGTTGAGGCTCTTGACCGAGTTACCCATGAGGTCAGCCACACGGTTGACATTGTCCTCAGGACCGACGACAAGAACGCGGTCACCGATGTGGAAGTGGTGGTCGCGGCTGGCAAAGAGATCCATACCCTGACGCGAGATGCGGGTGACGTTCACGCCGTAGACGCTTGAGAAGTGCATCTTGCCGAGCGTCTTACCGTTCATCTTGGGATTGGTGACAATGATGCGCTTCGACACCAGAGGTGACTTGCTCTTCTCGTCAGCCTCTTTCCAGCTGGCCTCTACCTCCGGACCGATGAAAGCCTTGATGGCCTCGGCATCGGCTTCAGCGCAGACGATGTGGGCTTCATCGCCCATCTCAAAGACAGTATCCTTAAGAGGTGTGGTCAGCTCACCGCCGTGGAAGAGATGGGTGCAGACTATATCGCGGTTGAGGAAGTCTGAAATCTCCTGCAGGGTACGTCCGGCGATGTAGGCGTTGGTCACCTTCAGCGTCATGGCGTGTGGCTTGGCGTGTGGGTTTTCTTCCTCGGCCTCGTTGAGTTTTTCCTCCTCTTCCTTGAGGTTGGTGCGAGTGATGTAGCGGATGGCAATGGTGGCACCGATGATGCCGAGCACGCCAAGAGGATAAGCACAGGCGTAGCCGTTGGCGATCTGAGGTGCTTTACCGGCTCCAAACACCGAGGTGAGTGCTTCGTTCGCAGCACCGAGTCCCGGCGTGTTGGTCACGGCACCGTAGAGGGTACCCACCATCATCGGCAGGTTGACGCGGTTGCTCGTGTCGAAGAAGATGTAGTAGCATGCAAACATCACCAGCACGTTGAGCAGTACCGTGGCCGTGGCCAGCAAGTTGAGCGTTACGCCACCTTTCTTAAAGCTCTCGAAGAATCCCGGACCCACTTGTAAACCGATGCAGAACACAAAGAGGATCAGTCCGAAATCCTGCAAGAAGGAAAGAATCGGGGTGGGGGCCGTGAAGCCGACGTGACCGGCTACGATGCCAGCGAACAAAACAAAGGTGACACCCAAGGAGATGCCGCCAATCTTGATTTTTCCCAGCAACACGCCCACGGCGATCACCAAGGAATAGAGCAGCGCGATATGAGCCACGCTGTCTTGGGTTGTGAATAGATTGATTAACCAGTCCATATATGATTTTTACAATTTCTTTGCAAAAGTACGATAATTTATGCAATGCGCAAAAGAAAAGACAGAAAAACTAAGAAATAGTAAAGCACAATTCCTATTTTACTGCCTTTTCCGCCATTCATCTGCCTTTTTGGGGTACTTTTCTGTTCTTTTTCATTTCTAAAGATGAAGATGTGAGGAAGACGGAGATGGCTGAGCGATGCGTTTACTCCTGCTCCGAGACGATGCCATAGCCCTTGAGCCAATCGTCGAGGATCATGCGGGCGATGGACAACCGCTGTGGGATACGGGGGAGGGCATCGTAGCGGAACCAACTGCCACGCGAGAGCTCCGACCGCTGGAGATGGACCTCACCCTCGACATAATCGGCATTGAAGCCCACCATCAGTCCGCACGGGTAGGGCCATGGCTGCGAGCCGAAGTAGCGGAGGTTGTTGATTGTTAGTCCTGTTTCCTCCATCACCTCGCGGTGCACAGCCTGCTCAAGGGTCTCGCCGGTCTCGACGAAGCCTGCCACGAGGCCGTAGAAGTCGCCCTTGAAGTTCTTGGCATGAACAAGTAGTACCTCGTCACCTCGATGGATGAGCACGATGATTGCCGTGGCCAGCTGAGGCCACACTTCCTTGCCGCATTGTGTGCATCGCTTCGAGATGATTGTGTGCATTTTCATAGGAGCACCGCAGACGCCACAGAACTGGGTGTTGTGGTCCCAGTAGAGAAGCTCCTGGCATTTGCCGGCCTTGAGATAAAGCTCGGTGGAGAGATGATAAAACGAAGCCCGGAGCCCAATAAAGTCGAAGCCTGAAGCGCGCAGCTCGGGATCGATGATCTCTACATGTTGCGGATCTTCGAGCATCATCGTTTTCACGAGCGTTCCGTTTTCCATGGGGCTGACCTCCATGATATGAGTCCAGGCATGCGTCTTCACCGGTGTTTCCTCTGTGCAGGGAATCGTATATTTTCCGTCGGGCAAGCGTTGCAGAAGCAGGTCGGTCTTGCTGAATATAAAGTAATAGGTCTTCATCTGCAATTATTTATTTTCCTCTGTTATTGTTACTTACTTCACGTAGAAGTCGATGAGCTGCTGTATAGCCTGTCGGCATGCGGGGCAGAAGTCTGGATTCTGATTGGTGCGCATACGGCAGTCGTAATAGGCGCGGTAGACGCCCTTAGGCTTGTAACCGGCTCCCTCGTAGAATCCGGCTTTCTTATCCTTGCCGATGAGGTTTTCCCATTTTCCACGGAAGTCCACCTTGGTGGTGATATTCTTTTCCCAAGGCTCCACGTCGAGAGGATAGATGTCTACAGTCTCGTCGTCATAGGCATATTCGTCGGCAAGTCCGGCGAAACTGTGCCCGAACTCATGTACGACGACGGGCTTAGCGTATTGGTTGTGGATGGATGCGAGCAGATACCCGTTGTAGAATCCGCCACCACCATATCGTGTGGAGTTGACCAGTGCGATGATATGCTCATAGGGAGTACCAGCGAGCCAGTCGTGCATATCCTTAAGGTGCCCCGTGGTGAGGTACCGTTCGCTGTAGTTGGTGTCCCAGTGGGAGTGCAGGGCCGTGTTTTTCCATATACCTTTACCTGGCTCGCTGGCTCCGCTCTCCTCGGATGGCGACTCCACGGCGACGACGTTGAAGTATCGGCGGTTGCTTTTGAAGGGCTCATAAGAGAAAAGCGTCTCCATTGACATGCGTGCGTCATCGACAAAGGTCTTCATCTCTTCGGGACGGTAGCCTTCGGCAAGGTAGGCCAGATGGATGCAGTGAGTGGTGTCCAGAGCTTGTTGCAGTACGACGTATGGCGTGACATTTTTCTCACCGAGATGTGCGATGAGAATGTCGGTAGGTGCTACGGTATGGGTGAGGTGACTGCTGACTTGGCGTCGGTTGTTGCGCAGGTCCACGGTGATGTCGACGGTATCCTTGGGCATGGGCACGAGATATACGTTTTCAAACGACTTCTCGATGTGCTGAGCCTCGGGTTCTTCTTGCCATTCCTGAAAGAGGGTGGAGAAGGAGTTGCGATAGATGACGCGTTGCGTCTTATGGTCGCGCACTGTGATTTGTCCATTGCCCTCCACGGGGACCTCGGCGAGTCGCTGGCGCTTGCCGTACCATCGGGGCTCCACATACATCTGCTCAAGGGCAATGTGCTGGGTTGTGGCAGTGCCGGAGAAGATGTAGTCGATGCGCAGGGTCTTGTCCTGAAAATAATCTTCGAAACGCTGGGCAGCAGCGCTCATGCTCATCATGGCGGCCACAGCCAGCAAAATGTAGTGTTTGTTCTTCATCCTATTAACTATTCAAGATTAATGATTTATGTGTGTTGATCTCTCTTTCGATACTTTTAATAAACCTTTAGCTCGTCTCCGACATGTATCTGATAATCAGGTGTCAGGTGGTTTTTCTTATAGAGACTTTTTAAGCGTATGCCATAGTACTGTGCAATGGAGTACATGCTCTCGCCAGGCTTCACCACGTGTGGGCGGTGCTTGTAGGCTTTGATGGCTTTCTTCTGCTTTTTCTTCAAGTAGATGATGTCTCCGGCATGGAGCACATCGTGCTTGTCGCGCTCGTTATATTTAGCCAACTTGCGCCACGGCAGGTCAGTCTCCTTGCCGATGGACTTGAAGGTGTCGCCCTCGCGAGCCACAAGATAATAGTTTTTGTTGTAGATACGGATGGGGTGGAGGTGTTGTCCGGCTATCACGGCGTGGTCGCGTGCTCCCCGCTCAGCCATGAATTTATCGTAGTGGCGTGCGTGGTCGTATTGGTTGAGTTTATAAAGCTCGATGATGTCAATGAGTTTTTGAGCATAGGCGGGATTGGTGGCGTAGCCGCACGATTTCAGTCCCCGGGCCCATCCCCGGTAGTCGGTACGGTCGAGCCGGAAGAGCTGGGCATAGCGTTGGTTGCCCGTGAGGAAGCGGCTGTGATCCTCATAGCTTTGTTTGGCGTTGTCGTAGGCACGGAAACACTCACCGATGTCGTCGTCGTCCTGGCTCATTGTGCGTCCCGTCCACCCGTGGCATTTAATGCCGAAGTGGTTGTTGCCCTGCGTTGCGAGCGGACTGAGTCCTGCACGGCTCTCAAAGGCACCTTGTGCCAGCGTAATGCTTGCCGGGATACCGTAGCGAAGCATCTCTTCGATGGCCAGATCCTTGTATTGGTCGAAATATTGTTGATAAGCCTGGTTCCACCTCATCTGCCCCTTCAGCGGCAACACGATAAGGAGACACATTATGGAGGCAAAGAACTTATTTCTGATGCTCATAATAGAATGAATGACTATTAATTATATTTGCAAAGTTACAAAAAAACAGATAGAAAGATGCAGTTCGTTACATTTTTAACGATTAACGGCGCAGCGGATATTCTCTGTGGGTTGGTAACATACCTGATGCTGTCTGTTGATATCATGGTGAAACGATAGTAAAGGCATAGTGACAAAGTAGACATAATAAAGCAGGAATAGGTCGTTTCCCGTTCTGTATAGTGATGTCATAGGCAGAAAATGTAGTTGTTGGATAAACTGACATTTTATAGGCCTTATTTTCGCGTTATTTGCCAGCGGAGTGGTTCTTCCCCGATTTATGCGTTTTTCGTGGATTTTATTAAGTTGTTGAATATTTTTTTTCATCCCATAGGAAATATCCACGGCACTGTTATTTTCCTATAGGGGGGCGACATCGAAAACACCGTGATGGAAACATCGCGACTTCATCGCCTATCCCCTTTGAAAACTGTGACAAGTTACCGGAGAAAGTGCTTATTCAAATTAGGAAGGCTTCCGCTGAAGACAAAAAATCCCATGACTTTAATAGGTATCGCCTAAGAAAGTCATGGAATTGACAGAATAGGAAGGGAAGACGGCGGAATGACTATTTCCAATCCATCTCTCTTATTTCTTTAAGAGCTTCGACCCAGTCAGTGTCTAACGAGAATTGGGTGATAAATTTGGGATTGTCGTAATAGGCTAAGGCGAGGTCTTTATCTTCATCGTGAAAGAGACTGTGGTTAATGCTGGCATTCTTGAAGCGAAGAGCCACGGCCTCGCGTTTGCTCTTGTTCTTGCTGTTGCCTGCCTCAACCAGTCGCTTGATGAAGAGGTTGACAAAGTCAACCATAGCGTTGGTTTGCTTGCCCAGTTGCAGTTCTGTGAAGGTGCTGTCCTGCTTTGCTTTGTAGAGCATATACTCGATGGCATCCCATTTGAAGGATGCAATCTTGCGCTCATCCATTTTCTTGGTCTTGTCCAGTTTGACAGTCTCAAACTGTTTTTGCATACGCTTTACCTCGTTATAGATCTCCTGAGCATTTACCTCAACAGACGCTAAGGTCAAAGCAAGCGTAAGGAGAATCATTTTCATTGTTTTCATTGTCTATTTTTTTATGTTCTACATTCTTATATAGAAATAGGGTAGAACCCTACACATTATTATATATAGTTTATCATACTCAAGCACTCTTCCCCTCCAGCCTCACCCCCGTGCCCCTCTCCCAAGGAGGGGGGGTAGAATGCTTTGCGGGTGTTTTGGTAGGCGCAGTGATGGTTGATGCTATGGTTTCTTGAAGCATATCACTCCCCTCTCCTTGGGAGAGGGGACGGGGGGGAGGCTGCTATTTTATATATGTCTCACGAGCCTGATGCGGTGGTCAATGCATGCGGGAAGCTCCTCTTCATAGTGCGTGACCATGATCAGCGTCTTGTTGGGTCGCTTGCAGAAAGTCTCGATGACATCTTTCACCAGGCGTCGGTTGCTGTTGTCGAGACCATGCAGCGGCTCGTCGAGGATCAGCAGTTGCGGGTCTTTGACGAAGGCTCGTGCGAGGAGTACGAGACGCTGTTGGCCGCTGGAGAGCTTCAAAAAAGTCCGCTCTTCCAAGCCCTCAAGTCCGAACACCGACATCCAGAAGCGGCAGGTGTCGTATTCGCTCTCGTCAGGTTTGACGTAGAGTCCCACGCTGTCTTTCAGTCCGCTTGCCACGATTCTGATGGCAGGGAGGTCACGCTGATAAGCGCGGTGCATTTCCGGCGACACGTAGCCGATATGCTTTTTGATGTCCCAAATGCTCTCTCCGCTTCCACGGTTCTGATCGAAGAGACAGATGTCGCAGGCATAGCTCTGTGGGTTATCAGCGCAGACGAGGCTCAGCAGTGTAGACTTACCGGCACCATTTTGTCCGCTGAGCGCCCAGTGCTCACCATTGTGCACTGTCCAGTCGAGATCCTTGAGGATGACGCGCTGACCATATTGGATGCGTACATTGTGCATCTTCACCACGTCGTGAGCATGATAATCCTTTAGTCGCTCCGGCAGGTTAAGGATAGCTTGTGCCTTGCTCTCGGATAAGACATGTGGCGGGATGGGCTGACGATGAGCCTGATATTCCGCAAGCGTCACCTTGGGCATCACCTTCATGTCTCTGACCTCAACGACATGGGTGATGAAGTCGGGGATGTCGTCGCTCTTTGACAGTACAAGGATAATCTGAAGATTCTGCTGTCCGACGAGCATCTTCAAGAGCTCTTTGAGCTGGCCTCTCGCCTCGGCATCAAGTCCGATGAAGGGATTGTCCATAATCAGCACTCTCGGAGCGGAGAGAAGAGCCTCGGTCAATTTCAGTTTGCGGAGCTCACCGCTCGACAGCAGGATGATGTATTTGTCGAGCAGTTTGTCGATGTTGAACATCTTGTAGAGCCGGTCGCGCAATTCACGATGGCGCGGTGAGTCTTCACCCGATCTCAAATAAGCCTCCTCCAGTTTAGAGCCGACGGTAGGCGTCTCCTCGTTGATCTCCATTTGGTTCCACCGCTGCTGAAGGTAATAGCTCTTATCGTTGTCGCCGCCATAAGCGTCGCGGAAAGTGATATATTTAATATTGTCAGAGACCAGCGGGCTGGTGCTTGGCGAGAAGTCGTATTGCACATCGCGCATCAGCAGCGGATGGCGGCCGACGAGAATGTCGATGAGCATTGACTTACCGCCACCGTTAGGTCCCACGATCGCCTGTTGCTCATCGCCTTTAAGGGTGTAGTTGACGGGTTCTGCCATACGCCACGCTGGCATACGGGTCACGCCATTTTCAATTTTTATAATCTCTTGCATCACAATACTATTATGATTTATTTTATGTTGTCGTCTATAATCCACTGACCTTCGCGCGGTTCTTGTTGACGAAGTCCTTCCAGCTGCCATAGTGCCGGTCCTGCGACTGTGGTGTGGAACTCTGGAGGAAATGACAATAAGCTGCACCGAGCGCATCGGTGGCATCCAAGAACTTTGGCATGTCGCTTTGCTCGATCTTTAGCAACCGCTGCAACATGCCCGCTACCTGCTCCTTCGAGGCGTCACCCTGTCCGGTGATTGCCATCTTTATCTTCAGTGGCGCATACTCATGGATAGGGATGTCGTGGCGGATGGCAGCGGCAATGGCAACGCCCTGGGCACGTCCCAACTTCAGCATCGACTGCACATTCTTGCCGAAGAATGGAGCCTCTATCGCCAACTCGTCGGGGAGATACTCCTCGATGACGCCCGTCACCCGGTCGAAGATGCGTCCCAACTTTAGATAAGGATCCGTCATTTTGCGCATGTCGATGACCCCCATCGCGATCAGCCCCGCTTTGTTGCCGTTGACTCTGATGACACCATAGCCCATGACGTTAGTACCGGGGTCGATGCCGAGGATAATCTTTTCTGCATTCACTCTCTTGCTCATCTGCTCGTCGTGCTGATGGTTAGCGGTCGAGATAGGGATTGGTGGTTTCCTCGTAGCCAATCGTTGTCATCTCGCCGTGTCCCGGCAATATCTGTGTAGCGTCGGGCAGTTGGCTGATATGGCGCAGACTCTGAATGATCATGAACATGGATCCGCCCTGAAAGTCAGTTCGCCCAATGCTGCCCTTGAAGAGCGTGTCACCGGAAAAGGCAATATTCTCTTCCTCGCAATAGAAGAAGACGCTGCCCGGTGAATGTCCCGGAGTCTCGATGATGGTGAAAGTATGATCGCCGAACGAGATGGTGTCATTGACGGCAAGATAGCGTCCCACGGGAGCAAAGTCGTCTTGGGTCAGTCTCAGTCCCATGATGGCGGCCGCCTGCTCGGGAAGCTGCTGCATGAGAGTCTCATCAGAAGCGGGCACCTCCGGTTTCAAGCCCCAAGTGTCGAAGACAAAGCGGTCGCCAAGATGATGATCCACATGACCGTGAGTCGCGATGAGATGGGTGGGAGTGAGGCCGTTGGCTTCGATATATTTTTTCAGCGCCTGCTTTTCAGCCTCGTAGTAAGCGCCGCAGTCTACAATCACACACTCCTTGCTGCTGTCGGATACCACGTAGCAGTTTTCCCGGATGTCGTTGCAGACAAAACGTTCTATATTTATCATGATCTTTTTATTTTTCTATATACAGGGGGCAGCCCGAAAGAGCAAGTGAAGTTCATCGGGCCTCCATAAAAATCTATAATGGCAAGTAGATGACCTGCTTGTCAGCGAACCACTCTTCGGTGAAATAGTCAGAGACAGGCGTGACCATGACCTTTTTGCCAAAGGGCTTCAGCTCTTCGCTGAGATCACCACCCTTCAAGGCTATGACACCATTGGGGAGTGCATTGTGCTGCGTCTTGGATACATTCTTCCTGACAATTTTCACCATGTCGGGCAGAGGCATGACAGCGCGGGAGACAACAAAGTCGAAGCGATCTTTTTCTTCTTCTCCTCTGCGATGGACAGCCTCCACATTGTGAAGATTCAATGCTGTGGCAACCTCGTTGACGACTTTGATCTTTTTTCCCGTGCCGTCGATCATCCGGAACTGACAATCGGGAAACATGATAGCCAGTGGAATGCCGGGGAAGCCACCACCTGTGCCAAAGTCAAGGATGTGGGTTCCGGACTTAAATCGGATCAACTTGGCAATAGCCAGCGAGTGGAGCACATGATGGAGATAGAGGTTGTCGATGTCCTTGCGCGAGATGACATTGATCTTCGTGTTCCAATCGTGGTAAAGCTCATCCAAGGCGGCAAACTGCGATTGCTGCTCTGTGGAAAGATGAGGGAAATATTTGACTATTGTTTGCATGTGCTGTTGGTTTTCCTTATAATATTGCAAAGTTACGAGATTATTTCGTAACTTTGCAACGAATTTAATAAAATGTAATGATTAAAGCAGCATTATTTGATTTAGACGGGGTAGTGGTGGATTCTGAAAGCCAGTACACAAAGTTTTGGGGCAGCCAGTTCCGACTCTACTATCCTCAGGAGAAAAGATTGGAGCAGCGGATCAAAGGAATGACTTTGGTAGAAATCTTTTCCAACTATTTCAATGGACAAGTTGAGACCCAGCAAGCCATCACGGACAGACTCAATGAGTTTGAGCGAAAGATGTCCTATGATTATATTTCAGGATTCCAAGACTTCATCAAGAGAGTGAAGGAGGCTTCTATCGCTACAGCTATCGTGACGAGCAGCAATCAGCAGAAGATGACCAACGTCTTCCGCTGTCATCCCGAGCTGAATGACTACTTCGATGCCGTGTTGACGAGTGAGGATTTTGACAAGAGCAAGCCCGATCCCGACGGCTATCTCAAGGCAGCACAACGTCTTCATTGTCAACCCAGTGAATGCATAGGCTTCGAGGATAGCATCAATGGAGTGAAAGCACTGAATGCAGCAAAGATGTTTGTTGTGGGATTGGCTACTACCAACCAGCCTGACGCCTTGGAGCCTTGGTGCAACCTCATTGTCGACGATTTCACGCATCTCGATTTAAACGTCTTGCTCGCAGAACAAGGAAAGTAATAGAATTGATCGATTCACAAGATGGACACACAAAATACTCCCATACACTTCAAGCTGTGGCATCGTTCGTTTTGGTATTTGGCCATTGCTAATTTCTTTCTGACGGCTTCAGTATATGCGCTGCTCCCGGTACTGCCCTTCACTCTCCATGCCCATCATGGCGGGTTGATGACAGTGGTGTATGCGTTTTTGGCTTATTGTCTGGGCATCTATCTGCCGGGGCCGTGTATCTCTTGGCTGGTGCAGCGCTTCCGTCGCAATCATGTGTGTCTGTTTGGCATCTTGCTTCTTGCCGGTGTCATTGGCTTCTTTTCTCTGACACACAATCGTTTACCTATATTTCTGATCATTGGCGCACTGCTGTTGGGAGTAGCTTATGGACTGGCCAAGATGACAATCGTCAGCACGCTGATCATCGACACTTGCGAGTCGTTTCAGCGCACGGAGGCTAACCATTCCTCCGATTGGTTGGGCCGCTTGGCGTTGGCAGTGGGACCCTTTGCCGGATTTTGGACTTACTATAAGTTTGGCTTTGGCTATGTTGAGTTTGTCTCGCTGGCTTTTGCCGCTCTTGCCTTTCTTTTCTTGTCCCGCGTCCATTTCCCCTTCAAGGCTCCGGGCGAGGATCTTCATCACATGTGCTTGGACAGATTCTTTCTTCCACAAGGCACCATGCTCTTTTTCAACTTCATGATGGCTACCTTGGCTATGGGACTCATCATCAGCACCCAACAGTCTTGTCATTTCTTTCTCTATATGCTGGCCGGCTTTCTGTTGGCCATCATCTCGGAAAAATATGTTTTTGCCAATGCCAATCTGAAGAGCGAGACCTTTGTCGGTTGCTTTGTGCTTGCTGCTGCCTTGTTGCTGATGCTCTTTCGTCAGGAGCGGGCGGCAACGATGATCGCGGACGCTTTCTGTGGCTTCGGCATCGGCATTCTTGGCTCCCGCTTTCTGCTGTTCTTCATCAAACTGGCTCATCATTGTGAGCGTGGCACCTCCCAAAGCACTTTCTTCCTTTCATGGGAGACGGGAATGGCACTTGGCATGGCACTCGGATGGCATTTGGCAAGCCGAGAGGCGTTGGTAGTGGCACTATGTCTGATTGTGGCTGCGCTTGTCATCTACAATTTCCTTGTCCATCCTTGGTATTTGGCGCATAAAAACAGATAACTCCTAAGAAAGAAACTTCCTTAGGAGTTAGTACATCGCGGGATAAGGGATGACAGGCCTTTCCTTTATTGTCGCGGGATAACGGATGGCAGGTTTGCCCATTATCATAAACATCCGTTTATAAATTTCCTGCCAAAGACTTATTTCTTTACCTTCTTGATCGTAGCGTAGTCTTTCTTATGGAATACGACATCGAGAAGCACCTTCTTTGATGAGGCCGAACGGAAGACATAGTGGAAAGAGTAGCCCTTGTCCTTGAAAGCCTTGTTGCGGGTATCCTCCTTCAGTCCGCTGAGCAGGATCGTGCGAAGTGTGTCGTGGCGCGCGGTAAAGATTCTTGCGTCATCGAGTTTGCCATTGACAAGATAGTAATAATTGAAAGTGCGTGTGATGCGGTTGAAACCGATGCTGTCCGTGCGCGTATTGCCCTGATAAGGGGTTGGACAGTACTGGGCAGTGTAGTCCTTGCATTCTTTCTCTGCACGATCCTCCAGTGTCTGATGATGGCAAGCGGTTAACATCAAGCTTGCTGATAACAGTGGAGCTAAAAACCTAAAACCAATCTTCTTCATATAGTGTGAAATTCCTTTTTTGTGCAAAGTTAATAAAAATAATGATAGATAGCCACCCAAATTTGCTTAGTTTTTCGTAACTTTGCGTAAAAGATAAAGAAGAAGATGGAACATATAAGGAATTTCTGCATCATCGCACACATTGATCACGGCAAATCAACGCTTGCTGATCGTATGCTGGAATACACCAATACGATTAAAATCACCGAGAACCAGATGCTTGACGACATGGATCTGGAAAGAGAGCGTGGCATCACCATCAAGAGCCATGCCATACAGATGGAGTACAAGCACAACGGTGAAAACTATATACTCAATCTCATCGATACTCCGGGACACGTGGACTTCAGCTATGAGGTATCGCGCAGTATCGCTGCTTGTGAGGGCGCCCTCTTGGTGGTGGACGCTACTCAGGGCGTACAGGCTCAGACGATTTCCAATCTCTATATGGCCATTGACCACGATTTGGAGATTATCCCGGTCATCAACAAGATCGATATGCCCAACGCTATGCCCGATGAGGTGGAGGATGAGATTGTGGACCTGATTGGTTGCGATCCCTCCGAGATCATCCGTGCAAGCGGTAAGACGGGCGAAGGTGTTCCCGACATTCTCGATGCTGTGGTTGAGCGAATCCCGTCACCTAAAGGCGACAAGACAAAGCCTTTGCAGGCTCTGATCTTTGACTCGATCTTCAACTCTTTCCGTGGCATCATCGTGCTCTGCAAAGTAGAGAATGGCGTAATCCGCACCGGAGATAAACTGAAATTCGTTCAGACGGGAATGGAATATACCGCTGACGAAGTGGGTGTGCTCAAGATGGACATGGAGCCACGCAAGCAACTCTCAACGGGTGAGGTCGGCTATATCATCTCGGGCATCAAAAACGCTACCGAAGTGAAGGTCGGTGAAACCATCACCCACGTCGATGAGCCCTGCGACAAGGCTATTGAGGGATTCCAAGAGGTGAAGCCGATGGTGTTTGCCGGTGTTTATCCGATTGACCCCAATGAATATGAGAATCTCAGAGCGTCGCTTGAGAAGCTGCAGCTCAACGATGCCGCATTGACATTTATGCCAGAGTCTTCTCAGGCTTTGGGCTTTGGCTTCCGCTGTGGCTTCCTCGGCTTGCTCCACATGGAAATCGTGCAGGAGAGACTCGATCGAGAATTCAACATGGAGGTGATCACCACGGTGCCCAACGTCTCGTATATGGTCTACGACAAGCAGGGGCACGCGATGGAGGTGCACAACCCCAGCGGACTCCCGGATCCGACGCTCATCGACCACATCGAGGAGCCTTATATCCGGGCGAGCATCATTACAGCGGCTGAATATATCGGTCCTATCATGCGGCTCTGTCTCGACAAGCGTGGTGAGTTGCTCGACCAGCAATATGTCTCGGGCAACCGCGTGGAACTGCATTTTATGCTGCCGTTGGGTGAGATTGTCATCGACTTCTACGATAAGTTGAAGTCAATCTCCAAAGGCTATGCGTCGTTTGACTATCACATCGACTCCTATCGTCCATCGAAGTTGGCCAAGCTCGACATACTGCTTAATGGCGAGCCTGTTGACGCACTCTCCACGCTGACCCATCAGGACAATGCCGTGACCTTGGGCCGTAGGATGTGCGAGAAGCTCAAGGACTTGATCCCACGTCAGCAGTTCGACATTGCGATCCAAGCTGCTATCGGTGCAAAGATCGTAGCGCGCGAGACGGTGAAACAAGTCAGAAAAGATGTCCTCGCCAAGTGCTATGGTGGTGATGTCAGCCGCAAGCGTAAGCTCTTGGAGAAGCAGAAGAAAGGCAAGAAGCGCATGAAACAGATTGGCAACGTGCAGGTACCACAGAAGGCTTTCCTGGCTGTGCTGAAGTTGGATTAGAGAAGTGAGAGAAAAATTGTCTAAGAGAGGAAATGCTCCTATGTTTAAGAAAATAATAGAGGAGGAATAGAAATGAAAGATTATCATAACACAACGCGGGATATTGCCCGTGAGTTGGCAAGAAAATACAGTACCATGACGCACGATGAGCTCGACATCTTGGAGAGCATCATCGTGCCAAAGAAATACGCTAAAGGAGAGATGATTCTTCGCGAAGGAGAGACTTGCGAGGACATCAGCTATATCGATCGTGGACTGGTTCGTCAGTTCTATTTCAAAAACGATAAAGAGCTGACGGAGCACATTGGTTCGGATGGCGAGATCTTCATGTGCATTGAGAGTCTGTTCCGTGAAGAGCCCACACATCTGCAGGTGGAAGCTTTGGAGCCTTGCATGATCTATTGTCTGCCGAAGCGCAGACTGGAGCAGGTGGCCCTTCACAATGTCAACATTCAGATTCTCTACCGTAAGATTTTGGAAGAGAGCTTGATCATCTCGCAAGTTCACGCCGACTTGGTGCGCTTTGAGTCAGCTCAGAGCCGCTATCAGAAGCTTTGCAAGCTGAAGCCTCAGGTGGTGTTGCGTGCACCGTTGGTGTATATCGCCAGTTATCTGCAGATGACACCGGAGACGCTCAGCCGTGTCAGAGCTCAGAAAGGTGACGGATAAATAATTTATGAACTATAGAAAAAGCCATGAATGACTCATATATATAATATGGTGTGTCATTCATGGCTTTTCGTATCTATCTTGTGTAACTACATAACTGTGTAGGCTAATCTTCTGTTTCGATTTTCTTCCTCCGCTTGATCAGACTCTTTGCGAGGAAATAGAGGAGGGCTATGGCAGCAAGGGAGCAGATGACCACTTTGATGTATTCGCCGTATTCCATGATCTTATCGTTGAGCATCTCTTCCGGAACCATCGTGTGGAGATACCATCCGAGCGCAGCGAGGATACAATTCCAGCAACCGGCACCTAACGTTGTGTAGAGTAGGAATTTCCAAAACGTCATTTTGGAGAGTCCGGCAGGGATTGAGATGAGATGGCGGATGCCGGGAATGAGTCGGCCGGTGATAGTTGCCACCATGCCATGATCATTGAAATAGTTCTCACTCTTCTCCACCTTTTTCTGATTCAGCATACAGAAGTGGCCCCAACGGCTGTTGGCGAAGCGATAGATGATAGGGCGGCCGAGATAGTAACCTGCCAGATAGTTGATCGTAGCACCGCAGTCAGCTCCTAATGTCGCAAAGAGAATGACCAGCCAAATGTCGAGATTACCGGCGGCAGAGTGGTAGGCCGCGGGAGCAACCACCAACTCAGATGGTACCGGGATGACTGTACTCTCAAGCAACATCAGCAGGAAAACCGTCCCATAGTTGAGGTTTCCAAGAAGCGAAGATAAAAAATTCATAATGGTGTTTCTTGCGTTATGTATTTGTCAATCGTTATTTCATTCAATCCTTCAGCTCTTCATACGGCACCGCGCCCATCTGTGGATGCTGTAGCGCATAAGCGTAATAGTCAGCAGCACTCAACTCCTGCGGAAACATCGTAGCGAGAAACGAGGTAGCAGCCTCGGGATCAAGCTCCACGGTTCGTTTCAGATCAGCAAGAAAAGCCTGGCGGTCGCCAAGCTCATGGTCGCACAGCGTGATAAACGCCCAACCGCCCGACCACGATCCTTTGTCGACATGGCCCACAATCTTGAGATATTGCTCACGGGCATAGCGGATGTATCCGCACTCATAGGCAGCGTAGGCCACAAGCATGGTGACTTGGTCGAGGTTGTCACCGGCAGAAGACAGTGCCTGACCGAAGCACCGCATGGCAGCACTCACCTGGTTTTGTTTCAGAAAGAGAAAGCCGCGCATGACATCCAGTTCGGCTTGAGTGGCTCCTTGGTTGGCTTTGATCTTTTCAAGGCATTGCAGCGCCTCGGCATATTTACCTTCGCTGGAGAGCAGGTTGAATTTCTGGCGTAGGATTTCTATGCGGTTGATGCTCTGCGGCGGGCACAGCTGCTCAGCCTTGCTAAGGGCTTCAATCGCTTTCTTGCGGTCGTTCTGTGCCATGTAGACCGTGGCCATACCCATGTCACCGGCTTCATTTTGTGGCTGCAAAGTCTTGAAACGCTGATAGTATTTCAGCGCTTCGTCGTAGTTGCCCAGCTGCACGAGTCCGTTGGCTTTGTTGAGCACAGCGTCAAAGTCATCAGGGTCGATGGCCAGTGAGAAGTCGCTGCTCTCGATGCTGGCTTGCAGATGGTGCTGGGCAAACTGCAAGGAGGCGAGTTGGTTCCAATAGCCGTTGGCATAGGGATCCTCATCGATCAGATGGTTGAAGATGTGCTCGCTGCGCCGGAAGTCGCCTTGCTCCATGGCAATGCGCCCCTGCAACTCTTTATAGTCTCTCGAATCGGTGTCGGAGCTTTTACTCAGCCAGTATTTGGTCTGCTTAATGCAGGAATAGTCGGCAAAGAGCGTGGCGACATCGAGATAGTAGTCCTCAAGATCGTCTTCGTCGACCTCAGCCTCCTTTTCCTCCAAATATTTTTCAGCTTCAGTCACTTTTCCGTCAGCGATGAGTATCTCTGCGATGGTGTAGAAATAGTCCAGGTCTCCCTTGTCGTTGATCTGATGGGCATAGGCAAAAGCTTCCTGCGCATTGCCGTTGACAAGAATGGCATAGCGGGCGCGGAAAGCTAAAGGATGCAAGGATCCCGGAAACATATCGATGGTTTTATCGATTGTCTCCAAAGACTCTTGCGTCCTTCCGTGATAAAAATAATATTCAGCAATATCGGTCAAGTCGTCTGCGTCCATGAAGGGGAAGCTGCCCTTGCTGCGGACAGCCTCATACTGTTGGAGCATCTCCTTGAACTCTTTGCTTCGATAGAAATTATCGCTCAATCGTGTATTTTCCTTCTTTGGTTATTTCTTACTCTGCTTGGCCCATGTATCCTTGAGTCCCACAGTCTTGTTGTAGACCGGTGCAGCCTCAGTGCCGTCGGGGTCTGCCATGAAGTATCCGATGCGCTGGAACTGGAGATACTGTCCCGGCTTCATCTTGGCGGCGAAGTCCTCGACATAGCAGTTGTCGTGAACGTGCAGAGAGTTGGGATTCAGCAGCTCGTGGAAGTCGCGCTCATCGGCGGATGGGTTCTCTACACTGAAGAGTCGGTCATACTCTCTGACCTCAGCCTTGACACAGTGGTCAGCGCTCACCCAGTGGAGTGTGCCCTTGACCTTGCGGTTGGCACCCGGCATACCGCTCTTGCTGTCGGGGTCATAAGTAGCCTCGATCTCGATGATGTTGCCGTCAGCGTCTTTCTTGCATCCGGTGCACATCACGATGTAGGCATTCTTCAGTCTCACCTCTTTGCCCGGTGTCATGCGGAAGAACTTCTTCGGAGCATCCTCCATGAAGTCTCCACGCTCGATCCACAGGTTGCGGGTGAAGGTGATGGCATGTGTGCCGGACTGCTCGTCCTCGGGATTGTTGACAGCCTCCATCTCCTCGCTCTGACCTTCGGGATAGTTGGTGATGACCAGCTTCACGGGATCGAGGACAGCCGAGACACGTGTGGCACGCTTGTTGAGATCCTCGCGCACGGCAGCCTCCAAGAGGGCCATGTCGTTGAGCGCGTCGAACTTGGTGTAGCCGATCGACTTGATGAAGTTCTTGACCGACTCAGGCGAATAGCCACGACGACGCATGCCACAGAGAGTCGGCATACGGGGATCGTCCCAGCCGTTGACGAGATGCTCGTCGACAAGGGTGTGGAGCTTGCGCTTCGACATGACGGTATAGGTGAGGTTGAGTCGGTTGAACTCGATCTGCCGCGGGCGGAAGTCGTTGAGTCCCTTGGCTGCAGTGCCGTCGTACTCTTTGAGGAAATCGATGAACTTGTCGTAGAGTGGGCGATGGGGTACAAACTCCAGCGTACAGATGGAGTGGGTGACACCCTCGAAATAGTCGCTCTGTCCGTGAGCGAAGTCATACATAGGATAGCAGTGCCACTTGGTACCGGTGCGGTGATGTGGTATCTGAATGATACGGTACATGATCGGATCACGGAAGTGCATGTTGGGGTTAGCCATGTCGAGCTTGGCTCTGAGCACCATAGATCCCTCGACGGCCTCTGGTGTATTCATCTGCTGGAACAGACGCAGATTTTCTTCCACGGGGCGGTCGCGATAAGGACTGGCAACGCCTGGGGTGGTCGGCGTACCCTTCTGCTCAGCGATCTGCTCAGCGGTCTGCTCGTCGACATAGGCATTGCCCTGCTTGATCATCCAAATGGCGAAATCCCACAGCTTCTGGAAGTAGTCCGAGGCATAGTAGATATGTCCCCACTGGAAGCCGAGCCACTTGATGTCGTTGAGGATGTTCTCGACATACTCGGTATTTTCCTTCGAGGGGTTGGTGTCGTCGAACCGCAGGTTGCAGACGCCATTGAACTCCTCAGCCACACCGAAGTCCATGCAGATGGCTTTGGCGTGTCCGATATGCAGATAGCCGTTGGGCTCTGGAGGGAAGCGCGTCTGAATGCGTCCTCCGTTTTTACCATTGGCCAAATCCTCCTTGACAAATTGCTCCACGAAACTCAAGCTATGCTTCTCTTCGCTGTTCTCAGTCTTGCTATTTTCCATATTTACAGTGATTCTTTTTCTTGGTGCAAAGATAATCATTTTCTATAGATTTTCATTACTCGAAATAAAATTTATCGAGATAAAAACAAAAAAACATTTGCAAATATCAATAAAAAGGATTAACTTTGCACTCGTTATCCTGAATACAATCTTTTTACCTTAGAGAAAGACTAATACCTATTGAGGATTGATGGCACTCGCTGTGAAGCGGGTGCCATTGTTTATTTTTGCCTTTTCATCGTCTCTTTTACCACATTCTCCTCGTCCCATCATTGCTACGGCAGCATAAAAAAAAGACGGCTCTTGCGAGTCGCCTTCTATTGACATGTTTTTATGTGCTGCTTATTTGATGCCTCGGCTGTTGAGGGCAGCGGCATAGCGCCTGGCGTTGGCCAGATGCTCCTCATAGGTTCTTGCAAAACGGTGGGTGCCGCTGAAGTCCTCGTTGGCGCACATATAGAGATAGTCGTGATGCTTCATGTTCAGCACTGCGTCGATGCCGGCCACTGACGGGATGCGGATAGGCCCTGGAGGCAGTCCGGGATTGCGGTAGGTGTTGTAGGGGCTGTTGATCGAGAGTAGGTTGTTGTAGATGCGCTTGAGTCCGAATTGTTTCCAGGCGAACTTGATCGTCGGGTCAGCCTGCAGCGGCATACCCTCGGGATATTTGGCATCGCGCAGCATCAGCCGGTTGTAGTACATACCGGCGATCATTGGCTTCTCACCATTGTTGGCGGTCTCCTCGTCGACGATGCTGGCCAACGTTGTCACCTGAATCGGGTCGAGACGCAGAGCGTTGGCTTTGGCCATGCGGTCATCATCCCAGAAGAGGCGGTTCTCTTTCTGCATACGTTTCATCAGTCCGTCGACCGAGATATTCCAGTAGATGTCATAGGTGTTGGGGATGAACAGCGCGGCGATGGTGGCTGTGTCATAGCCGTATTGCTTGCAGAAGGCCTCGTCGGTGAAGTCCTTGGCCAGCGTGGCGCTATCGACCATGAGTTTCTCTCCGAGCTCTCCTGCCAAGTCCTGCATGGTTCTGACGCTGGGCACTGTGAGGCTCAAAGGCTCCTGCATACCATTTTTGAAATGGCGGAAGACGACCAGTGCGCCCATACCCGGCTTGATGGCATAGCGGCCTGTACGCACATGAGTGGTGAGCTTGCTGTGGCGGGCCAGTGCGCAGAAGGCATGATAGCAATGCCGCTGCGAGATGGGCTCCACCTTATTTAATAAGGAGTCGAAGTTGTCGTCCTGGTCGATGTAGACATACTTGGTGCTGTTTTGGCCGGTGAACGACGTGAAGAAATAATAATATCCGATTCCGAACAGCACGACCAGACAGGCCACGGCCGGAAGGATGTATTTTCTCAATTCTCTTGTCATAGTAACTAATCTGTTAAAAAGACGGTGCAAAGATACTGCAAAACACTGAATTGGCAAAACTTTTAAGATACAACATCGTGGAGAAGAATTTATTTTGAATAATTTTATGCTTAAAGTGATGTGTTATTACGAAAATGATTATCTTTGCAAACATGAAGATGTCATTTCAAATCGAATACCGAGCTCCGTTCGGGCAGTCCATGCATCTCTGCGTGACCTACTACAATGCTGAGATGCATCACCGCGTCCACGACCTGCTCATGCATACCGACGACGGCAACACTTGGGAGGTGGAGACCAGCAGCATGGTGCTCTCGCATTTTCCCATTGCTTACGTGGAATATCACTATCAGGTCGAGGATGATCACGGCAAATGCATCCGGAAGGAGTGGAGTGGCGTACCGCGCGTCTACGCCATCGACGATTCAAAGAACTACATCTTCCAGGACCAGTGGCGCGACCTCTCGCTGCAGCACTATCTGTTTCGCTGGACCAAGCGGCCGCTGGCTTATCTCAAAAACATTCCCTTCTTCGACCGCTCCATCGTGTTCCGCGTCTCGGCTCCGCATATCAAGAGCTCTCAGCATGTAGCTCTGCTCGGAAGTGAAGGCCCCCTGGGAGCATGGAACGTGAAGCATCCGCTGCCCATGCATTATATCGGTGACGGCGACTGGATGCTCTCGATCAACGCCTACGCCATCAGACTGCCGTTGGAATATAAGTATGTGGTGGTCAGCGACGAGACTCACGATGTCGTGGAGTGGGAGAAGGGCGAGAACCGACGGACGAAGATCAAACGGCTGGAGTGGGGCGAGCAGCTCGTCCTGTATGGCGGCAACCTGCGGACGGATTGCGAACTCGTCTGCCATGACGATTTTTTCAACAAGGATAACACTATTGCACATGAAATACGAGAGTTATATATTTGATTTAGACGGAACATTGATAGAATCATTACGGGACTTAAAGGAAAGCTGCAACTATGCGCTCCAAAGCTGTGATATGCCGCCCCGTACACTTGAGGACGTGAGGATGTTTGTAGGCAACGGAGTGAAGAAGCTCATGGAGCGCGCTGTGCCCGACGGACTCGCCAATCCCCGCTTCGAAGAGGCTTACGCCATTTTCCGTCAGCACTATCTTCACCACAATCTCGACCACACGGCTCCATATCCCGGTATCATGGATATGCTCGCCACCCTGCAGGCCAATGGTAAGGCTGTGGCTGTGGTCAGCAACAAGTTCTACGCTGCCACGCAGCAGCTGGTTCGTCACTTCTTCTCCGACTATGTCTCTGTGGCTATCGGTGAGCGCGAGGACATCAAGAAGAAACCGGCTCCCGACACCGTGATGGAGGCGCTCCGCCAGCTCCATAAGCCTGTCTCCACAGCAGTTTACATCGGTGACAGCGACGTCGACATCGACACGGCAAAGAACTGCGGCATGCCTTGCATCAGTGTCCTGTGGGGGTTCCGCGATAAGCCCTTTCTCATCGATCACGGTGCCACTACCTTTGCCGCCACTCCGGCTGACATCCTGAAAATATGATGAGTACTTGGTGAGTACATGATGAGTATATGATTGAGTATATGATTTGCGCCGTTTTTTATTCTCGGTGCAAAGTTACGGCACAATCTCTCCGTATCCAAATCTTTGCGTTCTATTGCGGTTAAAATCCGTTAACAACAGAGCACAAACATCATTTTTCTATATTCATGGTCTGTGAGGGGGCATAATTATTGTATGCCCAAAGCATACATGTTGTTTGACGTGACGAGACTACTATGCTCCAAGCGTCGCACCGTCGCACCGTCGCATAAGGCCGATTCTGACATGCGGTGGGATAATCTGCGGAAAATGAGACTATAGAGTAAAAAGATATTATATTGTTGATAATCTATATTTTACGTTGATAGTATGTTTTGAATATTATGTTTACATTTGTTCGTTTTCCAATATGCGATAGCTATAAATGCAACGGTGCGACGGATGATAATCTTAGTCCAATTAACTGTCAAGACCAGAGTTTAGGGTAAGCTTAATGATTTTTATGAAAGAGAGATGATCGTAGCAAGAGATTTTTTCGTATTTTTGTAGTTGAAGAAAGAATCCAAAATCAATTCATCAACCATTAATTCTTACACAATCATGATCATAGACAATTTGGAGAATCTGATGCAGTATGCACCGCTGAATCCGCTTATCGAAGAAGTGTGGAAATTCATGCAAACTCATGACTGGAAAAATATGGCCAACGGGCATTATGAAATCATTCCTAACCGACTGTTTGTCAACATAGAAGACGATCAAGGCAAACAAAAGGATGAAGCCGTCGTTGAGTATCATCGCAAGATGATAGACATTCAGGTACCAATGAACTTCTACGAGACTTACGGCTACATTCCCGTCGGTGACCTGCCTAATGTTCCCTTCGATACTGAGAAAGATATTGCCAAAGTGCCCAATGCCCGTCCACGTTGCTATGTAAAGTTGCTGCCTGGTGAGTTTGCTATATTCTTCCCTCAGGATGGTCATGCACCATGCATCTCTGAGGGAAGTCTTCACAAAGCAGTTTTCAAACTATTGGTTATAGACTAAGTTTTTTTCTTGATAAAACAGAGGGTGTATCGTAATTAAGTTTTATGGTGCATCCTCTTTTCTTTTACAATGATAGTCGTAAAATTA